>Ga0164296_1002942_pt1 | contig 16466 bp, 14 predicted proteins | sample GEODES057metaG_FD_113533 | JGI IMG/M metagenome (GOLD analysis project Ga0164296, IMG submission 113533) | Dystrophic lake water microbial communities from Trout Bog Lake, Wisconsin, USA - GEODES057 metaG | ecosystem: Environmental > Aquatic > Freshwater > Lake | place: USA: Trout Bog Lake... | reverse complement strand
AGGTTGTATGGTCAGTAATAAAACCTCCGATGGTTGGCCCTACTGTTGGTCCGAATACTGCTCCGAGTCCGAAAAGTGCCGTTGCTGTCCCTATCTGTTCGCGTGGCCAGGTTTCGAGCAGGATGGCCTGCCCGGTCGAGATCAATCCACCTCCGGCCAGGCCCTGTAATATTCTGAATATGACTAGCTCATTAAGCGACGACGAATTGCCACAAAGGAATGAAGCTATTGTGAATATAATAATAGAGGCCAGGAAATAATTTTTGCGCCCAAAATAGCTGCCAAGCCAGCCAGACATTGGCAGAATGATAACGTTAGCAACCGCATATCCGGTTACTACCCAGGCCACGTCTTCCAGGGTTGCCCCCAGGTTGCCCTGTATTTTTGGTAAGGCCACATTCACGATCGTGGTATCTATCAGCTCAAGCAGTGCAGCTGTGATCACCGTGATCGTAATTATCCATTTCCTAAAACCTTTTTCAGCCATTGTTATTAGTCTTTTAAGATTACTGAAACGTTCGCGCTCATACCCGGGCGAAGCAATGCCAGTGTATCTTTACCTGCAGTGATCTTAATTTTTACCGGTACACGTTGTACAACTTTAACATAGTTGCCTGTTGCATTGTCAGGAGGAAGCAGCGAAAACTTCGCGCCGGTTGCACCTGCGAAATTATATACCGTTCCGTGCAACTTCCAATCAGGATAGGCATCAACCTCTACATCCACCTTTTGGCCATTTTTTAAATTAGTAAGCTGGGTTTCCTTGAAATTTGCAGTCACGAAAACACTGTTATCATTTACAACTGAGAATAAGGTTTGACCCGGTTGTACCAATTGACCCACCTGGATGCTCTTTTTTGAAGCTACGCCACTTGCAGGAGCGGTTATGGTAGTGTACGACAATTGCAATTTAGCATAGTCAACATCGGCCTGACGCTGGGTAACGCCCACGTTGGTAACGGTTAACTGATTTTTGCTGGTGCCAATTTGCTCCAGAGCAGCTTTATACTGGTCCTGTGCGGCATTATAGGTAGCCTGAGCGACATCGCGATTGGCTTTTACCTGGTCGAATTGTTGTTCGGTAACTGAACCATCTTTTACAAGATTAGCATAACGAGCATAATCTTTGTTGGCCTGATCGAGCTTAGCCTGTGCCGATTCAACCTGGGCATGTGCGCTTGAAGCATTAGCAGCCGTGCTGCTGATCTGCGACTCGCCTACCCCTACGCCTGCACTTGCAGTTTGCTTAGCCGAAAGTGCCTGCTCTAATTTAACTTTATAATCGCGGTCATCCAGTTTTACCAATACCTGGCCTTTTTCAACGTGACCGTTCTCTTCAAAAAAGATACTGTCAACATAGCCGCCAACGCGGGCAACTACGGGGCTGATATCGCCATCGATTTGTGCATCATCGGTATCAATGTGTTTACCGTAATAGATATATTCTTTTATCCCGAATAGGATACCGCCAATAAGTATCACGCCTAATATGATAGGAAATACTCTGTTCGGTTTCTTTGGAGTTTCTTGTTCTTGTGCCATTGTTGATCTTGTGTTATTTGCTAAGTTTTCCGGTTGTTTTTAATAGGTTATAATAAGCAAGCCCCGCATCAGCTTTTGCCAGCTCCAGGTTAATTTGTGCCTGGTAAAGTAGCGTTTCGGCATCTACCCGGTCAGTGGCTGATGCGATATTGCTTTTATATTTTGACTCTAATATTTTATCATTTTCACCTGCCTGGTCAATTGAAGTTTGCAGCAGTTTGATCCTGTCTAAGGCTTCCTGGTAATTTTGGTAGCTCTTGTTCACTTCGGTACGGATGTTATCGCCAACTACGCCCTGATTTAGAGTTACCTCGTCGGCCTGTATCCGCGCTTCAGCTATTTTGTTCTTGTTGGTCCAAAGTGTCGAAAAATTCCAGGATAGTGTAACACCAAGCGTCAAAGGCGTAATATAGGATCCTGATTTCGGAAATGGGTTTGCTGCGATATCTACATAATACCCACCAAAGGATGCACCAACTGTCGGCATTTGATTAGCATGTATGCTTTTGATATTATTTTCAGCAACCTGCGATTGCAATAGCAGTTGCTTTACTTCCTGGCGGTTTGCCAGGGCAGTATCAATATAATTACTAACCGGACTAAGTTCGTGAGTAGCTTCGGTGATCTGGCTTATGCTGATCGATGTGGTTTCGGGCAGCCCAAGTAAAATATCCAGATCGTAATTAATGATCTTCCGGTTACTTTCCAGGTCTATCTCATTCAATTGAATATTGGAGCGTTGCAATTGGAAACGTAGTACGTCGTTTTTAGTTACCAGGCCCTGCTCAAAAAAGCGCTGAGATTGTTTGATCTGCTGATCAATAGCACCCAGATTTTGTTGAACTACCTTAATGCTTTGCAATACCTTGTAAAGGTTGTAGTACAAACTGATCACATCGAAGGTAATAGCATCTTTATCCTTATCAGCATCCAGTTTAGCCACTTTGGTTAAAAGATCGGTTGATTGTTGCGCGAGCTTTAATTTGCCGCCAGCAAAAATCGTTTCGTTGAGTGTTACAATTCCGAGGTAAGCATCTGCGCTGCCTGGAAGAGAAATGCTGGTTTTTGGGCCCAATGCAAGCCTGTTAGCTGGTATCTCTGCACGATTGTAGCCATAGCTGGCTTTGCCACCCGGTAGTACCAGGTCTTTGGCCTGATTGTACTGCGAAACAGCTGCATCGATCTTTGATTGCGAAAGCTTAAGCACTTTGCTGTTTTGCAGACCTAGTTTAATGGCTTCATCAAGGCTAAGCGTTTTGTCCTGAGCCAGAGCAGGTGACACCGATACGATGGCTACTACCGCCAGCGTTAATAGGTATCTCGCCATAGTCATTTTTTTCAATGGCTGTTTGTTTAAGGGTTTATTTAGGTAAGTTGTCATGTTCATTCAACAAGTAAGCTTTTAACAGTGTTTTCAAATAGTTTTCGACACGGGGTTTCAATTGTTCATCAACCACTTTTTCGTCTTGTATATCGTATCCCATCACTTTGTTGGTCAGTTGGGGTGAACCGACCAGGAAGTTTTTAGTACCGTAGATAGTGGCGATCACCATTTCTATATCAGTATCTTTTTTAAACTCGCCATTATTAATTCCTTCCATCAACAGTTTCCGTACCTCGCCGACATTTTTCATCATGATATCGGTGATTTGGTCCGAAAGTTCACCCCGGCGCTGCATTGAAAGTTCCTGGTACAAAAGTTTCTGGAAACAATTATTAGAAACCACCCGCTTGGTATATAATTCAATGTACTTTTCAATTTTTTCCCAGGCGTTTTTGCTCTCATCATTACCCAGGTTGTTCAGCTGGTCCTGAAACGAAATCATTTTACGTTTAAAGATGGCCAGGAACAAACCTTCCTTTGAGCCGAAATAATAATTCAGCATGGCCATATTTACACATGCTTCTCCAGAGATCATTCGCGTGGACGCACCGTCAAATCCAAGCTCCGAAAACACCCGTTCCGCCACATCAAGGATATGATCCTTTTTGTCTGTTTTATCTTTTTCCATGGTTAATCAACGGGACAAAGTTAATCAATCGATTGATTACGACAATACCAGTTTTGTTATAGAATTGTAAAGTTGCGAGTATATCGGGTCAAAAAATAGGTATCAGCAAGCCCCATAGGGCAAACTTTGATAGAACAATTATTTTACCTTTGAAAGCAGTTTAACACCTATAACACCCAAGTAATTAAGTCGGCTATGAAATATTTGCTTTTGATTTCGATCCTGTTTTTTGCTCCATTTGCCTTGGTAGCACAAACTAATCCACCACAGGATATCGGTACGATCGAACAGAATCTTAGTAAGCTGGATGTCTTGGGCAGTGTATTATACGTGGCCGCGCACCCTGACGACGAGAATACCCGCCTGCTGGCCTATCTGGCGCAGGAAAAACATTATCGAACCGGCTATCTATCGATTACCCGAGGCGATGGCGGCCAAAACCTGATCGGAAACGAACAGGGTGAGTTGTTGGGCCTGGTGCGCACCCAGGAACTTTTAGCGGCGCGTAAGGTTGACGGTGCCGAACAATTTTTTACCAGGGCCATTGACTTTGGTTTTTCAAAAGGACCAAAAGAAACGCTGGATTTTTGGAACAAAGAGCAGGTATTGGGTGATGTAGTTTGGGTGATCCGCAAATTCAGGCCGGATGTGATCATTTGCCGCTTCCCTACTACAGGTGAAGGCGGCCATGGTAACCATACCGCATCGGCTATGCTGGCCCAGGAAGCTTTTAGCGCGGCTGCCGACCCGAATCGTTTCCCTGAACAATTAAAATATGTACAAGTATGGCAGCCAAAGCGCCTGATGTGGAATACCTTTAATTTTGGCAGCACCAATACCACCGCACCAGATCAGTTTAAGGTGAATGTGGGCGTTTATAACCCCATTCTCGGAAAAGGCTATGGCGAACTGGCTGCGGAGAGCCGCTCCAACCATAAAACCCAGGGCTTTGGCTCGGCCAGGCAAAGGGGTGATGCCTTTGAATATTTCAAAACCATTTTGGGTGATGCACCGAAAGATGACCTGATGAACGGCGTTAACACCAGCTGGAGCAGGGTTGAGGGTGGCGAGCAAATTGGCAAAGAGGTAGAAGCCATCCGGCAGAGTTTTGATGTGAATCATCCGGAGAAGTCGGTGGAGGCATTGGTTAAAGTTTACGGACAGGTTGAAAAGCTAAGTGATGTTTATTGGAAAGAGCAAAAGATAAAGGGCTTGGCTGATTTGATAGCTGCTTGTGCAGGATTATGGTTTGAGAGTTATGCACCGCTGGCCTCTTATGCATTAGATGATAGTGTACAAGTTAAGACACAGGTTATTTTAAGATCGAACATTGATGTTCGTATTCAAAGTATTGTTTATCCTTTTGATGATTCAAATTTTCCTGAGGGTCCAACAACCTATTTTTTTACAGATACTGCGAAAAGTAAAGTACCTGACATGCATTCATATGTACCTGAATTTCGAGCCAATCTAAAGGACTTTGACTCGAAGTTTAAAGTCAGAAATGTTACACAGCCCTATTGGCTTGAAAAAACTCATGGAATTGGCTCTTATGATATCGATTATCTAGATAAAATGCAGGACTTCGACCAAAAATCTTTGCCTGAAAATATACCCTACCAGACGATTATTACTTTTAAAATTTTAGGTAGAGACATCAATTTTTACCGCCCTATTCAATACAAATACACCGATCCCGCCAAAGGCGAACTATACCAACCATTGGTCATCGCACCACCGGTAACCGCCAATATCCAAAACGCTGTTTATATTTTTAACTCCCAGCAGCCGCAAAACATAGCTGTTAAATTGCAGAGTTTTAAAGATAGTGCCGGTGGTACCATCCGGCTTAAAGCACCGGCGGGTTGGAATATTAGCCCCTCCAGTATTCCATTTGCAGGCAAAAAGAAGGGCGATGAATGGACTGAAAATTTTGCACTGAAACCTACAGGCAGCCAATCGCAAACCAGTGCAATTGAAACCGAAGTAACTGTAAACGGTTACCAGCAAACATTCAATAATAGCATCTTGTCAATTCAATATAACCATATACCTAATATCACCATCTTTCCTCAAGCTAAAGCCAAATTGCTGCAACTCGACCTGAAGATCACCGGTAAAAAGATCGGCTATATCATGGGTGCCGGTGACCTGGTACCGGATGCGCTGAGGCAGGTGGGCTATGATGTACATCTGTTGACGGAAAGTGAGATCGAAAGTACTGATCTTTCGGCCTATGATGCGATCGTTGTAGGGGTAAGAGCCTATAATGTAAAACCACGCCTGGCGGTTGAGCAGCCTAAATTGTTGGAATATGTAAAGAATGGCGGCAACCTGGTGGTGCAGTATAACAATAATGCCGGGCTGGTAACCAAACAAATCGGACCATATCCTTTCAACGTGGTGAACCAGCGCGTAACCGACGAAACCGCCAAAATAAATATCCTCGACCCCGAAAACCAGGTGTTGAATTACCCCAATAAGATCACCCAAAATGATTTTGATGGCTGGATACAGGAACGCGGCCTCTACTTTACCAAAGATGCCGACCCGCAATACCATCGCGTCCTTCAAATGGCCGACCCCGGCGAAGCACCACTGGATGGCGCATTGATCACTACATCCTTTGGCAAAGGCAGGTTTGTTTATACATCGCTCGCATTTTTCCGCCAGCTCCCTGCCGGGGTGCCTGGCGCGTACAGGTTGTTTATCAATATGCTAAGCAAGCCCAAGGCGAATCCATAGTCTTGAACTATGATTTAGCTGATTAAATGAATGCTATGAGTTAAAACTTAATCAACCCATTCAACTTAATCCAACTCAATCAACTAAAATAGTTCACCCACGTTGATAAACAACCCCCGCGATCCCTGCCTGCCAAAGCCATAATCGATATCGATATTGGTTTTGCTCAGTTTATTTAATTTAATGCGAAGGCCGGTACCGTAACCGGGCTGTATCGATTGCAGCGGCGTGCCGGGTGCGCCAGAAAAACTTTGCGCATTGCCAAAAACAACGCCACCGAATAATCCGTTGCGAGTGATCTTGAAACGGTATTCGGCTTCAGCATAAACTTCCTGGGCGCCGCGGAAACGACCTTGTATGTATCCCCGCCCGGTGCTGGCATAGGGGTCCCAACCAGTTGCGGGAAGGTCGAGATAGGGCGGTTTACCGGTAAGCGTAAGCCAATCGTAACTCCAAAGGGCCAGCACATTGTCGGTACCCTCCGGGAATTTAAAGTATTTACGCAGGTCGATGATCAGTGATCGCCAGTTGCTGCTGCTGCCCAAAAACGTGCGGTTATCGCGAAACTGCAGCGAGGCATAAGATCCGTCGTCGGGGTAAATGGAATTTTCGCGCGTATCGTAAAGCAGTTGGAAACTTACACCCGACGATATGGTCTTAGTCTGCGGACCATAAGCAGTATAGTCTGATGCAGCACCGTTTACCGGCCCCTGATGGGTAACTCCTACGTGGTAATCAACAATATAACCACCACCGGCAAAGAAATTACCAACAATGTTTTTTAATACGATCTCGTGGAACCTGAAATAAATATAGTCCATCGGGTCCTCGTTTTTTATATTGGCATTGGTGCCAAGCCCGTAAGTACTTTGCGGGTATTTATAAAAGCGGTAGTCGCCTACGAGGCTGTACTCATTATTTTTGGTCCAGATCTCCGATTCGATCGGGAAGGTGAATTGCCTGTTTTGTGTATAACCGATATTGGTAGAGATCGTAGAAATATGCGCCAAAGAATCGGTTCTGAAGGCTACGTTGCCGGTCAATGACACCACAAACTCAGTTTCAAGCGTATAGCCTAAAGCAGGAATAACAGAAAATTCAGGCTTGGTAGTTATGGTGTCCTTCTGTTTCACCAGTATTTTATTTTTATGAAAAATGCTGCTGAATACATCAGAAAGGTCTTTTGACCGAACCGTCGTATCCTTAATATTATTTTTCGCTTTATCGGTAGTATCGGCCGTTATTGTTTGCCTCACTATAGGCACCGACTGTGCATGGCAAACCCCGCTAATGCAATAAACCAGCATTAGCATTGTTAACGTTGTATGTAGTTTGCGGAATAATTTCATTAGCCGGATTCCCGGTCTGCCCGATGAATTTTATAAGGGGGCCAAGATACGAACTCAGTTCAATACCCCGAAGTGAATGCTGATTTCATGACTTCAGCCGGGTCATCTTAGTGTCAAACACTGTAAATTGTTATTTGCGATGCTATAAAAGCTAATTTATTTATCCCCTTGCTACACATCATATAAACAATTACTTTTGCAAGGTTGTAATTTGAATATCATGGCACACACACACGAAGGAAAAGAAAAAAGCATCAATAACCTGTATTACCTGGTTGCATTGGTATCAGGTCTGTTTACTGGTTGGGTGCTTGATGTTAGCTGGGTTTGGATCCCGGTTGGCGGCTTATTGGGCTTGCTTGCAGCAGCACTGTTTTTAAACGTATTTGTACGGGGTCGTGAAGATCGTTGATCCCGATCTTCCTTCATTCATAAAAAGCTGGAACCAGTTTTACGGTGTCGTTATCGTATGGCTGGTTTTTTTAATTTTATCCTTTTGGCTGATCACCGAGGCACTGAAATGATTGGTTTCGATTATTTCGCCTAAATTACCGGGTAAACAGGTTCTCAATTTACAGCTTTCTGTTTTTACAATAATAGAATGAGTTTAATCGACTGGATCGTATTGGGCCTAACGCTTTCAGGGATCGTCATCTACGGGATCTGGAAAAGCGGGAAACAGCAAAATATCGATCAGTTTCTGGTTGGCGGGCGTTCTATGCCCTGGTATACCGTGGGGCTTTCTGTTATGGCCACACAAGCAAGCGCTATCACGTTTTTATCGGCCCCCGGACAGGCTTTTTCGGATGGGATGCGATTTGTGCAGTTCTATTTCGGACTACCCCTGGCCATGATCGTGCTGTGCATCACTTTTGTGCCCATTTTTAGCCGGCTAAAAGTATATACAGCCTATGAGTTTTTGGAGCAACGTTTCGACTTAAAAACCCGGGCGCTTACCGCTTTTTTATTTCTGGTTCAACGAGGCTTGTCAACCGGCATCACCATTTATGCGCCATCCATTATCTTATCGGCCATACTCAATATCAACGTAGTTTATACGACGCTGGTTATCGGCGGACTGGTAATATTTTATACCGTTTACGGAGGCACCAAAGCCGTGTCCTATACCCAGCTGTTGCAGATGAGCATTATTTTTCTGGGTATGTTTGCAGCGGGTATACTGGTTGTTCATTTGCTGCCCGCGGGACTGGGTTTCGGAAAAGCATTGCATTTGGCCGGTAAGTTGGGCAGGATGAATGTGATCGACTGGAAATTTGATATCAATAACCGCTATACGGTTTGGAGCGGACTCATAGGTGGTTTCTTTTTGCAACTTTCCTATTTTGGAACCGATCAAAGCCAGGTGGGAAGGTACCTTACTGGCAGCTCCATCGGCCAAAGCCGCCTTGGCCTTATCATGAATGGACTGATCAAAATACCGATGCAGTTTTTGATCCTGTTGATTGGTGTGCTGGTCTTTGTATTTTACCAGTTTAACCAGCCGCCTTTATTTTTTAATAATTACGAAGTGCAGCAGGTTAGACAAAGCAGCTACGCAAACGAATACAATAAACTGGAAAAACAATACACCCAAGCCTTCGAACAAAAAAAACTGGCTGCCAATGCGTATTTCAATAATAATAGATCTCAGGCAGATCTGATCGTGCTTAAACATGCCGATTCTGTGCAAACCGGGATAAGGAGTAAAGCGATAAATATTATCAAAAAGACTGATAGCAAAAGCGATGCAACCAACGACACCAATTACGTATTCCTCAATTTTGTTACCCATAATTTGCCACGTGGTTTGATAGGCTTATTGATCGCGATCGTCTTCCTGGCATCAATGGGTTCTACAGCCAGTGCGCTCAATTCCCTGGCATCTACAACGGTAGTTGATATTTATAAACGCATCATCAACCCAAACGGCTCCGATCAAAACTACCTGAACGTATCCCGGGCAGCTACTGTTTTCTGGGGATTGGTTTGTATCAGTATGGCGCTGTATGCCGGTAAAATGGGTAACCTGCTGGAGGCCGTTAACCAGTTGGGTTCTTATATTTATGGAACGATACTGGGCGTATTTGTGGTCGCTTTTTACCTGAAGAGAATACGCGGCAATTCGGTATTTATAGCTGCTGTCATAACAGAACTGATCATCATTTGGATGGGCCTTACCAACCAGATCGCCTATTTGTGGTTAAATGCTATCGGTTGTTTTCTGGTGATCATAATTGCCGGGTTGTTGAACCTAGTGCTACCAAACAAAAAGACTTACGAAGTTTAACGTAGATTTTCCTGGCTGGGACCACGATTATTTTTGCTAGCTCATGTCTTTGATAGAAACCTTCCAAAATTACTGCATTAGCTGATAGTTAACCAGTTCCCCAAATGAATCATTTAGTTTTCTCATCGCGGTTACGGTGTTTATATCAAATGAGTCGACTAGCTCGAGCTCGTTTAAAAGGGTTAATTGCCTTCTTTTTTCTTTTTTCATCAATTCGTCCTGGGCTATGAATATTTCTAGACTAGCAATATCATCAACATATTGTATGTTCTCTTTTTGTTGAATAAACATATCAACAGTATTTAAGCAGATTTGCGAATTTTCTTTAACATGATTGCTATTCTCTGTTGTTATGTACGCTATTAATTCGTCAAAAGCACAAGCTGCATCAAATCCATATGACGCAATGGCTCCGTCAAAGTCATTCAGGTTAGGGAAGTTTTCGGTCAGTCCCTCGATTAGGTTTTTTCCGTTAAATTCTTTATTCGGGCTTGTCAATTGAAAAAAGATATCCTCCATTAAGCTTTCAAAAAATAAAACGTTTCCCCATTCTTTAATCTTACTAAATAGTTTATATCCAGGAAATATCTTTTCGCAGTTGAGCATACAGAACAGAATCAAATGATAGTTCGATAATCTGATTATAGCTTTGTTTACTTTGCTGTCAAAGTCATCCATACCCAAATTTTTTAGCCAGTAAATAGTCGGTTAACAATATGCGGATTCGTCTCGGAAATTAGTAGTTAAACATGCAAGCGAATATCTAAACAAAAAGACTTACGAAGTTTCTTAAACTTCGCAAGTCTTCGGGTCATTAATCATTCCGCATTTGACATTTCGCCTTCCGCATTCCCTCAACTTTTCGCCTGATCGACAACCGCCTGGTTAAGGCGTTCATATTCGGCATCATTTTGTTCATGTGCCAGTTTTACGCCTTCGGTAGCGGTGGATAATGCGCCTGCTTTATCACCTGCCTTTAGCTGGATACGTGCTTTCCAAACTTTTAAATAAGGAGCCTTGGGGTCTGCTTTTTCAGCGGTACTGATCCATTCAAGTGCTTTTTTCAGGTCTTTATTGTTTTGGTAGTAGTATAAGGCAGCATTAAAATACGGCTTGCTGTCTTTGTTCATGATGCGGTCGATATCGGCCATCACCTGTGCATCCGGGTCCACTGTAATATGGAACGAGAAGGACACTTTTTCCCAGCGAAACTCCAGTTCGGCTTTAGTTTGGTCGACATTGATAAACTGGAAGGTCAGGGTTTCCAGCGGGTCGGTATGATTGAGGGTCTTTACTTTAAAACGCAACAGATCATCTGAGGCTTTATAGTCATAGGCACCCCATTGATGCGCTGTTTTATTGAGGATCACGGTCCATTCATCCTGGCCGGGGATAGAAAATAAACCGTATTCTCCGGCCGGCACTTTATTCCCGTCCAGAACTACATCATCAGTGAACTTGATGATCGTGGCTGCATTGGCACCAGTGCGCCAAACCGTTCCCCAGGGCTCAAGTCCCCCAAAAATTTTACGACCACGGATATCTGGCCGGGAGTAAGTTAAAGTGATCTTACCGAGGCCCAACTCCTGCTCGATGGTTTGAGTTGTACTTAAGGCTGGCAATTTTAAATTCTGTGCCTGGCTGGTTCCTGCTAAAAGGAAGGCTGCAAGGTAAAAAAGGATCTTTTTCATATTTGTTTTTTTGGTTTTATAACAGTTCAGGAAGCGCTAAATTATCATTAACAAATCACCATTTAAAATTTTAGGGGTAATGCTAATGTAAAACCTTAATTTTGTATGATGTTCAAAAAGTCCGGCATATTATTTCTGGCGATGCTGTACCTCGGTACTGTGTCGGGCTTTGCATTGAATCTTCATTATTGCTTCAACCGTCTTTCGTCAATCCGCATCGATGCCCCTGCAAAAGAATGCAGCAAGCGCACAGGTGAACGGAAGATGAGTTGCTGTAAGGACAAGCGTATCGACGTTAAAGTAAAAGATGCACACCAAAGTGCATTATCCGTTTTTTCGGGTAAAGTTTATGCTGCTATTTTACCCAGGCTTTATCGCCTGAATCCTACATTGCTGCCTACGGGGTTTGCAACTGCCGGAACATCTTATCGCGGACCACCTTTATCACCGGTTTCGGCCTATCTTAAAAACTGCAACTTCAGGATCTGATCCTAAATTATTCGTAATACCGTATTTGGCGCAATGCGCCTTGCTATTAATTTTCTACGATTTAATTTTTGATCAAAATGAAAACACTTAAAATATTTATAATCCTATTAATTATCTCCGGCGCAGCAAAAGCGCAATTCATCAAAGCTGAGCTACAGGTTAGCGGCCTAACTTGTTCTATGTGCTCAAAAGCGACAGAAAAATCGCTCCGTACGCTGGGTTTTATCAGCGATATTAAAGCTGATCTGAACCGCAATGTGTTTGTTATCACCTTCAAAAAAGACGCTCCGGTCAATATAGGGCAGATCAGCAAAAAGGTGGAGAATGCCGGATTTTTCGTCAATAGCCTGAAAGCAACTTTCAATTTCGACGGGGTTAAGGTCATCAACAATAGTTTTAGCTACGATGGTGATACTTTCCGGCTGGTAAATCCCGACAATAAGAACCTAAGCGGTACAATACCTTTCACATTGGTTGACAAGGGCTTTGCCCCTTTATCTGTTTCCAAAAAGTTTAAGTTTGAAGCAGCCGAAAGCCCTGCTAGCGGACATCTTTACCATATAGCGATATAGTTTTTTTATTGTTCAGCTATGAAGACTATTTTCGTTACCCTGTGGCTGATGGCATTCATTTGCCCTGCTTTTTCACAGGAATTGTATATCAATACCGAACCTGCCAGTAATATGGCAACGCACTCTTTAGGCATCAGGATCGAGAATCAGGGGTATTTTAATCCGTCTTACAAGGATTGGACAAGCCTCGAATTGATGTTTGGTGCCAACAAAAACCTGATGCTTCATGGATCGTTGTATGCTTCCGATTATTACCAGCCCAGCCAGCATTTTGAAGGAGGCAGTGTTTACGCCAAATACAGGTTTTTTTCGGTCGACTCGGTGCAAAGTCACTTCAGGGGAGCTTTTTTTGTAAAAGCAGCTGCTATCAATAATCCGGTGCCTTATCAGGAAATTAGCCTTGAAGGCGATAACAGCGGTCTGCAAACCGGTGTTGTTTTTACCCGCCTTATTCATAAGCTGGCTATCTCGGTAAGTGGAAGTTACCTTCGGGCATTTCCAAATAGTGGTGGTTTTGCGATACCTCCGGGCAATTCACGTGATGCGCTTGGCTATACCCTGTCGGCCGGCTATTTGCTTTTCCCCCGAAAGTATGAGAATTACAACCAGGTAAACCTCAATATCTATACTGAATTGCTCGGGAAAAATAATCCGGGTTATGGACAAAGTTATTTGGATGTTGCCCCGGGGCTTCAATTGATCATCAATAGTTTTATTAGGGTCGATTTCTCTTACCGCACGCCACTCTATAATAATATGGTACGATCAAGTGCCAATACCTACCTGGTGCGGCTGGAGTATAACCTGTTCAATGTATTTTAATCGAACCTAATCTGTTAAACAAAAAAACCCGGCCAAAAAGCCGGGTTTTTTATTAAACAACTTATTCAAACCTATTATTGATCGCCGTTACTGAACATATTATTGAAGGTAGTTCCATCAGGAAGCACACCTGAAATGCTCAGCGTTCCATTCTTAGATGCGCCAAGAGCATTACCAATATCATCGACATTGTTGATCGGCTGTTTATTGATGCCGGTGATTACCGAGCCAACTGGTATCTGAGTCTCGTCAAATAACAATCCCGGACGAACCTGAGTAACCAGCACACCATGAGTTACATGGAATTTTGCTTTTTCGGCCGGGCTCAATTGTTTAAAGCTTGCGCCGAGTTTGTTATACATTTCTTCCGCCGATTTGGTCATCGCTGTGCTGCGGGTCAGGTTGCCTGCATCCGCTTTCAGTGTTACAGCAACATTTCTTTCGCTGCCTTCGTGTAAAACACCCAGGTCGATCTTATCACCCGGAGCTAAACGGGCTACCGGTTCCTGCAAGTCAGACGATTCATATACTGTTTTGCCATTTACTTTGGTGATGATATCTCCATGTTTCAAGCCAGCTTGTTCAGCACCACTACCGGGAGCTACCTGATCAACGTACAAGCCTGTAGTTTGGCTGATGTGTAATGCATCCGCCTGGTCCTGATCAAGTTCTTTAAAGCTTACACCAAGGTAGCCACGTTTTACAGCACCGTATTTTTCAATGTCGTTCAACACTTTACGTGCCAGGTTGATCGGAATAGCAAAACCATAACCTTCGTATGAACCGGTTTGCGAAGCTATCGCAGCATTGATACCGATCAGTTCGCCTCTTGAGTTTACCAGAGCACCACCGCTATTACCAGGATTGATCGCTGCATCAGTCTGTATGAATGACTCGATACCTGAATTTACTTTTGCTCCGCCCTGACGCTGTACATGCATGCGTCCGAAAGGCGTCATCTGATCCTGTTCCTGGTCTTCATGACCGATGATATTGATGTTACGGCCTTTAGCGCTTATAATACCTGCAGTAACGGTTGAGGTAAGACGGAAAGGATTACCCACTGCTAAAACCCACTCGCCAACTTTAACAGCATCTGAGTTACCAAACTTAACGATCGGCAGATTATCGCCGCTGATCTTGATCAGAGCAAGGTCGGTATTAGGATCAGTTCCGATAACTTTTGCTGTAAAGTGGTGGTGATCATTGGTTACCACTTCAATTTTTTCGGCTTTTGCCACTACGTGGTTATTTGTAACGATGTATCCATCAGGTGAAATAATAACACCCGAACCAGATGCCATTTGCGGGCCCTGTGGAGCCATATGCTGCCCAAACATATCGCCAAATAATTGCTGCATCTGATCCTGCCCGCTGTTTTCTTCTGTAGCGTAAGTTGTGCGGATATAAACAACTGCCGGAGTAACTTCAGCGGCAGCCTGCGTTAAATCGACTTCGCCCGCTGAAGATACTGATGGTGAGGGTAAAGGATTGTTTGTGAAATAAACTTTTTGTTTTTCGTCGAGGCTCATGCCGCTCGCATACCTATTCTCTATTACTTTGTATGCACTCAGCGCCAACGCACCGCCAAGGAATGCGGTTAATACTGTTAAACCAAACTTTTTCATTTTCTCTGATCTGTTTTTTAATGGTTTCGAAACTACCCCTCATTTTCGCAAGCAACAACCGGGGAGGGTTTCACCGAATTATTCAATTTCTGTTTAAATGTTTAATCTTTGGTAAGATATAGACTTCAAATTTAATACCATATAGACGTAATCGTCAATGGTTAGTTATAAGTAATTTTGTTAAATTTTGTTAAATAAAAAGAAGCAGGGTGATCAATAATATTCCGACTTATTGTTCCTTTGTAGTATTACCGCTAAATACAAACATTAAAATTGAAACTAAGTTTTTATAAATACCAGGGCGCAGGCAATGATTTTATCATGGTTGATAACCGCAAAAATGCTGTAAATCACCATGATACAGAACTTGTTGCGCGCCTTTGCGACCGCCGGTTTGGCATAGGTGGCGATGGGATCATGTTTTTGCAGGACAAGCCCGGTTTCGATTTTGAAATGGTTTATTATAATGCCGATGGGCAACCGAGCAGTATGTGTGGCAATGGCGGGCGTTGTATCGTTGCCTTTGCCAAATTTTTGGGAATTATTGACACAGAGACGAATTTTTTGGCAGTTGACGGACCGCATCATGCCAAAATTTCAGCCTCGGGCGATTGGGTGAGTCTGCAGATGATCGATGTGAATAAGGTTGATCTTGATGGCGAAGCCTATGTTTTAAATACCGGTTCACCTCACTATGTGCAATTGGTTAGCGGCCTGAAAGATAAAGACGTTTATCACGATGGCTATGCCATCCGAAACAATGCTACCTACAAACAGCATGGCATCAATATCAATTTTGTCGAACCGCTGGAGCAGGGCTATTTCGTACGCACCTTCGAGCGCGGAGTTGAAGATGAGACCTATGCTTGCGGTACCGGCGTTACCGCGGTAGCATTAGCAATGGCCAAACATTTTGGTCAAACCGGTAAGATCCAAACGCCGGTGAAAGTTTTAGGTGGCGACCTGAATATTCGCTTCGAAACAAATGATGGCTTGCATTTTACCAATATATTTTTGGAGGGGCCGGCGGTTAGAGTGTTTGAGGGAGAGTTGGAGATCTGAGATAAATTTTAGTCTTGCAAAATCTTCAATTTTTAAGGCGCCTTTTTTATAAATAAAACCTTGTTATCATGGATAAGATCAAAATTTTACTTTTAGTTGTTACTGCATTTGTTTTTTCAGCTTCTCAGGCGCAGCAGGCAAAGCCAAAATTTAAAAAATTGCTTTATGTGCCTTATTATTTGAGCTTATCAGGGAAAGACACGGTTCATTTTATTCAAGACCGCCTGGAAGTTAATGAGCAGGGCATGGGGCACTACACCATAACCT
>Ga0164296_1002941_pt1 | contig 16480 bp, 13 predicted proteins | sample GEODES057metaG_FD_113533 | JGI IMG/M metagenome (GOLD analysis project Ga0164296, IMG submission 113533) | Dystrophic lake water microbial communities from Trout Bog Lake, Wisconsin, USA - GEODES057 metaG | ecosystem: Environmental > Aquatic > Freshwater > Lake | place: USA: Trout Bog Lake... | reverse complement strand
GCTGTTTCAATTACGGCATTCGCATCGGCTGCGGCTACACCATATTGCGCCATTTTTGCCTGGTTAAGGTTGATTTGTAGCTCAGGCTGCCCCATATCCCGCAATACGCCGAGGTCTTCTATACCTTTAACGCCTTTAAGTATATTATAAATAGAGTCTTCTTTGCGTTCAATAAACTTATAGTCGTCGCCGAACATCTTTACAACAATTGAACCTTTTACGCCGGAAACGGCTTCTTCAACGTTGTCTGAAATTGGTTGAGAGAAGTTCAGGTCGATACCAGGGATGTATTTTAGTTTTTCCTGCATCCGCTGTATCAACTCTTCCTTGGTTTCTTTACGTTTCCATTGTTCCTGCGGATAAATATCAACGTGAAATTCAATATTGTAAAACCCGGTCGCATCTGTTCCATCATTAGGGCGACCGGTTTGTGATAGTACTTGTTTAACTTCGTCGAAGCTGAGAAATACTTTACGCATTTCGTTGGAAAGTTTCACCGACTGCCCCAATGAAGTGCTGAGCGGACCTGTAGCCCTTACATAGATGGCACCTTCGTTTAATTCAGGCAAAAATTCAGTACCTAAGAATTTGAAACTAAAAATAGCCAAAGCCAAAAAGACCAGGGCAAATGGCAACATGAATTTTCTGAATTTAAAACACAGTCCGTTGATCTGCATCAATGACCTGGTAATAAATTCTACAACCACGTTGTGCCTTTCCTTAACATTTTTATTCAATAGTACGCTGGCTAATGCCGGAACGAATGTGAATGTAAGGATCAAAGCGCCGAGCAAGGCAAATCCCAGCGTCCAGGCGAGGGGTGAGAACATTTTGCCTTCAACTTTCTGGAAACTGAAAATGGGAAGAAGTCCGGTTATGATGATCAGTTTTGCAAAAAATATACCCTTGCCATTAACAAGGCAGGCTTTTTTTATCAGTCCAAGTTTACTAAGCTTGTTAAATTTATCCATACCCACTTCGAGCGCTTTATGATCGAGAATCACAAAAATGCCCTCGACCATAACGACCGCTGCATCGATGATAATGCCAAAATCGATCGCACCCATAGAAAGAAGGTTAGCCGACATGCCTTTTAATTTAAGACAAACGAAAGCAAACAGCAATGCAAGTGGAATGATCAGTGAGACGGTAAGGGTAGTGCGCCAGTCGGCCATGAAAAGGAATACGATCACGGTCACGAATATTATTCCTTCAAACATATTGTGCAACACGGTGTGAGTTGCAAAGTTTACAAGGTCCTCACGATCGTAAAAGGTTGATATCTTTACGTCGTCAGGAAGTATATTGGTATTCAGGTCGTGTAATTTTACCTTCAATGCTTTGATTACCTGGCTAGGGTTTTCGCCTTTCCGCATTACAACGATACCCTCTATCACATCAGGATCGCGGTCTCTCCCCACCTGGCCGAGACGTGGCAAAGCTGATTCGGTAACTTCGCCGATAGTTTTGACATAGATAGGTGTGCCTTTGACGTTATTGATAACCACATTTTTTATCTCATCAATGTTATTAAGCAAACCGATGCCCCGTACCACATAGGCTTGTCCGCTCTGTTCTATCACGTCTCCGCCTACATTCACATTGCTTTTCGAAACGGCATCATAAAGTTCGAGTGCCGAAACACCGTATTGCAATGCTTTTTGTGGATCTACAGTGATTTGGTATGTTTTTACCTCACCACCAAAACTATTGATATCTGCAACTCCCGGTACGGCACGAATTTCGCGTTCAACCACCCAATCCTCGATGGTTTTCAGGTCGCGGGCAGATCTTTTGCTGCTGCTAAGCGTGAATCGGTATATCTCGCCGGTAGGGCCATATGGGGGCTCGATAGATGGATTGACGCCATCAGGAAGGTTGGCATCAGCTATGTGATTGTTTATCTGTAAACGGGCAAAAGCATAATCAACGTCGTCATCAAAAGTTACTTTTACAACGGAAAGACCAAACAATGAAGATGAACGTATACTCGTTTTTTTTTCGGCAGGGTTCATCGCTATTTCAAGCGGCCTGGTAACAAATTTCTCAACTTCTTCTGCACTCCTGCCCGGCCATTGCGAAATGATAGTTACTGATGTATTGGTTACATCAGGGAAAGCATCAATGCTAATATTCTTAAAGCTAATATATCCCCCCACGGCAAGCAGTGCAGTGACAAAGAATATAAAAAATCTATTCCTGAGTGAAAAAGACAATACTGCTTTTATAATTCGATTCATTTTTATTTCGGATTGCGCGTTTTTGAAATCGATAGTTCAGTTTCGAATTCCGGTGAATATTAGTCTTTGAGTGATTCAAACAGGTATAACTGCCTCGATCCAACTATCTTGTCGCCTGGTTTCAAACCGGCCTTTATATAGGCCCTATCTTCAACCCGTTTAGCGATCTCGACTTGTTGTATATGCACTTTTGCTTTTCCATCAACAACGATCACATAGTCTTTATCGTTATCGAAAATGAGGCCGCGGGTATTTACCACAGGCAAATTTTCTCCTGATTTTGCCTTGATGATCACATTGGCAAACATTTCAGGTTTAAGTTTATTTCCGGGGTTCTCAATTTTTACCCTGGCTTTTACAACTTTATTGTCAGGGTCCAGCACTTCGTATATTTTGTCAATCTTGCCTGTGAAAACTTTATCCGGAAAAGAAAGCGTGGTAATTTTTACCTGGTCGCCGACCTGCACATTTGAAATGTCAGATTCGTAAACATTGATCAACACAAATACATCACTCAGGTCGGCTATCGTGAAAAGATTCGTACTGTTATCAACTCTTACCTGTTCATTATCGGTCAGGTTTTTTTCAATTACAAAGCCGGTCAAAGGCGACTTAACCAGGTATCCGTCGTTGTTGCTTTTATTGATGTTTACTACCTCTCCGGCGCGTTTTATTTCTGCCTGTGCTTTTTGATAGTCGGATTGTGCCTGCTCATAGTCTTTTTGTGAGGCCAATCCGCTTTTATAGAGGTCACTGGTCGACTCGAAAGCTCGCCTTGCACTTCTTAGGTCGGCTTCGGCTGAAATATAGTCTTTAGTATAACCGGCCATTTCGGCGCTTTTTAACACGGCAAGGGTTTGTCCCTTGTTTACAACATCGCCCAATTGAATTTTTATATCGTGGGCTATCCCGCTCACCATTGGGTATATCTTTACTAACTTATTCTCGTCGGGAGCAATACTTCCTGTAAGACTTATCTCGGACAGTGCACTTGCTTCTTTTACGGTGTCAATAACAAGGCTTTTCAGTAAAGTATCAGTTACCTGAAACTTCTCATCTTTTTGTTCTTCTTCGGCGTGGTGACAGCTTTGCAATGCCAGGGCCAACATCGTTAAAGCTGCAGCGTTTCGGATCATTTTATGCTTTTTGAAATCCATTTTTTATGGTTTGTTAAAAAAAGTTGTACCAGTAACGTAGTTCAATTGTTCCAAAGAAATTACCCTGTTAAGCTGAAGGTTATTCAGTTGTAACGTATTGGTTTTGTAGGAATCGTAGAAATCTAAAAACTCAAGCATGCCCAAATTTCTTTTCTGATAGTTAAGGCTAACTTCCTGAATTAAGTGGGTAAAGTCTTCTTTAAATTTCGGGTCGAAACTATTATACAAATTTTCAAGGCGCAATGCATTTTTGTAATTTGTAGCCACATCGCTTTCAACCTGGTCGTGCTGACTTTGTAGTTGAACTTTGCTTTGGTCAATGGCAATTCGTGCCTGCTGAATTCCTCCCTGGTTTCTGTTAAAAAAAGGAAGGCTAAACGCAATTCCGGCGCTCATAAAATTATTGCCGTAGGATCCAAGTTTGTCATAGTTTAGAGACAGCGACACATCCGGTATTGCCGTAGCTTTTTGCAGTCGCAAATTTAGCTCGTTGTAATCTACCGCAGTTTTGGCATATTTCAGATCATATCGGTTGGAATAAGCCGAATCAAGCAATTGCTGATAGGGTACCGACGAAACCATTTGTTTGTTGCTGATCTCAAAATTTTCCTGCGGATCGACGTAGACACGCGGCGAGGCTTTGATCAATAGCTTTAATTCGCTTTGAACGGTATCAATGCCAGAAAGTAATGAATTATACTCCGACTGGAGTGAATAAAGTTGTGATTGAATTCTTAAAACTTCTTTTTCGGCGATATTTCCTTTTTGAAACTGTTCTTTAAAAACAGCCAGCGTTTTAGCCAGCGACGATATCTCTTCGTTATAAACTTTTGCTGATTGCGATTGGTAATAGATGGTATAAAAGTCGCTATGCAAGGTGAATTTCAGTGTTCGCAACAGATCAAAGAATTGATATTTTGCTTGTTCAACACTAAACTTTGCCAACTGAATATTCTTGTTGCGTTTCCCAGCTGTAAAAAATAGTTGTGAAACACTAAGGGATTGTTCACTGAGGGCATTGGGTACCCCGGTTGCATGAATACCATTGGCAAAACTAAAATCAGGATTTGTAAATAGTCTTGCTGTAATTATTTGTGCGCTGGCGATATCGATATTATACTTTTGCGATATCAATGCCAGGTTGTTTTTTAGAAACAGATCTTCAGTCTGTTTTAAAGTTACATGCAAGGTGTCGCCGGGCTGATTTTGAGCCACTGATACTTTGCCAGCACCAAATGAAACCAGAAAAAATAAAATCCAAAAAGCGTTTTTATTCATAAAATGAATTATTCAGGCAAAGTTAGTCCTCTAAGATTAAAGCAAGATTAGAATCACATTAGAATTTTAATTGCTGCTGTTATCCATTAAACTCTATGATCATCGATGTGCCTTTATTGTCATTGGGTTTAGCTGTTATATTGCCGTTAAAAAGGTTTATTATTTTTCCTGTAATATAAAGTCCGATACCTGTCCCATAGAAGCTTTTAACATTTGACCCACGATAAAATGATTGGAATATTTTTACGGTTTCCGCCTCCGGAATTCCGACGCCAAAATCGGAAATAGTGATACGGATATAATTGCTTCCTGCGTCCAGATCGCAAATCACCATATCATTATTTGAAAATTTGTAAGCGTTACTAATGATGTTGTTGAGTGCTATGGTCAACAACGCTTTATTAGCCATTACAAGCATTTTTTCGTGATCGTCAGGCAAATTGATCACGTGCACTACAAATTTCCCCTTACCGATCCTGGCATTCCAATAATCAGAAAGCTCCCAAACCAATTCATCGATGGCTACCGGACTTGTAGCAGCTTGTGTGTAGCTCATGTCAACCTGGGCAAGTTCCAGCAAGCTGCTGATAGTTTCATTGAGGCGCTCGGCATCTGACAGAACTGACCGGATGACATCTTTATACTCTTCCGGACTGCGATCCTTGTTCAACGATATCTCCAATTCACCCATAATACTGGTTACAGGAGTCCGCAACTCATGCGAAGCATTGATCACGAAAGTTTGTTGTAGCTCGAAAGCGTTCTGCAGGTGTTTTAGAAATTTATTGAAGTTTTGAGCGAGTATACTGATCTCATCTTTTCCATTGCCTTCATTGATACGCAGATCAAGTTTACTAACTCGTACTTGTTGCACCTGCCTGACCATACTGTCAATGGGTTCAAGCGCCTTTTTAGCAAACCATCGTCCGGTTAAAAAAAGCACTATGGATACAATGAAAACCATGATCAGGATGATCTCGATCAGGTCCTGAATTCGATTTTCGCCCTGTACATCTTCCGCCGATACCAAAATCACAAAATTCCCCTGGTTATCATTATAATAGATACCAACCGTTTGCCGATCTCCTTCGGTAAACTCTGCGACTTTGCGTTTACGAACCAGATTGATGACCGCATCGCTCCAATATTGTTGCCTGTCTTTAATAAAAGAGGGTGCATTGCGGTCATTATAAAAGCGAACTACCTCGCCGGGTATCCGTTTACTATAGCGTTCGCGCACGTGGTTCAATGAATCGACTGAGATCTCATCAGCCTCAAGGTAAAGCTGGGCAGCAATATTGGCCCTTTCCATCAGGCGGTTATAAAAATCGGTCTTTACAAAAGAGCTAAATGTAAAAAAGATAACCGCCATCGCGATGAGCAATATCACAGCACTGATGAGCGTGAAATAAAGTGCAAGGCGATTCTTTATCTTCATTATTTATTGTCCTGTTTTAGGATATAGCCCATGCCTATTACCGTATGTATGAGTTTGCCTTTAAAGTCTTTTTCGATCTTTTTTCGAAGGTAATTCACATAAACATCAATAAAATTGGTGCCTGTATCGAAACCTATTTCCCAAACCTGTTCGGCTATATACTCACGTGAAAGTATTTTATTGGGGTTACGCATAAATAACTCAAGCAAGGTATATTCTTTTGCTGTAAGCGCTATTTTTTTGTTATCACGTTCGGCAGTTTTCGTCCATAAGTCGAGTTTTAAATCATCAAAAGTAAGCAGGTGATCTTCTTCTATTATTTTGTTCCTTCTCATCAATGCTTCAATGCGAGCCAATAATTCGCTGAAGTGGAATGGCTTTACCAGGTAATCGTCGGCGCCTGCCTTCAAGCCCGATACTTTGTCATGAACCTGGTTTAATGCCGTAAGCATCAGGATGGGTGTTTCGGTATCACGATCGCGGATCGATTTGCATAGCGCTATTCCGTTGATATCCGGAAGCATAACATCCATGATAACCAGGTCGAATTTTTCCTTTGCGAGTGCAATTTTGCCGTCGCTGCCATTTTCAGATACTGACACTCGATAGCCTTGCTCTTCCAGACCCTTCCGGATAAAGGACGCTACTTTTATTTCATCTTCGATCAGGCAAATGCTGTTCATCAATAACAAATATGATAATATTTAGCTGCATTTTTGGACATGTTGAGGCTTGTAACGAATGGAGAGAAATCGTTTGGTAGGCTTTTGGCAATTTTTCAATGATCCCAATGGGCTTCTTTGAGATAATTTTATATCAACAAACACTCCCTTGACTTTTTTCCGTGCTATTGAAAATGATTATTATTGCCAAAGAATTTTTGAACGCTAATGGCAAAATTGACTCCATTTCATGTCGCAGTTCCGGTTTACGACCTGGATGCTGCAAGAAAATTTTATAGCGAAGTTTTAGGCTGTGATGAAGGACGCACCGATGAGTTGTGGACCGATTTCGATCTATACGGTCACCAATTCGTTATTCATTATAAGCCGCGACCTGAAGGAGACCAAAAATTGCATACCAATCCGGTTGATGGGCATGATGTTCCTGTACCGCATTTTGGCGTCGTATTGGAATGGGACGAATGGCATAAGCTGGCCGAGCGTCTAAAGAAAAAAGACATTCACTTTATCATAGAACCGGGTATACGTTTTAAAGGACTTCCAGGTGAGCAGGCTACGATGTTTTTTGCCGATCCTTCAGGAAACGCTTTGGAGTTTAAGGCTTTTAAGGATATCGGACAGCTTTTTGCCAAATAGCTATTCCCGAAATACTCGAACTCACCTCTTGTTTCGTGCCTGAACAGTGAAACATTTAACTATTTCAACTTCCTCTCAGTTTTGGTCCATTTGATCGGTGGAAACTGATTTAATGTTTGGGCCTGTGACGGATTTCTTACTTTGGTTAAACGACCCTCTGTAAACAATCGCTCAGAAATGGTTTGCCAATCAGGGAATACATCCGAATCCTGCTCCCAATGGTGATACGAACCTTCATTACACCAGGCGGGCAATTGTTGCATGGCATAGCGATGCGCCTCCGATCCTCTAAACTTTTTCATCGATTCGGGGCTATCCCAAAGGGTGATCGTCCAGAAAGTTAATTTTTTGTCCATCAACTCGCTTCCTTTTAAAAGGCCGCTGGCTTCTTTCAAGGCTTTTACCGAGGCCTCATTGGCCTTCATGAAACTCAGCAGGTAAAAGATGGATTTGACCCTCAACCGGGTTACAGATACGAAAGGCATAAAATTTATTTAGGCTGTTAGTTTTAAAATTGAATATCGATCTAAAAAATCTTTTGGTTTAATTATTCTTTTGCTAAAAATACAATTTGTGTGTCACTGTTAATGCAAAAAAGGCTGAATTACAATCGCCTCGCTATTTTTTTGTTGAGGACAAGGATCGAAAATAAAGTTACAAGCCAAATATTGTTTTTATAATACCCCTGTGTTAAATCCCGAAAGTTTATATTTGACTAATACCAATTATAAGACTTTCCTGTATGAAAATTATCCACTGTAAAAGTGTAGCCGAATTAAATGACCTGGCTTCTGAATTGCTTGTTAATGAATTTCGGGAATACCCGCACTCACTGGTTTGCGCAGCAACCGGAAATTCTCCTACTGGTATTTACCGCGAATTGGTTAGAAAGCAATTTAGTATCGTGGTTGAAAACATTAGGTTTATCAAACTGGATGAGTGGTACGGATTGGGTAAAGATGACCTCGGCTCATGTGAATATTATCTTCGCAAAAACCTGATTGAACCGCTTGAAGTTTCACCTGACCGATATATTACTTTCGATGGCTTAACAAATGATCCGGAAAAGGAATTTGAACATGTACGGCAATACCTGGACGACAATGGGCCAATCGATCTGGCTATTCTAGGCCTGGGTACCAACGGGCATGTTGCATTTAATGAGCCCGCAGATGCATTGCAGCCACAACCTCATCTGGCTCAGTTGAGTGAAACCTCATTAAGTCATAGTATGATTACGGGCAGCGGCAATGTTATCACCCATGGTATGACACTTGGACTGGCAGATATATTACAAGCCAAAAAGATCATACTACCCGTTTTTGGGCAAAGCAAACGCGAAATTATGCAACGATTAATGGAAGGAAAGGTTAGTACGCACCTGCCGGCATCGTTCTTATGGTTGCATCATGATGTAACGTGTTTTTATTGCGAAAATGACAGTTAAAATGCTGAGGCGGGTTTCTTTGATCATCGTTATAATTTGTAGCATAACATGGTCCGTTAGCGCTCAGGTGCAAGTGCGCTATGAGCCCAAACATCATCAGGTTTTCGAAAACCAATATTTCAGGGTGCTGGATGTTCATGTGCCACCGCATGACAGTACATTGTATCATATCCATTCTATCGCTTCGGTGGTTTTGATATTTTCGAACGATACAACCGCAACCCAATTAAAAGGGCAGCCCTGGGTGAGATCCGTAACCCATGCCGGCGACGTTTTTTACCGCGACTATGGTCAGGATTCGATCATTCATCGGGTAGGGAACCTCGGTGGGGTTGAATACCACGTTACCGATATTGAATTACTTTCAGCTTATCAGCCTGATAAAGATCGTAAACCATTGCCATTGACGCAGTTGTTTGCCTCGGAAAAAGCCCTGGCCTGGCGTTTTACGGATTCGTCACTCAATAAGGTGGTTATTAGAGATCGCGGCCCTATGATAGCCGGTTTGGTTGAAGGCGACGATATTTTGCTGCACGATACGACACACCATAAGTTGATCACAATAAAAGCAAAAAAGGAAACCTATATTGAATCGGGCATCTCCTTCTACTTGTCGGCAACAAGCAAGAAAGCGATCAGCCTTGTATTATTTGAACTAAAATAAATCAGTTTATGAGTAAAGGAACAGAGCAGCATACTTATGACGCCATTGTCATAGGCTCGGGTATCAGCGGAGGATGGGCCGCCAAAGAGCTGTGCGACCTGGGTGTAAAAACACTGGTGTTGGAGCGCGGGCGCAATATTGAACATATCAAAGATTACCCAACAGCAACCAAGGGCCCCTGGGAATTTAAGCATCACCAACAGGAGACTTTGGCCGTTACCAAAGAAAACCCGGTGATCAGTCGCTGTTATGCCTATGGCGAGGATACCGACCATTTTTTTGTCAAAGACACCGAACATCCCTACATCCAGGAAAAGCCTTTTGATTGGATAAGGGGATATCAGGTTGGCGGCAAATCCATCATGTGGGGCAGGGCTTGCCAGCGCTGGAGCGATTTTGAGTTTTCGGCACCCCAGCGCTATGGGTATGCGGTCGACTGGCCCATTCGTTACGCTGATATCGCGCCCTGGTACTCACATGTCGAGAAATTTTCGGGTATTTGCGGTGATAAAGATGGCCTGGAAGCGATGCCGGATGGCGATTACCTGCCGCCTTTTGATATGAGTTGTGTTGAGGCTGATATTCAAAGTAAAATAAAGGCGCATTATAAAGATCGATTTATGGTGAAGACCCGCTGGGCGCATTTAACCAAACCCCAGCCGATACATTTTCAACAGGGAAGAGGTCAATGCCAGGCACGCGATCTGTGTACTCGGGGTTGTCCTTTTGGCGGGTATTTTAGCTCGGTTTCGTCAACTTTGCCTTGGGCAAAGAAAACTGGAAACTTAACTATCAGGCCATTTTCAGTGGTGCATTCGCTGATCTATGATGAGCAAAAAGCTAAAGTTACCGGTGTACGAATCATCGATACCAATACACTCGAAGCAACAGAATATTTTGCAAAGGTGATCTTCCTGAACGCCGCGTGCTTGAATACTAACCTGATCCTGCTCAATTCTACTTCCAACCGTTTCCCGAATGGCTTAGGTAATGATAGCGGACTGTTGGGTAAATACATGGCTTTTCAAAATTACCGGGGTAGTGTTCACGGAAGGGTAGAGGGATTTGAAGATAAATACTATTATGGCCGTAATCCAACTAATCCGATGATCGCTAATTATCGGAATCTGCACAAGCAGGATACGGATTATATTGGGGGCTTTCTAACTTTTGTGTATTCAAACCGGGGCAGGCAATCCTGGAATGAGGGGATAGGGGCCGACCTGAAAGAATCACTGACCGAGCCCGGACCGTGGCATGCCGGCATGTATATGCAGGGCGAAACGATACCAAAAGAAACCAATCATGTGAGGTTGAGCAAAGATCAAAAAGATCGTTGGGGTATACCGCAATTAATCACGTCCGTCGGGTACGACGACAATGATGATAAAATGGTGAAAGACTTCCTCGATCAAAGCGCAGCAATGCTGGAGGTTGCCGGGCTAAAAGATATTACCAAACACGACACGCACCAGGCACCAGGCCTGGATATACATGAAATGGGTGGATGCAGAATGGGTAGGGACCCGAAAACTTCCCTACTCGATCAATGGAACCGTTTGCACTTATGCAATAATGTTTATGTAACCGACGGCGCCTGCATGACCAGTACCGGCAATCAGAGCCCATCAATACTTTATATGGCTTTTGCGGCACGGGCAGCCAATCATGCAGCAGAGCAATTAAAGAAGGGTTTGGTTTAGATTTATTTTATCGGTTATTCCTTTTGACTTTGTTTTTTGGCTGGTCTCTGTATAACTGATCATAAATTAAACGGTAAACATTCCCAATTAAAAAACCACCAATGACCAACAGAAGAACTTTTTTACGCAATTCGGGTATGCTGGCTTTGAGTCTGCCGCTCTCAAAATTGAAATTCGCTATGCCTGCACGAAAACTGCAGGCGATTGGGATACAGTTATATATGGTGCGCGCCGAAATGGCAAGTGATACCAATGGTACCCTGGCGCAATTAGGGAAGATGGGTTATACCCAATTGGAAAGCTACGGCAGCGACAAAGGCATGTTTTGGGGGATGAGCAATACCGAATTTAAAAAACTTGCGGGCGATAACGGTCTGACCTTGATTTCGAGCCATTATAATGATGAGCCGGGTGGTTTTGAAAAGCAAGTGGAGCTGGCAGCCGAAATTGGCATGAAATACCTTATTTGCCCATGGAAAGGCCCGCAAAAGTCGATAGACAAGTTTAAGGAGTTTGCGGAGGAGTTTAACCGAAACGGCGAATTGTGTAAGCAGCATGGGATACGTTTCGGCTACCATCCGCATGATTATCCATATAAAAAAGTCGATGGACAATTGCCGATCGATGTGCTATTGGCCCATACTGATCAAGATCTGGTGGATTTTGAAATGGATTTCTATTATACGGTGACCGAAGGCCAGGACCCGGAGGCTTATATTAAAAAATACAGTCCTCGTTTTCGCCTTTGCCATATGCGCGATGTATTAAAACAGCGATTGCCCGCAGGCAGCGAAGATGAATCGGCTTGTGATCTGGGGCAGGGTATTATCAATTATCCTCATTTATTATCTACCGGGCTTGACAATGGGATGCAGTATTTCTTTGTGGAACAAAGTCGTTATTTCCACGAGACGCCATTGCAAAGCGCCAGGGTCAATATAGCGTACCTCAAAAACTTAGCTATTCACCACTGATTGCCGGTGTTTACCCTGATCAGGAGTTAAATTACCAGAATCCAGTTTCTAAATTGTACGCGGCAAACGGTGTTAACCCGGTTTTTTCATCTTTGTATAATTAATGCCGGGTCAAATTATTCCTGATCAACCAACCACAAATTAACCAATCACCAATCACAAGTTAACCAATCACCAATCACAAGTCAACCAATCACCAATCACAAGTCATCCAATCACCAACCACTACTTTCCAAACGGCTTCTCAAAAAAGTGATCAACTAATTTATTGAAATCATCGCGGTGCTCGATCAAAGTAGGGTGGCCGGAGTTAGGTACCACCCAAAGGTAGGCCCGGGGTATCGCCTGGTATATTTTTACCGTATGCTCGATCGGGATCACATCATGGTCGCCGCAAATAATAAGTGAAGGGCATTTGATCACCTTTAATGCTGAAAAGGGAACGTTAGGCTGCGTGTAATCGAGCATGAAAATCTTCCAGTCGTTTTTTTGTTTTGCAGTGGTACGCGGTTTATCTTTATCGCTGTTGTATTGTTTGACCATTCCTTTCCATTCTTTAGGTATGATGCCCAATGAGTCAGGTGTAAGGTTGGCGCCTGTAGAGGCTAATTTGATCACTTTATCAGGGTGACGCAATGCCAGCAAAAGGGCATTGATGCCGCCATCACTCCAGCCGATCACATAGGCTGAATCAATATGCATTTTGTCCAGCAAGGCAGCAAAATCATCTGCCATTTGCTCAAAACTGAGTGAATCACTGGGGTCAATAGTTTTGCCTTGTGCACGGCTATCAACCGCAATCACCTTGTATTTTTTTGAAAAATAAGGGATAGTGCTTGTAAAAGCGGAGATGCTTCCCCCGTTACCATGAATAAGCAGCAAAGGCTTGCCCTTTCCATAGGTTTCGGTATACATTTTTATACCACGTACCTCGTAATATTTACCCGCAGCCGGGTTGTTGCCAAATTTAACCTGCTGGGCGAATAAAGCACCAGGAAGCAGTAACAGTATCAGCAGAATGATTTTTTTCATAGCGATCATAATTTGCTGAAATATAGGAATTTTCAATTATTTCATTTAACTTTCATTAACAATTTAAACCTGTACGAACATGAAAAATTTAATACTCATCGCAGTGCTGAGTGGTTTCTCGCTCATGGCTGCCGCACAAACTTCGTCATCCGTGACATCGGCATCTTCTACAACGTCAAAATTCCATAAGTTCAAGTTCGACTTAACTTTGGGTTATGCTATCCCACCTTCAACCAGTACCAGTGCCGGAGACAAAATTAAAGCCGGTGCAACTTTTGTATTGGAGCCCCATTACAGGCTTGGTGACGGTGTTGCTTTGGGTTTCCGTTTGCAGGGAGCAGCTTTGGCCTACGGTAATACAAGCGGTAGCGGAACCGGCACCAGTGGTAGTGCTAATGTTTCGGCTATCTACTCCTTTACACCTACGCTTGATCTTTACCTGGCAAACGGTGGTTTCAGGCCATTTATCGGCGGTGGCGCGGGTTTATATTACCAGGGTTCGATCAGCGTGAGTGGCAGCAGCCAGGGTACTTCCAATTCAGGCTATGTTAGTCTAGGTTCAAAATTCGGTTTTTTCCCGCGTGCTGGCTTTGAGATCGGGCATTTCAGAATATCGGCCGAATATAACGTACTCGGCAACGACGCCAATGGCAACAGTTCAAATTACGCGGCATTTAATATCGGCTTTTTCTTTGGAGGGGGCCGCAAATAGTTAATTCAACTTTAAGTTCGAAAATACGGGCCCTTTGTCGAAAATACAAAGGGCTTTTTTATTGACCCACGGTTAAGTAAATAAAATTTATAGCTATTTTTAGGGGTTGTTCCATTCGCTGGTCAGCCCAAAAAACTAAATTAAACAATTATGAATTTTAATAAGATCGCTCCGGCATTGCTGGTTTTAAGCGTTATTGTCTTTTTAAAACAAGCATCGGCCCAGGATCGGATTGACAAAAAAGTAGATTCAGTACTGGCAAAAATGACGCTGGCCGAAAAAGTAGGTCAAATGAACCAGTATAATGGCGACTGGGAAGCTACCGGCCCTGTTACCAAAGAAGTAGGCGACAAACTTGCTGAGATCAGGCAGGGCAGGGTTGGTGCAGTGCTGAATATCATGGGCAGTGCACATACTAAATTATTCCAGGACGCTGCGATGCAATCGCGTTTGAAAATACCGCTGCTTTTCGGGCAGGATGTGATACACGGTTACCGCATAACTTTTCCGATACCACTTGCTGAAGCCGCCAGCTGGAACACAGAAGCGATAGAGCGTGCCGAACGTATTGCTGCTACCGAAGCCTCGGCTTCGGGCATTAACTGGACCTTCGCGCCGATGGTTGATATTGCGCGCGACCCCCGCTGGGGCAGGGTAATGGAAGGTGCGGGCGAAGACCCCTACCTGGGTTCTTTGATCGCAACGGCAAGGGTACGCGGCTTTCAGGGTCGGGGTTTGGGCAGTATTGATGCGGTGATGGCCTGCGCTAAACACTTTGCAGCCTATGGTGCTGCCATTGGCGGACGCGACTATAATAGCGTGGATATGAGTCTTCATACGCTTTGGGAAGTTTACCTGCCGCCATTTAAAGCTGCTGAGGAAGCGGGTGCAGCTACTTTTATGAATTCGTTCAATGATCTGAACGGTACGCCGGCAACAGGGAACAGTTACCTGCAACGTGAGGTATTGAAAAAGATATGGAATTTTAAAGGCTTTGTGGTGAGCGATTGGGGATCGATCGGTGAGATGATACCGCACGGTTACGCCAAAGATAATTACCAGGCTGCCGAAATTGCTGTTAAAGCCGGTAATGACATGGATATGGAAAGCCGCAGTTATATCGAGAATCTCGAGAAGCTGGTCAATGAAGGAAAAGTATCGGTATCATTAATTGATGAATCGGTGCGCCGGATACTGAGGAAGAAATTTGAGATGGGGCTGTTTGATGATCCTTATCGTTTTATAAATCCGGTTAGGGAGAAGACCATGTTAAACCTTCCGGCAAGCCAGGCGGAAGCCAGGGGAATCGCCCAAAAAAGTATCGTATTACTAAAAAACAGTGGTCAATTGCTACCATTGTCAAAGGATACCAAAACCGTTGCGGTGATAGGCCCTTTGGCCAAAGCTAAAAAGGAACAAAAAGGCTTTTGGTCATTAGACATCGAGCCGAATGAAGATATTCCATCGGTATTGGAGGCTTTACAGCATGCAGCTCCCAAAACACAGTTTGTTTACCAGAAGGGTTGCAATATCGACGATCAGTCGCAGGCTGGATTTGCTGATGCTGTGGCAGCCGCCAAATCTGCCGATGTGGTTATAATGGCGATGGGCGAAGCACCTGATATGACCGGCGAGGCTAAAAGCAAAGCCAATATTCATTTGCCGGGCGTTCAGGAAGATTTGATCAAAGCGGTGGTCGCAACGGGTAAGCCTGTTGTAGTGCTGCTAATGGCCGGGCGCCCGATGATCTTTAACTATACAGCTGATAATGCCAACGCGATATTATTTACCTGGTGGTTGGGTAGCCAGGGTGGAAATGCGATAGCCGATGTTGTATATGGGGCCTACAACCCATCGGGTAAATTACCGATCACTTTCCCTCGTACCGAGGGCCAAATACCGATCTATTATAACCACCTGAATACCGGCAGGCCTGCAGCAAATGATAAAGACGTTTTTTATAAGTCGGCTTATATTGATCTGCCCAATTCGCCGCGCTATGCCTTTGGTTATGGTTTGAGTTATACAAATTTCGATTATATTGACGATGAGCCCTCAGCCGGCACTTCACAGCTAAAAGATAATGGAAGTATTCAAATCTCCTTCACCCTGAAAAATACCGGTAAATATGCGGGCGAAGAAACGGTTCAATTATATATACGGCAATTAGTTTCACAACCCCTTCGCCCTGTCAAAGAATTAAAAGACTTTAAGAAGGTATTCCTGCAGCCGGGTGAGAGCAGGAAGGTGACTTTTACGGTCAGTCGGGATAAGTTGTATTTTTACAATGACAGCCTGCAATATGTAACACAACCCGGCGAATTTCAGGTGATGATAGGTAGTGCTTCCGATGATATACGGGTAAAGCGAACATTTGAATTAGCTAATTAAATCGCCCTGTTTTCAGATACACCGATCTTCAAATCAAGAAATAAAAATTGATGCGCCCAAAACGGATTTATGGTATTGCTTGCCTCCTAATAAGCTGTTTATTATTTACAATCGATCCTGTATTC
>Ga0164296_1002937_pt1 | contig 16498 bp, 8 predicted proteins | sample GEODES057metaG_FD_113533 | JGI IMG/M metagenome (GOLD analysis project Ga0164296, IMG submission 113533) | Dystrophic lake water microbial communities from Trout Bog Lake, Wisconsin, USA - GEODES057 metaG | ecosystem: Environmental > Aquatic > Freshwater > Lake | place: USA: Trout Bog Lake... | reverse complement strand
TGCTTTAATTTTTGTTTGTTTTAATTTAAAATAAATAAGGTGGTGAAATAAATAAATGGCTCTAAATACTAAGAACGTAATCGTGGGTGCAGCAGCACTCTTTACTAGCGTTGGTAACAACTCCAACCAATTTGGTCGTCCAGCAACTGATGCTACGACTCTAGGTACTTTGTTCCCAGCTGGTACACCAGCTCGCCAAGGTCTTCTTGCTTCTGCAGGTGCATCTAATGGCGGATACCGTGAAGTAGGTTTTACAAATACAGGACTTGAGATTTCATACGAACCAGCATATGGTGAAGTTATGGTTGATCAACTTTTGGACGCAGCTCGTATTTTCAAGCAAACACTTAAGGTTATGCTTAAGACAGAACTTACAGAAGCAACTCTTGAGAATCTAACATTCTCATGGGGTCAAATGGATTCTTACTATGTTGCAGATTCTGCAAGCACAGTAACATCAAAGCCTTCTTTGATTAACAATGATACAACTCTTGGAAACTCAGATTCTCCAGCAGCAACATTGAACATGGCTGCAGGTGCTCTTGGTGATACTCCAGTAGAGCGTGTACTTATCGCAGTTGGACAGGCTCCAGCTCAGATTGGTACATCAGCTTCATTCTCAGATCCAGTAGGTGCGTCAAGCTCTTATTCAGTAGGAACTGGTTCACAGACTTCTGTTAATCGCAGCAAGGAGCGTGTATATGTAGCACGTCGTGTTGTTTCAATTGATACAACAGCACATGCTTTGAAGCGTGATGCAGCAACAGTATTCCCAGTGAATTTCCGTTGCTTGCCTGATTCTTCATATCAGTATGCAGGTTCAGAATACGGTGTAGTTATTGACCGTGTATACGGCACAAACTAATCTGTAAAATACAACTTAATATAGAATTTCAAGCCCCGTCAGAAATGGCGGGGTCTTGAATTTGTATTGACTAATTATCTTGGTATAATTTAACTAAACAAAGGAGCTATAAATTGGCAACAACAGTATACGAAATTGTAGAAATTGAACTTAGCGATGGAAGTACCATTGCTTTAAAACCACTGCCTATTAAGCAGTTAAGAAAATTTATGGCAGTTGTAAATGCCATGGGTCTTGATGAAAACAAGACAGAGCTAGATGCTATGGACCAGTTTGTAGAAGCAGCAATTATTTGCGTAGAAGGACTTGGAAGAAAAGATCTAGCAACACAAGAAAAGTTTGAGGAAGTAATTGATACTCCTACCATGATGAAAATTCTTGAAGTTGCGGGTGGTTTGAAACTAACAGACCCAAACCTTCTGGGAGCGGCTCTAGTTGGGACGAACTAGATCTAAGCTCCTTAGAGTCTGAAGTTTTTCTTACAGGTCATTGGAAAAATTTTGATGAACTGGAAGAAAGTCTCTCCATACAAGAGCTTAATGCTTTAGTAAAAGCAATAAGAGATCGGGAAATGAGAGAGATGAAATTCCATGCAGCAATGAATGGAGTTGATCTTGATGAAGCTTTGCAAGAGCCAGAAGATGTTACAGCTCTTCAAAACAGTCGGATTGCATCAAACGAAGGTTTTGGAATAGGTGAAGGACTTGGCTTTATGTCAATGGAATAACGGGGGTGAGAACTAATGGCAAAAATAGAACTTAATATAATTGCCCTTGGTGATTTCTCACAAGTTAATTCTCAAATAAAACTCCTACAAGCACAAGTAGATCTTCTTAATAAAGGAATTGCTGGTGTAGGTCTAGGTCAAAACCTAACTAAAGATTTGCAATCAGCACAAAATGCATTTAAAGCAACGATGCTTTCAACTGGACAGTTTACTATGCAAACTGTTAAGATGGCTTCTGAAACAGATAAGTTTGGTGCTTCTCTTGTTGCAGGTAAATTAAAACTTTCTGATTACTTTAATATAATTACTGGTAAAGCTGGTCAAGCAACAATAGCAATGACAGCACTTGCCGAAGCTCAAGTAAAAATGCAAAACTCTGTTATTGTAAAAAATAAACAAGGATTCTTGGATGTTTATACACCAACAGCATTTAATGAAGTGGCACAAGCTGAAGAGCTTGTGACTATGAAAGCTGCTTTGATGCAAAAAGCTATTGAAGGTGGATCAACAGCATTAATTAATTTTGGTAAAAACACACAATGGGCGGGTCGTCAGCTAACTGTTGGTTTAACAATGCCTATGGTTATGTTTGGTGCAGCAGCTATTAAATCATTTACTGATACCAATACAGCTCTTACACAATTGCAAAAGGTTTATGGAGAAGGACTTACTCCTCCAAGCCAAGATGCAATTAATAAAATTTCACAGCAAGTTTTGCAGCTTGGCCAAAATATGGCTTATACAACTGGTATATCTCAAACATTCACAGTTCAAGTTGCAGCTGCTTTTGCAGCCATGGGTAAAATGGGAACTGATCTTACAACTGCAGTAGAACAAACGGATAGACTTGCTAAACTAGGTAACCTAGATCAAGAAACAGCAACAAATGCTGTTATTGCTCTTCAAAATGTTTATAAACTTAATAATAATCAACTAGCAGACGCAGTTAACTATTTTGGTGCTGTTCAGAAGCAAACATCTCTTTCAATGCAAGATTTAATTAATTCTGAAAGCAGAGTTGGTCCAATTGTAGAAGAACTCGGCGGAAACTTTAGAGATACTGCAGTTCTTGTACTTGGCATGAAAGAAGCGGGTGTTCAAGCTTCCAAATCTGCTAACGCACTTAAGTCCGCTATGGCATCTATTATTAATCCTACATCTGCAGCAACAAAAGAGTTCGCATCATTTGGAATTAGTTTATCTGCAATAAAATCCGCTGGTGGTCCAGTTCAAATGATTGAAGCTCTACAAAAAGCTTTAGATGGAGTAACAAATAAAGCTGATAAATTGAGTTTGATTGATAAGCTTTTTGGTAAATATCAATTTGGAAATATTACAGCACTTATTGAAAATTTTGGTAAAGCGGGAAGCCAGACTGAAAATGCTATAAAGGTTGCAAATGCTTCTGCAGCACAACTTAAAGCTCTTGCAGATCAAGAAATGAAGAATGCTACATCATCTGTTTCTGCACAATGGACAAAAACATTAGAAGGCTTTAAATCAACGCTGTACCCAATCGGACAAGAATTTGTTAAGCTTGGAACAGTTATTATGGGTATTGCTAATAAGATTGGTAAAACATTTGAAGATTTGCCAAACCCACTTAAAGGATTCTTCGGCTTCCTATTAGTCGGTGCAGCAGTAGCTGGACCATTAATCATGTTAACTGGTTTGCTATCTAACTTTGCTGGTTATTTGTTAAAAGGTGTTGGTCTTGTAAAGCAATTAGCAAATGGCGGAATGAAGATTAAAGATCTTTTAACTCCAGAAATTATTGCATCTCAAAAAGCAGCAGAATTATTTTCTGATCAAATTTCAAATGATATTAATGCAGTTGACCTTTTCAATCAAGCTGTAAAAAATCTTACAGCATCTTTAGAAGGCCTTTCAGCAGCTTCTAAAGAAACCACTTTATCTCAAGCTGTTTCAGAAGCAGCATATGCTGCAAAAGCAAGTTTAGCTGCAGAGACAGTTGAGGAATTACCTACACGTAATGGTATTCAAAGTGTAACTACAAGAGAAGAAGCAGCAGCTTTATACGGATCTAAACAACGCACAGGTACTCATACTTCTTACCACCCGACTTCTGGTGTTTATACTGGAAGAGCAGAGGGCGAGGCAATGAATGGTGCACTTGCAAATAGTGGTGTAGAATCACAAAGATATATTGATGCTATGACAGCATTGACTGGTGAAACAGAAAATGCTGCCACAATGTTTAGAACTACTTATACAGATTATCTTGGTGCTATAACTAAGTTAACAAATGCATCTGGAGATTCTTTAATTAGTGAAGAAAATGCTAATAAAATTTTGGCAGATATTAATACTCAGTATAAAGAACAGCTTCTTGAAATGCAAAAGCTTTACACTTTAACTGGCGATCAACAATATTTACTTACAGATATTAATAATCCCCTTGCTCAAATTGCTAAAACTGTTATGGAAGAAAATGCAGTTCTTTCTGCTGATCCAGCAGCTTTTTCAAGAATGTTTGCAAGTTTCAATGTTGCTAGTAGTAAAACAAGAAGGCTGGGAGCTGGACAATCTGGTGGTGGAAATGCAATTCCTATACAAGATGAAGCATGGGGCAAAACAAGCCTAACATTAGGCGGAACTAATGGATCAATGCTTTTGCATTCATACAATGAAGAATTTTTGCAATATAGAGATAAAGTAATTAGCGATTTTAGACAGCTAGCTAAAGACGCTGGTGTTACATTTGATGAAACTCTAGCAACTTCAATAGAGTCAAACACAGATGCAATGATATCAGCTGGAGAAGCATCAGGTACAGAGTTTACAGCTTCAATGCAAAAAACAATTGAATCTCAAATGCCAGGCTTAATGACTTCAACTGCAGAACAGATAACTGCTGAAACAAGCATGTTTGGGGAAACCCTCGGCGATACAGCTGGTTTATCTTTTGTTCAAAGAATGAAAACAAGAATTCAAGGTGGAATGACTACCGAAGAAGGCAATTTAAGTAAGGGCGGTGGCATGGGAATTGCCATAGCTGGAACTATAGCGGGTCAAGCTCTATCTGGAAATAGTAACAGTGCTATAAGTACATTAGGTACTGGAATTACTGCAGGTGCTAATGCTGCTATGGTAGGTTCTATGATGCCGTCTCTTCTATCAGCACTTCCTGAGGTAACTGCATTTGGGGCTGCAGTACCACCTTTGGCACTTTTAGTTGGTGGTGTTACAGCTGCTACTGTAGCATTTAAAGGCATTGTTAAGCTTATGGATGATGCAAAAGCCCATAATGATGCTATAGCAGCATCTTATAAAGCAAGTTCTGATGCAATAAGTATTTATGGCGGTTCAACTAATAATGCTACACAAGCAATTTATAATTTCAACACAGGTACAGAGCAAACTAATAAAACATTAACTGTAACAGCACAAAATGTTGCTGCAATTTCTAAACTTAAACCAACAGATTCTCTACGTCAAATTGGAGATTTGTTAAAGGGTGGAACTTCAGCAAGTAGTGTTATTGGAACTGTAGAACAATTTGCAGCTGCACAAGTTGCAAATGGTATGGATCCAGCGGGTGTTGCACAGATGGTTACTGACCTACTAACTTATGCTGGACAAACACAATATCTAGGTCAAGCATTAAAAGAAATTACTGCAAATACAAAAGATGTTACAACTGCTACAGAAACATGGTTAAATAAACTTACATCTGCAAATGGATTTATTCCAGTAACTACAACAAACTATAAGCAATTAAATACTCAACAGCAAGCATTTGCTGATGGATTGCTTCAAATAACAAATAGCCTTTCAAATTCAAGCACTCCTCTTTCAACTGTTGTGCAGCAACTTAAAGCAATGGGTGCAAATGCTGCAAATACAACTAGTGCAGTAAATGCACTGGCAGCAGCACTTACAAATGCTGGTCAAGCAGGAGCAGCTTCACAACTTCAAACTTGGAATTCACAAGGTATGAATATGCCTGCGATGCAAGAAATGCTAATGCTTAATAATGCAGGTCCACAATATAGTGCTGGTCTTCAAGATTCAAATAAATCACAACTTGTTCAAAGCTTAGGGCAAGATTTAACAAGTTATTATACTGATCAAGCAGCTAGTGCTGTTAAAACAGCTCAAGCAGGAGTTCTTTCAGCTACAAATGCATATCAATCAGAGGTTAAGCAATTAGCAGAACAAACTTCAACAACAACTGGATTAACTTCTGAACAAGCAGCATCTTTAACTCTAGATAATGCAAAAAAGAAAACGTTAGAAGCACAGCTTGCAACAATGAAGTTGCAAACACAAGAACTTGAAGCACAACAACAATATAATCTTTCTCAAGCAGATCTTGATAATCAAATCAGATTGGCACAAGCATCAGGTGATTTCTTGCAAGCTGGTTTGTTGCAACAACAAAAATATGCAAACACTGATAAATATAATAATGATACCACTCAACAAGATATGCAAAATCAAATTGATAGTCTTACAACATCAATTGATGATTTAAATAGTGCAGTTGCATCATTTAAAGCTCAAGATTCAAACCAGTCTACCTTACAATCATTTAAAGATTCTATTACCACAGCAAATGCTGCTTATTCAAAAGCATTGGATGCACAAAAATCAACACCAGGAATGATTCAAACTTTGTTAAAAGAAATGGGTATCCAACAATTTAAAGTACCAGGAAAAGACGCTTTATATGTTCAGATTGTGCCAGGAACTTCTAATAATACTGGTACTGCAAATCTTCCACAAGTTGAATCAGGGTATGTTCCAGGAACTGGATCAAATTGGATGGAAACTGGTAAAAATATAAGTACTGTTCCACAATCAGAACTTCCAAATACAACAGTTGGAACTGTTTTCCAAGCTGCTGACGGAAAGTGGTACAAAATTCAATCACTTACTAAGGGTAGTGGACAAGGTGGATTTGCAATCCAACCATACGCAACTGTAATTCAAACAACAAAACCGCTTCCAGGCCATGCAATGGGAGGATTAATCTCAGGCCCAGGTTCTGGAACATCAGATTCAATTTTAGCTATGTTGTCAAATGGTGAGTTTGTACAAAATGCATCAGCAGTTAGCAAGTATGGTGTATCATTTATGAATTCAATTAACTCTGGAACTTATCGTCCTAATCTACCAGCTATGGCAGGAGCAAATTCAATACCCGCTGGAATAGGTGCGGGAACTGGTGAAGCAGTGTATAATATTAATGTGAATGTTATGTCTAATGCTGATGCTGATGAGATTGCTAAAACAGTTATGAATAGCTTACAACGTCTACAAGCAACCACATCAACCAATAGGAGAATTAAAGTATAATGAGCGTATATGGCATTCCTATTGGTGTACAAGTATCTATAGATAATTCAACATGGTACCAATTGTCAGATCACAATAGAAACCCTATTGGAATTACATACACTTTGGTTGAACAAGCTGATAGAATGGCAAATGGAACATTGCGTAAATATGTAGTTGCAAGAAAATTTGTTATAACCACAGACTGGAAAGATTTTCCAACACTTGATTCAAATCTTGTGGACTATGATCCAAATCTTGGGTCAATTCCACAAAATGCTCATGGTGCAGCATGGATAAAAGCTTTTTATGAAATTAATGCATTTCAACCAGTTTATGTAAAACTTATGTATGCTCAAGAACCAGCAAGTTTGTCTACAATCCCGTCTATACCATCAAGTAGTTATACTGATTCTCAAAATACGGCTGGACAAGTTTATCAAGCTTATATGACAACCTTCACCTATGATGTCACAAAAAGAAGACAGGGTTACGATTACGTAAATCTCAAAATAGAATTTACGGAGATATAATGCTAGGTACATCTTCCGTACAAAATTATTTTGAAAGTAACACTGCTCAAACATTACCGTTGGTTCATGCTGAATGGAATTACAATTTAATTTATAATACATATGTAAGTTTTAGCGGGAATGGTTTAAATATAGCTCCACCCTTTAATAATATATCTAGCTGGAACACTTATTCAAATAGTAAACTTACTTTATCTCCAGCACAAAATGGATATAGCACAAGTGCTTTTACCGATTTGTCTTCTCTTGATTTTATAGTAAATGTTTCAAGCCCTTCATATTATACTGATTATTCAAACTACACTGCAAAAGCTACATTAAATATAGCATTGCCTAATACTGCAGCAAATTGCTACAAGGTTGTATTTTATGCAAGATCAAAAACTTCAGACACAATTAATCTTTCTGCAAACGTTTCAAACAATTCAACTACTTTAAACTCTACAGGCTTTGCAAGTATTGATAATTTTAACTATCAAAAAATAACTGTTGTAGCGGGAGTTAGACCAACAGACACCCCATATAACAATTTTGATTTAACTCTTGATTTTACAAACACCACCTTAGATTCAACAGGGTTGTGGGGTATAGAAATATGCCACGTAGAAGTATACGAGATTACCTATTTTGATTATTGCTATGGCAACTTATGGTCAACAGATAGTGTATTTACATACTTTAGACCAGGGGAGAGTCTTGTAACTTCTGGTAATGCATCAACCTATACACCGCCAAGATTAATAAGTAATGCACCAGGCGATCCAAATAAACCATTTCCATCTCAGTGGACAAATGCTATGCCATGTAGTCCAATTGTTTATTCTCCAAAAACATTGTTTTCGGCAAATTCAAATCCAGCTTATAAAAATGGTTTGCTTGGCCCAATGTCAAGTTATCAATACTTTGTTTCAGAAATACCAAATGGTGCTACATCAATAGGTGCTGCATATGAAGTGGTTTTGCAATCAAATAAAATTGTAATTAAATTTAATATAAGCCAATCAATTCCTTCAAGCTTTACAGTAAGTTTGTATAATTCTTCACAATCTTCTTCACCAGTATCCGTAACATCTTTGGATTCATCAGCTATTCAAGCATCAGGATTATGCGAGCTTTATTGGAATGGTTCAGCATGGTCAACATCAAAATGGAACTGGGCACCAGATTCAAGTTCTCAAATGCCAACAATAAACTCACAAGGACTTATTAGCTCATATCAATCTTTTAATAAAATTGTTGTTACTCAAAACTCATCATCAGTAATTTCTAATTATAAAAATGCAAACTACACACAGTCTAGCTCTTCTACTGTACAATCAGAATTTTCAAGAATGCAGGTTATTGAAATATCCCCTAGATTGGAGCTTGATCTATCTTCATTTATTTATGAACTTGATATTCAAAAGACTTTAGATGCAAAAAATACTCCGCTTCCAATTTCTTCAATGTCTGCAAATACAGCAACTATTTATTTAACAAATATTCCTCTTTCAGGTCCTAATAATACTCCGCTGTCAATATTTTCAACAAACGCCAATGCTGCGGACACTGGTGGCTATTCAACTCCTTTAAGAAATATGATTGTAAAAAATGTAAAGTTTTATGTTAATTATTATGTTCCAGTTACAACTGTAGATTCACAAGCAGATAGAATAATTCCTGGTGGAGTATTTTATGTTGATACTTGGGACATGACAGATCTTCAAAAAGCAACAGCAAATTGCCTTGACGTAGTAAAGTTTTTACAGACTATTCAGGTAAATGATTATGTTTCATATGAACAGGGTTTGGTAAACATATTTACAAACTTAATGGATTCATCTGGCTTTACAGATTATGATCTTGATGAATTAACAGAAGTTCTTACAGATAACAATCAACAACTAACCCCTGGCTATTTCTTTGCTGATTCAGCAAATAAAACAATATACGATGTTTTGCATGAAGCTTTTATGGCTTATCAGGTAGGTTGTTATATTGATGAGTATGGAGTTATGAGATTCATAAATCTTAGAAAAATTATTTCAAATAATACATCTACTTATACTGTTACAGACAACAATATAGTTGTTGATACTTATAATGAAACTATTAAAACTAAAGCGGGTAAGCTAAGAATGTTGTACCGTGAACCTCATAGAAAGATGAGTGTATGGACAAGCTCCCTAGCATTAGAAAATACATCAACGACAATATTACAGCAAGCACCAGATGTTATTTGGAAACAAGATACTGAAGATTTGGTGCCATTTAATTATTTATTTGAACCAATAGAAAACTTTTCACAAAATTATTATCGTGTAGATCCTAACAGTTTAACTGATTTGTTTTATACTACAGTATTTGAACATGATAGTTATGCTATCATTGAAGGTGAAATCATATCCACAGGTGATAAAGAATGGCAACTTACAGATGGTAATAGCGGAATATCAGAATTTATATATATAAAAAATCAAAGCGATTATACAGATCAGCTTGCTCGTTTTTTAAATAAGTATGGTTCAACTAATATAACTCAAACTCCAACAGGCAGATTTGTAAATGTTCAAAGAGGACTATTTGGAACTGCAGCAACAACACACGCACCAATGACGGGTAATGTTGGATCAACTTTGCAATGCTACACTGTTAATAATTCAGTTATAAGTCTTACACAACCATTTGCCATATCATCCTCAACTGGACTTATACAAGGTCCAATATACAGCTCTGGAGCATCTTCTTTAGCTATACCAATTTCAAATACAGATAAAGGATATTCAACATATTCTACTAAATTTAGACTACCTTCTGGTGTATCGCAAGATATAAAAGCTGGTTTGTTTTTTAACATAACATCTTTAACTAATTTAAACAACGATGCTTTTTTTGTTAATATAGAAAGTAATAAAAATAAATACTATCTTAATTACGGACAGTTGGTTGGGTCTGTTGGATCTTCAATAGAAGTAACAAATATAATCAATAATGATTTTAACAATGAACCAACATTGCCTTTGTATGCTGTAAAAGAAAAGAGCCTTATTAATCTAAAAATCACAGAAGGTCTTGTTCCAGTTGTAGACTCTAATAATAATTATGTTTATCAAACTGTTACTAATTCCGATGGCACTACAAGTAAATCAATTACTTACAACAACAATATTGTTATTTATATAAATAATCATAGAATTAATACAAACTTGTCAAGTAGCTACCTTGGACCAGTAGGAACAAGATTTGGATTTTATGCACACGGAGACGGAACTGGCTCTTCAACTGTTGAGTTTGCAGAATTGTATGCTTGTGAAAGTTCTCTTGATGATAAAATAAATTATCATTTTCAATCATTTAATTTTCTTGATAATCTTATTGCAGGGAAAAGAATAATTGAAGATTTTTATATGATGCAAGTACAGCCTCAAATTATAGGATTAAATCTTTATGATGTACAACTAAGTGCCACCCCGTCTTCTGGGGCGGAGCCTCTTAAAGTAATGTATAACCTTTATTATGAAGATCCAACTATTGTTGATGCAGCAGGAAATAATCCAACAAACTATATTTCAGTATATGATGATTCATTGCAATATTCAACCATAGCCAGTACTGGGTTTAGAGCTAAATTCGCATTAGTCAATAACTCTCCATTTTCAGTATGGACCCAGACGGGAACAGAAGATAAGCAATCAGTATCAGCACAATTTGCTATATTCTCAAGAAACATGATTGTGCTTACAGATCAACAAACTTTGGAAAGAGTTATTAATCCACAAAACGTACTTGAAGTTGTAGAACTTCAATCTGATTGGGTTCAATCTAAAAAATCTGCCGATTCAATTTTAAAAGTATTGGCAGATGCAACTGATACATTCAGCAAAGATATTCAAATTGATATATTTGGTAATCCATTATTGCAAATTGGAGATGTGATTACTCTTACTTATGGCTTAAAAAATATTAAACAACTTAACTTTTTTGTTCAAAGTGTAACTCAAACATTTAAAACTGGTTTGCAAACAGAACTTATTCTAAATCAAATAGGTGATTATGGATACTCAACAACAAAAGAAAATTCTTTTCCTACGCCTGCTTCTATTGCAAATAATAAATCATCAATAACACTTACTCCAGCATACGGATCCATCGCTGGAGGAGATATAATTACAATTACTGGCGGTAGTGGTTATACTCCAAGTTCTTTGCCTACTGTATTTTTTGATACAGAGCAAGCAACAAATGTTACTTATGTAAATTCAACAACAGTAACAGCTGAAACCCCATCCCATTCGGCGGGATCAGTAAATGTAAGAGTAGTATTTGGAAGTACAATATTAAGTACACCATCAACAGATTACTATGGATATACATATAAATATATACCTCCAGTAGTTGGTCCAATTACAGATCTTTCAGTATATTCAGATAGTTATAATTCTGGATCAAGACTATATGACGTAGCACTTAAATGGACACAACCTGAAAATAGCAATGCCTTTGATTATACAATAACGGGCGGTACAGGACTTGCTTATGCCAACAGAAGCGGTAAAAATATAAGTTATACACAAGGTGAACCTTATCAGATATCCTTTGATAATGATGGTGATTTATATGCTGCAAATAATGGCGGTGGTTTATATGGAGGAGCAACATATACATTTACAATAACTCCTAAAAATATAACTACTAGCGGATCATCAGTAACAGTAAATTCAACTGGAACCCCTATGAGTATTACTTCGGTAATTGGAACATCGGCAACCCCAGCTGTTTTGACTGTAAATGCTATATCTCCAGTTGCAGGAGAAATTGATCTGTCTGGTTTTTATTATTCAGGTGCAGAATCATATAAGGCAGTATATGCTCCAAATGATGGTTCATACACGCATACATTAAATATTTCAACAATGACAAGTACATCTGTGGAAAAGTTTATAGGATTAAGCACAACTGCATCGTATAATATTACAGTAAGTGCATACGGATCAACGGGACAATCTGGAACGTTATTGGCACAAGGATTAGTGAATGGGTTTAAAGCTGATGGTGCAAATGTAAGTACTTCAACTCAACAAGGCGTAGCACCAGTAAATACTGGCATTACAGAAATCAGTATTCCTTACGCATATAATTCAGATGGAACTGTAAACCTTACTGTTTCAATAGTTCCAGATAATTCAAGCAATCCGCCAACATCTTATAAAATTGTTGTTACTCCAAGCAATGTAAATCAATATGGTGGTTTACAGTCGCAAACCTATAACCCATTAATTTCTCAGATGAGTAAAGATGGAAACGGCAACTATGTTTATGTAATGGGTTCTCCAACAGGCTTTGCATCTGGAGTTCAATATCAAGTGGCTATATATGCAGTTAATTCTAATGGTACAAGCTCTGGAGAAGTTTATACAACTGAAGGTGTTATTCCTTTGCAATCATCGCTTTCAGCAGCAGGAGTTACAAATGTTTCCGCATCTGGCAATATGACTGTAACTTGGACGGGTGCAACAGTTTATGATGGGTATACAATTAATTACGAATCTGGATATCAAGCAATAGCATTTGGCATATCTTCAGCAAGCAGCTGGAAGCAGAACTCTTTAGAACCAACACCAATGACAACAGATAAAATTAATTTCACAGATAATTATTCTGCACAAAATTACTTTACTGCAGGAAGCGTAGTTAATATTACTATTACTCCATACTCAAATGGAAGTGCGGGGCCTTCAGGAACATATACCTATACAATTCCAGCACAAACTAGTACTTCTGGAGGAAATACAGCACAAATTCCAACTCCACAAGTAATACCAGTATATGCTCAAAACTATCATGAAGACCCATTTGGAAATACTGTGCATGGAACTGGAGGTTCATTCTACTGGTTTGACAACCCACCAACAGGTGATTATGAAAGTTATTATTATGAATGGGAATTTAAACATGGTTCTGGATCCTTCGGTTCAATTAATCAATTGTATTCGCCAAATATTAACCCTCCATATGGAGAAGGCTATTATTATGTAACAACAGGAGATACTGGATCCTGTACACTGCAAGTTAGACAGACAGTTGTAGATACAAATGGAACAGCTTGGCCAGGTCAATGGACTTCAGCGACAGGTACATTTACCTAAAATACGCTTAAAATGATATAATTATGAAGGTTGGAGGTGTAAATTGGTAGATACTACTGAAAATAATAAATATATTTATCCCTTAACCCCTCAGTCAAGGGGTCAATTTGTTATTGCTCAGAGTGATCCAAACAACACCCCGCTTGGACTTGCAAAACTTAAAGCTTTATATGGTCCTGGAAATGTAATTGTAGTACCAGATAGCCAGTTTTTAAAGTATGTTGGATCTAATTTAGATCTTATTTCAACTTATACTTCTGAAGAATTTACACCACTATCTGTAGCGACAAATACAAATTCTGATTCAAGTGGCGTCACCCTACCCACTGGACCAGTAAAAATAGGATTACCAGCCCCTACTGGACTTACATTAGGTAAACCACAAACCTCCCCTGGAACAAATGGAACAAACACTATAACTATACCAGTATTTTTTAATCCAGTAGCGGGTGCATCTGGATATGAAGTTACATATTCCTCTGCACCTATTGTTTCTTCAGCAGCGGTAACTGGAGTAGTTACCAGTGGATCAACTAGTGGTAATATAGTGGTATCTTGGAATGCAATACCAAATGCAACCAATTATACATTTACTGCAACAAACACATCTAGCAATCAATATACTTCAGTTCTAGTTGTCCCAGCATCTGGTGCAACTACTGTATCTGAGTCTATGTCTGTACCAACGGGTAATTATACAGTTACAATTACTCCGTATAATTCAAGCGGATATGCTGGAACGTCATATACAACAACAACGATTTCGGTATAAGGAGAAAAATGTTAAAAGGAACATATGTGTTTAAGCAAAACGGAATAGAAGTAGGTCGTTCCGAAAACATTGTTACTACAAATGGTAAGACTACTATATTGCAATATCTATGTGGTTCTGTTTCAGAATGGGCAGCATCATTAGCAGTTGGAGCTATGCCTTCAATAATATCACCAGCAAATACTGCACCCGCATTGACTGATTTAACACTTGCTTATGAAATTGCAAGAAGTGCTGTAACTCTAAAATCTTTTCAGGTTGGTTCTCCAAATCTATTAATAGTTAAAGGAACATTAGATGCCTCTGTTTCAGCAAATATTTATGAGGTAGGTGTATTCCCAATAACAACATCAAATATATTTGGAACCAGAGATACATTAATACTTGATGATTTTTCTACAACAACCAATTGGACACCGACATCAAACTATACAATAAATGCCTATGCTGCACAAAACAGTTTGTCCCCTAGAGTTGGTCTTAATAGTTTGAATTTATCTGCAAATACTACAACAACAAATACAAACTTTTTTGTTAACCTTTCATCATACTCACAACTTGATAGTTTAAACATACTGGTAAATGTTGGAAGTGCAAGCCAAGGAACACTAAATGTAATTTTAAAAGATTCAAATGGGGTTTCTGTTACAATTCCTTATACCTTTAATGGTACTTCTTCAAGTGGATATCAAATACTTACAGCTAATTTCCCGTCAAATATTGGAAGTCTTGCAACAATAAATTCAATAGCTTTGCAAACTGTAGGTTCATCATCTTCAATTACAGTAGATGCGATTAGAGTTTCAGTATTAGGTGAAGTAACAAATAGTGCGGGATTGGTCAGCAGATCAGTACTAACAACACCTATTGCAAAAATATACGGAATACCTTTAGATATAGAATATTATCTACAGTTAGGATAAAATGACTACATCATCAACCTCACAATGGAATCCTGGATCAACAACACAGGTATCTCAAACATTAACTGGATTAACTCCAGGTAGTTCCTATGTGATTTTGGTAAGAGCATATACTAATAATTCTGATGGAACTAAAACATATTCTGACTATGCATCAATTCCATATACTGATTCTGGAGTATCTGCAAGTGGTCTTAATGCTTTAACAGTAAACAATGGAACAGATATTCTTTTAAATGGCGGAGCAATATATGCTCAAAACACAACTAATCCTTTTAAGCCAAATGTTGGCGTGTTTGATGTGGTAAATGGCACAACTACTGGAACTGGGGTTATTTTAAATAACACAGGACTTGCAGCATTTAAAGCTGGAACAAGAGAGTTTTATATAGATGCAAGAACGGGTAATGCATATTTTTCTGGAACTGTTCAAGCAACTATTATTGAAAGTACGGGCTATAGTTCAGGTGATGTAACAGATGGTTCAGCATACTCTTCTGGCGGTATGGCTATTAATTTAAATAATGGTTCATTAACATCTAAAAACTTTAGAATTGATACTAGCGGTAATGCTTATTTTAAAGGAGATGTGGCATCAGCAACAGTATCTGGAACTACTTTATCCAGTACATTATCTACATTAAATAGCTCTATTTCATCTGCATTTGCAGCTGCTTATGCAGCACAAACATCTGCAAATGGAAAAAATAAAATTTGGTATGGATCAGGAGTTACTTCCACATCTGGATATGCCCCAGATGGTGCATCTTATACAATCACAAATGCTTCAGGAACAACAGCTTCATCTTCAACATTTCCAATTTCATTTCCAGTATCAGGTAGTAATAATACTGTTCAATCGGGAACTGCGGGAGATACTTGGTTTGTATATAACACTTCTTATGTTGTAATTGCACAATATACATGCTTAGGCGGTACTTCTTGGAAACAAACATCAATTGATGGATTGACCATAGCAAATATAGATGCTGGGGCAATAACTGGAGGAACAATATCTGCAGGTATTTTAATTCAAGGCCCAACCATTCAAACTGGAAGCACTGGTAACTATGTTAAAATTTCTGCAAGTAATAGTGATAGAATTACTTTTAATAATGCAGGACTTAATACTCCAGGATTAATACAAAGCACATTTAATTCAAATACAAATATAGGCACTTTATATATTAGTAGTGGCTATCAATCAACTGTTGATGGTACAGGAGCATCTATATCTTTAAACTCTTCTTAT
>Ga0164296_1002936_pt1 | contig 16506 bp, 17 predicted proteins | sample GEODES057metaG_FD_113533 | JGI IMG/M metagenome (GOLD analysis project Ga0164296, IMG submission 113533) | Dystrophic lake water microbial communities from Trout Bog Lake, Wisconsin, USA - GEODES057 metaG | ecosystem: Environmental > Aquatic > Freshwater > Lake | place: USA: Trout Bog Lake... | reverse complement strand
GGCGGGAATCTCAAGCACTCTCACACTTTGAAAATTCGCCGTCCGTCTGTTCTCACACCTGGAAAATACCCGGCGTCACTCTCACAATTGCGCATTCTCAGAAGCAACTACGAATACGGTACTGCGGCAAAGCCTAAGCCGCTTTCGAAAGCGGTCAAATTCGACTGACGGCGTCACTCACTCGTCTTCAAAGAGGTTCGGTCTGCGTCTGGTAATGGTCGTTGCTTTCGGAGCTGTTTGGTCGTTGACCTTCTCCAGGAGCGACAGCAGCTGTGCGTCACTGACGGGCTCTGTCAGCTGTCCACGCTGCGCCATGCTCAGCACCATGTTCTCCACCCCACGGGCCTTCTCTGGCTTCACCAACGCTATCCTAGACACTGAAGAAGACGGGGGACGCAGAATAGACCAGGTCAAACAAGCCCAGTCAGTGTCTGGCGAACACTACTGCAGCAGGGCACGCACGTCGCTCTCTCGCTGCCGGATTGAGCACTGAAGACAGGGCCGCAGCTCGTTGCTCTTCAGCCGCTCTGTTGAAAGCAGGAAGTGAGTGAACAAGACACCCAGTTGCATGGTCTAGATGCAGGACTCTGTGACACCAGAACACACACCGTCTCCTCTCCTCTGCTTGTGCGACTTCTTCTTGTGTCTGAGGCTGGAACAAGAGGCGCCGTCAGTGACAGCCTTCTCGGACTTTTAAGCGTTCCTGAATCCAGTCGACATACCTTTGCCTGCTGCGGGACGTCTGCCATGACTTGCTTCCCAGCTCAGCTTTCGTCTTGCCGACGGCAAGTGTGTGACGGGTCGACGGGTCCGCTTACGTGGCGGCCACGGTGGCGCGAGCTCGAAGTCCCAGACATCCTCGTGAACCGCGTTGAGCGTCGCGCAGCCAGGTGGACAACGCAGTCCGGCACTCCGCTTTGAGGATGTAATACGAGCGACTATCCACTGCCGGCCACTCTCGTTTCGGGGCAAGATGCCGCCGTCAAAAGACCGCGTCAGCTATTTCTATGACAGTGCGTGCACCTCCGCCTGCGTCTGCGCACTTGCACTGACTGCGTCTGCTTCGCTGCAAGGCGACGTGGGCAACGTGTACTATGGGGCGAACCACCCCATGAAGCCGCACCGGCTGGTGATGACACACCACCTCGTCATGTCCTACGACTTGCACAAACGTATGGAGATCTATGTGCGTGTCGTATTGTCTGCCCCGTTTGACGCGACGCTCGGCCTGACGCACTCTCCGTGTGTTTTCACAGCGGCCCCGACGGGCGTATGCCAGCGAGCTCGTCCAGTTCCACGCGGAGGACTACGTGGAGTTCCTGGCGCGTGTGACTCCAGACACGGCGAGGCAGCACGCGGAGGCTATGCAGCGCTTCAACCTCGGCGAGGACTGCCCCATCTTTGAGGGCCTCTTCGACTTTTGCAGGCTCTACACGGGCGGCTCGTTGGATGGTGCGGCTCGCCTGAACCAAGGCTTGAGTGACATCGCCATCAATTGGTCGGGTGGTCTGCACCACGCGAAAAAGACGGAGGCGTCTGGCTTTTGCTACATCAACGACCTCGTGCTTGCCATTCTCGAGCTGCTGAAGCGCCACGCCCGCGTGCTCTACATCGACATTGACATCCACCACGGCGACGGCGTGGAGGAGGCGTTCTGGCTGACAGACCGCGTCATGACGGTGTCCTTCCACAAGTACGGCGACTTCTTCCCTGGCACCGGCGACTTGAAGGACATCGGCGCTGGAGCTGGCAAGTACTACAGTGTCAATGTGCCTCTTCACGACGGCATGGATGACGCGAATTACCAGCGTCTGTTCAAGCCCGTCATCCAGAAGGTGATGGACATGTTTCAGCCCGGTGCCATCGTCTTGCAATGCGGTGCTGACAGCCTCGCATCCGACCGCCTGGGCTGCTTCAACCTGTCGCTAGACGGGCACGCAGAGTGTGTTCGCTTCGTCAAGAGCTTCGGCGTGCCGCTGCTGGTCACTGGCGGTGGTGGGTACACAAAGCAGAACGTGGCGCGTTGCTGGGCCCTTGAGACGGGCGTGCTATTGGACCGCCAGCTAAAGGAGGACATCCCTGAGCACCCGTTCTACTGGGAATACTACGCAGATGCGAATCACAAGCTGCGCGTGCATCCAAACACAGCGATGGATAACAACAACACCAAGAACTACTTGAACAACGTCAAGCAGGCTGTGCTTGAGCATTTGCGCTGCCTAGATGCTGCGCCGGGGGTGGCCATGCAGCAGGTGCCGCCTGAGCACATGCTGCCTGAGCTTGATGAGGACCAGTGGCCTGACACTCGATTCGGCAAGTGGGGACGCGATAAGGTCGTACAGCGAGACGACGAGTGGTACGATGGGGACTAATGGTTCGCATCTATCAGGGAATGCAACTACAAATACACCTTGCAGACGTGCTAGCCATGAAGCCATCGTCTCAGCCTGGCCCGCCAGCCAGCGGTCTCGGACTTCTGCGGGGAAGCTGCCTCTGTGTCTTTTCCTATCAAGGGCTGCGTCTCCGCCTTATCGCTGGCAGCCCCAAACCATTTCAACGATGGACCCTGGAAAAACTGTATTACCACCCCGGCACTAGAACCGAGCAGAATGGCGAGCACTGTCGCTGTCCGCGCCGTGGCTGTTCTGCCCGCGTTCCCGTTCGCAACAGCGATGCCGATGAGGCCCCAAACTGACACAGCCGCAGTGTACGGATTGCCCCGAGAGAATCCCCACAGTAGTGCGGAAAAGAGTGCGATAAGCGTCACTCCAGCCACGCACAGGTCCTGCGAGCCCGTGGAAGTGAGAGTCAGCGTTGAGACCCCCGAAACTAGCAACAGAATGCCCAGGTTGAGCAGCGCCGCAATCAACAGCCAGGCTGTGAGAAGGCTGATGGGCAATGCAACGCAAGCGATGTCGATGTAACGAAGCACATGCTCATGCTTCGTGACTCTCACAAGCGCCAGCCAGCTTGCGCGAAAAGCGAGCGTGAGCAGCACAAAGAGCGCTGTCACGACACCCACGTTGCCAGGCACCGGGCTTGCACTGGCAAGCGCTGCCCAGACTGCCAGGAAGATGAAGCACAGGCTTAGCAGCCAGCCCGTCCCCCTCACCAGCGCGGCGTCTCTGTTCTCTGGCAGTGCTTGGAAGGCACAGTAGAGCACCAGGGTGCCGTAGATCGCGGCCCAGACACTAAACGCATATGTCGCTGGTTGCAAGCACGTACAGAGTGGCCCATCAGATGCAAAAGCGGCGTTGATCCCCAGGCCCGTATGTGTGACCACATTCAGCTCAGTAGACAGAAGCTGAAGGACAAAGAGGACCACAACAGACGCCTGGCGGACGGTGGCCCAAGTGTTTGTTGGGGACACCAGGGAGCCAGCCTCCACCGGCGACTCGGGAGCCGCCTCCGGCGCAGGTTCTGCAGCATAGACACTGCGCAGTCTGCGCAACATGAGTCGTGCACGTGCTTCTCGCTGAAGGTTCACGTGCAAACTTGTCGGTTTTCTGTTGGGTGGTTCAGAGCGACGCAGCACCGGCCGTGCGCCTGGCGCTCGTCAATATTCGTCCGTTAATCACTTTGGCCCGTTGCGCCCAAATAAGGGGTGTGGCAAGCGCTCAGCGAAGCGCTTACGCTGTGACGCGTGTGCCACGTGTTCCGCGGCCACGTAGACGGACTCCTCTCCATGCCACACGCCCTGCATCCATGCGCATTGCTCCAAGGGAGACAGGGGCATCGTCGGCGATGGCACATCCACCGGGGCTGCGTCGCCAGCAGCTGCGGTATCGACCTCGGCACCACCAACTCGTGCGTGGCGGTCATCGAGGGCGGCAAACCGGTTATAGTGCCGCTGCCGAATGGTCGCCGCACTCTTCCGTCGGTGGTGGCCTACACGCGAGAAGGTACGGACAGCAGGCAGTGTCCTCGGCTTCAGGTGACTCTGACCACGTCTGCTTGCGCCAGGCGACGTGCTTGTGGGTGAAGACGCTATCGCACACAGCCTCGTGGACCCGCTGTCGACGTTCTCGTCCGTGAAGCGCTTCATGGTGAGTCGTCCTGCCGTGCAACGTCAATCTTGGGCAGTCTTGACTCCACTCCTCCGCGCGCTCTCCTGTGACCCACGCAGGGACGCAAATTCAGCGACGTGACTCAGGAAGCAGCACGCGTGCAGTTCAAAGGTCTGCACCCCGCTTCCGGAGTTACACCAGCGTGAACAGTCTTTCACTCTTTCGACTCTCTGACTCGTGTACGCCGCTACCCGCTCTCAAGTGGTCGCTGACGACGACGACCAAGCTGCACTCCTGTGTCCGGCGCGCAGCAACGCAGTGCTTCGACCTGAAGAGGTGTCGAGTGAAGTCCTGCGACCGCTGGTGCAGGCTGCAAGCCAGGCCATGGGCGTCCCTATCACCCGCGCTGTCGTCACTGTGCCTGCCTATTTCAACAATGCGCAGCGGTGCGTATCATCTCATTATTTTGAACTGTGTTGCCCCTGTGCATAGTTGACGACATTTGCCTCTCACGCGCATCAGGCAAGCCACTCTCCGCGCCGCGCGACTTGCCGGTTTAGAACGTGTGAAGTTAGTCCGCGAACCCGTTGCAGCAGCTCTGGCTTACGGATTGGGTAAGAGCGGCGACGCAACGGTACTTGTCTTCGACCTTGGGGGTGGCACACTGGATGTGAGCCTCCTGGATGTAGGTGGGCCGACAGTGGAGGTGCTTGCCACATCGGGCGATACACGTCTGGGTGGAGACGACTTCGATGACGTCTTGGCGACGTGGATGGCTGCCCAAATGACGGGCAGCAGTAGCAGCACAGCTCCTGCAGCAGGAGCAGTCCAGTCGCCGCCGCCGCGCGGCGCACTGCGAGCAGCAGCGCGGACATTGCGCGAGGCGCTCACTTCACGCGAATCAGTCAATGCGAAGCTGGATGCGACAACCACTGTGCGGCTGACCCGATCACAGTTTGATTCTTTGGCAGCGTCGCTGCTTGAACGCATGTGGCGCCCCGTAGAGGAGGCATCTTGGACAGCGGGCGTTGACCTGAGCGCCGAGCGGGCGAGTGAAGCTGCTAGCCGGGCCGCTGCTGATTCGCATGTCGCTGCAGATGGCTCTAGCAAGGGCGGCGGCAAGCGTGCTCGCAAAGCCGCTGCCCAGGCGGCTGCCGAAGTTGCTGTATCTGCGTCCAAGCAGCGGCGGCGCGTGAATACGGTCGTCCTGGTGGGCGGCGCCACGCGAATGCCATGCGTCCAGCGCCTGGTGTCCACAATGGTGGCTCAGCCTGTTGTTCTAGGGGCGGTTGACCCGGACGAGGCGGTTGCACTGGGCGCTGCCATTCATGCCGGCAGTCTCGATGGCACCGTGACTGATGTTGAGGCGCTTGAGACGTGGCAGGCGACGTTAATGCGTGCATTGCTGCGCAATCAGGCGAAACAAGCAGCCCGCAGAGAACGGGAGGAGGCATTGGCGGAAGAGCTACAGCAAGAGGTTTTGACCAGGGCTGTGCACTCCCGCCCTGTCGAAGCACCTCTCGATGCTCAGTATGCTGAGAGGCTTCCTACTGCTGACGAGCAAGACCTCTGCACTTCCACGTCCATGGCTGGAAGCTCTACGCTCGCGATGGCGCTTGCGCGTGCGCACAGGCCAGGGCACACTGTTGCGGATGCAGCGTTCATAGCCGGGGACGATGACACGGAGCTCGATCATTTGGACATTGAGGACATCCTCTCGCTGGGCCTCACGTCTGACATCGTAGACGATGATGAATTGATCACGTTCGAGACGGAGGACGAGCTTAGACGTGTGCTGGGCGCGGAAGCGTTTCTACGTCTTGCACCAGTGCCGACAAGGGACTCTCAGAAGCCATGAATGCAACATCGATGCAATCTGCTAGCGTTTTTGGTGACGCCGCCGGCGGCGGGGCTCAACCCCGGACGGCGACGCTGTCACAGCGCCTTAGTCCACAGCTTTGTCATCTCGCCAAAACGGTGCATTCTCATACGCACTGTCGCACTGCACTTGTGGAGTGGTGCTGTGCGTGTCTAACTGCTCCGTCGGGGCGCAGGGTGTGGGCGCTCTCTCTGACCTGAAGTCGTCGGTCGAGGAGCTGCACCTTCTTCTCCCCGTGCGACCCTCGTGACGCAAATGACGCTTGGGACGAATGAAACAGACGGCTCCGGTGGCCAGGTGCGTGGATTGGCCTTCAGGTTTGCCGGCGGGGGCGCAGGAACGTGCGGGGGCCACCTATGGGGACTGACTCAAGACTCTCCTTTCTCGCTCACAGACTGCGGCGCAGCTGCAATCCAACAGCACTGTGAGCTTCAACGCGCTGCAGGTCCATGTCGAAGCAGCCCCGGCGACTGGGGAGGGGGACGCTCTTCCAGTGTCACCGAGAAGCAGCAAGCGATTGCGGGCCCCTACCCTGCCTCGGCGCGCGGGCGACAACGACGCGGACAGTCATTCCACGTGCGTACCCTCTCTGACTCATGGGGCAGGCCCGTGCCGCGCGGCGGGGCGTGTGAGGTATCCGTGTTCAGTTGAAGATCGTTGGCCCGGTGGGGCTGGCAGTTTTTCCTTGTGTGTTCGCTCAGAGGGGCCCCACTCACCGCGCCGGCTGCTCCGGGCCAGCTCGCTCGCCAGCCAGCTCGGGGCCCGAGGGCTGCGGCTGTTTGCGCAGTGTCGTACAGGTCCCGCACTCGCGCCCGTCCGTCCTCCCTTCTGACGCTTTTCCCACCTACCACGTGGCCTTACAGAGACGAGGGCAAACGTCGCCTCCGGTGGACTCCGCAACTGCACGAACGCTTCGTGCTTGCTGTCAGCTCCCTGGGCGGTCTGAGCGCGAGCACCCCGAAGCGCGTGCTGGACTTGATGCAAGTCCAGGGCATGACCTTGCAGCACGTAAAGAGCCACCTGCAGAAGTACCGCCTGCAGGAGATGCTAGCGGCGGCAGATGCGTCCGCAGCACCTGCAGCCTGGTCAACATTCATGCAGCAGCCCGTCTTGCCGCCGCTCTTCGCTGGCTCCGCAAACGGACTCTCACACGAGCTGCTGGAACCCGCCTGGCAAGCGCCCACCCGCCAGGGCTCCAACGTCTCTTCCGCCGACTTCCTGGCTGCTGCCGGCAGCCTTAACGTGCCGTCGCGCGATTTCCACAAGGAGAGCGCATTGGCTGCGATGCCCAGAAGCAAGGGGTCAGTGCCTACAGCCAAGAAGGAGCGCAAAGCGAGCAAAAGCAAGACTGCTCGCCCTGCCCCCGCTGCTGTATTGCCCGTTGCGGCTGATGTTGGTAAGCGGCAGCAGTTGCAGAGCGCATTTTCGGTGGACGATGAAGGCCTGGCATTAGACGACTCCGCCCTGATGGACCTGCTCGACGGACCCCATCACCACCCAAGGCAGGCAAACCCACTCACCCCAGGCGGTGACCTGCCGCTCGGTGGGCCTGCCGCGATTTCAGCGCTCGACCTGGCCCCCGACCTGCTGTGGCCACAGCAGTCCGAGTGCATCGCGGACCTCTTGCACGGATCATTCCTTGAGGACATGCTGGAGGACATGGCGCAGCATGGCGCCGGCACCACCGGGGGCTCGGGCAGCGCGCCCACCCCCGTGACTGGCGTTCCACCGCCTCCGACGGTAGTCGTTCCGGTCGCACACCCACTGCCCTCGAGCATGGCGCCGACGATGCAGACGCACCTGCCCCTGCAAGCTTCGCACTACGCGCCGCCGGCGGTGGCGATGGCATCTGTGCCGGCTGCTGTGCAGCACCACCTGCAGCAGCTCCAGGCTCCAGTTGGACCGCTTGTGCCGCTTCTCACGCCCGGCACACTGGCGGCGCTGCAGCCACGGACGCTAGCGGAGATGTCAGCCGGTGGATTGGAGCCCTCGTGCGGACCAGGCATGTTACCGCTGGCCGCTGTGTTGGAAAGGGGTCCACCCGCAATTAGGTCGCTGCCCAGTGGCAGCGATGTTATCACAGAGGCTCTGCGCACGCAGCAGGAGCTGCATCGCCAGCTGAGCGTGCATCTAGAGCGAACCCGGCAGCTGGAAGACCTGCTCTTAGAGAGCGGGCGGAAAATCGCGCAACTCCAAGCGCAAGCCGGGGCCCAAAGTCGCAAGCGCAGCGCATAGTCGCTACGCTGTTGCTGTATTCGGTGGTGGCATCATTCAATGTGCTGTAGCTGGGAGTTAGAGGGGGTGAGCACTGCGCTTGTGCTCCACCCAGGGAACGCTGTTGCGTCATGTAAAAGGAAACAGTTCTGTGCTCACATTGCAGCTGTCTTTGTCTCCATATCTAACGCGTGCATGCAAGCGCTTCTGCTGGGTGCTTCTCCACAATCTATGTCTTCCTCCTCTTGCCGTCTCCCTCATCCTGCGACGAGTCGTCGTCGTCGGAATCGTGCCCATTGGCTGCGGGCCTGGCAGCTGCTCCGGAAGGCAGTGGCCATGCCGGCAGAGGTCCCAGGGACTGACTCTTTCTCAACTCCTCCCAGCACGAGAGCGCTGCCCGCGTGCGCGCAAGCATTGTCGCCTCCTCCTCGGGCGCGGGTGCTGCGTCCGCGGACGGCGTTTCCAACTGCATCAGCACCGGCGGAGGGGGTGCTGGCTCTTCGCTCTGAGGCTGGGCGCTGCCGCCACTGCTTGCACCGCTGACCTCCCGTAGTCTGGCCGCTAGGGTATGGAAGCGCTGCTCTGTAGAGCGCACCAGCTGGGACAGGATCTCGGTGCTGTAGAAGGGCTGCCGCAAGACGTTCACCAGGATGGGCAGTCGCAAGCTCAATCTGCTTCGCTTGTCGTGCTTCTTCAGGATCTTGACCAGTGCTGCGTAGTTAAGGCTGCACCAATGCTCCAGCAGCACTAGCTCCCCGTGGAACTTGGCGAGCGCGTGGCAGCAGGTGCTAAGAGAGGCAGCGCTGGGAGTGGGGTCTGCAGTCAGGGCGGCGGCACGGTCGGCAAGTGCCTTCTCCATCATCACCAACTCCTCCTCTTTTTCCATGAAGAACTCGTTGAACTTGCACAGCTCCTGGTGTGCGCAAAGGGGGGCAAAGATCACAGAGGCAGTTGTCTCAGACCACTGTGCTCCACACCGCGGCCAGCGCCGAGCTTCCACGCACCGAGTTCAGCGCCCGCACAAACTCGCGCTCAGCGGGCGTCAGCTCGTGCTTGTGCTCCGCCGCCGCGGCACTCGCCCCGGTGTCTGCTCCTTCGGGTCCTGTTGCACACCAAAAGCAACGTCGTGCGTGAAGACAGGCACAAGAGACCGCGAGCACTAGAGCCAGGGCGTGCTCCACACGCGGTGCAAGGCCAGCCCAGCACGGGGGACAGGCTTGTGTGGAGGCGCGCATAAGGGTTGTCCCCGCTGTGTCAGCCAGCAACCGCCCAGGCTGTTGCACGCACCCGCGGACGTGTCCGGTAGCTGCTTCAATGACTTCTTGAGCTGCTTGTAGCAGAGGAACTGCGAGGGCGGGGCAGCGGGCGCGGCATGAGTCAGCTGTGCACAAGTTATAGGCACGTCCGCCGGTCTCAGCAAGCTGACGCGCGCCGCACGGCACTTGAGTCACAAGGAAGCTCGAGCGCGTGGCTGCGCGGTCCAGGTGGGGACCAGCGACTGCGCGTTCTCGCGGCCAGACGGCCGACGAGTGCTGAAGTGCAACACCATTCGACCGGCCCGCGGCGAGGAGCTCGCCACACCTTGTCCCGGAACTCCGGCTGCGTCTGCTCTATGACTCGGATGAACTCCTTGCCTTTTGTGCGCAACGAGGGGCGGGACAAAGCAGGTCAAAGCCAGTGCCAACTACTGCATACAGCCGAGCGCGGAGCGCTCGCACGCACCGAACTTCATCGCAGAAGCCCTTGCTTGAATCTGTGAAAGCGCCTTTCGAAGGCCCAAATGAGTGTACACGTGTGCACACTTGCACGCAACCTGCCGCGCGACGACGTCATCTTGGGATGTCGTCCCAAGCTCGTCCCCGTTCGCCGAACGCGCGGTGCGCCTTCGCAGGACTCCTTCTGGGCTGGACTCCTTCTCAGGAGTTGCCCACGATTGCAATGCAGACGCCCGGGACGCTTTTCTCTCCAGTCCCGACGCCGGCGTCCAGCAGCTCGAATGCGTTTGGCGCACACTTGGGTCACTTGGGGAAGCTGCTTGACCTCGTCACGGAACACGAGCGTGACTACAGACAGCAGGAGCTGCGAGTTGCAGACTTGACGAAGCGGCTGGCGGACTGTGAAGCCGCTGTAAACAGTGGTCTCTCCGGGTGCGTGTCAGCCCTGTCGCGAGACTGAGGTTAGCGGCCTGACACCTGTGCAATGCAGGCGCAATGCAGGCCTCTGGGACGACGTTGCCTCACTGCGTGACTCGGTCGACAGGCTGAAGAACCAGTTGCAAGACGCCGAGGCAGCCAACAGGGCCAGTGCCGCGTATGTTGACTCTCGCGTCGACACGGGGCAAGAAAGCATACGCAAGGGCGTGCGTCACGCCTTGAAGGAGGTCATTCAGCGAGTCGCTGCGCAGTTGGATAAGCTCGCAGGCGACACACACGTTCAGCTGACGGCACTTAAAGCGGAGCAGTTAGCAACGCGGAAGTTTGCGGAGCAATGCGCAGCGCAAGTGCACGTGCTATCAGAAGCTGTGTCTGCGAAGGATGCGCAGATGGTGCGTTGTTTGCTAGCACAAGCTCAAGTATGCTGACTGCCACTCACAGGCGGAGCTGGCAAACACAGTGGATGTGCTGCAGTCGGAGGTTTCTGACTTGCGCGAAGGGATGTCAGATGCGGTGCAGAGCATCACTGTTGCCATGCGGAGGACGCGTGCATACAGCAGTGACATTGGATCCTTCTCCTACGGGTTACCTCATCAGAGTCGGCCCACCGCCTTCGACCCGCTCTTTGATGAAGTGGAAACGCTCGCAGCGCGACTGCGCCACAGAGCGCAATCGTCAACGTACGCGTCACAGCAGCAGCGCAGAGCAACTGCGGGCCCCACGATGCGAGGCGGCTCCGTTGCAGCGCCACCTGCATTGCGGCGGCCGACGCTCTAAACGCGTATGTGACAATAATAATGTAACGAATGACAATATGATGTGCGACTACTCATTGCTGCTGCAACGCTCTGGTTCGCCCCTTTGCTTTTGCGAGGCTGCTGCATGGGCATTGTGATGCATCTCCACAGGGAACCCCGGGGTGTGGTCCCTCCAGAAGCGCGCCAGCCGTGCCAACCGCACCAATTTGCGAATGTCGTCAACCTCTTCCTCCTGCGCAACCTTGTGGTGCGACGGAGGCGCAACTGTATCTTGCGCGTGCACAGCATGTCCCAATCCCGGCCCAGGCAGCAGGGCTTGAATATGGTGAGCAGATGATGGCAGTTCATCCGTGCCGTCTGTACTGCCTGTCCGCTGAAACAATGAGGCGATCTGCTCTTGGAGGCGCTCCCTTGCAGCATCCGAGCTTGCTCGTCCGGACATCTGACCCCGCGTGTGATGCGCGCGCATTGCAGCACGCTGCATCTGCTCCGCATGCTTGCGCTCTCGTTGTGCTGCTCGACTCCGTAAACCATCCAGCTGGCTGCGAACGCGTGCAGCTGGGTCGACCGGAGTCCCACTGTCTTCAACTCCCTGAAGCCCGTGCTGGTTGCTGTCGTCGACCGCATGTTTGCTATGCCGGCGCAGCAAGTCGTAGGCGCTGCGTATCAGCTCGAAGTGAGCCCGATTGTGCTCCCCCGATACATCAGGGTGGTAGCGCAGCGCCAGCCTTCGGAATGCGTGCTTTATTTCAGCCTCGTCTGCGCCGTGCTTCAAACCTAGCACTCTGTAGGGCTCGCTGCCGAACGACAAGGCCTGGTGTGCACAAAGAGAAGTGAACATGGTGCGTGCGTCAGCGTCGGAGGTTCCACGTGCGGAAGGCAGCACCTTAGCCTGGCCTGCGGGGACCACGTACCCGACACTGCGCCCCAGCATTCCTCTGACTGACGTAGCGCGGTGATAGGACTTGTGTCCAGCTCGAGGGCGGGCACTGCAAGAGGCCCCACACCCCCATGGACCCTTGTCTCCGGAGCGCTTCCGGCCCTAAACTGGCGGCAGCGCTGAACGCAGCTCCAGACGTGCTACTGCGGTACGACTTCGGAGACCATTCGGAGACACTGCTCACGAAGGGGCGAATGCGTATGTTGGGCCGGTTTATCCACTCACAGGCGTCTCTGTCATTCACATATCGCCGCGCTCGATCACTGCAGCAGCGCCCATTCCGGAGCCGATGCACATGGAGATTACGCCGTAGCGGGCCTGAGGACCCCTCTTCTTCATCTCACTTAGCAGCGTCGCCACGCATCGCGCGCCTGTTGCGCCGAGCGGGTGGCCCAGGGCGATGGCACCACCGTTAACATTGATGCGGTCGGCCGGCAGGCGCAGCACCTGCTGGCAATATGTCGCCTGACTGGCGAACGCCTCGTTCAGCTCGTACAAAGCGATGTCATCGACACTCAGGCCGGCGGCGTCAAGGGCCTTAGGGATGGCAACAGCAGGGCCGATGCCCATGACCTGGGGGTCCACACCCACGGCGGCAAAGGAGCGCCAGACGCCGAGCACAGGCAGGCCCATCTTTTGGGCGGTGCTGCGGCGGGCCACCACCACAGCGGCAGCTCCGTCAGACACCTGACTGCTGTTCCCCGCGGTGGTGGAGCCGCCCTTCTTGAATGCTGGCGCAAGCTTGGCCAGCTGCTCAGCAGTGACGCCAGCACGTATGCCGTCGTCTTCAGACACTGTCACCTCGGTCACATCGCCCGTCTTAGGGTCCTTCACCATCGTGCGCACAGGCACGATCTCATCCTTGAAGCGCCCGCTGGAACGAGCCCTGTCCGCCTTCGCGTGGCTGGCCACCGCAAGCGCGTCCTGCTGCACGCGGCTGACGCCGAAGCGAGCAGCCACGTTTTCGCTGGTGATGCCCATGGGAACGAGGCATCCGCGGGCGTGGGTGTTGTCAAACACCTTGGGGTTGATGCTTGTGTCGTCCAGCTTCATCGGGTCCTGAGACATGCTCTCCACGCCGCAGGCGAGACCGATGTCATAGTATCCCGCCTGAGACACAAACTCCGGAGTGAGAACACACCGTGGCAATACACACACTCGCCGGGGTCTTTGCGCACCTTGATGGCAGAGGCAACATCAGCAACTGCTTGCAAGCCTGACGAGCACTGCCGGTTGAGCGTGCGAACAGGCACCTGCGCGTGGCCAATAGGTAAAGACGCGACCAGCGAGAGTGAGAACTCGACGTGCGAGCGCTCGCGCGACTGCTTGCAGGCAAAAAGGTGGTTGGGCAACTAACGCTGACTCGTCTCCTTCCACGCGCCACCGCGCACCGTGTCTGGATAGCCGGCCAGGAACATGGCGATGCGAGCCTGGTTGGCTCGCCACACGTTGGCGCCAAGCACACTGCCGACGACGACGTCGCCGAAGACTGCCGGGTCCAGTCGAGTGCGCTCCACTGCGGCGGCCAGAACCGCGGCCAGCAAGTCCTCCGCCGGCGTGTCTTTGAGGCCGCCCTTCTTGGCTTTGGTGATAGGCGTGCGCACGGCACAGCAGATGACGACGTCGTCCGGGTGCGGCGCCGAGGCCTGCGGCCGCGTTGGAGCGAGTTAGAAGAGTAGAGTGAGGATGAGCACAGTGAGCTCCCGAATGCGCACCCGCGCAGCGCAAGGTGCACGCGCTACGCTCGTCTCATCGTCGCTAATGCGCAGATGTCCCAGCAGAGTGGCCTGCCGGCGAGCGGCGGCCTCCATGTCGTTCTGCGAACAGGGGAAGTGACAAACTTTGTCACCTTTAAGGTGCAATACCGTAATTGTAAAGTCTTTTGAGAGTGGAAAATAAATAATCCGACGATGTGCTCTCACAATCACGTGTGGCACCGGAAAATTGAGGAGCGGCGGCTCTCACAAACGTGCAGGCGGCGAAAATTCGGAATCACCCTAATTCTGAGCGCACCACAGCCGCAATTGAGCAAGATAACGGCATCTGACGGCGCAAATGCAGGTACATCGGCACAGCAAGTGATGCTGGATGCGTCCGCGGCCGCCGCGGCAACGTACGAATGGTGACGTTCAGTATGCCGTGGAGGCCGAATTCTCGCTCTCACTCACAGAAAATCCGCCGGCCATCTGTTCTCACACCTGGAAAATACCCCGCGCCACTCTCACAATTGGGCACTCTCAGAAGACTTTACAATTACGGTAATTGCAGTGCAATTCGACGCCCCGGGGTATGTCTCAGCATCCATTCGATCATCTGTCTTCGTCTAACAAGAGCGATGGCACCTTCTGCATGCTTGGCTCGTGTTCCACAACAGGCATGCCGCCGATGGGAAGCACGCAACACATTCTAGACCGAGCCTTCGCAACATCTCCTCCACCTGTATCCTCATCTTCCCCAAACAGGAATGCCAGGAAAGAGCTTAGCGCAGATGCCGGTGCTGGGGCGCTGGGAGGTGGCGGAGTGTAGTCTGGGTCTGCGCCTGGAACTTCACCACCGTCCAACGCATCTAGTCGCAGCTCTTTCAAAGCCACTGCAGGCGTCATATCCGTGTCACCAACACGAGGGTCGCCGGTGGTGGAGCGCTCTGTGTGGCTGGCGGGTGCTTGCTGAGACATCGCCGCTTCACCCGAAGCGGGCGCAGGAGTGGTGCGTGCGGAAGCGGCTGCGGCGCGTACAGCTGCCAATGGCTGCTGCGCAACTGACGATGCCTTCGAGTCCCTCTTACTTCGCTGCTGCTGCTGCTGCTGCTGCTGCTGCTGCTGTTGCAGCTTTTGTTGCTGCACAGCTTCCTCTGCCGCTTTGCGCAGATGGTTGAGCTGGTGTGTCTGCACAGGGGCGGCAGATGCCGCAGCAGCCGCTCGAGCTCTTAGCTCGTCGGGCGACAGCAATGCGCGTCGAGCAGATGCTGGTGTGGATGGACTGTCTGGCTGGCGACCAGCAGATGCAGCCTGCTGACCCGTCGACCATCCAGTCACGCGAACATGGGGTGGTCCGGATGCAGCAGGCGGCGGTGCCGCTAGTGGCTGCGATGGCGCCGTCGATTGAGCCATCAATGAAGGTATGCCATAAGCGTTAGGCAGTGCTGCTCTCTGCGTCACCTCGGCTGCTGGAACACCGACGCGGGCGACTGCAAGCTGGCTCTGAGCAGCACGCAGCTGCGACGCCATCCGTGACTGGAGGACCGCCAAGTCGTTCGGTGCGGGCATGCTTCTTGCCTCGCCGTTTGCACCTGCGTCTCCCACCGTGCGCAGCAGATCCGCCTCTTCTAGCGCCTCCCGGGCGCGCGCATCCGCTTCTTGGGCAGCCTTGCGCTTGGCAGCGACGGTGAGCGCGTCATGGCCGCCCGCAGTGAGCACCCCTGCTGAACCATGTACTGGCTGCACCCCGCCCACCACCTGGCCCGCTTGCCCACGGGGCCCGCCGTCCGCAAGCGCGGAGCGTGCAAGCGCGGCCTCAGCCTGGCGCAGCGCAGCCTCTTCCGCGGCGCGTTTCTGTGTGGCGGCCTGGCGAGCAGCCTCCTCCGCAGCGAGCGTGAGATCCAGCAGTTCTTTCAACTGGCCCTTCGCCAGCTCTGCAGGCGTGCGGCCGCTGTCGTTGCGTGCTGTCACGTCCCCACCGAAGCGGAGCAGCACCTCCGCCACGGGAAGGAGGTCTTCTTTTGCACAGATGTGAAGCATGGACCAGCCAGCCTTGTAGCGTACCAGCGGGTCTGCGCCGTGCCGCAGCAATAGCTCCACCGCCTGCGCGTTGCCACTGTAGGTGGCCCACACAAGCGGCGCATTCCCGCCGCTGTCTTTCTGGTTCAAGTCAGCACCAAGAGAAATGGCAGCCTGCACCCCTGCCAGGTCGCCTTTCTTGCAGGCCGTGTGTATGGGGGCCATTCCCCCTCCAGCCGGACGCTTGCAGCCTGCGAGGGGCGTAGGTTGAGTCGCCGGTTCGGAACTTGCGCTCCGCGAGCTTCTGAGCGCGTGCCCCTCGGCGGGCCCGCGACCGGGGCGATGGCCGACAGCCCGCCCGTGAACTTGGATGCTGCCTTCCCGCTAGTGCGCCATTCTGTTCCGCAAGGCCTCGACTTGGGAGATGCGTCTTGGCCAAAGCTCGGTCTCCAGCTTGGCTGGGTGGTTCTCTGCCACTCGCTCGCCGTCTTGGGCTGCAGTGCGTGCCCATCGCCGTGTTGCACGTTATGCAAGTGTCAGTCCGGGCTCTGACTACTGCTTCTGGTGTCGTGCACCCCACTGCCAGTCGTCGTTTCAAGACCTTACAACAGCGTGGAGTCCGCCAAGCGCGACCGGCTGGCTGCTGATACTCCACAGGCGGCGAAGCAGAGAGGGAAAACCGCAGCACCGCAAGGCGAGAGTGCAGGCATTCAACTTGCAGACAGAGAGCTGCGAGGCGCCGCGGCTGCCAAGGCCGCGGTTGCGCGTGGCCTGGCATTCGTGCCTCTCGACAAGCTCGCCGTGCTGTCGCCTGAGCAACTGGCGAAGCGGCTGCGGTC
>Ga0164296_1002934_pt1 | contig 16508 bp, 16 predicted proteins | sample GEODES057metaG_FD_113533 | JGI IMG/M metagenome (GOLD analysis project Ga0164296, IMG submission 113533) | Dystrophic lake water microbial communities from Trout Bog Lake, Wisconsin, USA - GEODES057 metaG | ecosystem: Environmental > Aquatic > Freshwater > Lake | place: USA: Trout Bog Lake... | reverse complement strand
TCATCAGGCCAAGCGTTAATATCTTCATCGACTCTGCATTGTAAGTAGTACCTACTTCTAGTAGTTGACCTCATACTGCATAAATAAAATCCATCAGGATGATTACCGTAAATCAACTCCTCTTGAACGGGGGGAGTATCTGACAAAATCCCAAGCCAACCAAAGGGATAAACCCTTTCAAATTCTTGAATTGCATTTTTAGGGACTGAGGCTCTACATACACCGTGATAACCATCACAACCAGCAATAAAGTCAGCTTCAATATCAAAAGATTGTTGATGCTGAACAAATTGCACATGAGGATTTTTAGACTCTATATCAAGAATCTGTACTTGTTCTGCTTCATAAAAGGTCGGTAAATTTTGAGTATTTCTAGCTTCACTTAAATCTTTTGTGACTTCAGTTTGGCCATAAACCGTTACGTGTTTACCGTTAGTCAGTTTCTCTAAATCAAGACGTAGATGGTGATGATTAAAAGCAATGTCAAACCCATGATGGATTAAACCTTCTTTGCTTAGTCGTTCACCAACACCGGCTTGTTTTAGAAGGTCTACTGTTCCTTGTTCTAAAACACCAGCACGAATTCTTGATAAGACATACTCATTGGATTGACGCTCAACGATGACATTATCAATTCCTGCTTTTGTTAGCAGTTGACCTAGCAATAAACCAGATGGCCCCGCTCCAATAATAGCAACTTGTGTTTTAATTTTTTTTTGCATGGATGATATAAGCGTTAAGTATTATATTGTTCAGTATCTACTTCTGATTGGCTCACGGAGTTATATCGATTGCCATGAACCGGAACGTTATTTAACACATTATCAATGTTAGAAAGTGTCTGTTGGGACAATTGAATTTTGTCTGCAGCAACATTTTCTCTTAAATGAGAAATCTTAGAAGTACCTGGAATCACTAATATATCTTCACCTTGATGTAATAACCAAGCAAGTGCTAATTGAGGAAGAGTGCAGTGATTTTCATCAGCTATTTTCTTTAAAGCTAAATAGAAGGGAATATTTTTTTCATAATTTTCTTGTTGAAATCTAGGCATGCCACGTCTGATATCTTTTTCCACAAATTGGTCAATTGCAAGTGGTGTTTGACTAAAAAAGCCGCGAGCTAATGGGCTAAATGCCACAAAAGAAATCCCTAGTTCTCTACATGTTTTTAAAAGGGCTATTTCAGGATTACGGCTCCACATTGAATACTCTGTTTGCAAAGCTGAAATCGGAAAAGTCTTATGCGCTTTTTCAAGTGTTAAAGCTGAAATTTCAGATGCACCAATAGCTCTAACTTTACCTTCTTTTACAAAATCGCCTAGTGTACCAATTGCATCTTCAATCGGTACTTTCTTATCCCATCGATGTAAGTAATAAAGATCGATCACGTCGGTTTGTAATCTTTTTAAACTTCCTTCAATATCTCTTCGTAAAGATTCAGGGCGACTATCTATCACTCTTTTGCCATCTGCAGGACCAACTCCACCTTTGCTGATGAGAGTGATTTGTTGACGGTATTTTTTTAAAAAATTCTTACCCAAAAGAGTCTCGTTATGACCTAAGCCATACAATGCAGCAGAATCAAAATGTGTAATACCTAAATCAAAAGCCTCTTGCAGTATCTGATTTGCTTCTTCATCAGATGGAGGAACTCCATATGCATGACTAAGATTCATACAACCTAGCCCAATGCTAGTAGTTTGATAGGGGCCTAATTTACGGAGGGTTAGTTGAGAGGACAAGTAGGTCTCCTAGGGGGTATTTTTTAGCTGTAAGTCTAATTGATGAAGAATTTCATAGCAAGGTAAAACATTAGCAACACTTGAGATTGGCTCACGCCCTTCACGAATGGCAGCAAAAAATTCACGATCTTGCAATTCGATACCGTTCATGGATACATCCACTTTACTCACATCAATTTGATTATTTTTGCCATCAAAGAGGTCATCATAACTAGCGATGTATGTATTTTCGTCACAGATATATCTAAAGATCGTTCCTAGGGGGCCATTATTGTTGAAAGAAAGGCTAAGGGTACAAAGGGCGCCATTACTTGCTTTAAGCTGTATTGACATATCCATTGCAATTCCTAAGGTAGGATGTATTGGACCTTGCATTGCATTTGCTGAAATAATCTTTGATTGTGTTTGATAGGCAAACAAATCAACTGTATGGGCTGCATGGTGCCACAATAAATGATCTGTCCAACTTCTTGGTTGGCCAAGTGCATTCGTATTGGTTCTTCGGAAAAAATAAGTTTGTACATCCAGTTGTTGGATATTGGTTTGTCCAGCTACAATTTTTTTATGTAGGTATTGATGACTTGGATTAAAACGTCTTGTATGTCCAACCATCGCAACCTTGCCAGTTTCTTTCTGTAATCTAACGATTTCTTGAGCACCAGCAAGAGAGTCAGCCATCGGGATTTCAACTTGCACATGCTTGCCAGCCTTTAAGCAAGCAATAGCTTGATCTGCATGCATTTGTGTTGGTGTACAAAGAATCACAGCATCAACTTCCGCGATAGCAAGGCTATCAGCTAGATCAGTTGTTACATGCGGAATTTTATATTTGTCAGCAATTTCTTGAGTTTTAGATAACTCTCTACCAACCAAAGAAACTACTTCGATATTTCCAATTTGTGCCATGGAATCAAGATGTTTATTTCCGAAGGCACCTGCACCTGCTAAAGCAACTTTCATAGATTCTCCAAAATAATATGTCCTACAGCTGTGTTAGATGCAGGAACGTGATAATGACGATGTACTTCTTTTACTGATGTATTTAAAGCGCCTCGCATGATAAGCCACATTACAAGTTCGATTCCTTCTGAACCTGCTTGCTCAACATAAGTAATGTGTGGAATCTTTGCAAGACCATCTGGGTCGGCCGTTAAACCATCTAAAAAGGCTTTATCAAATTCTTTATTGATAAACCCAGCCCTTGGCCCCTGTAACTGATGTGACATGCCACCTGTACCCATAATTACAATTCGTTCATCACTCTCGAAAGATTCCACTGCTTTACGAATAGCTTTACCAAGTTGATAACATCTATTTCCTGTTGGAGGAGGGTATTGCACAACATTTACAGCAAGCGGGACAACTTTACAAGGCCACTCAGATGGTTGACCAAACATGAGTGATAAGGGCACGGTTAAACCATGGTCTACGTCCATCTTATTAATGATGGTCATATCAAACTCATCCAGAATCGTGCTTTGGGCTATATGCCATCCTAGTTCAGGATACCCCTGAACAGTAGGTACAGGTCTTGGTCCCCAGCCTTCGTCAGCTGGAGCAAAACTTGGAGCACAACCGATAGCGAAGGTAGGAATCATTTCTAAAGAAAAAGCAGAAGCATGATCGTTATAGATGAGGATAATTGCATCGGGCTTGACTTCTTTGAACCATTCTTTTGCACGGTCGTATCCAGAGAAAACTGGTGCCCAATAAGGCTCAGTCGATTTACCCAAATCTAGTGCAGCTCCAACAGCTGGTATATGAGAAGTAGCGACTCCAGCTATGATTTTTGCCATATTATTTCTCCACGGGGCCAATTGGCATTGAAGGTGAACGTCCACCAGCAATCATCATTTGACGATAAGACTCTTCTGGCATACCTGTCATTAAAGAAGCGAGCTTTTGAAATGAGTGGCCATCAGTTGCGCCTATTTTTGCCAGAAAATATATATTGCCACCTAATTCAATCATTTTGTTGTAGTCTCTTGCACGAACAGCCGCATGTTGATCTATTGTCATCGGAAAAGTATTCAAATACGCATCTTCATTGTTTTTAAATGCAAGGCGATTTTCTTCTTTCATTAAAGACATTGCAAACATATTCAGATGGTACCCAATACGGGATTGAGTAGCATCGAATATGACCGTGCCTGGAATCTTTTTAAAAGAATCGTAATAGTCCGTCATTTAATCTTTCCAATAGAGTCTAGTTGGATTATCTACGAGGAGAGCTTTTTGTAATGCCTCTGTCGTAGCAATATGTGGAATCCAGTCGACAAGAAGACCATCATCTGGCATATGATCTTTCAGATTTGGATGAGGCCAATCTGTTCCCCACAAAACGCGATCAGGGAAATTATCTACCAAATATTTAGCAAACGGCACAACATCTTTATAAGCATTTTGTTCGCCATTAAGTGCCTTTGGCCCCTTAACTGAAAGTCTTTCAGGACAAGTAACTTTGCTCCAAATATTAGAATGCTCTCGCATTAACTTTACAAATAATTGAAATTGAGGACCATCTACTGGTAAGTTGACATCTGGTCTACCCATATGATCAACAACCACATTTGTTGGTAATGCCGTGAAAAAGTCCCACAGTTCAGGCAAATCTACAGCTTCAAAATAAATAACGATATGCCAATTTAGGGCTTTAATTCTGTGAGCGATTTCTAGTAATTCTTCCTTAGGTGTGAAATCTACTAGTCTTTTTACAAAATTAAATCTGACCCCACGAACACCAGCCTTATGCAAACGCTCAAGTTCTTGATCGCTAATATCTCTTTTAACGGTTGCAACACCCCTAGCTTTTCCATTGCTATGGATGAGGGCATCAACCAAAGCGCTATTATCTGCACCATGGCAAGTTGCTTGAACTATTACATTTTTATCAAAGCCTAAACGATCACGCAAGGCAAACAATTGATCTTTGCTAGCATCACAAGGTGTATATTTTCTTTCCGGTGCAAAAGGAAAAATATCTCCTGGTCCGAAAACATGACAATGTGCATCAACAGAACCTTCAGGAAGGATAAATTGAGGTTCGCTTGGGTTTGGGTACCAATCTAACCAACCGGGTGTTTTTTCAAAATTACTCATTATTTAATCAATATACTCAAGACCAGCTTGTTTTAGTTTATCTCGCATTTTATACATATCCAGACCTAAGACACCGGATGCTAGACGCTCTCGTTTTTCTGCTTCATTACTCTCACGCGCTTGGGCTGCCTGAGCAACCTCATGAGCTAGATTTGCAGGAACAACAACGACTCCGTCGTCATCGGCAATGATTACGTCACCAGGATTGACGTTTGCACCAGCACAAACTACCGGAACATTAACGGAGCCTAAAGTTTCTTTAACGGTACCTTTAGCGCTAATTGCTTTACTGAAAACCGGAAATTGCATTGAAGTTAATTCTTTAACATCTCTCACTCCGGCATCAATAATAAGACCTTTTGCACCTTGAGCTTTAAATGAAGTGGCTAACAAATCACCAAAAAAGCCATCGGTGTTATCTGTTGTACATGCAGCCACAACAACATCACCAGGTTTAATCTGTTCAGCGACCACGTGCATCATCCAGTTATCACCAGGTTGAAGTAGCACAGTTACAGCAGGACCACAAACATGTGCACCAGTATAAATTGGACGCATGTAAGTTTTCATTAAACCGATACGACCCATGGCTTCATGAATTGTGGCAACTCCAAACTTGGAGAGTGCTTCAACTGCAGACGCATCTGCACGGGCGATATTCTTTTTTACGATTCCAAATGCTTTCATGATATTTCCTTATTATTTTCCTTGATTCTTCAAATAGGTATCTAAGCGAGAGAAAACCTTTCTTACGTTTCCTGAATAGATATTGTGACGATCTTCTGCACTTAATTGAGTGCTAGCCTCTATATAACGTTTTGTATCATCAAAATAATGACCAGTTTGTGGATCGATACCTCTAACAGCACCAATCATTTCTGAAGCAAAAAGTATATTTTTTACTGGGATAACTTCTGTTAAAAGATTAATTCCAGGCTGATGATACACACAGGTATCAAAAAATATATTGTTCAATAAATGTTCTTCTAACAACGGCTTTTTAAGCTCTTGGGCTAAACCTCTAAATCTTCCCCAATGATAAGGAACAGCTCCACCTCCATGGGGAATTAAAAATTTGAGGCTTGGAAAATCTTTGAATAAATCAGACGTTAAACATTGCATAAAAGCTGTGGTGTCAGCATTTAAATAATGAGCTCCAGTCGTGTGGAAACAATGATTACAACTAGTACTTACGTGAATCATTGCTGGGATATCGTATTCAACCATTTTTTCATAAATGGGATACCAGTGTTTATCAGAAAGTGGAGGTTCTTTCCAGTGACCTCCTGATGGGTCTGGGTTTAAATTTAATCCAACAAATCCGTACTCTTTTACGCATTTTTCTAGTTCTGGGATTGACGTTTTAGGATCAACTCCAGGCGATTGAGGGAGCATTGCAGCTCCGATAAAGTTATCCGGAAATAATTGTGATACTCGGAAAATTAATTCATTACAAATTGCTGACCAAGTAGAAGATGTATTGAAGTCACCAATATGATGAGCCATAAAGCTTGCACGTGGAGAAAATATAGTTAAATCGCTTCCACGCTCGAGCATTTTTGCAAGTTGGTTTTTTTCGATAGACTCTCTGAGTTCATCATCTGATATTTTTAGGTCACTTGCTTTTGGGCCTAGTTCTGGAGTATTTAAATTTGCAATTTGAAGATTGCGCCAATCTTCTAGTGCTTTAGGAGCAGTGGTGTAATGTCCGTGACAATCAATAATCATGTTGTATAGATCCTTTTTTAATTAGGGTAGTTTATTGCTTGGGAATACGAGCTTTATCGATGATGGAGCCCCAGCGTTTAATGTCAGTCTCTAGAAGAGAACGCATATCTTTGCTGGAAGATGCATGTGCTTCGATAAATATCTCATTTAATTTTGCTTTTACTTCAGGATCATTGACAGATTCTTGAGCAGCCTTATTCAAAACATTAATGATTGCAGTTGGAGTTTTCGCTGGTGCAGCAAGACCATTCCATGAGGATGCAGTAAAGTTTTTTAAGCCTAGCTCACTAACTGTAGGCACATCAGGGAAGTAAGCGGATCTTTTTGTACCTGTTACAGCTAATAGGCGAATAGCTTTTGATTTAATTTGTGGAACTAAGGGACCTAAGATTTCAACACCAGCATCTACTTGCCCGCCTCTAAGAGCTGTTATAACCGCAGGAGTCCCATTAAAAGGAACAACTTGAACATCTAAGCTAGTACTGTGTTTGAATAATTCAGCGGCTAAGTTTTGAGTACTTCCAATATTGATACTAGCAATATTGATTTTTCCTGGATTTGCTTGCGCCGTTTGGATTAAGTCTTTTAATTGAAGATATTTAGAGTTTTCGTTGACAACAATTGCGATGTCGAAAAACCCTAAAGTAGAGATAGGTTCAAAGTCTTTTAAAGTATCGTAAGGTAGTTTTTGAAACAAACTTGCACTGATAGCTGTTCCATTAGACATCAGTAGTAATGTGTAGCCATCGGGATCTGCTTTTGCAACGATGTCTGCTGCCACAATTCCACCTGCGCTGGGTTTGTTTTCAACGATAACACTTTGCCCTAAGACAACGCCCATCTTTTGAGCAACTACTCTAGCTGTTAAATCAGCTATGCCACCAGGTCCAAAAGGAACGACTATTTTGATAGGTTTTTGTGGAAAGCTTTGTGCTGATAAATGTTGATTTACAAACAAAAGGGATACAGCAAGTAAAAAACGTACAAATTTATTATTCATAAATATTTTCAAAAAAGATTTAAAGAGCCTAGTATTAATAGAACATCTCAGAGAAAGAAAAAGGTGTTATAAATACTGTTCTTTGACAATATTTTAATTCAAACAAAACATGGATAGTTTAAAAGTGATTAAAACACAAAATAGGCTAATTGTATTACTTTTAATATGTGTTTTAGTCTTCATCAACGCGTCCTTGAATCGATCTGCACAAGCACAAACTCAAAGTTCAGAAGCCTCTGAATCACTTAAAACTTTGCTTGCGGTAAATTGCCCAAATTTTGACGAAATGGTCAGTAATTACCAACGTAAATTTGTCACCAAAATGACTAATTGGAGTGGGTCTCATCTCTCTCAAGCAGAATATCAGACAGCCTTTTATCCTTTTTCAGGTCCAGACGTTGTAACAGTCATGTCTTTGTACCCCAAAGCTAATTACTATGTTTTGGTAGCGGATCAGGTTCCAGAGTATTCCTTTATCAATGCTCCTGAGAAATTAAGTAATGCCTCACAGTCTTTTGAGTGCCATATGTTGAGTAATTTTTCTCGTCGTGGATATTATTTAACGAATGATCTTATTGGTAAAAATGGTCCTAAACCAAGATTTATTAAATTATTAATTTATAACCTTGCATTTGCAGGCGCCAAAATTAAAGCTCTCGATATTTTGCGTATTAACTCTGAGGGATTGATACTTGTAGACTCTAATACTCAATATCCTAATGGGGTACGCTTTTTAGTAGAAACAAAAGATGGCAGATCAGTAACTGTTGACTATATTAGTGCCAATATATCCGATACTGGTTTAGAAAAACACACACATTTTGTCAAAGCTTTTTCGAGAAAGTCTAGTCAGGTTGTATTACTTAAATCTGCATCTCACCTTTTGCAGAATAGTTATTTTTCAACAATGAAATCCGTATTATTGGACAATGCAAAATGGATTACCCAGGATGAAACTGGTTTAGATATTGTTCCTTACTCAGAGAACTTTGATTTAAAACTTTTTGGTAAGTTCTTAAAACCTAGTAAATTATGGATTAGAAGTTCCTCAGTACAACGATTGGTCAAATACTATGAAGATCATCCAAGTAATCAGCAATTACCATTTAAATTGGGTTACGAAAAAGCTGGCGGATCAATTTTAATAATCGGGGAAAGAAAGGTCTTTAATTAATAAGGGTTGAAAAAAGCACAATATTGTTCGTTAACTCAAATTGATCTGAGGGATTAAGTGACCACAAATCCAGCTCTAATCCGTTAGATAATGGGTTTAGATAAATATTGTTTTTTCTGAGCTCAAAATGCAGGTGGGGACCAGTAGAGTGCCCAGTTGATCCAACGTAACCGATTTCTAGACCACGCCTTACTTCACTACCGACGGACAACTCTGGATTGTAGGCACTTAAATGAGCATAGTAAGTTTTGTAGTTTCCAGGATGTTCAATAATTGCCAAATTACCATAACCTGACGATGGTGAGTACTGAACAATTTTCCCATTTGCAACTGCATAAATGGGTGTTCCAATCGGGGCTGCAAAGTCGATTCCTTGATGGCCTGAAAAGCTCGTATAAGATTGAAGAACTACTACGTTTTTATTACCTTTTTTAATCACAGCAGGTCTTCGACTTTTAGAAGTAGCCTTTCCCACCCCTCTTGAAATCCTAGTGTAATTGAGGGGATTTATCCAAAAATTTTGTTCAAGCTCTTCACCATTAGAAGTAAAAAATCCACCAGGTAAATCATCTCTTTTCACCCAAAATGCATCAGCAATCATATTTTTTTGAGTTGTATCTAGAATTTCTAAACTAATAACTTGAGCCCATCTATCCTTGTTACCTGCGTCATATACAACTCTAGCAAGGTGATTTTCATTCGATCTTATTTTGGGGTAGAGTGTTTTAACTAATGATGCTAGCTCCCAAATCAATTCGGGAGGAATTAAAGTAGTAGCTTGGTTTGCTTTGTAAACCAGTAGATCATTTAGATCAACAGTAACTTCAAGATGGTTTTCAAAACCTTTGCCTAAAACTTGTGAGTTTAGGATGTAACTTTCAGTAGTTGGAGATCGATTAATCGTAATCAAGGTTGTTGATACATCTCTTTTTTCATTACTTAATATTGAGAAAGCTTGTATCTTGTTATTCAGGTTATCGACAGAGTATGCAAAAGGTAGACATGTTGCATTAATACTTTTAAAAAAATCGGGTGCCTGCCGGTTAAAAGAATTTAATAAATCTATATCTTGTATATAGAGATTCTTTAAGAAATCAGCGATAGAGGGAGTTACTGCACCACACCCATGTTTGATACTGTACCTTCTTATATTTGAATTAGATTTAATAACCTCTGGTGTTGGGGTTTTTAGGATGTTCTCAATAATATTGGGGGTTGGAAGAGGCTCCCCAGTGTTATTGGACTGATTAAAGCTGTACGGATTGAGGTAATTTGCTTTATTAGGAGTTTGAGCCCCAAGGCGTGGAAGGGGGACTGAGCTCGCTTGTTTAGAGGGTGCTTTCTTTTTTTGGGGATTTTGTGTTTTTGCTTGAGTTGAGTTAGATAGAACTAGAGCTAAGCAACACAAAAGAGATAAAAAGTAATTTTTCCAAAGGATCACAAAATTCAATTCAATTTCCTTAGAAAGTTCTCCAAATCCAAATTGAATTCATCCGCATTATCGACAAAAAGAGCGTGACCGGCATTATTATCATAGATTTTAAATTCGCCGAAAGAGTGTTTTTGGCTCATCAATAATGCCTGTTCATTGTATCTAGGGGTTATAGCATACCAAATTGGGACATTCGTTTTATAAATCGTATCTCTATAGTACTCTCTAGGGTAGGGTTTTCTTAATATAGTAAAAGCATTTTCAGGATTTGCTGAAAGCCTTAAAGCTGATGTTTCTATCGTATTCTTAAAATCGGGTGGCGGGTTTGATTTAAAAATCGCATTCACGAAATTTTTTACATATTTCTTAAAGGAGTCGGTCGACATTTTCTTACCGTTGCTTGATATAGTTGATTTTGGTGGAGTTCCCTCACCAATCGAGTTGTCAATTAACACTAGCCCCTTTAAACCTTGTGCTCCATAGCGATTCACATAATCTAACGCTTCCATGACTCCAAGAGACCAGCCAATCAGGGTAAATTCGGAAGTTTGAGTTGCCTGTAGAAGTTCCTTAATATCTCTAGCCCTTTTCTCTGCTAGGTCTGATCCAAGGTAGATTTCTGATAATCCCTGAGATCTTGGACTAAAGGATATAACTCTATAGGATTGTGCAAAATAGTTGAGCTGCGCATTAAAAACTTCGGCGGGCATTAGCCATCCAGGAATAAAAAATAGGGTATCTTTACCTTGTCCACCGATTAGATATTGAATTTTTACTTTGTCGGAGGTAACAAACGTTTTCTGTTGGATATCTGAGGTCAAATTAAAAGTTTGAGCTTGCAAAGTTTGAGAGTTGATTCCAAACAACAGAAAAAACCCCAAAAAAATCGAAAAAATATTTTTTTTATTTTTAAGTACCATAATAGTATTTTGCACGATAGAGAGAATCCTATCTACTTATATTTCTCAACCTTTAATAACTAATGATAAATTCTTCAGAAAATAATAATATATCAAGCCCTAAAAGATCCTTAAATACATTTGATCTTTGTTCTTTGATTATTGGGACCATATTAGGTGCTGGTGTTTTTAGAGTTCCTTCAATGGTGGCGGGACAACTTAATAATGAATATTTCATCATCCTTGCCTGGATCATTGGTGGAGTAATCTCCATTATTGGAGCTTTATGTTATGCCGAACTTGCAACTTCTTATCCAAGCGTAGGTGGAGAATATTCCTTTTTACAAAAGGCCTATGGTCCTAAGCTTGCATTTTTGTATGGATGGGCAAGATCGATTGTGATTGTTACAGGATCTCTAGGCATTTTAGGAATAACACTTGGGGACTATATGACTAAGATTATTGATCTTGGTTCCCACTCATCTACGCTATGGGCAATGATTGTCATTTCAGGATTAAGTATATTGAACGGACTTGGTATTAAAGAGGGTAAAACTGCGCAAAATATACTTACGATTATTGAAGTATTAGGAGTTATAGCAATTATTGTTACTGGATTTATGGTTAATGCTGGAACTTCAGCAGAAGTTCAAGAAGTAACTAAAACTCCTAGCTTGGGAGCAGCTAGCTTAGCGATTATTTTTGTGTTATTAACTTATGGCGGGTGGAATGAGGCGGCTTATGTCTCTGCTGAAGCAGTGGATCAGCGTAGAGGTATTTTTAAGGCTCTTTTACTTGGCATTGGCACGGTAACTGTGCTTTATCTTTTAGTGAATCTGGCACTGTTACATGCATTTGGAGTACAAAAAATGGGTCAATCAAGTGCCATTGCTAGCGATTTGTTTGATTTAGCTTATGGCAGAAATTCCGCAGTCATTTTTAGCGCTATTGTAGTTTTTTCTTGCTTAAACTCTATTAACGCAACCATTATTTTTGGATCAAGAAGTAGTTACGCACTTGGTCAAGATTGGAAACTTTTTTCATGGATAGGACACTGGGATAAGTCTGGAGCGCCAAGAAAAGCTATTTTTTTACAATGCGTGATTGCATTAAGTCTCATATTTGGAGCCTCTTTTGCTAGAGAGAGTTTTGAATCTGTTGTTGAATTTACTGCCCCAGTTTTTTGGTTTTTTATTTTACTGATAGGGATTGCACTTTTCATTCTGAGAAAAAAGAATCCTAATCATCAGATTAATTGTCCTGTACCTTTTTACCCTGTATTGCCTTTGATTTTTATTTTGACTGTAGCTTGGTTGCTTTGGTCTAGCTTGGCTTATTCTGGATGGGGCGCATTGGTTGGTGTTGCTTGCCTAGCAGTCGGAGCTGTAATACTATTATTCGAATCGAAAACTTAAAAATCGATAAAAGTTACCAAAGTTCATATTTCTTTGGTATCGTTAAAAAAAATAAGGAGACGATTTTGAAAACTATTGTATTTGCATTGTTAACTTTATTCTTCGTCGACAGTGCTTTTGCACAAAACGCGTGTGAAATGAAAGCGGCGGATAAGAAACTCAACGGTGCTGCGAAAAACAGTTTCGTTAAAAAGTGTGAAAAAGATGTTCGATCAGCTTGTGAGAGTGATGATGTAAGTAAAAGAACAAGCGGCGCAGCTAAGGAAGCACACATCAAAAAGTGTGTAAAAGATAATCTCAATAATTAAACGACTAATATCATGTTCAAAACACTTCGTAGCTTTACTCGGTATATCCCTTGGGGATTATGTATTATTTTTGCAATTCTAATAGGGCTAGAAATTAGAGATGGTCGATCAGATATAGGGACTTATGTTTGGTTTGCTTCATTGACGTTTTTAAGTTACCTTGGATTTAGAGATACATTTCAAAACAGTCATGCCATTCTAAAAAATTATCCTGTTTCTGGGCATTTACGGTTTCTGTTTGAAACTTTCCGTCCTGAAATAAGACAATATTTACTTGAATCAGATAATGAGAAAATTCCTTTTTCTCGTAATCAGCGCGCACTGGTCTATCAAAGATCTAAAGGAGCTTCCGATAAGCGTCCTTTGGGTACGATAGAAGATAACTATAAAAACGGTACTGAGTGGTTGATGCACACCATTAATCCAACAGGACACATCAAACCAGAGGATTTAAGAGTTCAAGTAGGCGGTCAAAGTTGTTTAAAGCCATACTCAATTTCTATCTTTAATATTTCGGCAATGAGTTTTGGTTCATTGTCTGCAAATGCAATTATGGCGCTTAATAAAGGTGCCAAGATGGGAGGTTTTGCTCATGACACGGGTGAGGGATCGGTGTCTGATTATCATCGCCGTTATGGCGGTGATTTAATTTGGGAGTTAGGCTCTGGTTACTTTGGTTGTAGAACTCCTGAAGGAAAATTTGACCCAGAACGTTTCGCTAAAGTTGCTGCTGAACCGCAAATTAAGATGATTGAGATTAAGATTTCTCAAGGGGCTAAACCGGGGCATGGGGGTGTATTGCCTGCAGCAAAGATTACCCCTGAGATTGCGAAAACGCGTGGCATTCCTATGGGAGTTGATTGCAATTCTCCCGCTGGCCATTCAGCTTTCTCAACCCCCTTGGAGCTAATGCAATTTATAACTCAATTGCGCGAACTATCTGGCGGAAAACCTGTTGGCTTTAAGATCTGTATTGGTAAGATCAGTGAATGGTTTGCAATCATCAAGGCAATGCTTGAAACAAAAGTGGTACCTGATTTCATTGTGATTGATGGCAGTGAGGGTGGAACTGGAGCAGCTCCAGTGGAATTTGTGGATCATGTTGGAACACCGATGCGTGATGGGCTAAGACTTGTTCATATGAGCTTAATTGGAGCAGGTTTACGTGACCAAATCAAACTAGGGGTTGCTGGCAAAATAATTTCTGCTTTTGATATTGTTAGGGCTTGTGCTATTGGTGCTGATTGGTGTAACTCTGCAAGAGGCTTTATGTTTGCCATAGGCTGTATCCAATCTAGAAGTTGCCATACTGATTTATGCCCAACAGGTGTTGCAACCCAAGATGCAATGCGTCAGAAGGCTTTAAATCCTGAAGATAAATCTCATAGAGTGTTTCATTTTCATCAAAACACATTGATTGCACTTGGCGAGTTAATGGCAGCAGCTGGTTATTCCCACACTTCGCAATTGGACGCAAATACCCTCGTGAGAAGAAATGAAAATGGAGTTGCTACACCTCTAGGAAAGAACTTACTCAATTTAGCACCAAATGTTCTTTTAACTCGTGATGCTGAGATTCATTTGAATTCTTACTTTAATGGACTTGGTGATTATTGGTCTAGCGCAAATCCTGCACATTGGTAAATATTTCTAAATAATGTTTAGTCCAAAATCAATTGCGATATTTGCACTATCCCTATTAGCTTCCATAGCTTTAGCGCTTCATTATTTGGTTCCAGCGCCACCTAGAAAAATTGTTATTGCTACAGGCGCTCAGACAGGACAATACTTTCGTTTAGGAAACGAGTTCAAAGCGGAACTTGAAAAAAATGGGATTAAAGCAGAAATTCTTGTTACTAAAGGGTCAATTGAAAATCTAGAATTATTAAATGACCCTAAATCAAAAGTTGACTTGGCCTTTATTCAATCAGGAACTGCTTCTTCAAAAGAGTATCCGGAGCTTCAGTCATTGGCTGGGGTTTTTTATGAGCCTTTATGGCTTATTTATTATGCAAAGTCATTTGCCAATAGCTCTAGACCACCAGATAGGATAGAAGATTTAATCAGTAAAAAAATATCTATTGGAGTACCTGGTAGTGGAACTCGTAAGCTTGTTGAGACTATTTTTTCACTCGATCAAATTAAAACACAGGCTCCAAATTTCTTAGAGCTTGGCACTGATCAAGCCCTTGAGAAATTAAAGTTGGGTGAAATAGATGCCATGTTTATCACGGTGAATAATCGCGCTCAGATTATGCAAAAAGTATTTTCAGATCCAAATTTAAAAATTATGTCATTTTCTAAGGCATATGGATACCCACCAAGAATTAAGGGCATTAGTGTATTGACTGTTAAAAGAGCAACATTGGACATTATGAATGATTCACCTAATCAAGATATCCTTCTTTTAACTGCCACAGCTGAGTTGGTTTCCAGAAAAGATTTACATCCGGCGATTAGTTCACTCATTATGGATTTTTCTGGGGACTTATTGTCTCAAGCAGATATTTTGAGTGAAGAACGTACTTTCCCAAGTCCTAATCATTTAAGCTTTGACATCAATGATGACGCGCAAAAAGTGATGCGTGAGGGTCCTAGCTTTTTACATCGATATCTACCATTCTGGGTAGCCGTTTGGGTTGATCGATTAATTAGAGTCATTATTCCATTATTAGCAATTTTGATTCCCTTATTTAATTTCTTACCTTCAATTTTGCAATATCGCACAAAATTTAAATTTGCTGCAATCTATAAAGAGTTACGTAAAGTTGAATCTCGTATTCAATCTGGCGACTATGATTTAAGTTCAGTCAATAAAGAGTTACATGAGCTTCACAATAGGGCAATACGCTTAAAAGTATCTCAGTTTAATACTAGAGATATTTATGATCTTTTGGCACATATTGGTGATGTGCAACGACGAATTGAGGATGGAAAAAAGATTATCTAATAACAAATATATTCAGAAATTGCAGAGATATCGAAATTAATGGTCCAAGCCATAGATCACCTAGAATCCCAACAAAAGATAAGCCGATAACAATAAAAAAACCATAAGGTTCTAGTTGTGCAAAAAATCTTGCTTGTTTGTATGGGAGAAGTCCAACTAGAATTCTTCCGCCATCTAGAGGTGGAATTGGAAAAAGATTGAAAACTGCTAAAACAATATTCCAATATATTCCTGCTTTTGCCATATCTATAAGAAATGGATGGTTAAAAGATATATTTAATATAGAAAATAAGATTGTCCATATAAACGCTTGAACAAAATTAGATGCTGGTCCAGCGAGTGCGACCCAAACCATATCTCTTTTAGGGTGTTTGAGTGCAGAAAAGTTTACAGGAACAGGTTTTGCATAACCAAATAAAAAAGGTGAGCCTGAAAGTTTTAAAACTAATGGAATCAAGAAAGTTCCTACTGGATCCACATGCTTTAATGGATTTAGAGTTACTCTTCCTAAAGAGTAAGCCGTATAGTCGCCAAAATATTTAGCAGCGTAACCATGAGCTGCTTCGTGAAGAGTAATCGCTAAAATTAGTGGTGGAGCAACAGTCAGAATTGTGTAAATTAAGTCTGTTTCCATAGGTGCTTTCTAAATAGGATTTATAAACCAAAGCCAAAGCTTAACATGCTGATGGAAGACATTTCTATTCCATCAGTAATAATCTCTGCAGATTCAGTCTCGTCTTTTAAACCCAGTGTATAAAT
>Ga0164296_1002930_pt1 | contig 16512 bp, 11 predicted proteins | sample GEODES057metaG_FD_113533 | JGI IMG/M metagenome (GOLD analysis project Ga0164296, IMG submission 113533) | Dystrophic lake water microbial communities from Trout Bog Lake, Wisconsin, USA - GEODES057 metaG | ecosystem: Environmental > Aquatic > Freshwater > Lake | place: USA: Trout Bog Lake... | reverse complement strand
TGCCAGAGGTGCGGCTGGCAGGCCCACAAAGAATGCGAGAGCAAGCATGATTGCAGCTGCGAATGCAAGCATGAAGAAAGCAAGCAGGCGCTCCTGTGTCAACGCCTGAACGCGAGCCACACCGTCAGAGACACCGTCCCTCAAGGCTACGCCTGCTTTCGACAAGCCACCCGCGACGCCAGTTGCAGCTGCTTCAACTCTATCTGCGGCGACAGACGCTTTCGCCTTCGCTGCTTGCGCTGCTGCCTTCGCCTTGTCTGCGAGCGTGTCAGCAGCGCCCCTCAACGCGTCGGACGTCGCTGCAGCCTTGGCTTTAGAGGCGGCGTTTCGCAACTCATCCAGCGGCTGCATGTTTGACGCGGCTTCTCGCAGAGTGCTGAAACCGCTCTGGAGTCGCTCAGCGAGAGTCAGCGGCTTCTGTGCTGAAGCATCAGGTGCTGCTGGGGCTGAACCAAACAATGCTCTAGCCTCTGCTGCTAGTGACGATGCGTCAGGCTCGGCGGCCGACATGTCCACAACCACCGCCGTCGAGACTCTGCGAGGTGGTGGTCTTGACGTACGCCCCATCCACGCTGGCATCCCGCCCGTCGCGCCCATTAAGCTATAGAGCGGCTTGTACGCGTCATGGCTAGCGCAGTGGATGCGCGACTTGCATCAACCGCACAGCCGCGAGTGAAGTCTTCAGGCCAGCGCTGCATCTCTGCCCGACAGCGTCTGCCCACGTCCAGGGTGTCGCGTCGCCGCAAGCTGTCATGTCATCGCTGCGTGCCGTCTGAGGGCAGCGGTAATGCAGCGACGCAGAGTGGCGCAGCTGCTGAGGAGGCGGCGGAGGAGGAGGTTGACGCACAACTCCCAAACTCCTTGTTTGATGCCGTGCAGCAAGCAGGCGCAACCACAGCAGCAGCGATCAGGGCGGTATGTGTCGCCGGCTCTCTTGATTGCTACGCTGCGCTCTTTCGAGTGAGCTCACGCCGTCAGCGTGTATGTCCTTGACAGGGCCAAAGCCGGTGCTTGGTGGAGGTCTCTGTCTCCGAGCTGTTCGACAGCACGTCCGGCAATATCATGGCACAAGAAGGAGACCAGCTCCGTGTCTGGGAGGTGCGCGCTTTTTGCTGCGCGTTTCCGTCCGCTGTGGACCGCCTCAGTCTCTCTCACTCGCCTCACCTTTGTCAGTTGTGTCGTTTCTTCGTCGAAAGCTTGTCACAAAACCTGGGCGTCCCACCTCAAGACACAGCCTCAGTACGCACCATCTTCCCGGACGCGGGCTGCGCCGCAGGGCTGGCAGCACGGTGGGCCAACGGGGCCGTGTCCTTCTCCATCGCCTCCCTCAACGACCGGTCCATCTGCCGCCCTGATGACCGCGTCCTTGTCGTATGTGCTCCAGATCCACAGGGCGTGGAAGCCAGTCAGCGGGTGGCAGAGGAGGCGGCATCTGCAGGCGCAGCGGTGGTGTTGCTGAACCCCCGGCTGGCGTCCGGAGATGCAGGCATCGGCTTGAATGCACGTCGTCTCCGAGACCGCTTCCTAGGCACATTCACGGTTGCGTATTCCATCCGCCCGGTGGCTGATGGAACCGTGTTCAAAGCGTACCCTGAGCCGTACAAAGTGTTTGGGGCGGATCCTCTGCGCCCGGGCAGGTTCAAGCTGTTGAGTGAGGAGAACTCTCGGCCGAGCTTAGAAGATGTGTTGCTGCTGCTGGATGACAACGCACGAGGGGTGTCTGCGACGGGAGGCGATGGGATGCGGCAGGAGAGCGTGCTTGATAACTTGCAGCGGACAGTGGCGTCCATGTTTCGCTTCATGAACAGTCTGAAATAGATTCAACGTGTTACGTACGCATGCGTTTGAGCGCCTGTTCTAAGTCTGTGAACCGCGGTCTTGAAGCAACGTCAGAATCACAGCATCTTGTAGCCAGGTCCTGCATGCCTTTGTGACAGCCACCAACGCAGCGCTCCGCCAGCTCCTGCAGCAGCAGGCCGTATGCGCGCACTTCCAAGCGCTCGAAGTCGACGCCACAGGCCTTGTTGTATGCGAATGCTGCCCCGAAATCAACAAGGGTGGCATGTCCACCATCGCTTGTGTCAATCACAACGTTGTGGGCATACACGTCGCCGTGGCTGACACGACATGCTGCACACGCGGCACACGCACGCGCCACATCGTGTGCACATGTAATCGCCACGGCCGCTGGCCAGACCGTGCCTGACGGGTAAGTGCATCGCAGCAATGATGCCGCATTCGGGCGCCCACCCAGAGGCCGGCCATGGATGTACGACATCACCATCACACGAGTCGGCTGCTCTGCTGTTGCGAGGATATTGACGCAGCACGGGTTGCTTACCGCCCGCGCGCATGCGATCTCATCTTCTGGATGTCCATCGGGGCTGATGCCATCCACGAAGCGTTTGACAGCCACGCGGTCGCCACGCCATGTAGCTGCATACACTCCTCCACTCGCTCCAGACGGGCCCAGTGCAGCGTCAGTGTCATCATAGACAGGCAAGTCATCTCCAGGGTCCAGCCTTGGCACGTCCCTGTGAGGGCACTCCTGCGGGCCGTCACACCACCTCGGGTTCCCCGATAGTGACAGCCAACACAACTTGGGATGCCTTGACAGCGCGGCAGCTGGCAAGGTCTCGATATTGTTGCACGGCACGCGCAGCATCTCCAGCTCCAGAGCTCCTTCCAGCAGTTCTGCAGGTATGGTCTCCAGCCGGTTGCTCGCTGCTTGCAGTTTCCTCAGTCTCGTCAGCTTGCCCAGCGTCCGTGGTAACGCACGCAGTCGGTTGTCCGTGAGAAACAAGCTGTGCAAGGACTGCAGGTTGCCAAACGTCTCAGGCAGCTCTTGCAACGCGTTGCTGCGCAAGCCCAGCACTTTGAGGCGAGCGAGCTGTCCTAGCTCCGCAGGCAAGTAGTTCAGGGAGTTGTGCGCTAAATTGAGTGACTCGAGGAGGTGCAGGTCTGCGATGCACGTGGGCAGTGCCTTCAGGTTGTTGCCACTCAGATCCAGGACGCGAAGCTGTCGCCATGGCGTCAGACTACGCGGCAACTTGGAGATACAACTGCGGGAGACGTGCAGCTCGCGTGCGAACGGCCCAACTCGCGGCAAACGCTGTGCTGCTCGGCCGCTGTAGTCGATGCGGCGCTGTGGCAGGAGACGCAGCAGCGGCGCAAGTGCCAAAAGCAGCAGAGACGTGACAATGTCCAGGCAGCGTGTGAAGGCGGAGATATTCATGAGGGAAGCGGGTCAAGACGTGGATTTCGCGGAGGGCGTTGCCGATCGGACTCGCGAGTTTCATGGAACGACGTCGGGCGCCATCGCTTGCGGTGCGCACTGCGACAAGTGTGCTGAACCCACCATCATGGACCAGGGGGGCAGCTTCTCCCCTCTGTGTATGCCTGCCACGTTAGCTGTTCTACACAACCTCCCTCCTCGAAACCACAAGGTACGTTCCCCACAGTCCCGAGAGCGCCAGTGCGCCAGGCTATATCGCGCCAACACTGCCGAACACATGCGGCGCAGCTACGTGCCGCGCGTCCAGGGCAGCTCGCGCGCCTGTGTGGCACTGTGTCCTGGCGTGTACTGGTTATTCCCGGGCTCCCACCCGCGCTACCGCACCGTTCTGGGCCCGCCAAGCGCTCGCAGGCGCTGGCAAACCCTGTTTCCTTGGCGCGCAGTTGTTCACATCGCGGCGGGCGCGCGTGTACTGACGCCAACACCCCTGTGAACAACTCACACCCACAGAAGAAATGCTCGCCGTTGCCGTCGCCGTCGCTGCCCTGGTGCTCAGCCCCGCGGAGGCGTTCCAGGTGAGCCTAGCCAACGTTAAGATGCTGCAGACCAAGGCGGCGGTGATCAAGACGTCAGTAGAGACGACCACGCTGCCGACCTCTTGCCCTGTGAAGCCCTCCAAATCGGCGTTGGACTGCTACGCGAGCGTTGGCCTCGTGGCAACTGTGCCGGGCACCACGGCGTGCATGTGCAGCAACGGCAACGTGTACACCACCGACCCGGCCGCGGGACCCTGCACTGTGGCCAACTGCGCCACCATCGGCTTGTCTCCCTCCCCCGGCGCCATGACCGCCACACCAATGAGCCTGAGCGCGGCAAACCAGGCCCTGTTCGGCCCCATGTCCACCCAGCAGAACGAGGACTTCGGCGAGAACGCCATTTGCGTGACCGCCGTCATCCCTGCCGATGGCTCAGCCGCAATCTTCCCTATCAATATCGGCCCGGGTGTCGGCCTCCAGATGCAGAGCGGCCTCAACGCAACCATGGTTGCAACGGAGGACACCACCGTGGCTGACGACACCAACGTGGCGTCCTACGTCACCGACGGCTGCGATGCATCCTTGAAGCAGATGGCCGGCTCTGTCACCTGGTCGGACTTCTGCAACACACCGGACTGCAACAAGGTACGGGATAATGGGGCGCCAACTGTACCGGTATCCTGTTGCTTGTTGCCCGCCGCGTGCGTCTGACACATTCCCCGTTGCCCGTCCAAAAGGCGTACCAGGCGCCGCACACGCCCAGCACCATCAGCTCGGGGGGCATGCACAGCCTGACGGGCAGCATTGTTGCCGGCCGCAAGATGCTGTTCTAAATGGGGAGCAATGAGAGACTCCGTGCAATTTGACGTGTGTGAGAGCTGTGTTGTGTAAACCATCAAAGCTCTGCCACCAGCACTCCCTGTTCGGTCGCACCCAGCGCCACCACAACCTCCACATCGCCACCGCCGAGTCGCATGACACAGCTGGAGCCACAGAAGGTGGTGCTCCCCTCCCGGCCGACGCGGTCGGCGGCGATGAAATGCACATGTCGTTGGCCCACAACTAGGGGAAGGAGCCTCGACGCCCAGTAGGCTCTCGTCTTCTCCGCGTTCACAGGTGGCGGGATGTAACTCGGCGGGTCCATTGGAGACCGATCGCACCAGGCGCTACTGAAGCAGAGGATCTCCGCCTGAGCGTTGACCGCCGCTGTTGCCCACTCATACGCTTCAAATGGCGCCTCGAATCGATAAGGATTTATATCCATGCATATGCCCAGGAAAGCGCGGCGACCAGCTATGAGGACCGGATTCCAGGCCTCTCCTTCCTCGCTCCACGTCTCGTCGGTGGCGAACAGGTGCTTCTTGCGATGGTGCCCAAGCACAGCTCCGTCGCGACCGACAACCAGCTGGCTGTTGAATAACTTACCGTCGCTAGCGAGCTCGATATAGCCACAGCAGACGGCGCAGAAGAAGCGTGAGGCAGTGTTGCGGCACCAAGTAGCCACTGGACCGCCGCCGCCTGCAACTTCTGCGAGCGGGAGGACTTCCTCTCGATCCTTGAACGTGTACCCAGAGAAGGCGAGCTCGGGAAGAACGAGGAGGTCGACCGCTTCGGAGGTCGAAAGAGACGCGAGCAGCTCGTCAGCGCGAGCCTGACTGGCGGCTATGTCACCGTGCACGGGCGACAGCTGGAGGCATGCCACGCGCATGTGGGTGGGCGCATACGAGAGCAGTCCTCTTGACAGGCAAAGCGACGGATTTGCGTTTCTGAGGGCCCCTCAGCCGGGCTCGGCCCACACGGGTAAGGTACACCATGCTTGTAACGATGTCATAACATAATTGCCAAATGCGGCGTGTCCTCATCCTTCGTGCGGCATGCTCTCGGCAAGCTGCGCAGCTTGGGCCTCACGCAGACCCCGCTTTGCCCCAAACGCATCAAGCGCCAGCTCAAATGCGGCGAAGGAAACTGACATGCCGAGCGCCATGCGCGCGCACATCGGCGCCATGCCCTTCCACAGCGCCGTGATGCCCTCGTTGCGGGCAACTAGAGTGCACGCCTGCCATGTGTTCCTGTACATCAGTGTGCCATCTGGTAGTGGCAGTTGCGCCTGGATCCTGCTCTTCACGACATCGAATGGCGCTTTCAACACGCAGCTTGCTACGCCAGCGACACCTCCGACAACCAAGTTCTGAGCTGCATCTGCCCCGTAACTCTCCTTCGGCGCCAAGTGCTGCTGCGACACGAAGATGAGGCCGAAGTACACACCATTGAATGTGCAGTTCCTCGCACAGGTGGCGCCAAGACCTCTGTACAGCGCAAGCGGGCCCTCTTGAGCCACAACTGCTCGTGCGCACGCCCATGTACTGCCATACACGCCCACATGCTCCTTCACCTGCATGCGCACTTTCACCAGCTCGAAGGGACACACGCAGGCACTCTCCACGTAGCCGGTGAGGAAGCCAGCAGCGGTGGCGGTGACAGGGGTCAAGCTGCCGGTGCCGTTGGACACGAGGCGCTGGAGAAAAGGGCGGTTTAGGAGGGCTGAGCACGCAGGAACGAGACGGCAGATGTGGTGCGCACCTTGCACCACTCGTTACCAGTGTACATGCAGAGCGCCTGCGGGCGGAGCGCCGCAGCAGGGAGCCCTCTGTAGAGTCTGGTGACCCCTCCTTTATGGACCTCTGCACGCAGGGCGTCCCACATGGTGCCATTGGCACTCCTGTTCACATGGAACTGTGTCTTTACCTGGTCCACGGGATGGCAGGCGCAGGCGTCTGCGATGCCGGCCAGCACGCCTGCTCCAATCTCTTGAGCTGGGCTCAGGCGCGGAACCTGCGGCATGGCCCGGCACACGCTCTGCGGCACTACGTCACGTCATTCTACATTCACATGTACTCTGCGAAGACGACACAGCTCCGGGCAGCGCCGCCCACGTGGCATCCCCAAACGCTCGTGCGACCTTGTGTGAGCTCACTCGAGTCGCCGAACCTGTGTCTTCGCCCTCACACGGCGCCCTTGAAACTGAAGCGACATCTATGGCGTCTCAGCGCTGGTGTATAACGCAGCAGCGACGCGACGCCGACATGCTGTGTGCTGCTCTACAAGTGAACATTAGACAGTGAGCTCGCCTACATGGCGGCGCAAGCGAGCACAGACGACGCAGAAGTCGGGCGCTTGCTGCAGCAGCTCGGCGGACAGCGCCAGGACGACGTGCAAACAGCGGCGTCAGCCCTTCGCCGACGAATACGGGCGTCGCCGGCTACCACTGCTGGGCAGCTTGTTCGCTTAACACCCGCTTGGTCTGAAGTTCTGCGTGCTTGGGAGACTCTGCATGAGAGTGGGAACCGAAGCCAAGACGCAGCCGTGCCGTTACTGGGCGCGGTGGCGGACGTGCTTTGGGTACGGCCGGGTCAGGTGGAAGAGGCGGCGAGTGTTCTCCACGTCGCGTTAGACGGACTTGCGAGAGCGGTGCGTGCACATCTGACAGGGTATCGCACACGTTGCGATGCCGACTTTTGCTGGAGATGATGTGCATGTCTTTGACTTTGAGCACACATGCCCTTGTATGCACTCAGGTTGTGACCAAATACCTGCGTCATGTGTATAGCCACTTGTCCAGTACAAGCAGGCAACGTAATGCAGCCGCGGCCGCGGTTCTAGCAGGCATCGCGTGTCGTAGCCGGGCGCTGGCATGGGACCTGGTGCGATCTCTTGACTGGTCTCTGCCTGCGCTCGCCAAGCTCGCCACCGGGCCGCGACAGCACTCGTCATCATCACATGACGCTGGTGGCGGCGGGGACACAGCAGTGGCCAAGCGAGCGTCTGGAGGTGCTCAATCCACGTCGCCTCTATCCAGCCGAAGTCCCCGGGCGGCGTTGACAGCCATGTCCATCGCGTTGCTTTCCCACGTGGATGGCGCGCTCAGACGCGCTATATTGGGTGGTCCTGCACGCAAGGCGGTAGTTGCAACTCTATGGCGTAATCTACCCGGAGACAACGCCGTGGATGTGTGCGCTGTTCTAGAGGGCGTGAAGCACCACGTGCTTGGCCCGACTTCAGGCTTGCCGCCTCGATTGCAAGCCGCAGTGCTCACAGACGCCGCCATTGATGCGCTGGTGTCCATCTCCGCCGCTGGTTCAAGCAGTGCAGAGGAGGCGGAGCAGGCCGCTGCAGTGAACTGTCGAGCCCTCTCAGATTCTATCCTTGCCGCGCTTGTCACAGATCCTGACCACGGATTCGTGGTCGACATGGTGAGTCCTATCACGGGGGTCGCACACACACTGCCAGGCGGTGGCGGCGCAGGCGTTATCGCGCACAAATCTGGTGGTGGCACTGCCCGTGTCATGCGCGTCCTCCGCCGCCTACGTGTCACAGAAATGCCGCATCATGCAGATATTATGTTAGCTGCCTGTGAAGCACGGCCGCAACTAGCTGCCGCGTACTTGGCGGATCCGCCGTTTGGGTTGGAACCGCGCGCCAGCACCAAATGGATGGCTGCGATAACGCTGACTTCCCGTCTCATCCGCATCGGTGCCGGCTCACACACACTTCTCGCGTGGACAGCGGCGTCACCATCCTCTGGAAGCGGTGCAGCAGCCACAGCGGCGGCGGCATCTGCTGCTCGTGTGGTCTTTCCAGCTGTACTGAACCGCGGCGCCATCACGCGTGCCTTAGCTGCAGATTCTGCGCCTCTGGTGCGCTACGCAGCGCTGCTGGCGCTGCTGGCGTGCCTGCGTGCCATGGGTGAAGTCATGGACGCCACGCAAGCTGCTCTCCAAGGCAGTGGTCTGACGACTGGAGCTCAAACCTCTTCATGGCTGCAGTTTCGAGAGGCGCTTCGAGATGCCGCTCGAGATGCTCTACCTGACCCACAGACGCTAGTTGCGCTCATCGTATCGGATGGCAGCGCCCCTGTTGAGGAGGCACAGCAGCCGCAGGCACAGCGTGGGAGCGCTAAAACGAAGCGCGCAGCAGCTGTGGATGACGACAACGAGGATGAAAACGGAGCTGCTGCGCAGGCAGAGATGATTGAATATGCGCCAGCACCATCCGATATGCGGACGCAGGCAATGAGCACGCTCGCCTCGTTTCGCCGGCTCGTGCCTGGCGCATTCGCTCCTGGTGGCGCTGTCTCGCGGCTAGACCCGACTCGCCTGCTGCCGAGCGCGATGACTATGCAATCCGTGTGGGAGCAAGTGCATCAAAGGGCTGAGAGTGAGGTCGAGGCCGCTTTGGATGTCATGCTCGCCTTCACCCTCGGCTCTCATCACGAAAGTGCCGACGGTGAAGATAACGATGATGTCGATGAAGAAGTGATGGACGACATGGGGGCGAGTATATACAGCGGCAGCGGAAGCAGCCGCGACACTGCACCTGGCCACATTGTGATGCTTGCCACGCTCGTGCAGCACGCGGACGAGACAGCAACTGGCAGCGCAGTGGCGAGAGCAGCAGCGCGGCTGCTACGCCTGCGCTGCGTCGCCGCTGGCGCGACATGTCCTGCGCCGAGTCTGTCGATTGAAGAAGCCCAGGCTGCACATTGGGTGCAACACCTTCCTCCCGCGTCATGTCCCGGCAGCGCTGCCGTGACTTCATTCTTTGCAGAGGCAGTCGCCATGTGCGCACGCAGAACAGCCAGCACAGCGCATCAACAACTACAGGAGGGGGTCGCCCCAGCGCTCGGCCAACTTGCAGCTGCATGCCTTGAATCTGCTCTCCGCGTGGGCAGCAGTACGAAACGCAGCTTCGTGGACCGCTTGGCGGTGAGCTGCTACGTGGCGTGCGTCATCACGACTCTGATGGCAGCATGTGCGCCTGAAAACATTGGCAACGTCGCTGCCGCCATCTGCGCCTGCTTAGAGTCTCTCGACGAGCATGGCGCTGTAACAAGCATGGTGGCAGCACACGCAGATGGCGGCGTCACGCCGATGGCGCCATTGGTGGCTTTGCGGCGCACTGTGCATCGCCTGGGTAGTCATGAAGAGGCAGCGTCTGACGCGCATAGGTGGAGTCTGAGAACATTGGAGGCGGCGATCAAAGCATATCACGATGCTAAAAAAAGCACTGCTGCTGCCGATGATGACAGCAGCGCTGCGCAAGTGGCGGAGGCGTCTGGTGTGGTGCTGGCTACACTGCATTTGGTCCCTGCGCAAGAGCTGAATCAGGCGTCGCATCGCACTGTCTCTCGCGCTATGGCAGCTGTTGGCGAGCCGATGGTGATGTGGGCCATGAGCGCCTTGTCGCATGTACCGCTCGTGGACGCTGCACAAGGCAACTCTGATAAGGGGCTCTTGCAGCGCATTGCGCACAGCCCATACGTCAGCTTCTCAGCACTACTGCCTGCATTTGCACGTGCAACATGCCGCATTGACGAGGGGGCTCATGGAGCGCTGTGCAGCGCGGCGACACGTGTGCCTTGGTCACGGAGACCAGGTGCAGTGAGGGCCTCCCTCTGCTGGCTTGCCCATACGGAGAACGCGTCCGCAGCAGCCGTGATTCTGGCGGCATGCAACGCGCTCATACTCGACGGCGCCAGTGCTGCGGATGGACCCCTTGGAAACAAGAAGGGTGGGCAGCGGCGGATCAATTGGTCGGCTGCTCACACTGCGCTGGCTCATCCATGGCTATGTGACCGCTACATGCGCCCCAGCACAGATGCGTCTGAGATGGACTTGAATGCGGCGCTCGACGAAGGAACGACGGCGTTGGTGGCGCGCATCTGTTCATCGCACAAGGCCTCTACCGCCGCTGCTGCTGATCCTGGTGTCAGTGTGCAAGCTGCAGTCCTTTCTGCAGTGCATGTGTATGCGTGCCGAGCGATACACGCGTTGGTTGATTCAGCTGGAGTAGAGAGCACGGGTGCCTTGCTATTGCAGTCTCTGGCTTCAGCTGCGCGCGCGCTGTTCCACCAAGCATCGCCGGATCTGCAGCGTGCCGCACTGAAACAGCTCCTTTCAGACCGCGGACGCACATCCGATGTGCGGCATTATCTTGGAGCTGATCTTGCTGAGCGCGCCATTGTCGCAAGTCAAGAGAGTGCAGATTCACTGGCGGAAGCAGCAGTCACATGGCAAGCGCTGTGTGCTGCAGCGAGTGCGCATCCTGGCAGTCATGCCGAAGAAGTCGCCATGCGGGTGGCGGTGGTTTGGCCTCATACAACCGCTGCTTGCAGCACTGCAGCTTTGTTTGCAGCGTGCGTGACTAATCCGATGGCGTATGGCGGATGCGCATCCCGAGCAGCAGCTGCACTGTGTGCGTCATCAGCGGCGCATGGCATGACGCTGTGCGCGGGCGTGGCGGCGATGGATGATGCGGAATGGCACAGAGTCGCACTTGCGCTCCTTCCAGCGCTGACTTGCGTCTTACAAGCAGCTGTTGCTGCTCAATGCGATCAGCATGCGGATGTGCGGACAGTCGCCACGCGCATGCAGTCTCTACTTGTGTCTTACTTTCGTGAGCCTTCCAAGGACGTCATGATGGACGCTGACGATACACACGATGATGCCTTGTCTCGTGACGCGCTGCGTCATCACGCACAAGCCGCGCTGATTGCATCCTTGGCGTTGGCGCCGCCGGAGAAAGATGAACGACACGCGCTCGTCGATACACTCCTTCCCTCTGGTCCGAAGGGCTGGTACCAGGCTACCACCACCCACTCATCATCAGCGCATGCAACACCTGCAGAAATATGTAAGCTCGCATGTGCGCTCGCTCGCGGCGAAGGCGCATTGAAGAAAGCCAAAGCGATGCGCGTGCGGCTTTTATGCGTCGCTATGGCCACTGCGACGCATATCTGGCAATCAAATGACAGCGATGCTGCTGCTTTACCTGATGATGTTGCCAGCTTGGAGGTTGCCGTCATAGACGCGTTGAAGACGCATGTCCGGTGGATAGACCGCGATCCCAAAGCAGTCACGGCCTCTCTTATTGACTTCTCTCGCGCTGCGCTGCGATGCCGTTGCGCTTCACCTGCGATTTGCGAATTGGTGACTGCCGCTGTGACGCAGTTCAGCTCAGCTGTGGAACCTGCGGCTGGAGAGTGGATCGATGGCTTTCGGCAGATTGTGGATGATTGCTTTTCCTCCAGTGACAGCACACTCATGCGCTGCTTACGTGACCCAGATGCAGTACCGCCGCAGATACCGCCATCCGTGCGGCGCTGCGCTGTGCCTCTGCAATCGTTGCTGCCGCTCGTGGATGTCGTTGACGGCGCTGTCACAGAAGAAAAAGAGGGCGTCAAGGAGGAGACGCGATGCCAGGTTGCGCGTGACCGCAAGCGTGCTGCTGCTGCAACGTTGGCGGCGCTGCTCGATGCTTCGGGAGCAGCACCAGCGCAGGGATGGACACCTGGGGGATCGACGTCCCTCCCGGGAGGTGTCTCCACCTTGGCGCGCACTCTTGTGTCTTCCTACCACGCGACCTGCGACCTCGCGGATGTGGAGCTCCTTCGCGTAGTGCGCCATCTAGATGCTGGCCTCCTGGCCACCTCAGGCTACCTCTGGGGCCCCGCGGCAGAGTACGCCCACCGCGTCGGCAGCCACGCAGTGTCTGCCGATCTCGTCGGCATCGCACTCCGTGAAATAAACCCGCCTGATGCGCGACGAGCGGGATTAGCGGCACTCGCTGTGGTCCGCCAAACACCTGACAGCGCAACGTGCACATTCGCCTACGACGCAACCGTCGTGCTGCCAGCCACCGCTCAATGGCTCGCCACAGGGGCGATGAGTGTGCGTGATGCCTGCGCACACGGCCTCCTTCCGCTTGCCCTGGCTGCATTGGCCTCTCAGCAGGACAGCATCAGGTCAGCTGCCTATGCCGTCCTCGCTGCTGCTGTCGACGCGTTGCAGCAGCGCGCACACAATGACAGCGATGCAGGTGGCAACACGACAGCGGGCGCGACCTTGTTCCGTGAACAGCCTCAAGTGGGCGCGCTTCTGCTTGCGGTGCGAAATGCAGTGTCGTCTCCTTTGGCCGTGTTTCCAGCCTCAAGCGCTCTTTTCGCGGCGGAGGCTGCGTTTGCGGCTCTGCATCCCGACGCTGCGTTGTACAGCCACATCAATAGGTTCGTGCTCAAAGCAGAAGCACTTGATGTGGAGTGCTTGCCGCTGGTGAACCATCTCCTCCATTCCGGAGATGCAGACACGTGGAAAGCAGACGGCGTCGCTGCATGCCGCCTCGTGCGTGGGTACATCGTCACACCCGGTGACGGAGACCTCGCGCGTCGTGCGTTCCTCGTGGAGAGTCTCATGGCTGTGGTCACGTCCCCGATGACGGACGCGCCCACTGCACGTGAAGCTCTCGCAGCGTTGACCACGTGCTTGGGCGTCGGCAGCTACGCAGTCCATGCTGTAGACCACTCCGGCATCATCACTTGGCTCAAGCAGCTCGTCGACTGCGTCAGCCAAGACCTCACACGTGCCTCCGTGGCAGCGCATGCGCTGTCGCACGTTCTTATGGCTCATCCAGGAGTGCGTCTCCGCGCTGGCGACGCACTGGTGGGTATCTTCTCAGATGCTGCCGCGAGCATTGCGAGGGCAGCAAAGGCGGTCGGTTGCAGTGCAGTGTTTGCACCTGCGGCTGTGTGCATGTACCGCCACTTGGTCGCATGTCGTGCAGAGGTGCAAGCTCAGCGGTGTGATGGTAGAGAGAGCGAGATCGCGGTGATGATGCCGACGCTGTTGTCGCTACCTGCCTTATTCGCCTTGGTGCAGTGCATTTCACCAGGCGCAGGCAGTGGGGCTCGTCTTGTGCTTGACACGTTACATCTGGTGACGGACACTGCACCGCCACTTGAGATGCAGACGCGATGTGGACCCAGTCATGCAGACGAGGCGGCTGCATTTGCAGGCATCGTGGCGTGGTCTGTCGGAGCCACAGCCTCAGTAGATGAGCATGACGTTCACACGATGCGGCACGAGCTGCTTGTCTGGTCAGCGACGTGGTTAGATCAGCGGTCGTTGGTGAATGCTCTTGGCCCAGCTGCACACCAAGTGGCCATGCATCTGCTGCGTCTACACTCCGCGTTGCCGCCGCACATGCGGCATGCACCCCGCACTATGAGCAGCCTTGTGAGCAGCGTGCATGCGCTCCTAGACAGCGCAGCTGGCATCCCGGACACCTTCCTGGAGGTGATGGCAGCAGTGAGCCAAGCGGAGTCCTCTCAATTCCCCTTGCCAGCTCAGCGCCAAGCGGCTGCTCTCTCAGCGCTGCGCTCCCTCTGGTGTGGCGCTTCCATGCCAGCGGATGCGATGGAGGCCCTCCTGCGGCTGGCCCCATCGTCCCTTGCCAGCACTGGCAAGCGCAAGCGCGGAGGTGATGCACAGTCAGACGCTGCTTGAATGCGGCGCATCACAAGTACAAGCGATGATGCAATACACAACAGACGTGATGCTGATTGTCAACGACGCTGCCCACTTTGGGGGTCCCTGTGGGGCAGGTGCCCACACTTTTCAACTCGTTCTTCGGCCTTCGCTGGGTCGCTCTTCCCCAACAAGCTGGTCCACAGGCGCGTCTTGGCCGTCTATCCCCGCCGGCGTGCTTGCGGGTAGCCTACAGCCTCGCGCGGCTCGCAGTACAGCCCTGCTTTCCGCACGAGGAAGGCCGCCGTAGATCGCCCGCATCCCCGTTCGCCTGCGCCGCAGCGCACTGCACAGCCTTGCTCGTACGCGCGTGGTGTTGTTACCCATGCTCTTACGGCGACGGGTGGCAAACTGTAGACCCCGCTCTGCGCACTCGTCTTTCTTGTGACGCGCTGACACGACCTGCCTGTTGACTCGCCTTCCTACGGTCTCCTGCAGCTTCGGCGAACGAGGCACACCCAGACGCGGTCGGGCTGAGCACCAGTGATGTCGGGTGCGTGCACGGCGCGGCTGGCGCTGCGTTTCGCGGCCTGCGCAGCGCCAACAGCCCCAGTAAGGGATTTGCACCCTCGTTTTGGTGGTCACAACCCCCGCGTCTACTCGTCCTGGCTTGTCTCGACTGGTCACAAACTAAACACACGATGTACACGCAGGCGCCATGAACGTGCTCGTGGCCGCCGCCCTTCTGTCTGCTTGTGGAGTACAGTCGCAGACGATCCAGCCTCCGAGCGGGACGTACAAGAACGGTGTCGTGCCTAACCCCGTAACCACAGCCTCCGGTGCCGTCGTGAGCGGTGCAAGCACCACCTACCCGACGGGCACGTACTGGAACGGCACCGCCGCCGTCTTCTCGGCAGGAACTCAAGGTTACGGGTTGGTGGCCAACGCTGCTGCCCAGGCGGCCCTCATGACCGCCTCATCGAGCCAGTGCAACTTCATCGAGGGCGCCTTCGAGGAGGGCTTCCAGTTCCCGACGCTGAACACGACGCGGTGGAAACCAATTGCCGTAACACAGCTGGACCATTGCCCCACACCTGGCGCCGTGGGCGCCGCCAACGCCGCCACCTGCACTGCGATGGTGGCGTCACAGATCCAGCTTGCTGCACAGCTGCCCGGCTACCCGACCGGCGACGTCGGCATGATCATGTCACTCTCCCAAACCCCCTGTCAGAAGCCTGGCAACTGTTGTGCGGGCAACCAGTGCGCCAACTGGGCGGGCGCCCATCTGAGCAGCCAGGGCTGCATCCATTACGGCGTCTTGGAGACGGAGGCGGCATTCAACATTCCGCCCAGCAACGGCGGCGTTGCTTTCTTCGGCACCTACATGTACGCGGGGAGTCCCGACCCGTCGTGGAACGAGATCGATCAGACCTTCATCAACGGCGCGACAGGTGAGTCGCCACGTTTCTCCACTGTCATTCTGTCCCAGCCATCCACACAGCCCTGACCCCCTCCCTGCATTGTCCAGGCTTGGAGTTCCACGCCAGCCTCTTCTTGAGCAACCCGCCGAATCAGAACGCTGCGACGGAGGACAAGGACGTGTACGACTCCACTGGCCAATCGTGCCTGCTGTACACGCCGCCAGCAGGACAGCCAGGCAATCTGAAGGGCAACTCCGCGCCATACACCTGCCCCACCTTCTCTACCAGCTTCGCTGCCACATACCACACGTACAAGCTTATCTGGACGCCCACCTGGCTTGCGTGGACGGTGGACAACATGGTATACCGCAACTCCACCGCCAGCCCTTGGCGCCCGGTGACTATGCGCCCGCTGCTACGCACAAACGTTGGCACCGCTGCGTCCGTGGCGGCGCTGCCTGATGCCAATGTGTACGTGCGCCGCATCCGGTACACACCTCTCACCGCTGCGCCGGGTGGCAATGGATTCGTGCCGCACTACTCGGACCCAGTGGTCCGTAACGCCTTGTCGTGCACCTCCATGGCCTCCTGCTTTGGCAGCATGCAGTCTTCTGCGGCTGGCTTGATGCAACTCACTGCAGGTAGCGCCACTGCTGGCGCGGCTGCTGGTCGCCGCCGCCACCTGTTGCAGTCCTCCGCACCAGCCCTGGTGTGCACCGGAAGCAACTGCGTCCCCGCCGTAAGCTCTCAGCCCACCAACTTGACCGCATACCAGCAGGAGCTTGCGAGTGCGACTATCATGGCGCAGAACGCGGTGGCCGGCACCTTAGTTGATGGCAACGTCACCATTCTGCCGTCTCAGGTGTCCGTGTCCGTCACCGGGCACACGCTCAACGGCGTTATGTTCCTCCGCGGCATCCCCTACAGCTTCTGGAACGCGCAACTTCAGAACGCCTTCGTGCAAGGCCTGGCCTCCGACGTGATCCCGACGCCTGACCAGGTGTATGTGACAGGCACCTCGG
>Ga0164296_1002929_pt1 | contig 16514 bp, 18 predicted proteins | sample GEODES057metaG_FD_113533 | JGI IMG/M metagenome (GOLD analysis project Ga0164296, IMG submission 113533) | Dystrophic lake water microbial communities from Trout Bog Lake, Wisconsin, USA - GEODES057 metaG | ecosystem: Environmental > Aquatic > Freshwater > Lake | place: USA: Trout Bog Lake... | reverse complement strand
TGAGCGAGTGGTCAGACTGGAAGACCTGCTGCAGTCTCTCTCTGACGATGAAGACGACTCCATGGAGCAGCCGTGGGAGGCGCAGGTGTCTAGAATAGCGAGTGCCATGCGAACAGACGCAGGTGTGTGGCTTGCTGCCTGTGACTCGGAAACCTCCGTCTGACTCTGCCCGCGCAAACAACAACACACTGCAGAGGCAGCTCAGAGCCCCAGTCTCGCGCAGAGCATGCTCGCGACTGCGAGTCAGAGCCTGCCGCCAGTGACGAGCGCATACAGTACTGAAGGCGGCTTCCACACCGTCACCGCAGCTGACCTCTGCTGCGAGCTCGTGGGGCCGCAGCCGCCGCTGGTGGTTGACATCCGCGAAGCAACGGATTTCGCGCAAGGTCACGTGCCGGGCGCAGTGAGCGTGCCGTTGAGCCAGCTGTCTGACGCAGCCCGGAGAGGCAACTTGGGAGGGCGAGACGCAGCGCTGGTGGTGGTCGGCAACAACGACCGCCTGAGTCAGCAGGCGAACGTGCGACTGCGGCGCGTATGCGGCTTTTCCAACGTGCGCAGTCTCGCAGGAGACGTGGATGGCTGGGCAAGTCTGGGCTTGCCGCTTGATGCGAATCACTAGTAAAGTGGTATACTGTCATCCACTTGTCTCGCAAACGCGTCTATTCCGCCCGAGATGTTGTACACGACTTTGAATCCAGCCTGCTGAACAAGCCAGTTCGCTGCACTCCTCGACCTCACGCCGTGATGGCACAGCACAAACACGGGCTCCTGGGGATTGTAGTCCTCACCAATAGTCGGAGCCCTGTGTATGCGTCAGACGGCGAGCGAAACCACAAAAGGGGTGCATCCGACGTCGCACCATTCCGCGAAGCGCGACAGCGGCTTGAGCACGAAGCCTTTTATGCGTGCCGTCTCAAATTCCCAGTCCTCTCGCACGTCCATCAGCTGAAGCCCCTCACGCGTGCTGAGCAGCTCGCCGAACTGCTCAGCTGACAGCTCCCTCACACCAGGCTCTCCCCCTGCGGCTGCCGTGGTCATTCCGCGTGCCGGGCAACGCCTTCCTGTCAGCAGCGGGTGTGCGCCGCCGCTGGCACGGAGTCTTCTGGCGCAGCAGCGCAGAGCCATAGGCAGACTTCGCGATGAGCTGTCACCTGTGACGCGTCATCGTTACCGTCATCGCGCTCCCCGCCTCGCCTTTGCCTTCGTTCCCAAACTGTCGATGGCCCAGGACACGGCTGCAACGCGGTGGCTGTTTGGCCACGATGTGGTCTTCACCCCACACAACGCCGTCAGTGATGAGACAGCCAGCGCATGGCGAGAGGGCGGCACATCATTGAGCGGCGTCGTTGTATTGGGCCTCGCGCACGTCACGTTTCCATTCCAGGAAGTTCCGACGCGTTGGAGCCAAGAGCTGGCTGAGCGGAATCAGCCTTTGCTGGACGCAGTGCTCGCGAGCGGATCTATTGCCTTTGCGCACCCACTAAGTCTTGACGAGCCGCCTGCTAAGCGCCGCCTGTTGACGCTCGCCTGCGTCCGGCGAGTTGCAACGTGTGACTCAGAGATGCAGTTGGTCGCCGTGTGCTGCGCACGTGCTGTTGCCAGCGGCCCGAACGTCGACAAACTAGACGTCGACGAGCTAGTTGTCGCAGACGTCGTGACACTGCCAGACATAGACGTTGGGCCGCCACCGGAGTCGACGACAATGGGATTGGCCATTCACATGGTGGACCCGAGGTCGCTTGCGACCCGACTTTGCGAGCAGCCTGCTGTCGCGTTGCTTGTTCGTGACCCATCCACGCTACGACGCCGGTTTGAATCGCCAACTGAGTTGTCCTACTGGGCTTCTGAGCATCTTCCACTCTCCTTGTCACAGAGACGAGAGATTTTACAGGCAGGCTCGACTAGCACGCGGCTGCGATTGCTGCTTACATTTGCTAAAACTATGGGCTCGATGGTCTGCTCATCCTGTGGACAACAATGGGCCCACGCTTCGGAGTTGCTGAGCCTGCAAGCTCACGGGGATGGCGCCTCGTATGTCAACCGACATGGCTTCAACCACAGCCTGGTGTGCTTGCGGTCAACATTGCCCAGCGCCCTGCTTCTTATCGGGCGACCCTGCCCAGAGGACTGTTGGTTTAAGGGGTATGCCTGGACCATCGTCCAGTGTGTAACTTGCCATACGCATGCGGGCTGGAAGTACACTTGGGCCAAAAGAGAGGGAGAGCAGGGTGAGCTCGCAGAGTTCTGGGGCCTCCGCGTCGGGAGCTTCGAGCAACGCAGTGAATAAGCATCTCTCCTTCAGCCATTCAACATCTGTTCTGTCACTACGCCGTTGTCTGTGAGAGCACTGCCATGACCAGCGAGTCCACCTGCGCGTGCACCGTGACGAGGTGCTCGAGACAGAACTGCTTGGCTGCGTAGCGCAGACGCTCAACCTCCTGCTCCGGCATGGCTCGCAGGCGGGCCACCAACTTGGGCAGCTCATCCTCGGTCGCAATCACGCCGTAGTCTGTGAACGGGTGCAGGTTGCTGAACGGAAGCACCCAGCCCCCGGACAAGACCATCACCGGAACGGCGCCACTGCACACCGCCTCTGTGTACCGGTAGCTGTATGGCTGGTCGCCGCGCAAGATGAGAGTGAACACGGTATCGTGCAGGAGCTGCTTGTAGTCGTACGCTTGTCCCTCTGTCGAGTCCTTGTCCACGACAATGATCTTGTCATCCGGGTTATGAAGCACGGACGCCACCCGCGATCGTAAGTCATTCCCGTGGCGCCCAGCTGTCGTCTGAAAGGAGCCCTTGAACGTCAAGAAGAAGCTCTTATTCGGCGCAAGCATGAATTTGTAGCGGGAAACATCCTCCGTCCAAGGTGTTGGCATGCTCACGTCCAAGCCGGGCCTGAAGAACCGTTCTAGACTGCTAGCAAGCGCGAAGATGAAGCGGTCATCACCGTAGGCGCGCGCTGGCAAATCGTACCCACCAACGCTGTCGCTCTGGTTCTGATACGCAACGGGACCAGGGCTGCCGCTGTCGTAGAACACCAGTTTCTGGGTCCCCTCGTTCAGAGAGGCCGCTTCGAAGAGCTGGCTCATCACTGCAAGGACCCCATCCCGCGACAGAATGCGGCCTTCGGCCAGGCCGTTCGCCAGGGCGTTGCGTCCGAACTCGGGGACGCAGCCCTCGTAGCCACATGGACTGTACCAGCTGCGACATGAGGTAGCCAGGGCGCTGCCGTACGGCTCGTAGCCCCCATCCTCTTTCGGCAGCGGGTAATTGCTGTCCTTGCGCGCGATGTTGCCGTCTCTGTTGCCATTCTGCACCGGCCAGTGAAGATCCCAGGCAAAGTGCGGCGGCATGAATGCGACACTGGCGTGAGCAACGTGCTTGGTACGCAAAGGGTGCGACAGGAGGTGCTCGTACACGGCACTGCCCCAAGCAGAGATGCCGCAGCCCTTGAGAGTGGCGTTTATGCGCTCCGCCTGCTCCATGGTAATCACATAGAATCTTCGGCTCTGGCCTGGTTCCACCGCACTCAACTTGCTGGGCTCTGTGCCATCACTCGAGTGCAAGCGACTATAGAATGCAAGCGCGTGGTGCACCGCATTCAAGTATTGATTCGTGTGCCTGTATATGTGCCCCGTATCCAGATTCACATGCGCTGTTGAGCCTCCATCTCTCAACACGCCAACTGTGTACGCCGTGAAATCGAACCGCTTCACAGGCACGCCCCGAAAGGCGAGGTATTGGAGCAAGAAGTGCTGCGCGCTAGTGCCGTGGCCCTCTGTCCCCGGCAGCGGCTGGACTTGCCTAAGGAACGTCTCATCGGCGCCAGGCGCAACTGTGGCATTCAGCTGCCCCAGAAATGTCTCCACATGCTCGCGAGGCACCAGCGCGGCGTCATCATACAAACCATGTCTATCTGATGTCGTTCCCGCGAACGGGATCCACACGACAGTCTCGGTGCTCAGAGAGCCCAGGTCGAGAACTGGTGCCAAGTACATCAAATCTGTGCGGCCAAAGTAGAACCAATCGTAGTCCTTCAAGACAGGCCGTACTGCGAGCAGCAGCTGGTTCTTGGCATACATATCGTGGAATCCGCGAGGTCGAAGGTAGTTGTCGTGAAGCACGTGCGCAGCGCTTGTGTTTATCGCCAGCTGCGCGGCGAGCAGCGAGACTGCAGAACTTTGGTTCAACACCTCTGTGTAAACACGCAACACAACCGCAGCAGCGTGCCAGTGAGCAGCGTGCTGGCGGCGACTCGACACTGCACCACAGACGTCGGCGTCTAGTGGGTTCACCACGTATGTGAGGAACGAGCTGAAGGTGCTGTCTGTCGCACGGTCAGGTCCAAAGAGACAAGCGAGCACGCGTCCGTCACAATATCGTATTGCGCAGAGGTAGACAGCAAGAAAGAAGCAACGCTGTGGACTGGCACGCATGGCACGCACAAGGCGCCGAGCATGCGCTGTCAACCATGCGAGTGTCTGCTGTTTCTTAGGCGCCCCGCTATACTGTAGCCGCAGGGAGCCATAGGTTGTGCGCTGGCGAAGAGTTGACCTGGAGACAGCCTGGCGGACGAGTGGCTTGACCCGAGTTGTGTGTCGCATTCTATTCACGTTCGCAGCGTCAACATTCACCTCCAGTTCGGAAGATTGGCGCTCGCCTCGTTGATGGACTTAATGAGCGTGACCACCAACTCTGGCACCCCCTTCGGCGGCAGCGGCAGGTTCTTCGGCGGCGCTGACGCCATGTAGCTGCGCTTATCGAACCGCCAGGCACCAATTTGCCCGGGCGTGAATTTGCCATCGAGCGTGTAATCGTTGCCGTACGTGAAATGCAATATGAGGAAGTCCTTCAATTCCGTGTCCCACGGCGGCTGAGCCGCCAGTCGCGGATGCAGGTCGTGATAGACGCCCACGGCGCGGCACGCACACGTGTAGGCGTACATGTCAAGCACCCAGCCCCAAGCTTTGTCACACTCCGGATCCAGCTTCATGCGGACTGTAAAGTTCGCCCACACAGGAGCCACTTTCTTGAGGTCATCCATGGAGATGAAATTCGGGCTGTTGCCCACCGGGTCCATGGCGTCCACATCCGCGTCGCTCAGGGGGCCGGCGAGAGGCTCCACATAGCGGCGAACCAGCGTCCGGTGGTCCTTTGGCTGGATGTAGAAGAACGGGAATCCCGCAGGCTTGTCCCCAATCATCAAGTTCGGGATGGGCTTCAGGAAAATGTGGTCAGGCTCCGCCATGAGAATGTACTTCTCCTCAATTTTGCACTTCTCCAACATCTGCAGAAACGCGTTTGGCCGGCTGAGCACCACAAACCCGTACTCCTCCTGCAGCCGGTCCACCACACAAGTGGGGATTTCGTTCATCAGGTCATCTGGGTGGCCCTCATGCAGTACCCGGGTGAAGCCCCCCATCTGTCCCTCTGCTCCCTGCTCCGCACGCCGCTTCTTGTACCAGTAGTACATGACGCGCATCTGCCACCGCACATACGGCGCCGCGTTGGCGGTGACGACCACGTGGTAGGTCTTGTGAAGCCCCGGCTCGCCGTTGTACAGCGGTTTGGAATACAGCGCGCCGCTCGTCCACGGCACCTCTGCTCCGCGGCTGGCACTCGGCGCCGATGGCTTTGGCAGCCATTTGAGCCAGCATGCTTTGTGTGGCGACGACGCGCATCCGCCCGGGTTGGGGCAATACACCCAGGTGTTGCATTTCTTGCCCCCACCCACCGGCTTGTGCTTGCGACACGCCTCACAGCAGGCACCCGCATCCGGCTGCAGGTGTGTGCTCCCCCACACAACAACATCACCCCAAAACTCCGTGTGCTCCTCCGCGTTACACTCCAGGCTCTGCGTCGAGGCTGCAACTACACCGCCGCCGCCTGCTTCGCGGCCAGCTGGCTTGCCAGCAGGAGCCGCCGTAGTCTGAGACACGCGGCATGGTGGAGGAGTGTGCAGGCACGTGACGGCGAGGAGTGAGTGCACTGCACAGAAGGAGCAGAGGTCCTGTCGTCTGGATCACCCCCTGCGCCAGCGCCCGCGCACCTGTGGCCTTGTGGCTGTCCCTGTGTGCGGTGACAGCGCAGCGCCTGGGCACGGGTGAGGAGACGTGTCAGTGCGTTGAGTGGAACTTTGCGACCAAGATGCACGGAGCATACGCCTCCTGTCAGCTGTGTCTCGCGTGCCTTGCCACTCTCCGCCCATGGAGCTGTGTGTCGCCAACTGCGAGTGCTTCAGGATGGCGTGCACGTTGTTGGCGATGTTGAACGACAGCACGCAGCCTGTGGTAGTGGTCCGCACAACAGCAAGTGTACGTGTCAGAAGCAGGCGGCGGGGCATGGACACTGGCGCGCTGTGCAGCGGTGGGGATGCATATGCACATAACGCACCCGCAAGGAACGCCAGGAGGAGAGTGAGGCGAGCCATCGTCCTCGTTTGGCAGAGAAGTGCGAGGCGCTGAGTACTCAGACAGCTGCCTCTCAAGCACCCCTCGCCGACGGATGAGCAGCACGACAGCACATCACCTCATGTACGCGTTTCGGGGAGGGAAGGAGACGGCGTGCGGCAGTACCACGTCAGCATGAATCAGCTGGCACAACTTCCCCCGGCAAAGCGCATTTTCCCGTTCGCTTCTTGCGCCGTGTCTCGCCTCTGGCCGTAGCACTTGGCCAGCAGCTGCATCGCCCTGACGCGTTCCAGCTAGAGAGCAATGTCGGGCTGGGACGGTGCGCCTCCGTCGCACACAGAGCCTCGTGCAACGCTGCGCTTCTGCGCTGCACTCTCTCTCCTTGCCGTCTGTGTCCTGGTCGCTCTACTGACACGTCTCTCCACCTCTGCGACTGCCTGCCCCTCGTGCAGAGGGGCGCGTGTTCTACAGCGACCAGGGCGCCGTCTTCACCGAGGCTGCCCCGGACGGCGGGGACGACCTCACAGGCGGCGTCAGCCGCAGCGCCGCGCGTCGTCTCTTTTCGGAATTCCTGCGCGGCTTCCGCGGAGAGCCGAGTCCAGGGCGCGTGGATGGCGAGACAGTGTATAGGGACGCTTTGGACGCGGACCCGCCGCCGAAGGAGCTGACGGTGGTGCTGGAGGACCTGCTTGCGTTCGACGCCCAGCTCGCGGACGCACTGAAGAAGAACCCGCGCACGTTCGTGCCACTGGTGCGTCTTGCCCTGGGCGCTGTGCGCGGGACGGTGGGCCTTGTGGTGCAGGGGCGGTCTGTCAAGTCGGGTTGGAGGGAAAGCCCGGCTCGCGGCGCTCACTGCTCTGACTGCCCTCCACGCAGCTGGAAGATGCATGTGCGGACGTACTGCTGTCGCTGCGCAACGAGCCGCAGGAGGGAGAGGCGCCTGAGCGGCCGGTGGTGCAGGTGCTCCTTGTCAGTGCTCAAGAACCGACGCCCATCCGCGCTCTCGCGGTACGCAACAACTCACGTGCACCACCGTTGCACATGCTCCCAAGCGCTGAATGCACACCTCTCCACGCAGTCGCACGACGTGTCCCGCCTCGTTTGCGTGCCAGGCATCGTCATCGCCGCCTCCCGCTGCAAGGTGCGCCGACAGCCTTGTGTGCCAGTGTGTGACTCCACCTCCGTGCTGCATCTCACCGTTGCTCATCTTGAGTGCGCAGAGCAAGGCCATGTCGCTGGTGGTGCAGTGCCGCAGCTGTCGCAACACAAAGGCAATCGCATGCAGCCCCGATTTCGGCGGCGCCTTCATCCCGCGCGTGTGTGACTTGCAGCCTGCGCTGGGTCCCGGTGCCACGAAGTGCGTGCTTGACCCATTCGAAGTGCTGGCGGACCGCAGCGCGTATGTGGACCAGCAGACGTTGAAGCTGCAAGAGGCGCCGGAGACGGTGCCTGCCGGCGAGATGCCGCGCAACATCGTGTGCGTGGTAGACAGGCACATGGTGCAGACCATTGTGCCAGGCAGCAGAGTGACGCTGACCGGCATCTTCGGGACCCATCAGAACGGCATCTCCCAGGGCCGGGGCGCCAACAAAGCAGCCGTCGCCATCCGGCAGCCATACATCCGCGTCCTGGGCGTCCGCCAGACAGCGGACAGCGCGCGGACGTCGGTGAGCAGCTTCAGCGACGCGGAAGTGAGATCCTTCAGGGAGTTTGCATCGCGGCCAACAACCGAGGTGTTGACGCGGCTCCGCGACATGGTTGCGCCTAGCATTTTCGGGTCGCAGGACATCAAGATGGCGGTGGCGTGCCTCCTGTTCGGAGGCTCACGCAAGCGACTGGCGGACGGAGTGCGCCTGCGTGGGGATGTGAATGTGCTGCTGCTGGGCGACCCGTCCACTGCAAAGAGTCAGTTCCTCAAGTTTGTTGAGAAAACGGCGCCTATTGCGGTATACACCTCCGGCAAGGGCTCCTCGGCTGCAGGTCTGACGGCGAGCGTGATCAAGGACCCAGGGAGTGGGGAGTTCTACCTTGAGGGCGGCGCCATGGTGCTCGCTGACGGCGGCGTGGTGTGCATCGACGAGTTCGACAAGATGCGTCCCGAGGACCGGGTGGCCATCCACGAAGCCATGGAGCAGCAAACCATCAGCATTGCAAAAGCAGGCATCACGACGGTGCTCAACAGCCGCACCGCCGTCCTCGCCGCCGCCAACCCGCCCAGCGGACGGTACGACGACCTCAAGTCGGCGCAGGAGAACATCGATTTGCAGACAACCATCTTGTCGCGTTTCGACCTCATCTTCATCGTCAAGGATGAGCGCAATTACGCCCGCGACATCGCCATCGCCACCCACGTGGTGGACGTCCATCGGACAGCTGCGTCCACCGGCATAGATATCCCTGGCAGCGGCAATAACAACGGAGTGAGCGCGGCGCAGGCGGCGGCGGAGGCGTTCCTGAAGCGGTACGTGGAGTACGCGCGCGCAGCGTGCCGCCCTCGTCTCAGCGACTCAGCCGCCAAGATGTTGGAGAATGAGTATGTGCGCATCCGCAGCGAGATGCGTGACCGCACGCGCAGCTCTGGCGGCGCAGCGCCGGCGGTGCCCATCACTGTGCGTCAGTTGGAAGCGATTGTGCGACTGAGCGAGTCTCTGGCCAAGATGTGTCTCCATCCGGTGGCCACCGAGATGCACGTGCAGGAGGCGCTGCGTCTGTTCACTGTCAGCACCGTGGACGCTGCCAAATCGGGCATGGCGGGCGAGCTGACTCTGTCCACAGAGCAGCGGCAGGAGCTGCACAGTGTGGAGGAGCGCGTGCGCCAGCGCCTGCCCATCGGCGCCGTCGCATCCAAGCGCGCGCTGATGGACGAGCTCGTGCGCTACGGCTTGTCGGAGTGGGCGGTGGAGCGGGCGCTGCTAGCCATGGCGCAGCGCAACGAGATTGAGCACCGGAACGAGGGGCGGCGAGTGCTGCGCAAGCTGGTCCAATGATAACAGGGACATCAGTATGCACGGTAAGGTTGAAGCTCTAAACAGCGAGCACTCCCAGAGTGTCTGTCTGTCTCCGTTCATCACTGGTCTTCCTCATCGTCGTCTATGACGATGGCCCCTGCACTGCCGCCGCCGAAGCGCGCCAGGTCTGCGATCCAGGCATCCAAGCGCTGCGTGGCGACCTCATCCAGCCCGTTTTCAGCCAGCTCAATCATCCAGCGCTCCCCTCCGGCACCGCTCATCTTGTTGCGCTGGATGTAGCGCTGCTTCTGCATGGCCGCCAACAGATCAGCCACGCTGCCCAGGTACGGATGCTTGTGCGCGCCAGCAACAAGGACACCGAGCTGGGCGAGATGACCCAGCAGCGTGTCCTCAGCCATACCGCCCTCTCCTGCAAGGTGCACCAGCGCAAGCACCGTCATCGTCAGCGCACGCTGCGTCACCTCCGCCGCCGTATCCACGAATCCAGCACGCAGAGCCACCGGCAGGGCGGAGCGCAGCACGAACACTTTGGTTGCCGCCACTCCGTCCAGCGCGGCTGCCACGCGTTTCTTGACGTCCGCTGCGTCTGTGCTGCGCTTCACTTTCTCAACCTCCTTCAGGTGCAGGCCGAGGCTGGTGAGGAACTTGCTCTGCGCGAGCGCGACCACTGCGGGCGCGAGGCTCCGCTTGCCTGGGAAGGTCTTGTTGACAATGGAGTTCAAGTCTGCGCGCGCAACGGGCGCGCCGTCCTTGTAGTAGCGGAAGAGGACGCATCGCATGACGCGACTGACGAGCTCGTCCAGGTGCTGGAGGTGTCAACCGTGGCGCGATGCGTCAAAGCACGCGGTATTGGGCACAGGAGCGGAGCGACACCAGAGGCGCGCATACCTCCTTTGACACGGCGGTCACGTGCGGGTGCTTGCACAGCTCCTCTGCCTCCTCCGCGTACTTCTCCGCCTGGTGTTCCAGGTGGAAGCCGCGCGCGGGCTCAGGCGAGGTCCAGAGAGGGATCGAGAGCGGAGCCACGGGAGGTGGGCGCACCAGTTGTACCACGTCCAGTCCGTCGTCGTCCACCACGTCACCACTTAGCGGTGGCGGAGGTGGCAACGCAACTGCTGGCCCGCTTGCGCCGGCTTTTGAACAGAAAAGGTGCGACAAGTGTCAACATACGACAGGCGGCAAAAGGAGCAACAGAGCAGACGCACCAGCAGCAGCACTCTTGTGGCCGCCACTGCTCTTTCGTGCACCCGCTCCACGGGGCCCGGCGCTCGCAGCTGCAAGCTTCCGCGCTTTCTTCTTCACAGGCGTGTCCTCGTGGTCGTCGTCCTCCTCCTCTTCTGGCTCTTCATCGGGCTCCTCATCGGGCTCCTCATCGGGCTCATAATCATCCGGCTCGGGGCGCTTTGTTGCCTTCCGCCGCTCGCGCATTGTGTCCGCGACGAGCTCGTACTTTGCTGTCAGAACTGCCACCTGCGTGGCACCACTGCTTTCCCTCGCGGGAAGCACTTGCGGGCAAGTTTCTAGGGCCTGGTGTACCGTGCGCGCTTCTGCCTAGCCCAGGGGGTGGTACTCGTCTACGACTCAGCTCCGGCACACACATGCACAGTGGGGTGCTGCCACCCGCTTACACAGCGCCGCCGTCGCCGGTGGTGGCGCACAGGCAGAGCAATAACAGCAGTGGGTGCAGGTGCGTCTCACGCCCGGGCGGCGCAGCTGCTTGCCACCAACAGGGGACGGACACAAGCAAAGCCTCTGTTTTTTCGTGTTCCCAATTCCGCTGCTCCGACGCACTCGCGCCCACGCACTCTGCCAGCCAGCCTGCTCTGCGTCACCTTTTCCGCGCGCTGCTCCACTTCTGTTGCGCTGGTGGGGCGCAAAGCACGGCGTCTGTGGGGTGGTGAGTTGGGAAACACACACAAGGCGTTGAACTCTGACCCGCACTCCAAACAACAGGCGTCGTCACGCGCCACAAGCCCCTCCGCCCAGTGTGTGGGCAAGCCGCTGCCGTGACCGCCGAGGTGTGGCGCTGCGTGCCGAGTCTGGCACTGCAACTGCAGTCCCAGGAGGCCTCCATGGGGCAGCGGAGCGTGGCGAGACAGACCGCGTGCGACTGCTCCTGCAGCGCGGCAGTGACGTCCTCTCCCGTGACCGGTACAGCGACACGCCGCTGCACAAGGCCACAGTGAGGGGCCACACAGAAACAGCGAAACTGCTGTTGGTGTCTGGAGCCGATGCGAGTGCGGTGAATGCATACGGGTGGACGCCGCTGCATTACGCGTGTGCTGCTGGCGCCGTGGATGCTGCCCGTCTGCTTCTCGTCTGGGGCGCGTGCGTGTGCGCATGTGATGGCCAAGGCGACAGCCCCCTGCACCTGGCCTGTTATGCGGGCCACAGCACCACAGTCGCGCTCCTCCTCGCTTGGGGCGCGGATGTGGATGCAGTGCGGGAAGGCGGCATCACGCCACTGCACTGGGCAGCCAGCCAAGGACACGCAGCTGTGGCGGCGCAGCTCCTCGAAAGGGGGGCGTCCTGCCGCAGAGCAGATGCTTCAGGTGATGGGCCGCTGCACGCGGCTGCACGGGCGGGCCACACTCACGTGGTGGCGGCTCTCGTAGCGGGCGGCGCGCCACTCGCCGCGGCTGGAGCCCAGGGCGACACACCGCTGCACTGTGCTTCCCTTGCTGGAAGCTTGCCGGTGGTGCAAGCCCTCCTGCTGGCGGCGGCGAGTCCGCGACAGCAAGCGAGCGCAGTGTTGCTTGAGGCCCGCAATCACAGTGGCGCACAGGCACTGCATGCGGCAGCTGGCGCGGCCTCCACACACGTGGTGTCGGCGCTCTTGCGCGCTGGTGCGGACTCGAGCGCAGTGGACGCATCGGGGTATACTCCTCTCCACTGCTGCGCTGTAGCACGAGGTAGCATTAGCATTGACGATAACACACATGGCGATAATGCCGCCGCCGCCGCCGCCGCGGCCGCGGCTGAGGTGGCTGAAGCATTGTTGGCAGCTGGCAGCCCCGCAGATGTGCCCTGCTCCAGTGGATGGACTCCTCTGCATTTAGCAGCTGCTACTGGGTCAGCCTCTGTGGCGACTGTGCTGCTTGCGGCTGGCGCCACTGGCGGCGGCTCTGCGTCTGTGGCCTGGCATCCTGCTCGGGTTGCGGCCGAGATGGGCCACACGGCACTGAGTGCGCAGCTCGCGGCTGCTCTGGGTGGCTACGAGGCTGGCGCTACGCAAGTGGAGACCTCAACCGCTGGCTCCAGCAATGCATGGCCAACAGGAAATGCAGGGCCAGCTTCAGCGGACAGCTTGACATTCACGCAGGTGCTGTCCTCCCAGGCGGCGCTGCCTGCGCTGCAGTCGGTGTTGACGCAGCGCGCAGCGCTGGTGCCGGCGCCTAGCGCGGAGGCTATGACTGGTATGATGGGTGCCCTGGGATCGGAGACTGCATGGCATTCCACTGCGGACAGCAGCGATGATGCGGTGGACGCCCCCAGCGGCGCTGTGGACGCGGCTGCTGCAGCTGCTGCAACCCGTGGATTAGCAGACACGCAGCGCATGGTGCGCACACCGGCAGATGTGGCACAGCAGCTCTCAGAGCGCCTCACTGCTGTCACCGCCGCCATCACACAGCCTGCGCATACTACCACGACACCTTCTGCTGCAGCGCTAGTGGCCTTACCGTCGCATAGCAATGATACAGCCGCCATGGTGGTCTCTTCCCCTGCAGGAGGGCATAGCGATGCTTCGCAAGTTGCATTCGAGGCTATGGCTCTGCGCCTCGCTGGCCGCGTCTTCTCAGCACTCGGCCGGGGGCACTCGAGGGACGCGTATGCCGCCGCATTCATGGTGGAACTCCGACACGCAGGGGTGCCCCACAGCGCGCCATTTGTGGTGCCGGTGGTGTACCGTAATGCGGTGGTGGCGACGCACACAGCAGACGTGTGGCTCCATCCAACATCCAGGGCTGCGGATGGAGCCGCAGCTGCAGTCGTCTCAGGCGGCACTCCTGGCGGCGTGCTGGCATTGACAGCAGAGCAATGCGCAGCGGAGGTTGGGGTGCCTCTGCAGTCGCTGAAGGCCCTTGAGGCGTGCCTTGCGGCATCTCCGGGTGTCCTCTCTGGCGGCGTGCTGAACTTCAACCCGTCCGGCCGCCTCGATGCGCGCTTCCTCCATCGCAGCCAGGCGAGACCCAGTGAGTGAAAAGGAGGGACTTGTGAATCGGCGGGCTCAATGAGCGCCGTAGCGTTCATTGATGATATGGATTCCACTACCGATGGTATTCTCCTGCGGCGCTGAGAGGCGCGTCAAAACCAACTAATGAGCGTCCCCTCGCTGGCCGCATTCGACTGGTCAGTCCAGCACGTTGTCAGCAGCAGCACCGCTGAGCAGGTGGACACGCCGCTGCTACGCTTGCAGCTCTTCCTCACCGCCGGTGCGTCCCGGGGACTCCCATGTCAGCAGCATTGCTTTCCGACAGACCGACTGACGCCGGCGTGCGTCCCAGACGGTGGACAGAACACACCCGCGGAGTCCGTGACTGTGGAGCTTGACCGCACGCAGCTCGAAGCGCTGCTTCAGCGACTGAGCGCGGCGCACGAGGTGCGTCAGATGAAGTGCACGTCGACCCACGTCGTGAGCGCTGCTCGCGCCCCAGCGACCTCAATCGGCGCACGTGCGACCACCCACTTGCTGCACAGCAGCCGGGCGCCACGTTATACGACTGTCGACTGGGGTCCGCGCGCACGTAGCCGCCATAGCCGCCTGCATGCTCACGCTGACACCTCTGCCACCATACCCCGCCGTCCTGCGTGTCCCTCTCGTGCAGGCGTTAACTCAGGCCAGCCAGTGAGCGTGTCTTGAATACCCGTCCGCGACGCGATGGGGAAGAAAGCGAAGCCACAAGATCCGGTTCTCAGTGAAGACGCCCTCCACTTCGCAAGCCAGGCGGAGGAGTTGCGTCTTAGCGGCGACGAGCTGTTCGCGCAGGGAAAGTGCGTACTCACAGCAAATCATGCATTGCTGTCCTCTCGGGGACCCCTGACATTCTGTTTTGTCATCTGTCAGGCTTCGGGAAGCTCTGAGCACGTACGAGCACGCGTTGACGCTGACCCCTGCCAAGGGCAGCGACCGCGCGCTGCTGCACGCAAATCGCGCGGCATGTTTCCTGAAGGAACACAAGGTGTCTGACGCCATTCGGGAGTGCTCCTCTGCGCTGGAGGCTGAGCCGAACTACGAGCGCGCCCTCGTTCGCCGCGCGCGAGCCTTCGAGATGGCGGGCAAACTAGACTTGGCATGCCAGGACTTGACGCTGGCTTGCAAGGCGCGTGTTGGAGTGAGGCAGACATGCACGCACAGAGTGTGTTGCTGACCCTCTCGCCCCCCTCCATATCATCTTTGCGTGTCCCCAGAACGGCGGCAGCGCGGAGGCGTTGCGATGCTTCCAGCGCATCAAGGTTTTGATGATGGACATGCCCAAGGGCCTGGGCGGGTCCTCCTCCTTATCGCTCGCGAAGGGTGGCCGCAGCTCCAACGGCTCCTCCTCCTTCGACCGCAGCGCCGCCCTCGGTGGTGCCTCCTACAGCAGCAGCTCCAGCAGCACTGCGGCGGCGCTGCGGTCGCGTGCGGCACCGCAGGCGAGTGCCATCACCGTGAAGGTGACCTGTGAGGGCGTCACCAAGGTTGTGGCCGTGCCACTCACCTGCACGTACGCCGATGTCCTTGCCACCGTCACCGCCGCGTTTCCGAGCGCTGGCCCGCTGGCACTGCGCTACTTGGACACGGAGGGCGACATGCTCACCATTTGCAGTCGACAGGACATGCGCATGTGCATCCACGCGACGCTAACGCGGCAAAACCGGGAGTACGAGGAGGCATCCAAGGCGGCTGCCCAGGCGGGTCTGCCGCAGCCAAAGGTGCCACCGGCAGGGCAGTTGCCGCCTCTGGTGATGACTGCGGTGCCTGTTGCAGTCAGTCCTCTTCCCCCGCGAGAGGAGCTGGGCTCCGATGCGGCAGAGAGTCCCCCTGAGAATGACATTGTGGAGATTGACGAGTGGCTGCTGCAGTTGAGCGCCCTGTGGCACACCCGCCTGGCCCTGCCAGAAGAGACGCCTGTGGACATCCACGTCATCGGCATGGAGACCTGCATCGACGTCCTGGACGATGTCATCGGCTGCGCTGAGGGCCAGGCGCTGCTGCAGGCGGCATGCACCAAGTTCCAAGAAGCGGCTGCTGTGGCGTTGTTCCATGTGGGCAACGTGCATCACAGTGCGGGGCGCAAGCGAGTGGACGCCAGCTTGACGTCTGCCATGCATGCCGCCAGGGACGCGTACGCGGCGCAGCACCCGGGTGCGGACAATGTGCCCGTGGCCGTGATTGAGACTGCGGTGGAGGCGGCCAATTTGGCAAGTGTGGAGCTGATGGAGCCGCACTTGGAGCAGGCTGTCGTTGCGTGGGGTACGTCCCTGGACGTGAAGCCCGACTACGCGGAAGCGGGCATGGCATGGGGCCACGCCCTGTTCGAGAAGGCCAAGCTGCTGGCTGCGCGTGCCAAGGAAGAAGGCAGCGCAGTGACCGCCGAGCAAGTTGATGCAGCCTTTCAGGCAGCGGCAGACAAGCACTCCGCCATCTTGGCTGCCATGCCGCCGATGCCACCGCAGGAGGATGCCACTGGTGCTGCCGAGGAGGCAAGTGACAACATCTCTGGCGGTGTCCGCCAAATGACGGCCCAGGAGATCACTGCTGCTGAGCTGCGAGCGGTGCTCAACAACGCGCGCATCCTGTGGGGCAACATCTTGTTCGAGCACAGCCAAGTGAGGCATGCGCGAGGCGGCGGCGAGGAGACGTGGAAGCCTCTTGTTGAGCAGGCAGTCACCCTCTTCCGCGAGGCCAAGTGCGCGGAGTTGGACATCACGCGCGCGCTGGAGGGCCATCCCTCTGGGGCATGGGCGCCAGCAAGCGAGAAGGAGGGCGAGCACTCTGCAGCATCTTGAGGCGATACCCCTAGACGTTTCTTTAATAAACGAGTCAACAGGAATACGTAAGTCTTTGGTTTTGGGCCAAAATATTGCAATATATTGAAAGACTTTAATATATTGAATATATTGAATACATTGCCGGCAGCGGAGGAGGTGG
>Ga0164296_1002927_pt1 | contig 16519 bp, 9 predicted proteins | sample GEODES057metaG_FD_113533 | JGI IMG/M metagenome (GOLD analysis project Ga0164296, IMG submission 113533) | Dystrophic lake water microbial communities from Trout Bog Lake, Wisconsin, USA - GEODES057 metaG | ecosystem: Environmental > Aquatic > Freshwater > Lake | place: USA: Trout Bog Lake... | reverse complement strand
GTTCGTGCACACGCAGCACATGGCGGTGTACATCGCCACGGACGGTGGCCGCGTGTGCCGCCCGTTGATCATTGTGGACCCGGTCACGCGCGCACCGCGCGTGACGGCGCGTCACCTGGCGGACCTGGCCGCAGGCCTGCGCGACTTTGAGTCGTTCCTGGAAGACCGCGCCGTGGAATACGTGGATGTGAATGAGGAGAACAACTGTCTCATTGCGCTGGCGGAGTCGAACATAGTGGCTGGAGAGACCACGCATTTGGAGATTGAGCCGTTCACCGTCCTCGGCGTCGTGGCCGGCCTGATTCCGTACCCGCACCACAACCAGAGCCCACGCAACACGTACCAATGCGCGATGGGCAAGCAAGCTATGGGCGCCGTCGGCTTCAACCAGGGCGTGCGGCCCGACACGTTGCTCTACCTTTTAGTCTACCCTGCCAAGCCGCTGGTCACCACCAGGCAGATCCAACTCACGGGCTTTGACCGCCTCGGCGCGGGCCAGAACGCAATTGTAGCAGTCATGTCGTACAGCGGCTACGACATTGAGGACGCCCTCATCGTGAGTGCTGGCGCTCTTGATCGAGGCTTTGGGCGGTGCACCGTGATGCGGAAACACACCTGCATTGCCAAGAAATACGCCAATCGCAGCGAGGACCGCATCGTTGCACCGCCACTGCCGCAGCAGGCCGCAGCAGGCGGTGGAGGGCGCGGGTTGGATCGAGGTATTCCTTCGCGTGCAGGCGAGCATGTAGTGACGACCGCACCTTCTCAGTTCCATCGCGCGCAGCCGCACCAGCACCTGCCTACTCAGCAGCATCACGGCCGGGATCGGCGTGGCGTGCTGGATAACGACGGCGTCGTTGGCGTTGGACAATGTATCTTCCCAGGCGATGTGTTCGTGAACAAGGAGTCGCCGGTGAATACACGCGACACGCCTGCTGCCGGACCGAGTGCCGTTGCCACAGCAGATGGCGCTCCTGGTGGTGTGTCCATCGGTGGAAGCAGTGGCGGTGCGTCAAACTTCAGGCCAACACCAGGAGTGTACCGTGGCGAGCCGGCGTTGGTGGACCGCGTGCTGCTGACCTTATCTGACGAGGGCCAGCTTGTCGTCAAAGCCATGGCGCGTGCGACGCGCGTTCCAGAAGTCGGCGACAAATTCAGCAGCCGCCACGGACAAAAGGGGGTCCTTGGTGCTGTCGTCCCAGTGTCAGACCTCCCATTCTGCTTGTCCACCGGCATGACTCCCGACTTGATCATGAACCCACACGGGTTCCCGTCACGCATGACGGTCGGCAAGCTGATTGAATTGCTGGGCGCCAAAGCGGCAGTGACCGGCCTGGGGCGGTTCGCTCAAGGCACCGCCTTTGGCGGCGATGATGTGGCGACACTTGCAGCAGCACTCACCTCGTCCGGCTTATCGTACGATGGCCGTGAAGCGCTCGCATGCGGCTGCACGGGCGCCATGCTGTCCTGTTACGTGTTCACCGGACCTGTGTACTACCAGAAGCTGAAGCACATGGTGGCTGACAAAATGCACGCCCGCGCACGGGGTCCACGCCTTGTGCTGACGAGACAACCCACGGAAGGGCGCTCCCGCGACGGTGGCCTCCGACTCGGCGAAATGGAGCGTGATTGCTTGATTGCCCACGGCACTGCAGCATTGCTCACGGAGCGCCTGTGTCTCAGCAGCGATGTCACAGATGTGGCTGTCTGCACCGCATGCGGCTTGCTAGGCTACTACCACCACGGCATCAAACAGCGGCTGTGTAGCCAGTGCGGGAGCGGGAGTGGCACTGGCGGCGAAGTGGTGGGTGTCAAGATGCCCTATGCCGCGAAGCTGCTGTTCCAGGAGCTGCAAGCCATGAATGTGTGTCCCCGCCTACGGCTGCAGGACCGCGTCTGAGCAGCAGCCTCGTTTTAGCGCGAGTCGGGGGGTTGCTTATTGCCCCTTGTGCGTACGTGTGACGAGGACGCACATTTCACAAAGTGAAACGATATGGTGCTCTGTTTGCTAAGGAGCCCTCGACGTGTTTCTTCCTTCCAAAGTCAAGCACGTCTTTCATTTGATGAGCAGTGCGTCTCTGCCCGGCCCGACGCCGATGTAGCGCACCGGCACCCCCACCAGCTGCTCTACGCGGGCGATGTATGACTTGGCTGTCGCCGGCAAGTCATCGTAGTTGCGCACTTTGGAAATGTCCTCCTGCCAACCCGGCAGCGTCTCATACTCGCACTTTGCAACCTCCAGTGCCTCCACACTCGCCGGGAAGCTAGTGCTGCGGGTGCCATCCGGGTAGGTGTATGCAGTCGCAACCTTCAGTTGCGCCATGCCGGACAGCACATCCAGCTTGGTCAAGTTGATCGAGTCAAAGCCGTTGATAGCACATGCATAGCGCAGTGCCACAGCATCCAGCCAGCCGCACCGGCGTGGCCGCCCCGTAGTAGTACCATACTCGGCACCGCGCTGTCTGATCGCATCGCCGCCATCGCTGTCCGGGATTTCAGTGGGGTATGGCCCGGAGCCGACACGGGTGGTGTACGCTTTCGCAACGCCCACAAGGCAGCCGAAGTGCTTGGGCGCAAGCCCCAAGCCGCTGATGATGCCCCCCACGGACGGGTTGCTACTCGTCACGAACGGGTACGTGCCGAAGTCGACGTCCAGCAGCGTCGCGTTTGCCCCTTCCACCAGAATGCGTTTCCCACTGCCTTGCGCCGTCTGCACATACGTCACCGTGTCTGAAATCAAACCAGCAGCGCGTGCTGCCAAGCCAAGCGGGCCTGCGTAGGTCGTGACCTCGTTGTCAACACTGTAATTGCTCTTCAGGCTTGGGAAACGCGCAGCCGCGTCTGCAGCCAATGCCCGCAGCTTGGTGGCAAAGCTCGCTTGGTCTGCGAGGTCGCACACGCGCAGGCCGTTGCGTGTGGCTTTGCTTGCGTAGCACGGCCCGATGCCACGCTTGGTGGTCCCGATCTTGGAACCCGCGAGCTCCGCTTCACGCAAGCCGTCCACCTCTTTATGCAGGTCGAACAGCAAGTGCGCCCGGTCACTGAGCAGCAGGCGGCCTTGCACCTGTGTGGTGTCCAAAACACAAAGGCGACGGTTGAGTTGGAGCAGAACGAGGGAAACGGGCTCAGCCGCCACGGGTGACACACCTTTACGCCCGCCTGCTCCAGCGCGTCGATCTCCTTGAACAAGCTCGGCAGGTGCACGACACAGCCGTTGCCGACCACGCACGTGGCTTGCGGGTTCAAGATGCCGCTGGGCACCAAGTGCAAGGCGTACTTCTTTCCCGCAGCGTCGTAGATTGTGTGCCCAGCGTTCGCGCCGCCCTGGCAGCGCGCCACGACGTCGTAGCGCTGAGCCAACACGTCCACAAGCTTGCCCTTGCCTTCGTCGCCCCACTGCGCGCCAAGCACTGGGCGAAAACACACAGGAGAGGGTGTGAGTTGATCGTCACAGCGGCGACAAGGAGAGACAGAGAGAGTGTGTAAGATTGCGCACCAGCTGTGACTTGGGGCAACGAGGCCCAGTGCGCATCGTCACGTGACGCAGAAGCTGCGCCGGCGTGCTGGCGAGGCAGTACGGGTGCACGACCTGGCTGCTCCCCACGCCGCGGCACGGATGGGCACCCGTGCACGCGTTGCAACCCACTCTGAGCCGCGGCTCTAGAGCCCCAGCGCCGCGCCGGAGTCTCAACGCGCGGTGAGAGCGCAGCGTCCATCGAGTCCTGCGAGGGGGGCCCGTTTGTGGCAGACAATTCAGCGCTGTGCCGTGGTCGCTCGAAGGTCTGCGCATTCCCAGAAGTATGTTGCATATCAATCACATCGAAGCTGGTTCACAAGGCAGCAGAGCACAGAGAAGGGCCGCTGATCAAGTCATCTCAGTCGCAGCTTCCATTGCCGTGTACGCGTGCGCAGCCTTGGCTTTTCTGTGGCGATGCCAGAAATAGCCGCCAGCGATAGCGCACACGATGATGATGACCGCGAACGCGACTCCCGTCTTCAGGCCAGTCTTCTTCTCCGTCTTGCTTGTGTCCGTGCTCGTCGCAGGAGTCACAACACGGTCGCTGGGTGCTGCTGGTGTACCAGGCGGAGGCGGAGACGACAGGGCCGGTGAAGGAGACGGCGGCGGCGAAGGAGGTCCAGGCCTTGGCGAAGGGGGCAATGGCTGGCTTCGTTTCGGCGACGACGGCGGCAGCGAGCTGCTCTGCAGCAGCGCTCGACGATGCGTGTCGTCAAGTACCTACGTCGACAGCGTGAGCGACACTTGAGCGCGCACACAGCGAGAACAGAAAGTGCGTTCCCACTTTGTGGCCCACCTGTGTGTCAACTGCCGCGCGCGTGACGCTGGCTATGGCGAGGAGCAACAGAAGCAATGTCGTCGCAACAGTCGGCCGGCGCGTGGGAATGCGTTGTGCACCCATGAGGCGGCCCCCGCCGACGCAATTCGGTTGTGCGGCGGGCGTCACGACAATGTCGAAGTCTTACCCTCACTGGATACAAATCTAGATGTGTCATTGAGTCTCGGGACTGAGGCTAGATCTATCCGTCAAAGCAGAGCGTTCATGCCCCCTGGCAAACAGCAAGGCGACCATGGTGTGCACAGGCAGCAAAGCGTCCACCAAACGCACATGTCATGCATGTAACCACGTGACATCGCCGTCCTTCACGCACCCCGCACGCACCCCGCAAGCTCACTCTGTTTTGCCGTAGTCAGATTGGCCGTACACGGGTGTGACCGAGCCCTGTGCACCACCATGTGGTGTGCTGTGTGGCGGGGCCCATCCATATATGCTGTTCTTCTGCCCAGTCACCGGATTCACATCCGGCACATTTGCAGGCTGCTCCTTGATGTTGCCCTGCCGGTCGATGCGCACGAGGCACTTTGAGCACACCCGATCCGACAAGTCCTTGGCCACCTCTCGGCCGCCAAAGTAAGCCAGCGGCGCGCTGCAGGAGCGTGCGTGTTAGACGTGTCAGACGGGACGAACCAGCTGGTGTTCAAGGCACGCGACAAGTTCGCCTCTGCGTGCTTCTGTGCCCAACAGAACAGAACACCGTCTTCCAAAGTGTGCGTACCACAGCAGGAGCGGCCACCAGATGCAGAACAAGCACGTTCCGCAGGCGCCTGTGAATCGTAGAAACACACGCACAGACGGACGCGGTGTCAGGACAAACGTTGGTGCGCTTCGCAAACCAACCACGTGGCCGCCTATAGCGTGGGCACTTCCAGTTCCAACCCCGCGGCCGCAGAAGCAGTCTAGCCGCGTGGCTGCACAGAGAGCGCATATATGTGGCCCACATGAGGCGTGGCAAACACAGGCGTGGGGGCGGGTGTCGCACCCGCTCCGAGACCAGCCCAGAAGTCGTTGTCCTTTACGTTCTGGAAATCGTGGTGGCCACCACAGGGACAGACGGACATGGGGACACTGCCTTCTATGACGGTGGGGACAGCACTCATATATAGGGGACGCGAGTGAACGCCAGATGAAAGGGTTGGTGACGTCACCAAGACTTCGTCTCGTTCAGCTGAAGTCGTTGTGCGTGCGTTCACATGAACATTGAAGAATGTGCGTGTTTTCAAAAGTCATAACGCTAGCATGTCAATGTCCGGCGCCAGCAAAATGCAACAAGGAATAACAGCAAGCAACAGCTCATTATTGGGCGCTGCCTCCAACCGCTGTTACTGTAAATGTGCGGGCCGCAGGTGATCCTCCAGCCGCCGCCGGTTGTGCTCCTGCGGGTGAGACTGTGCTTACCCGCCCAGTGACTGTGCTGCTTCCCCCCGCCGGACGCTTGACTCCACCTCCCACTGCTGTGTTCTGTTGGGCGCCACCTGAAACACTGCGGCGTCGTGCTTTGCCACTGCCGCTTGTCCGCCGCCGAACATAGCTGTGCCCACTGCCACTTGCTGATGCAGCAGCTGCCATGCCGGTGATGCGGCCGCCAATTTGCGTCAGCGCATCGCTAGAAGGAAGGCCTAGAAGCCAGATTCGGGAAGCATCGCCGATGTGGTTGTTCACCAGACGCATGGCGCAGGTGCCTGCAACCGCAGCCGTCAGGCTGCTCAGACGCTCGTGCATCCAGCGGTCAGCGCCCGCAAGGAGGTTGTACCGGGCGTTGCATGACAGGCCCAGCCACGCGGCGGTGCCAAGAGCCCCGGTGCGGAGGTCAGGCACACGCACAGAGGGTCGCCAGTTGCTCTCGCCCGATGTCTTCTTGTGGCGTGCAACCAGCGCATGCTGCGCACTTGTAGTCACTGTACCCAGCACTGCGCCGACACCTGCAAGCTGGACAGCCTTAAGTGCCGCGCTGCCGACGCGGGTGGCGAGTGTGTACTGCCGAAGAGGGCCGGAGGCGTCGAACACGTTGTTGGGCAGTGATTGCAGCAGGCGCTGCGCTGCATTCGAGGTCGGTGATCCGTACGTTCGGCTGGGTGCGAGCAGCCACACCGCCGCGGCGTTGGCTCCCAACTGGCCAGCCACAGAGACAGTGGCCAAGTCAGCCTCTTCACGCAGCCGGGGTCCTCGCGCAGCAGCCTCGTACGCGGTGCCAGCAGCCAGCGTGATGGCCTGCTCCACGGCAAGCTTGCCCAGGAAGCTGGGGTCAGCCATGAGGCGGCCCACGAAGGCGCGAGCCGGGCCGATGGGCAGCACTCGGTGGGCCGCGCGCACGAGCGTCGGTCGGCAGTCGACAGCCAGGAATCGGACGAGCTGTAGGCTGGAGACGAGTCCGAGCTCGACAGCCATACGAATGCCGGCAGGCAGGTCTGCGATGGTGCGGTACCACTCGGCCAGGACGCAAGCGAGCGTTGCGCGGTCGAACTGCTCAGGCAGCGCCTGTCGGACGCTGAGGAAGCCGTCGTCGCCGCCCTGGGGACGCAGCGCGGGTCAGAAGGGGCGTGCCGCGGCGTCAAACGGGGCCAGAAACGGGCTGAAGGAGAGAGTGTCCTTCTCGGGAGGCCGTGCGGCCGCGCACCTCGTCGTCTCCGTCGTCCCGGTACTCGTCGTCGTCTCCCTCATCCCCGTCGCCGCCGCCGCCGCCGTTCTTGATGCCGTTCCCGTTGCCGCCGTCGCCACCAGTGTCGTCAGTCTTAGCCGAGAACTCCTGACTGGACTGACTGAGGTCCAGCCCGGTCCGTTCAAGCAGCCCTGTGCCGCCTCCCTTGCCGCCTCCCAGCTGGCGACCAATCTCAAGACCGGTGGTGGGCACTCGCAGCGACGCAGACAGCGGGCTGCGCTGCCCAGGCTCGTCCTGTTGCAAGAGGGCGCAAGGTCGGTTTGGGTCAGACGCCATAGCGCAACGGCAGGGACGCGCGCGTGGTGTGCACGCGGCGCAGACACATACACTGCTCCCGCCGAAGCGCAACCTGAAAGCGTTGCGGTCACGCCAGCCTTCACCCTGGCGGCCGACGACACAAGGCTAGGGCTCCGCCGCCTCCGAGAGGCTTCGCGACGCACCTCGCAAGGCGCTGTGCGCGCCACCAGACGAGCACGCTGTCTCCGCGACCGTGTGAGCGTCACGCGTGTGGGCACCAGCGGCGAGGCGTGGCCAGGCACTGCAACCACTCTGTAAGGGTGCTGCTCTCCCACACCCGCTGCAGGCGCTGCGACGCCGGCTGCGAACGCAGGACACAGAGCGTGCGCCATGATGGCGACGCTTGTGAGAGCGGCTCTGCGAGGAGCACGTGAAAGGGCAACCCCGTGTTAATCTACCAATCTATCTGAGGCCTCTATCTGAGGCACTTGGTTCCTGTCCTCCGGTGTGTGTCTCCACTGCGGGCGTGTCGGCACACTGTTTGCGCGCTAAGTGACGAATGCAGCTGGGCCGTGAGTAGCCTCAGCGTCCGCCTGCGCAGCGCCACTTCGCGCAGTACGTGCTCCTGGTTGCCGAAGTGCGCGGCACCCAAGATCGAGGCACATGCCGGGCTCTAAGCCCGCACCTCGACACCTGTTTGCGCTGCTCTTGGCAGCCGTGTCTCTGCAGGCTGGACTCGCGGCTCCGCCTCCGCCGCTGCCGCCCCCAGCCGGCGGCACAACCTTTGCTCCCCCACCTCTTCCACCTCCGCCGCCCAGTCCGCCCGTCGGCGCACTGTTCTATCCACCACCGTCTCCGCCACCACCGAGCCCGCCGCCGCTGCCACCACCACCAAGCCCGCCGCCGCCCAGGCCTCCACCGCCGAGTCCGTCCCCTCCACCACCGCCCAGCCCAAGCCCGCCTCCGCCCTCCACCTGGCCGCCCGGTGTCATCGCCCCTGCACTGCCTATCGGTGGCGCGTGGGCTGCGGCAGTAGCGGCTGCTATCCTGCCAGCTCACGGACTCGCGTCAGTCTACTTGGCACCGAGGCATCGTTCTTCCTCCTCCTGGGTCCTCCTCCTTCTTTCTCTGCAGCTTCTCAACACAGCCGTGGACGTGCTGTACTTCACGTCCACCGCATTCGGCTCCGCTGCCCTGCACGCGGCTGCTCTCGCAATCATCGTTGCCCCCGCCTCCTGGTTGTGCGGCATCTTCGCCTTCCGTCTGCCGCTGTCTCTTGGCCGCCTGACTAATTTGATTGTATACAACGATGCCCACTGCGAGAACATGCGGTCGGTGACACCCCTGGTGGCGCTTGACAGGGCGACGTTGCAGCTGGACCCAGGGGAGCAGGCGCCTCGCACCTGGTGGGCAGCCACAGCGCCCCTGCTTGCACGGATGGGTCGCTGGCGAAAGCATGCTCTCGCCAAGGCTGATACTGCGGCATCGCAGCGAGGCTTCAAGACCTGGAATGCTGTGGCTGCAGGAATCCGAACAACTGCTGTCCTGTTCACCAGCGGGGCAATGCTCGTCTGCAATGCCCTCGACGGCGCATCAATGGCGTCCTACCTCTGCGTACGTGGTCCGCTCCTGCTGCGGATGGATCTGCTCTCACACCCTGCAGTGGCGAATTCCTTCTTCCTGCGCTCCGCAGCCGACCGTTTGTCGCACGCCGATTTGGCTTACCTGTTCGCCACTCGCAGCGCATCCGCTGCGCTGCTCGGCTGTATTCCCATGGTAGCGCTCGTGTTCATCAATAGTGCTGTGCTGGACGTGCGGCTCGTGGGCTATTGGGCGAATGAGAATGCTCTCTACTCCTGGTCGCCAGTCTCCTCCGCCACAATCGCCATCAACGGCGTCACCTTCGCGGCTGTGTGCACGTTTTTCCTGGTCAGCTTTTTCACTCACCGGCCGGCACCTGAGGAGACGAAGCCGCTCAAAGTTGAAGATCCACAGGCAGAGGAGGACGGGTTCGCAGCGCCAGAGGCGGCCTCACCAGAGGCGCCGGCGGAACTTGGCCGACAGCAGAAGACCATCTTCACACGTGCGTTGGAAAGAGTGGTCGCCAGCATGGCTGAATGGGACCGCATCATGCTGGACGACTCAAGCTTCGAAGCGTCGGGCGCGACGCCGCAGATGGTGGACCCGCAGGAGGCTGAACCGCCTTCTATCTTAGCACGCAAAGAGTTGAAGAGGCCGATGGCGCGTGCGGCGTCGGAAATGAGCTTCGTCGCGCAAAGTGTTGCCGACGCAGAAGCTGCAGTTGCATCCCCTGAGAGCGGCACTTCTCCAGCCATTGAAGGGTATGTGCGTCACGTGTTAACCGAGAATGGTGTTGCAGTCGGCTTGCGCGTGGAGCTGAAGCAAGGCGCGCCACCACGGCATCGCTTGGATGACCCTACAAGACTGCTGGTCGCTGGCCAGCAAGGCGTGCTCGACGAAGAAGGCCCCTGCGCAAGTCCGTACGTCATTTGGGACGGCGGCATGGGCCGCATCTTCTGCCATGTCGAAGATTTGTGGCTTCTGCAGCCTAAGCTCACTGTTTAATTGTAATGCAACGCGAATCGACTCTTGGGGAATGAGAGACAATGTCAGTGACTGGCAGTCTCGTTACTAGACGTGGGGTACGCCTAAGCCGTCACGGTAGTGCCAGCCGTCACGCTACGGTAGCGTACCCTCCATTACCGTACCCTCCATTAATATTTGCAGTATTTGGACTTGGTCTTCCATTCCTCGGGGCTGGACACCAGACCAGCTGTAGCAGCAAAGGCGCACACTGCCTCGGGTGTCGACATTGCGCTGTTCTTCTCCACGAAGCCACGCAGTGTCTTCTGTGCCTCGTCTGCTGGGAACTTGGCAACATCGCAGCCCGCGCGCTGTGCTTTCCAGAAGTCATAGCACACCTCGTGCATGCGCAAGCCGTGCGCAAGCTGCTTCTCAAGCCCGTCAAGCTTCTTCTTGATGGCAATATCGCGTTCATCCAGGAGCTCCTTCACAAGACTCGGTTTGTATTCTCCAGGCACACCAGTAGCGTGCTTCCGTAGTGCCTCACTGCAGTCTTTGAGCGGTGAGTCAGTGGATAGAAGGATGACAGCATACTGGCCGCGACGGTCGCTTCGCGCAGTGCGCCCAAGCCATTGAATCCACTCGCGCTCACTGTCCGGAATCGCGGTGCAAATGACCATGATGCCGCCCGCGTTATCCACTTCCTCTTTGAGGACAGTGTAATCCTGGCCGCGGCCGCCAAACAGGTCGGACACGGTGATCGGCCACACGCTTCCGCTGGGTGACACCGCCGACTGCCGTGGCCGTGTCGCCTCCTTTACGATTGAGCCATAATCTGCCGGCTTGCCCGTCACAGGGTCCAGCTCAAGAAACAGCTGCACTGTTCCTGCATCCCGGTCGTTTTCAGTGAAGCAGTCTGCGAAGATAGCTTTTGCAGAAATGACTTCATTGGCAAGAACCACCACTGGGACGTGGTCGCGATATTGCAGCGCCAGTCGCCGAATTGCTGCGAACTGCGCGTCTTGGGTGTTGTGCACGTACACACGATCACCATACAGTTTCGGCACGTGCTTGCGCATCGCCTGGCAGGTGTTCAAGAATGGCGGGGTGAGCATCGTGCGCGCCCCGTATGTGGCTCGCATGAACGCCTGCTCCGACGGGCTACCGAGGGAGCCACTCAGCCCCAGGATGGCTTCGTATTGGTTCATCATGAACGGCATGGACTGGTAGAAATAGTGGCTCTTATACTGCGGCGGCACGCCCTGGAACACGTAATTCAAGTACTCGCAACTGGCGAAGTAAAAGCCGCGCATGGGCTTCCCCTTCTCTGGGTCCAGCTCTACGTACACATCCTTCATCTCGCCCGTCTGCGAGTCCTGCTCCTCCACTCTGGCGTATTGGCCACTTGTGCGCAGCTTTTCGCCCTTGAGGTAGCCAAAGTGGTAGATGCGCTTCTTGATTTCATCGTCAGGGAACTCCGAGCCATCGCCTCCAGCGCGCCAGACGTCGAACATGCGACGCATCAACGGACTGCGCTCAATGTCCGTCGTCACGTAGCTCTTGTTGGGGCTCTCGTCCACAATGAGCTGGTCAACCTCGTCTAGCACCAGCACCGTGTTGCCCAGCGGGTTCTTGCTCAATGCGTTCCGGTAGTACACGTTCAGCTCGCGGCGGCAGCAGTACGTGATATCTGCCACCTCGTCACGCAAAAAACCGCCGAAATTAGCGGACACGGTGATTCCGAATAGGGCGTAGAACGGCTTCATCTCAGCAACGTCACGCAACAGCAGCGCTTCATTGGCCTCCATCACGTGCACCTTCTTCTTCAGGATCTGCACGATGTAGATTGCAATCATGGCGATGACGAGGCTCTTGCCTTCGCCAGTACCCACTCGCGTCACAAATGTGCGCTGATCCTCAGGCACTGAAGGGTGGCCCTCCAGCCGACGCCGCACCCACTCGCAGCACAGCAAGCAACTGATGATCTGAGCATTTCGCGGTGCCATGGGCACCTGGAACTTGCTCTTTGACAGCTCCATCCAGCCTGCAGTGACGCGGCGCAGCATGCCAAGAACAGTCTGACCGCCTGCAAGTCCTTCGTCTCGGATTCGATCGATCAGTTCCTTCACTTTCGCCTCATCGCTTAATGCGTCCGCTTGAAGTGTAAACAGCGGCGCCGTGTATGTCTCAGCAACACGGGCCATGAGTGAGGCATACAACGCAGAGTCTGCAGGTTCACGGTCTGCTCGTGTGTTTTCCTCATGGAAAGCAGCGAACGCCTGCGGGAAGGACTCCCGATCCAGATATTTGAGAAAGAATGCGATGGTGGACGTCCCCTTGAAAAGCCCCGTCCAGGCGGCAGGAGCGGCGCGATCAACGTAGTATGAGAAAACTCCGCGTAGCTTACCCTGACTCACCGGCTGTCAAGAGAATGGAGAGCGTGGCGTTCTTAGATAGCTGCGCATACATATGTGCTCGGTTGAAGGCACGCGCACCTGGCTAGCAAGCATCGCCAGCGCGTCACGAGCAAAGCAGGCACACTCATTAATAGTTCCCATGTCGAGAACCGCCGGCCTGCCTGCGCGTCGTGAATCGAAGAACTCATCCGTCTTGCCCTCGACTCTTCTCCGACGGATGTCCTCAAGGAGCATGAGCACCGACCGCTTGTGCAGCTCAGCCCCTGCACTGCCATTTTTCTGGTCGTTCATGTTGACGAAGAGATCAATGACGTCTCCATCTAGACGCAGCGCTTTCTTCAAGTACAGTCCAAGCTCCACCAACTCGAACACCACCTGGGCATCCTGCCTGCGCAAGTCAGCGACATCAGCAACTGGTGGTGCCTCCTCCGCCGCCGCACCAGGCTGCAATGGGCTTACCGCGGCGACAGCCGGCTGACCCTGAGAAGGCGCCACCTCGGTCGTGGACGTGGCCGGCGGTTCTTCTACTTTTGCATCAGGCGCACCCTTATGAGGCGCTACCTCAACGGCGTCTCCAGAAGGCGCTTGTGGGTCCGCCGCATCAGACGTAGCAGACGGCTGCCTCGAACCTCGCCGAAAACGTGCAAACAAGCTGGCACGCTTCGGCGCCTCAGGCGTCGGCACTTCCGCCGCGCCAGCAGTTTCCTCGGTGCCCTCCGCAGCTTTCGCCTCACCTGCTGGCGCCTCCTCCGCAGTCGTCGCAGCTGATGATCGATGGCGAAAAATGCCGTTTACAACTGAGAAGCGCGACATGCCCTTGGTGGCTGCAGCGGACTCAGATTCATCCTGCTCAGCTTCTGCCGGGGTCTCCAAAGAGTCCTGCGCAATCTCTCCCTCGCTCGTGTCGACGTCCTCCTTGTGACGGCGAGCGCCACGAAGCAGCTGTTCACCAGCATACATGATGAATTCGGTGACGGAGCTCTGCCGGCTTCGGCCCTCTGCCGGTCGCCCAGGGCTCCCAGTTGAGGTCGTGATAGAAAAATCAAGCGCAGCGAATGTTGGAAGTGACTCTTCAACGTCCTTCTCTTTCACAATAGGGCACAGCCGAGGAGCGTCCATCACGAGGCTGGCGCCCTGTGCAACAACGGACGGCAAACACAGGGCGCGAAGCGCATCAGGATGCCAATGCGAGGGATGTCGGAGAAGACCGGAGCCATCGTCGTTGACGAGCGATGTTACAGCGGCGGGCCATAGGAGGCAGTATGAAGGCGAGGAGGTGAGCGCCGAGGCGAGGAGGGCACGAGCGATCGGCAGTGACAAGAGCGATGCCAGCCATTCTGGGGAAGCAAGGAAGAATTGCTGTACCGCGCCCGGACGCTGACGCGCACACATGGATAAATACGCGGTGCAGGCCGCGAGCGCAGCTGTTTGGCTGCGAGAATGCCACTTTTGGAGGAGGCCAGGAATGCCCACACAGTCAGGGTCCGCGCGGCCGTTCTCCGCATCCACCCCCGTGTATGTTTCAAGGGCAGACGCGCTCTGCGACCCGTCAGTCATGGCCTCTGCACTGAGGGCGTGTACGCGGTTCAAATAACCGGTGAAGTTCAGTCCCTTAGCAAGTGCAGGCCAGTATCGGCGCGGTAGCGAAGGCAGCTTGGCTATGAAAGCAGCGTCGCAGCGCGCAGCTTCACTGGTTGTTGTAACAGGGCCACATTGGGTTGCCTTTGCGCATCGAAGTACGATTTCAAAGAGACCACAGAGAAGGTCGACCTGCAAAGTGGAAGATGCAACTGCAGCGATCGTGCCTGATAGCAAATCAAGCAGCGGCATGTCCGGGTCATCTTGGAGAGCAGCTATGCCGAAGGCAGTCAGCGTCACTGCATCCGCCTCAAATAAAATGGACTCAAGGACGTGGTACGTCGCACGCAGGCGCCCGTGTGCCATTCCCCAGCGAACGAGAGCCAGAACAATACAGGGCGCGTGCACGACACCCGCGTCTCCACCGGGGCTTGCGATGAGCAGTGCGCATCGCGTCAGAAATGACGGCCCCGAGAAATGAGAAAACAAGGCGGTTGACAGCGATGTGTTTTCGTCCAAGCTGAGGAGGCTGTCGAGCCGCTCCGAGGCGGTGCTCAGCGCCAGCGCAAGCTCCATTGCGCCTAGATCGCCCCGGGAAGCAGCCGCCGCAGCCGCCCAGAGGGCTGCGGCTGGTGAGAGACAGAGCAGAAAGCGATCGACGCTGGATGTTGGAAAGGTGTCGCGATCACGCTCTGCACAGGCACTGAACCAAGCGCGGCCATGCGTACTGAAGAGCGACGACGCGCCGGGTGCGTTCGGCGGCACTGAGCACAGTTCCGGAGGCAGTCCGAGGAGGAGGACCAGGACACCAGGATTCGCTCGATGCAGTGTGCGCGCGCCCTTCTCCATACATGCCAGAAGCTTCATAAAATCTCGGGCGTCTGGAGACGGCGTGCGTGCCCAGGCAGAGAGCGCGTCGGGGGCGGGGCCCCATGCAGAGGAGACAAATAATAGACGAGCCAGGACATCCGCTTGTGTTGAACACACCAGCAGCCGCGTGAATGCGTCTGCGGCTCGCACCACATCGTCGGGCGATGCGCCAGCAGCGGGATCATATGACTCTGGCGGCAAGAGACTCGAGAAGACACGCCAGAGCGCACCAAACAGAGCTTTGCCTTCGTCTCCGCCCCAGCCACTGAAATAAAAATCCATCAGCTCTGCGCCCTGCGCATCAGTGGCTGTCATTATGCGCCACATGGCGGCCACAAGCGCCTTGGCAACTGCGTCAGGCACAAGTGTGCTTTTCGGAATGTAGGCGAGCGTGTCGCGCTCCGCTATCACAGCTGAGAATAGCTGCTGGCACTGTTCGTCACTGGCGAATCCATACAGCAGGAGCGTCGGCACAGGACCACCGGAGGAGGGCTTGTAGTGAGACACCACCAACGCAGTGTGCTTGTCGCCCAGAGTCACCTCCTCCACACTGCAGTCAGGTGACAGCAACACAGCATGCTTCGGACCGGCATTAAGGCAGCCGCGCGAAACAACAACGTCCACCTGCGGGGCAGGTGCACGTGGGGTGCACCTGCCAGGCAGGGCGAGACGGCCGAGTTGCGCGTTGCCGCTTCGTATGCTTTGCACAAAGCACGACCACTTCTGCTGTCGTGGCGCTGATTCCGACACCGCCGTCTCGCTGTCAGCGGAGTCGTCTACAGTTGCTTCCATGAAAGAACTGGGTCCTCGGTCTGCAGCACTGGGTGAAGCTGCACGTCGTAGGGGCGTCAGCGTCACGCCCCGTTTGAGCACCAGCTTGCTTGTGCCATGCGTATGAGCGTCTCTCGGCCCTCGAAGCGCCGGGCAGAAGGTGCGCTCCGGATCTGCAATACTTTACCTCCCTGACTGGTGAATGAGGTGTGCGCTTTCCTACACGCCCGCTCGCCCGAACCCCGGCACCCCTCTCTATTGCAGGCATTAGTTGCCACACCGCGCTCGCACAAGGAACAGGGTGTACTGCGGTACGCAGCAAGGGCGGTGGCGTAGCAAGCTGTGTTGTTCCTGCTTCCTCGTGCCTCAGAGGACGTGCCTCAAGTCACACCGGCTCGCTGGTGGCGGCAGCCTCACGGACCGCTCGATCAGCGGTCCCTCTTTCCGGAGTTGACACACTGACGCGTTGCCACTTGTGCTTGTGCTTGTGCTGTCGCTGCGTTTGCTTCTGCTCCCTCAGGTGCCGTCCATCGGCTGTCGATGGCAGCCGCATACCGCCGCGGAGACGTGCAGCCAGCGACGCACGCAACCGCGTCTGCAGTTGCTACTTTCCTTCGCTTCAGTGCACGCCTGCGTTTCAAAGCGGGCCGAGACACATTGCTGTGAGATCGTCTTTCTGGCCAACATGCAGCCTGGAAGACGCACCACGTCGCCGCACCTCCGTTTCATACACTTCTTGCTTATACTGCTTACTCATACAGTGCCGCTGTCGAGGAAGAAGACTGTTTTAACGCGCAGCTGCGCGAACTGGTGCTTCAGACCCACCACCGCTGTCTGCAGAGCACGGCAACCTGGGAACCTTCGTTCCGGGTCACGTGGGGAGCATAGACGAGGCTTTAAGCTGCGCCCAGCCTGGCCTTGGCTCATATGGACATGGGTCGCTGTACTCTTGCTCCTTGGGAGGACAGCATCGTCACAGTCGCCGCCACCACCGCCGCCTCCGCCCAGTCCATCGCCGCCACCACCGCCGAGTCCATCGCCGCCCCCGCCCCCCCGTCCCCCGCCAACCCCGCCCCCCCCGCCCCCCC
>Ga0164296_1002922_pt1 | contig 16527 bp, 12 predicted proteins | sample GEODES057metaG_FD_113533 | JGI IMG/M metagenome (GOLD analysis project Ga0164296, IMG submission 113533) | Dystrophic lake water microbial communities from Trout Bog Lake, Wisconsin, USA - GEODES057 metaG | ecosystem: Environmental > Aquatic > Freshwater > Lake | place: USA: Trout Bog Lake... | reverse complement strand
TCTACAAGGGTTTCGCCGAGCTCAGTAGCGCCGCGTTCACCGAAGGGGCGCTCAGTCGAAAGGTGAAGGAACTCATCGCGCTGGCGATCGGGGTCGTCGAGGGATGCGACGGGTGCATCGCCTCCCACGCCAAGGCTGCCGCACTCGCTGGCGCCACACCTCAGGAAGCCGCGGAGGCGATCGGCGTCACCTTCCTCATGCACGGCGGCCCCGCCACCATCTATGGCGCCCGGGCCTACGCAGCATTCTGCGAATTCACCGACGCGACCGTGGCGCCGCCGTCGTAGGCTGAGGTACAGCTCGGGGGTGTTTCAGCTCGGGAGTGGTGATGACCGCATTCATGCGCGCGAGCGATGCTTTCACGTGGGCGATGGAGACCGATCCCCGGCTACGGTCGACCGTGGTGAGCGTGGTGCTGCTGGACCGGTCTCCGGACTGGGACGAAATCCGCGACCGTTTCGACGCGGTCAGCCGCCGACTGCCGATGTTCCGGCAGCGGGTGGTGGAGTCGTCGCCGCCGGCCCCGCCACGGTGGGAGTACTACCACGGCTTCGACCTGGACTACCACCTGCGCCGGGCGGTGGTTCCCGCACCGGGCACCGTCGACGAGGTCATCGAAATGGCTCGAGTGGCGCACATGCAGGACTTCGACCGAGCGCGGGCTCTCTGGGAGACCACTCTGATCGATGGTCTCGAGGACGGCGGCGCGGCCATGATCTGCAAGTTCCATCATGCGCTGACCGATGGGATCGGAGGCGTGCAGATCGCCATGAACCTGTTCAGCCTCTCCGGAGATTCTCCGGTGCACGAAGAGCTGCCCCCGGAGCCGCACCTGACGAACCGGTCCCCGCTGAGCGGTTACCGCGACACCTGGCGATACGACGCCGAACTGCTGGGTCGCGCCGTGGCGGGCGCGGTCCGGTTGACGCCGCGCCTGATCTACGCCGGTGTCCGGCGGCCAGTCGCCACCGCACGATCCGCGGCCGCCACCGCCGCGTCGATCTATCGGGCAGTTCGTCCGATCAGCCGGCCCGGTTCCACCCTGGTGACCAAGCGCGGCCTGACCCGTCGACTCGGTGTGCACGAGGTCCCGATGCCCCTGCTGCGGGAAGCAGCGCACCGCAGCGGGGCGGCGCTGAACGACGCATTCGTGGCTGGAGTCGCCGGGGGGTTGCGCCGCTACCACGAGCAGCATGGGGTTGCGGTAGGTGACCTGCACCTGACTATGCCGGTCAGCCTGCGGACGCAGTCCGACGAGATGGGCGGCAACCGGATCACGCTGATGCGGTTCGACGTACCCGCGGGTGAGGCCGACCCCGCTGCGCGAATCAGGGCCGTCCACGAGCGCACCCATGCGGTACGCGACGAGCAGTCCCTGCCCTACACGCAGATGATCGCCGGGGCGCTCAACCTGATGCCACGCTGGTACATCGGCTCGATCCTGCGCCGTGTCGACTTCCTGGCCAGCGACGTGCCCGGGGTTCCGGTGCCTGTATTCCTCGGCGGCGCGCCGGTACGCGCCCAGTACGCTTTCGGCCCGACGATCGGCGCGTCGGTGAACGTCACCCTGCTCACCTACGTCGACACCTGCGCCCTGGGCATCAACGTCGACACCACGGCGATACCCGACTTCGACGTCTTCTACGAGGCTCTGATCGCCGGATTCGATGAAATACTCGCGCTAGCAGGCTGATTCGCCAGCGGTCGGTACCGAAAGGGTTACGAGCCGATATCGGTGTGGACGAAACCCTGGCGGGGCCCGTCGAATCGGCAGACCATGTCACCCATGCACTGCTGAGGTGGCGCGGCCGGGGTCCCTTGGGGGGTATCGCGGCCGCCGCCAGCTCAGTTAAACAGCCCCGCAGGGGAGTGACCGATCACCACGAACGGTTCGACTGCCGTAGCCCGCTCGAAACCGTTCACCTCCACCCGCCATTCGTAGATTCCCGGCTCCAGCGGGATACCAGGCGGAATATTGATCGTCAGGGGCATCCGCACCGATGTGCCGTGGATAGCGCCGGGCGGGCGACCGGCCTCTGCCGACGTCTCGAACGAGATCGGTTGCGGACCCTGCGGTCCCATCACCACCACCGGCTCTCCATCGGTGGTCAGCAGTTGGCAGGTCAGCGTGTGGCGCTGGTTGGTTTCATCCCAGTCGATATCGAGGAACACCACGATCGTGAAGGACGGCGTGGGTGTTGGGCACTGGCGCCAACCCAGCCCCAGGGCATGGACCTTGCCCGACTGGATATCGGCCTGTGCGGCATCCGCGAGAAGCAGGCTGATCTTCATCGCGACACGCCTTCCTCCCCGAAGCCCTCATCGAGGCCCGCCCGGAGCCGCCGGAGAGATCCTAGCCCGCGCCCGCTGGCGGGTGCCGAGATCCGGCTAGGCGATGTCGTTGTGTGGCGGGGAGGGCGCGTCCGCTTTGGCTATTTTCTGGGGGCAGTAGGCCTGGACCGCCAGCGCGACGAACTTCGCGGCACCGTCGCCTTGGAATCCCGGGTTGAGGTCTTGGGCGTCCTTGACGATCTCGGCGCCCGTCATCCCGCCGTCGGCCAGGTCGCAGACCGTCTTGGCGGCCGTGATGGCGCGGTCGGGGTTCATGAAGATCAACCCGGCCTGGCTGAGTGTGGTCAGGAAGGCCTGGTCGGTGGAGCTGAGGTCGGCGCCTGCGGGCGCGGCCGTCGTGATCATCATGGCGGCGCCCGCTAGCAGCAGTGTGGTTCGCATAGTGACTCAATTGTCGCAAAGCGACGGCCGGGTCGCATCCGCTACGGCTGGGCTCTCACCAGGTTCACACGGCAAAATTCCGCGGCAAGAGGTCGGGTCAACACCGTTTACGGCGGGCGACGTGAGACGGTATGAGCTTATGGAGAACCTCGATTATGTCTCTTACGAAGAGTTCGGCCGCAGATTTTTCGAGGTGGCGGTCACCCCGGAGCGCGTGGCGGCGGCGCTGGCCGACATCGCAGGTAGCGAGTTCGCGATGGAGCCGATCGCTCAGGGCCCGGGCAAGATCGCCAAAGTCAGTGCGAACGTCCGCATCCAGGAACCGCAGGTGACCCGGCGCCTGGGCGACAGCATCACGTTCGCCATCCATATCCCGTTGTCGATCGATCTTCTTCTGGACCTGCGCCTGGACAAGCAGCGATTCGTCGTGGCCGGCGACATCGCCCTGCGGGCGACCGCGCGGGCAGCCGAGCCGCTATTGCTGATCGTCGATGTGTCGAAACCACGCCCGTCGGACATCACGGTCAACGTGTCCTCCCAGTCGCTGCGCGGCGAGGTACTCCGCGTACTAGCCGGCGTAGACGGCGAGATCCGGCGTTTCATAGCGCAGTACGTCGCCGCGGAGATCGACGCGCCGCACTCGCAGTCCGCCCAGATCATCGACGTCGCCCAGCAGCTCGAGCAGGTGTGGCCTTAGGGGCTCGCGGTGACCCCGACGGCGACCGGAGCCATCACCGCGATCTTCGTGGGTTGGGACGCTACCCGCGAGTGATCGCGGCGCGCACGGCTTCGGCAAGGGCCGCCGCCCGGCCGTCGGTGTAGACATCCTCGAGCAGCATGGCGCGACCGTCGGGGCCGGTGAGCGGGACCCGCCAGTTGGGGTATTCGTCGCAGGTGCCCGGCTGGTTCTGAGTCCGACGATCACCCACCGCGTCGGTGAGGGCGACCCCGACGAGGCGCGATGGGGTCAGGCCCAGGTATCGGTGCAGGGCCATCACTATCGCCTCGGTGTCTGCGCTGTCAGCGCCGTCACCGTCCAGCAGTCCGACCCGCCGAAGCTCGGCCAGCCAAGCGGCGACTTCGGCGCGGCTGGCTGCCAACTCGTCCGCGGCGGGCCGCGTCAGCAGACCCAATGATTCGCGCAGCCGGACGTGGTCGGCCGCCAGGTAACCGGCGGTCGGCGGCAGGTCGTGCGTGGTCACCGTGGACAGGCAGTACTCCCGCCAGTGCTCGGGTCGCAGCGGACCGCCACCGCCGTCGCGCTCAAACCAGAGCACCGAGGTTCCCAACAGGCCCCGTGCCCTGAGGTAGTCGCGGACCCACGGTTCGACCGTGCCCAGGTCCTCGCCGACGACCACCGCGCCCGCGCGGTGTGCTTCCAGTGCGACGATCCCGATCATCGCCTCGTGGTGGTAGCGGACGTAGGTGCCCTCGGTGGGCGGTGCGCCGACAGGAATCCACCAGAGGCGGAACAGGCCGATGATGTGGTCGATGCGGACCCCGCCGGCATGCCGCAGGGCAGCCCGGATGATCGCGCGGAATGGTTCGTATCCGAGGTCTTCCAGTTGCTGCGGTCGCCACGGCGGCTGCGACCAGTCCTGGCCGAGTTGGTTGAATTCATCCGGCGGGGCGCCAGCGGCCACGCCCGGGGCCAGCACGTCCTGCAACGCCCAGGCGTCTGCACCGCGCGGGTGCACGCCCACGGCCAGGTCGTGCATCACTCCCAGGGCCATCCCGGCCCGCACCGCCTGCGACTGCGCCGCGGCGAGTTGTTCGTCGAGTTGCCACTGCAGCCAGCGATGGAAATCGACTGCCGCAGCGTTTTTTTCGACGAAATCGGCGACATCGTGGCTCGCGGGGTGCTGCAACGATTGCGGCCACCGGTGCCAGTCGGGCCCGTAATTCTCCGCCAGCGCGCACCATGCGGCGAAGTCGTCGAGCGCGCGGCCTTCCCGGGCGCGAAAGGCCGCGTAGCCCAGCTCCCTGCCCGCCGAGCGCGGCACTCGGTACACCAGCTTCAGCGCCGATCGTTTGGCCATCCACGCGCTGTCGCGGTCAATGGTGTCGTGATTGTCGGCGCTGCCCTGGACGTCGGACCGCAACCGGTGCACCTCGCCCCGCTTGGGCAGTTCGGCGAACTCGGGGATCGCCTCGACCCGCAGGTAGAGCGGATTGGTGAAGCGCCGCGAGGTCGGCAGGTACGGCGAGGGCTCCATCGGCGCCGTCGGACCTGGGGGAGCGGCCGCGTGCAGCGGGTTGACGAGCAGGAAATCGGCCCCGTGGCGAGAGGCCGACCACACCGAGAGGTCCGTCAGGTCGGTGAGGTCGCCGACGCCCCACGACCGCTGGGACCTCACGCTGTAGAGCTGCGTGGCCAAACCCCACGCGCGGCGGGCACCGAGCCGCTCGGGCAGTCCCAGCCAGTCCGGTGCCATGATCAGCGCAGTGCTGGTCTGCATGTCGCCGGAGCGCAGATGCAGCCGGTGGTACCCCACCGGCAGGCCAGCCGGCACCACGAAGCTCGCCTCGCCGACCAGGCCCCCGTCCAGGTGAAACGGGGGCGTGAAGTTGTCGACCTGGTACATGTCGCCGCGGATGCTGCCGTCCTCGAGCGCCACCCACACCTCCGCGGGGTCGCCGTGCGGCACGTGCGCCCAGAACGTCGTCGACGCACCGGTGTGCCCGACCACGGTCGGGGGTAACCCTCGCGCCCAATATGACCGTGCGTGCGCGGCGAGCGCCTCGCCGCGGTCCTCCTCTGTGCTCGCGGCGACGTCGAGGGCGGCGAGAACGGCGACGACGGTTGACTCGGGAATCGCTACCCGGCGGCCGGTCCAGTCGTCGTAGTCGGTGGCGATGCCGTACCTGTGCGCCAGTTCGGCCAATGAGGGCGCAAGCTCGGTCATGATCGTCATCTTGCAGGGTCTGCGTGGTGGTGAGACGTTCGGGACCTTTAGCAGGACGGGTCGCCCGTTCGCCGCTAGGATGGGGTCGACCGATCCGGTCGGGGGGGCAGCCCTCGGCATGGTGGATCGGTTCTCGGCCGTGAATAAGGTAGTCACCGACGAGTAGACACCGAATAGACGTAGCTGACCGGATGGTGGGAGAACGTGGCGGAGGAGAGTCGCGGAGGACGCGGGTCGGGTTACGGCCTCGGGTTGTCGACGCGAACGCAGGTGACGGGCTACCAGTTCCTGGCCCGCCGGACCTCGATGGCCCTGACCCGGTGGCGCGTCCGCATGGAGATCGAGCCTGGCCGCCGGCAGACGCTGGCGGTGGTGGCGTCGATCTCCGCCGCCCTCGTGGTGTGCCTGGGAGCGCTCCTGTTCTCCGTCATCAGCCCATCCGGCCAGATCAACGAATCACCCATCATCGCCGACCGGGACTCCGGCGAGCTGTATGTGAGGGTGGGCGAGAAGCTGTATCCCGCTCTCAACCTGGCGTCGGCACGGCTCATCACCGGCCGGCCGGACAATCCGCACCTGGTTCGGGGCAGCCAGATCGCGGGTATGCCGCGGGGGCCGCTGGTCGGCATACCCGGCGCACCGTCGAACTTCGAACCCAAGAACCCGACCGCCTCGTCTTGGCTTGTCTGCGACACCGTGACGTCCCCGACCGCGACGGGCGCATCCTCGGGCGTCACGGTGACCGTGATCGACGGGACGCCCGACCTCGGCAACCACCGGCAAGTGCTGAACGGGTCGGACGCGGTGGTCCTGAGCTACGGCGGAGAACCCTGGGTGATCAGGGAGGGGCGCCGGTCGCGCATCGACGCGACGAATCGATCGGTGCTGTTGCCCCTTGGTCTGACGCCTGAACAGGTCAGCACGGCGAAACCGATGAGCCGAGCGCTGTTCGATGCCCTCCCGGTGGGTCCCGAACTGGCAGTCCCGGACATCCCGAACGCCGGGGCCCCGGCGACATTCCCCGGAGCGCCCGGCCCGGTGGGCACGGTTATCGTCACGCCCCAGGTCAGCGGGCCGCAGCAGGACTCGTTGGTGCTCACCGATGGCGTGCAGACGCTGCCGCCCCTCGTGGCGCAGATCCTGCAGAACTCCGGCCCCGGCAACACCAAACCGGTGACCGTGGAGCCGGCGGCCTTGGCGAAGATGCCCGTGGTCAAGAAACTTGACCTGTCCTCCTACCCGGACAACCCGTTGAATGTGATGGACATCCGGGAGAAACCGGCCACGTGCTGGTGGTGGCAGAAAACCGCGGGCGAAAACCGGGCTCGGGTGCAGGTGGTGTCCGGCCCCACCATTCCGGTTGCGAAGAAAAACATGGACAAGGTGGTGTCCCTGGTGAAAGCCGACACGTCCGGCCGCGAAGCCGACCAGGTCTATTTCGGCCCCGACTACGCGAACTTCGTCGCGGTCACCGGCAACCACCCGGGAGCCAACACCACTGAGTCGTTGTGGTGGCTGTCCGCTGAGGGCGCCCGGTTCGGCGTGGACGACAACCGCGATGCTCGCGAGGCGCTGGGCTTGAAGTCCGCACCGAGCGTGGCGCCCTGGGTCGCGATGCGTCTCCTGCCGCAGGGTCCGACCCTTTCCCGGGCAGACGCCCTCGTCGAGCACGACACCCTACCGATGGACATGTCCCCTGCAGAGTTGGCGGTACCGAGATGAAACGTGGGTTCGCGCGACCGACACCGGAGAAGCCCCCGGTCATCAAGCCGGAGAACATCGTTCTGCCGACGCCGCTGAGCATTCCGCCCCCGGAGGGCAAGCCCTGGTGGATCGTGGTGGTCGGCGTCGTGGTGATCGGCATGCTCGGCGGCATGGTCGCCATGACCTTCGCCAGCGGATCGCACGTGTTCGGTGGCGCCGGGTCGATCTTCCCCATCTTCATGATGGGCGGGATGATGATGATGATGTTCGGCCGGGCCGGCGGCCAACAGCAGATGAGCCGGCCGAAGCTCGACGCCATGCGGGCCCAGTTCATGTTGATGCTGGACATGCTCCGCGAGACGGCCAACGAGTCGGCCGACAGCATGGACACCAACTACCGCTGGTACCACCCGGCGCCCGACACCCTGGCCGCCGCAGTGGGCTCTCCGCGGATGTGGGAGCGCAAGCCCGACGGCAAAGACCTCAACTTCGGCGTCGTCCGCGTCGGAGTCGGCATGACCCGCCCCGAGGTGACCTGGGGTGAGCCCCAGAACATGCCCACCGACATCGAACTGGAGCCGGTGACCGGAAAGGCCCTGCAGGAATTCGGCCGCTACCAGAGCGTGGTCTACAACCTGCCCAAGATGATCTCCGTGCTGGTTGAGCCGTGGTACTCGCTGGTCGGAGATCGCGAGCAGGTGCTGGGGCTGATGCGCGCCATCGTCTGCCAGCTGGCCTTCTCGCACGGCCCGGACCACCTGCAGATGGTGATTGTCACGTCGGATGCGGACGAGTGGGACTGGGTGAAGTGGATCCCGCATTTCGGTGACGTGCGGCGCCAGGACGCCGCCGGCAACGCGCGGATGGTCTACTCCTCAGTGCTCGACTTCGCCGGAGAGCAGGGCGAACTGTTCGCCGGACGCGGATCGTTCACCCCCCGGCACGCCAGCTCCGCGGCGCAGACTCCGACGCCGCACACCGTGATCATCGCCGACATCAACGACCCCCAGTGGGAGTACGTGATCAGCGCCGAGGGTATCGACGGCGTCACGTTCTTCGACCTCTCCGGCGGGTCGATCTGGTCGTCCATCCCGGAGCGCACCCTGCGCTTCAACGAACGGGGCGTGATCGATGCGCTTCCTCGTGACCGCGACACGTGGATGGTGATCGACGAGCAGGCTTGGTTCTTCGCTCTCACCGACCACCTGAGCACAGCGGAGGCCGAGGAGTTCGCGCAACGGCTCGCGCGCTGGCGGCTTGCCGAGGCCTACGAGGAGATCGGTCAGCGGGTTGCGCACATCGGCGCCCGCGACATCCTGACGTACTACGGCGTCGACGATCCCGCCGACATCGACTTCGACGCGCTGTGGTCCAGCCGCGTCGACGCGATGGGACGGTCACGGCTGCGGGTCCCGTTCGGTAACCGATCCGATAACGGGGAACTGCTGTTCCTGGACATGAAGTCGCTGGACGAGGGCGGCGACGGCCCGCACGGGGTCATGTCCGGCACGACGGGTTCGGGCAAGTCGACGCTGGTGCGCACGGTGATCGAATCGCTGCTGCTCGGCCACCCGCCGGAGGAGTTGCAGTTCGTGCTGGCCGACCTCAAGGGCGGTTCGGCCGTCAAGCCCTTCGCGGGCGTGCCCCACGTCTCGCGAATCATCACCGACCTGGAAGAGGACCAGGCGCTGATGGAGCGGTTCCTGGACGCCCTCTGGGGCGAGATCGCCCGCCGCAAAGCCATCTGCGACAGCGCAGGCGTCGACGACGCCAAGGAGTACAACTCCGTGCGCGCCAGGATGCGGGCGCGCGGTCAGGACATGCCGCCGCTGCCGATGCTCGTAGTGGTGATCGACGAGTTCTACGAATGGTTCCGCATCATGCCCACAGCGGTCGACGTTCTGGACTCGATCGGTCGGCAGGGCCGCGCGTACTGGATCCACCTCATGATGGCATCGCAGACCATCGAGAGCCGTGCCGAGAAGCTGATGGAGAACATGGGCTACCGGCTGGTGCTGAAAGCACGCACCGCCGGCGCCGCGCAGGCGGCGGGCGTCCCGAACGCGGTGAACCTGCCGGCGCAGGCGGGCCTCGGGTATTTCCGCAAGAGCCTCGACGACATCATCCGATTCCAGGCCGAGTTCCTGTGGCGGGACTTCACCCCGCGGGGGATCACCGTCGACGGCGACGAAGCGCCCGTGCTAGCGCACAGCATCGACTACGTACGGCCGCAGTTGTTCAGCAATTCCTTCACCCCACTTGAGGTCAGCGTCCAAGAGGCCGGTCTCGTCCCCCCCGTCGCCGACATCCTCGGAATGGGCAACGGCAATGGCAATGGCAACGGTCGGCGGTTGGAGGTCGAGTCCCTGGCGGACGGGGACGGCGAGGACGCGGACGAGGGGTTCCGGGTGCCGAAGATCGGCACGGTGATCATCGACCAGCTGCGCAAGATCGATTTCGAGCCCTATCGGTTGTGGCAGCCGCCGCTGACCAAGCCCGTGGCAATCGATGAATTGGTGAACCGGTTCCTCGGCCACCCGTGGCAGCAGGACTACGGCACCGCCCGGGACTTGGTGTTGCCGATCGGGATCATCGACCGCCCCTTCAAGCACGACCAGCCGCCATGGACGGTCGACGCCTCGGGTCCCGGATCGAACGTGTTGATTCTGGGAGCCGGTGGCTCCGGCAAGACCACGGCCCTGCAGACGCTGATTTGCGCGGCCGCGCTGACCCACACCCCCGAGCAGGTCCAGTTCTACTGCCTCGCGTACAGCGGCACGGCCCTGACCACCGTCGCCCGGTTGCCACACGTCGGCGAGGTGGTGGGTCCGACCGATCCGTATGGGGTGCGCCGGACAGTCGCCGAGTTGTTGGCGCTCATGCGCCAGCGCAAGCACACCTTCCTGGAGTACGAGATCGCCTCGATGGAGGTGTTCCGGCGCCGCAAGTTCGGCGGCGAGCCGGGTCCGGTGCCCAACGACGGATTCGGCGACGTCTTCCTCGTGGTCGACAACTACCGGGCGCTCGCGGAGGAGAACGAGGTCCTCATCGAGCAGGTCAACGTGATCATCAACCAGGGACCGTCGTTCGGCGTGCACGTCATCGTCACCGCGGATCGTGAATCGGAGTTGCGGCCGCCTGTGCGCAGCGGCTTCGGTTCCCGGGTCGAATTGCGGCTGGCTGCGGTGGAAGACGCCAAGCTGGTGCGCTCGCGGTTCGCCAAGGAAGTGCCGGTCAAGCCGGGCCGCGGCATGGTCGCGGTCAACTACGTGCGCCTCGACTCCGACCCGCAGGCCGGTCTGCACACGCTGGTGGCCCGTCCGTCGATGGCCGACACGGACGACCACGTCTTCGTCTCCGACAGTGTCGTCGAGGCGGTCAGCCGCTTGACCACCACGCAGGCTCCGCCCGTACGCCGCCTGCCCGCGATCTTCGGGTTGCAGCAGGTGCGCGATCTCGCCGCCCAAGACAGGCGCCTGGGTGTCGGCGCGGGCGGAATCGCTTGGGGAATCTCCGAACTGGACCTGGCGCCGGTCTACCTCAACTTCGCGGAGAATTCGCACCTGATCGTCACGGGCCGACGCGAATGCGGGAAGACGACGACGGTGGCCACCATCATGGCCGAGATCGGACGGCTCTACGCGCCGGGTTCCACCAGCGCGCCGCCCACAGACCAACCGTCGGCGCAGGTGTGGCTGGTGGACCCGCGCCGCCAGTTGCTGACCGTGCTCGGCTCCGAATACGTGGAGAACTTCGCCTACAACCTCGACGGCGTCAACGCGATGATGACCGACCTGTCCGCCGTTCTGGCCGGCCGCGAACCCCCGCCGGGTCTGTCGGCGGAGGAGTTGCTGTCGCGGTCGTGGTGGAGCGGGCCGGAGATCTTCCTGATCGTCGACGACGTCCAGCAACTACCGGCGGGGTTCGACTCTCCGCTGCACAAGGCCGCCGCGTGGGTGAACCGGTCGGCTGACGTCGGCCTGCATGTGATCGTGACCCGCACCTTCGGCGGCTGGTCGTCGGCGGGCAGCGACCCGATGATGCGCGCGCTGCACCAGGCGAACGCGCCGCTGCTGGTCATGGACGCCGATCCCGACGAGGGCTTCATCCGCGGCAAGATGAAGGGCGGTCCGTTGCCCAAGGGTCGCGGCCTGCTGATGGCCGAGGACACCGGCGTGTTCGTTCAGGTGGCGGCGACCGAGTTCCGCAAATAGCAGGGTCGCTCAGGCCCAGCTGAGCGGTAATGCCTTCAGCGCGAAGGTCTTCGACGGAAACTTGATGTCCGGCTGGTATCCGCTGGGTACGTCGAAGTCGGGGATCTGCTTGAGCCATTCGGCGACGACGATGGTGAGCTCGATCCGCGCGAGGTGAGACCCGAGGCAGCGATGCGGTCCACCACCGAATCCCCAGTGTCGGTGCACTTTTCCGTCCATGACCAATTCATCGGTCGATACCTCGTCGCTGCCGTCGCGGTTGACGGCGGCCATGCACAGGCGCACCGGGGTTCCGGGCGGAAGCGTCATACCCCCGATGGTGACGAACTCGGTCGTGACCCGGGGTGCGACCGGAGCCGACGGTTGGAGTCGGACGATCTCCTCGATGAAAACCCGTATCTGCCTCGGATTGCCACGAAGTTCCTCGCGCAGGTCCGGCCGGCGCGCCAACTCGAAAAGGCAGAAACCTATGGCTGCCGCGACCGTGTCCAGGCCCGCAAGGATCAACAGGTGGCTCATGCCCAGTAACTCGAGGTCGCTGAATTCGCCCTCGCCGGTCATGACCTCCGACAACATGTCGGCGCCGGGGCTTCGCCGGCGCTGTTCGATCGCGTCCATGAGGTACTGCAGGAGCTTCTGGCCCTGCTGCAGATCCTCCACGGGCATGTACGGCTTGTCGGCGATGATGGTGTCTTTCCAGGCGATGATCTGGTCGAGGTCCTCCATCGGGAAGCCATAGAGGTCCATGAACACCTGGAACGGATAGCGCTTGGCGAAATCCGCCATCGCTTCGCAGTGGCCCCGGGCGGCGAGCTCAGCGATCATCTCAGCGGCGTGACGCTGCAGGACCGGACGCGATTTACTCAACCCCTGCGGACTGAAGTAGGGCTGCAGGATTTTCCGGTAGCGAGTGTGCTCCGGTGGGTCGAACGCGAGCGGCACCACTGGCAGCGGGCTGCCAGGTGGCTGCAGCGCGAGCCGCGCGGAGAACACCTGCGAGTTACGCAGCGCCGCGAGGACGTCCTCCCGGCGCGTGATGTAGTAATGGCCGTTCATGAACACCACCGGTCCGGCGTCCCGCAACGTCTTCCACCCGACACCACGGTCGGCGCTCATCGGCAGAGTCGAGTACTCCAGCCGCGGTAGGTGGAACGAGCCCGGCTCGCTTCCCCCGAGAGTGCCCATTCGCTCCGCTCTTCACGTCTCAGCGCCCCAGGAATTGCCGCTTACACTTTAGCCACCGGCTGGTCTGGGCCGTCCAGTCTGCGCCGTCTAGGCAAACACGAATATGAGAAGGTGACCGCGTGAGGGTTCGTCTCGACTCGTCCAAGTGCGTCGGCCACGCCCAGTGTTACGCCGTCGATCCGGACCTCTTTCCCATCGACGACTCCGGCTATTCGGTGCTCGAAGAGCACGAAGTGCGTCCGGAGGACGAGCAGGTGACGCGCGACGGCGTGGCCTCTTGCCCCGAGATGGCGCTGATCCTCGACGAAGACTAGGCGGGGACTGGGCACGCCCGAAAACAGCTGGAAAGTCCCTGAGAATTCTGCTGAGACTTACCTGGGAATAGCAGTCAATGGCTGCAGGTGAACCTGCAGCTGACCAGAATATGAATCAATATGAATATTAGGTGAACGAGCGATTGCCCGAGGTCGATATTCGCTGGTGGGAATTGAACATTGAGTTGCACCCAATGAACAATCGCGAATTGGCGTCTCTGGTTCGGGGGATGACAGGTTAGTCTCACCATCGACGGGGCAAAGCCTTCAAAATGCGACCGTCGCTTAGCTTTTGACAACGGCATCCACTACTGGTCGGTAAACTCGGCGGAAGCGAGAGCGAGGGATCGTGACGACGCGTCACCTTTCCAGGGGTAGGGATTCGCGGCGAGTGTCGGGGGGACTCGGATGATCGACTTCGGGGCTTTGCCGCCGGAGGTTAATTCGGGTCGGATGTATGCGGGTCCGGGCGCGGAGTCGATCATGGTGGCCGCCTCGGCGTGGGATTCGGTGGCTGCGGAATTGGCCTCAACAGCCAGCGGCTACCACTCGGTGATCGCGGAGTTGACCGGTGCGGCGTGGGTGGGGCCCTCGTCGGCGGCGATGATGTCGGCGGTCGCGCCGTACGCCGGCTGGCTCGGTGCTGTCTCCGAGCTCGCCGAGGTCAGCGCCGCTCAGGCGCGGGCGGCCGCGGCGGCCTTCGAGGTGGCGTTCGCGGCAGTGGTGCCGCCGCCGGTGATCGCGGCCAACCGGGTGTTGATGACGTCCTTGGTCGCGACCAATTTCTTCGGGCAGAACACCCCGTCGATCATGGCTACCGAAGGCCAGTACCTGGAGATGTGGGCGCAGGACGCAGCGGCCATGTACGGCTACGCCGCGGCCTCGGCGGCGGCCTCGGTGTTGAGCCCGTATCCGTCGCCGCCCCGGACCACCACCCCGGAGGGCGTCCTCGAACAGGACCTCGCCGTCGCCCAGGCCACCGCCCAGCCCGCCGGGCATACGGGGCAGACCGCCGCGGCAGCAACCCAAGTGGCCCAGGCCGCCAGCGTGCCGCAGTTGCTCGGGCAGATGTCATCGGGAGTTGCGGCCTACTCGCCGGTCTCGGTGCTGCAGGGGCAGATACAGAGCATCATCAACACCTGGATGCCCACCCCGACCAGTTCCTGGTGGAATCTGACGACCTCGAACTACACCACGGTCCTCAAGCAAACCCTCCAGGCCTACTTTGCGGTGGGCATCGGGAACTTCGGGTGGTCGATCGGACAGCAGACCTTCAATGGCCTCGGGACCACCGCCGGTTCGGGCGGTGCGTGGTTCCCCACCCCACAGTTCGCCGGGCTGCACCTGGGTGGTATCGCCGGGGTGGGCGCCGTCAGCGGCAACACCGGAGGGCCGATGCTGGTCAGCGCCGGTTCGGCCGGCAAGGTCGGCCTGCTGTCAGTGCCTTCCAGCTGGGCCAACCCCGCCACACAGGCAACTTTGGCCAGCGCGGTCATGGAGGACACCCCCCTCCCGGTGGGAGCGGGCGTGGGATCTGCAGGAGGATCCGGCAGCGGCGGACCCAACGCCCTGCTGCGCGGCATACCCGCCGGAGTCGCCGGACGGCGCGCCGCCGGCTACGGCTACACCAACAAGTACGGGTTCAAACACAGCGTCCTGACCCGCCCACCGTCGGCGGGGTAAAGCCTTAAACTCCTCAAGGAAGGAATCCACATGACATTCGTGACCACACAGCCGGAGGCTCTGACGGCGGCGGCCAGCGCGTTGCAGGCCATCGGATCGTCGCTGAGCGCACAGAACGCCGCGTCGGCGGCCCCGACCACGGGGGTGGTGCCCGCGGCCGCCGACGAGGTGTCGGCGCTCACCGCTGCACAGTTCGCGGCGCACGCCCAGATGTACCAGTCCGTCAGCGCCCAGGCGACGGCGATTCACGAGATGTTCGTCAGCACCCTGGGCGTGAGCTCAGGTTCCTACGCCGCCACCGAGGCGGCCAACGCGGCATCAGCCGGCTAGGAGATCAATCATGGTTGATTTGGGTTCGTTGCCTCCCGAGGTGACATCGGCACTGATCTATTCGGGTCCGGGTTCGTCATCGTTGATGGCGGCTGCGTCGGCGTGGAATGGTCTGGCCGCGGAGTTGAACTCGGCCGCGCTGGGATACGACAAGGTGGTCACCGCCCTGTCCAGCGAGGAGTGGATGGGGCCGGCCTCGGCGTCGATGGTGTCCGCGGTGCAGCCCTACGTCACCTGGATGAGTACCACGGCAGCGCAAGCCGAGGATGCCGCCTCCCAGGCACAGGCGGCGGCAGCGGCCTACGAGACCGTGCTGGCCTCGGTGGTGCCGCCTCCGCTGATAGCGCTCAACCGCACCGAGCTGATGCGGGCCCAGCAGACCAACGTGCTCGGTCTGAACAACGGGGTCATTGCGCAGTTGGAGGCCCAATACAGCGAATTCTGGGCGCAGAACGCCGCGGCGATGTACAGCTACGCGGGTCAGTCCGCGGCCGCGGCCAAAGTGACGCCGTACACCAACGCGCCGACCATCGTCAATCCGGCCGCTTCGGCGAACCAAGGTGCCGCGGTGGCCGCCGCGCAGGCCGGTCCGGCCGCTTCGCTGCAGCAGACCCTGCAGGGCTACCTCAAACAGATTCAGACGGCGCTCGCTGCGCTGTCCTCGCCCACATCGACCGCCAAGCTCATCTCCCAGGCCGGGACCAAGTATCCGGGGCTCACTCAAGCCTGGTATCTCCTCACCGGCCAGACGATCCTGCCGGTCAGCGTGGGAACGGCCCTGAACGGCATCTCGCCTTACACCGGGTTCTTCTACAACACCGAGGGTCTGCCGTACTTCAGCGTTGGTATGGGTAACTTCGGCACCCAGATCGCCAAGTCGTCCGGGTGGCTCAACGCCCCGGCGCAGGCCGCGGCTGCGGTGCCCAAGGCCCTGCCGTCGTTGGGCGGGCTGCTCGGCGGCGGGGGAGCCATCGCGAAGGCGGCGAGCGCGGTCGGCGAGTTGGGTGGCGCGGGCTCGATCGGGAAGTTGACGGTTCCGGCGACGTGGGCCGGGGCCACCGCGGGGGTCAGCCACGCGGCTCCCCAGCTGGTCAGCACCGTCAGCGCAGCCCCGGAGGCCGCAGCGAACTCAGGGAACCTGCTCGGCGGCATGCCGCTGGCCGGCGTCGGTTCGGGTGCCGCCGGGAACGGTCCGCGCTATGGCTTCAAACCCACCGTCATGGCCCGGCCACCCCTCGGCGGCTAGGAATCGCGACGGCCTGGCACCAACCGGTCGGCGCGCGCCGGAAGCGATGAAGTCGGCCCCCGGGACGGCCTGCGGAACGTAGCATCGCGGTCATGCCGTCCGGGTCCTGTGGTGCATAGCCTGATGGATTTCGGGGCTTTGCCGCCGGAGGTTAATTCGGGTCGGATGTATGCGGGTCCGGGCGCGGAGTCGATCATGGTGGCCGCCTCGGC
>Ga0164296_1002921_pt1 | contig 16528 bp, 16 predicted proteins | sample GEODES057metaG_FD_113533 | JGI IMG/M metagenome (GOLD analysis project Ga0164296, IMG submission 113533) | Dystrophic lake water microbial communities from Trout Bog Lake, Wisconsin, USA - GEODES057 metaG | ecosystem: Environmental > Aquatic > Freshwater > Lake | place: USA: Trout Bog Lake... | reverse complement strand
CTCGGACCCAGACCCTTCAAGGTGTTCGGCTGAGCGCTCGGCGCGAAACGGGTGCCCTGAGCCAACAAGACGCGCGCTCTTTCCCGGACAGGTGGAGCGACAGCGGAACCCGATCCGGGATTCAGCACAGGACGCGCCGCGCTCGCGGCACAGGTTGATCCAGATCGACGCTTCCCGACGTCCCGGGCTGGATCCCGGATCACCTTCCACTCGCGTTCCAGGCGTCCGGGAAAGGGACCGTGCAGAACCGGTTCAACGTCGGAGGCGGATCTTTGCCCCGCCCCTGGACAGGGCTGCCCACCTCCCTTTTTCGATTGATGAGCCTGGCACCGGCGTCTTTGCGAGCGCAGCCACCTGAACCGGTCCGCTCCAGCTCGCGATGACGGAAAGGGCTGCATCAACTGAAGCGTTCTGTCGGAGGCGGTATCAGACCGTGATCTCCACCGGTGTCCCGTCCGGCATGGCGACGATGGCCTCGTAGAAGCCGTCGCCGGTCCGCCGGGGCGGCGACACGAGGCATCCCCCCGCAGCGCAGCGCTCGGCCAGCGCGTCCACGGCGGCGATGCAGCCCAGCGAGACGGCGACGTGCGCCCAGCCGACGCGCTCCGGTGCCGATTCCGCCTCGACCCAGGGGCCGGTCATCAGCTCGATATGCGCGCCCGGTCCGGGGAGCGTGACGAACCGCGACACGAAGCCCGGCCGGCGCCGGCTGTGATAGGGCGGCCCGATCTCCGCGCTGAAATAGTCCCGCCAGAACGCAGCGGCCGCGTCGAGGTCCCGCGTCCATAGAGCCACATGGGCGAAGCGCATCGATCGATCTCTCACGCGGGCGGGGCCGCTCGCCCCGTCCCGGGCTCGGCCGATTCGCAGCGTCTCCGCCCGGCCCTGCGCTGTCCACCATCCCTGGGTTGAGGTGCCCTCAGGCCGCCTTGACGGCGGCGAGGAAGGTCGAGACCTCCTGCCCGAGGCTCGCCGAGTAGCGCGCCAGTTCCTGCGCGGCGCTCAGCACCTGCCCGGAGGCCGCACCGGTATCGCCCGCAGCCTTGTGCACGTCGGCGATGTCGGCGCTCACCGCCTGGGTGCCCTGGGCCGCCTGAGAGACGTTCCGGACGATCTCGCTGGTCGCGGCCCCCTGCTCCTCCATGGCGGCGGCCACGCTCAGCGCGACCGTCCGCATCGCGTCGATCGTACCGCCGATCGCCCGCATGGAGTCGACCGCGTGCCGGGTCTCACCCTGGATCGCCGCGATCTGGCCGGCGATCGTCTCGGTGGCCTTGGCGGTCTGGCTGGCCAGCGCCTTCACCTCCCCCGCCACCACGGCGAAGCCCTTGCCGGCCTCCCCGGCCCGGGCCGCCTCGATGGTCGCGTTGAGGGCGAGCAGGTTGGTCTGGCCGGCGATGCCCGCGATCAGGCCCATCACCTCGCTGATCTGCTCCGTCCCCCGGGAGAGGACCTGCATCAGCGCGTTGGTCCGGGCGACGTCGGTGCTGGCCCGGTCGGCCATCGACGAGGATTGGGCGACGCGGGCCGCGATCTCCTGGATCGAGGCCGACATCTCCTCGCTGGCGGCGGCGACGGTCTGCACGTTGCTCGATGTCTGCTCGGAGGCCACGCTCACGCGCACCGACTGCTCGGTGGTGCGGGCGGCGGTGCGCGTCATCTCCCGGGCGGTGGCCTCCATTTCCACCGCCGCCGAGGCCAGGCCCTGGGTGAGCGTGCTCACCTGCGCGTCGAACCGGGCGGTGACCGCGTCCAGCACCTGCGCGCGGCGCATCTTGGCCTCGTTCTCCGCCACGGTGGCGGCATCGGCCGCCCGCTTGGCGATCAGCGCCTCCTTGAAAACCTGTACGGCGCGGGCCATCGCGCCGACCTCGTCGCCGCGCTGCTGGTCGGCAACCGGCACGGCGAGGTCGCCCGCGGCGAGGCTGCGCATCACGTCGGTCAGGCGGAGGATCGGGCGCGACAGGCTGTTGCCGATCAGCAGGAGCAGGACCACGACCGGCAGGGCGAGGCCGGCGGACCAGAGCGCGATCGTGGTCGCCCGGGCGCGCACATCCGCGTAGACGTCGTCGCGATAGAGGCCGGTGCAGATGATCCAGCCCCAAGGCTTGAACATCTGCACGCTGGCGATCTTCTCGACCGGCTCGGTCCCGCCGGGCCGCGGCTTCATGTAATTCACGATGCCCGCGCCGTCGCGCTGGGCGGTCTCCACCATCTCGGCGAAGTAGCGCTTGCCGCCGGGGATGTCGGTCTGGTCGAGGACCTGCTTGCCCACGTTCTTGGCGTTGAAGGCGTTGGCAATCAGTCGCCCGTCGGTGGAGAGGACGAAGAAGTAATCCTCCTTGCCGAAGCGCAGGGCGCTGATCGCTGTGAGCGCCGCCTGCTGGGCCGCCTCGGTGGACATCGGGCCGGATTTCGCCAGCGCCTCGTAATGAACGACCAGGCTCTGGGCCACCTCGGCGAGACGGCGCGTCATGAGTTCCCGGTCCTCCAGCGCCGAGGACCGGATGTCGAGGAAGCTGAGGGTGCTCAGGGCGCCCATGGCGACGACCACCAGGGCCATCACGGCCGCGAGCTTGTGGCGCAGCTTGAAGTTCGCAAGGCCCCGCCAGGGCGTGCTCTTGCCGGCGGACGTCCGATCTGTCTGCGTGCGAGTCATCCGAGCACCGAAACGAGGACGGCGATGGCCGTCGAGCCGCCCGCATCGGGCTGGGCCGGAGCCGCCGATTCGCTGGGCCGAGTGAAGCTCGGCTATTCGGGTTAGTAAATGGAAAACATTGGTGCGGCGCGCCGGCGTATGACGGCCGCATAACGCCACCGCGATCCGTCGATTCGGTTGCGCCCGAGATTATTCGGGGCTTCCGCTATCCTAATCTGGATCAAATAGCGCGCTCATAGTCGTCGGGTGCTTGCCGTCTGTTCACGCTCGGCACGACAAGCATAGGGATCCGAATTCGCGATCCGGCCCGTCAGCCCTCCACTTGGTAGTGGATCGGCTTGAAGCTGCCGTTGTTCGATTGCAGGGCCGAGCAGGCGGTCAAGCCGATGATCAGGTCGGTCTCGGCCACGAACACGATCCGGTCCCCGGCCCGGCTGAGCGGTGGCTCGACGGTGAGCGTGCCGGTCGCACCATCGATCGGCACGTTCATGAAGCAGTTGAACGCCACCGGGATCGCGTCCGGCGCGATGCCGTAGGGAGCGAGCGCCGCCGCGAGGTTGCCGAAGCAGCCCCGATGCGGATCGGTGTCGCCGTAGATGATCCGGAACGTGTCGGCCGAGCACGGGGTCAGCAGGAAATCGTGCCGCCCCACCGTGTCCTCGATGATCCGCAGCAGCACGTTCGAGCGGTTCGAGTAGAGCGGGTCGCCGGTGGTGAGATAGATCCGGCTGGCATAGTCGAGGGTCCGCCCGGAGGAGATCACCTCGCCAATGTCGTGGCGGTTATAGGCCACGAGGTCGGCCACCTGCTCGCCGTTCGGGTCGATCACCGTGAGGCGCTGGCCCCGGTCGAGGGTGAAGGCGACGCCCGAGCGCGGTGCGATCCGCTGCACGTCCGCCTGACCCATGCTGGCTCCGCTCACGCTGTGATCTCCCGTACGCCCATCCCCGCGCCAAGCGCCTGCCTCACGCCTCGGTTCCCGGCACGGATCGGTCGAGGGGCAAGGCCGGTGGATGCCACGCCGTGTCGGGCTTCTGCTCCGGGCGGGCCTGGAGCGGGCAGCGCCAGTCCGGCCCGACCACGCGGCCGCTATACTGGCGGGCCTCCGAGGCCTCGCCGTGGCGGGCCAGCATCGGGTTCACGCTGCCGGCGAGCGCTTGGTCGCGTTCCAGGATCGAGGAACGCAGCTTCTCGTAGCGGCCCTCCGCACGCAGCCGTTCGAACTGCGCGTGGAGGTTGAAGACCAGCACCGGCGAGGAGAAGCGCCGGGCCGGGCGGCTCGCGTTCGGGTGAAGGCCGACCACGAAGAACGCCTCGCCGCCGAAGCTCAGGGAAAAGTGCGGGTTGTCGGGATCGTCCGCCACGCGGGTGTCGTGCGGCTGGCCGAGCCACGCATCCTTGTCGGTGAGCGATTGCGCCCGAGCCCAGAGGTTTCGCTCGAACCCCTCCTCCGAGAGGTCGCCGGGGCCCTCGAACACCACCGCGAAGCTCTGGAACAGGTCCGGATTCAGCCGGTAGCGCGCCACGAAGGCGAGCAGAGCCGGATAGATCCGCATGTCGTCCCAGCCCGAGGTGATGTCCCGGGCCACCACGATCGTCATCCGGCCGCGCGACAGCGCCGACTTGGCGCCGACGCAGGGGAAGGGCGGATTGCGGATGAAATCGCGAAAAGCCTCGGCACGGGGGTGCTCTCGGTCGTCGCGGGGAAACTGCATGCGGTCCGTGCCCGTGTTCTGCGCAAGCCCGCCTCACACGGAGGCAGCTTAAGTGCGGGACTCCGGCAACCCGTTCTCCGGGGCCCTGTTCCGGCCTGCGACAGGTCGTCCACAGAATAGGATGAATCCGCTGATGCTACTGCAAACATTGGTCGCGAGTCGGCAAGATCTTCGCCGGCTCGGAGAAATCGAGCACACCTATGTTAAGCCGAAAGCCAACATATGTTGTTCCGATGGGTGCTTGCCTGTGGTGCGGGCTTGGTCCGTGCGACTGACGCGTCGCGCCGCTATGCAGGTCGTGAGACGCGGCTTGCAATCCGCATCTCACGGCGCTCCGCCGCCGCTTCCCCGAAGGCCGTGAACAGCGCCCGGTTGATCGGGTTGGTGGCGGGATCGTGCTCGGCATGCCACTGCACCCCGAGGGCGAAACCGGCCGCGTCGCGGATCCGGATCGCCTCGATCGTCCCATCCTCGGCCACGCCCTCGATCACCACCCGCGCGCCGGGCTCCAGGATGCCCTGGCCGTGGAGCGAATTTACCCGGATCGTCTCCTGCTCCAGCAGCCGCGCGAAGGCGCCGCCGGGCGTCAGGCGGACCTCATGGCGGTCGGCGAAGACCACCTCTAGGTCCGGATGGATCTCGCCGTTGTCCAGGCGCGGCATCCGGTGATTGAGTCGACCGGGGATGTTGCGGATCTCCGGGTGCAAGCTGCCGCCGAAGGCAACGTTCATCTCCTGGAAGCCGCGGCAGATGCCGAACAGTGGGACGCCCCGGGCCACGCAGGCCTCGATCAGCGGCAGCGCCACGGCATCGCGGGCCTCGTCGTAGGGTTCGTGCGCCGCGCAGGGCTCGACCCCGAACCGGGTCGGGTGGACGTTGGCCCGGCCGCCCGTGAGCAGGATGCCGTCCACCGTGTCGAGGAGGTCGCCGAGATCGGTGATCGCCGGGGCGGCGGCGAACATCAGCGGCAGGGCGCCCGCCACATGGGCCAGGGCGCGCATGTTGTTCTCGCCGACGATCTGCGCCGGGAACCGGTCGTCGAGCAGGCGCGCATTGCCGATGACGCCGATTACGGGTCTCGCCATCGTTTCGGGGGCTCCTCACGTGATGTCCGGCGGCCTGTGGCCTGTGGCAGGGTCTACGGCCCAGGCAAGGCCGGCGCCAGTCCCGCAGCAGGCTGGACTAGGGGAGCCCCGATCGTGGTTTCGAAAGGTCGAGACCTTTCGCGGGTCCAGGGCAGAGCCCTGGAACGACGACCTGCAGGGCTCCGCCCTGAAAACCCGCCCACGGGCGAGCCCTTGGGGAACCTCGGACTCGTGGTCTCAGACAAGCTCACACTGTCGTCTGGATGTCGGGCGGGCTCTCGGGCAAAAGGTTCAACGCCCGTGCCTCCGTGCGCAAAACCTCCGCCACCTGCTCGGGCGCCTCCTCATGGGCGAGGTGGCCGAGGCCGCGGATCAGCGCCACCCGGGCGTCGGACAGGCGGTCGCGCACCCCGAAGGCGGTGTCGGGCCGGATCGCCCGGTCGTCGCCGCCGACGATCAGCAGGGTGCGGGTCTTCAGGTCCGGCAGGGCCCGGTGCAGGCTCTCGAGGTCCCAGTTCGCCATCATGCCCAACGCCCCGCGGACATGCCCGGCCCGAGCGAAGAGCCGCCGGTAGAGTTCGACGCCCTGCGGATCGAGGCGCGAGCCAGTCCCCTCGATCAGCCGCTTGGCCGCCGAGCGATCCGCCGTCCAGGCGAAGATCTTTGGGGTGAACGGGTTCAGGAACAGCAGTCGCGCCATGCTGGGGAACAGTAGGCTCGCTGCCCCCGGCAGGGGCGCCAGGGCACCGTTGAAGGCCGCGAGCAGCCGAGGTGCGATGGCGCCGTCGAGGCACATCCGCGCCAGCACGGCCGCACCCGCGGAATGGCCGGCCGCGAGCACGGGCGGCCGGCCGAGCGCTGCCACCAGCCCTGCCACCGCCCGCGCCATGCCGGGCAGCGACAGCTCGGAATCCCGCAGCGGATCCGTGAAGCCGTGGCCCGGCAGGTCCGGGGCGGTCACGTGAAAATCGGCGGCGAGCAGCGGCGCCAGCCCCCGCCAGGAATGGGTCGCCGCCCCGGTCCCGTGCAGCAGCAGCAGCTCCGGCGCGTCGGGCCGGCCGAATTCCTGCACGTGCCAGCGCAGGCCCGCCGCCTCGACGAAGCGGCTCGCCCCCCGGTGCGGCCAGTCCCGCCCCTCGGCCTCCCAGTCCGGCCGGTCTGCGTCGAAGGGGGTCAACACGCTTGCGCCTCCCGCATTGCACCAAAGCGCACCGCTGCCGGCCGACCGCGTGCGCTATCGTGCAGCCGCGGAAGTATTTCGTAAACCATTGAAATTCCATGCTGTCGCCGCATGCCACGGCTGACCGGAACGCGTTTGTTGCGCTGCGGCAGAGCCGGCATATTCCGTCCGGACAAGAACAACAGACACCCCCCGACTTTGGAGCAGGCCATGATCCTCTTCACCTCCTCGACCCAGAACATCGCGGCCCCGGCTGCCGGCGGCTGGAACCTCCGCGCTATCGTCCGCGACATGCTGAACGCGTGGCTCGCCCACCACCAGCGCGTGGCCGATATCGGCGGCGCCGGTCACCTCTAAGCCCACCGGCCGCGGCGCTCAGAGCGCCGCCCGCACCGCCGCGCTGAGCTGTCCGGCCTCAGCGCGCGGCAGTTTGAGATAGCGGGCGCCCATCGCGTCCGCGACCGCCCGGGCCTCCTCGCCCCGGCTCCCGGTATCGACCACAAGGGCCGGCAGATTGGCGGCCCGCAAGGTCCGGGCCGCCTGCAGGGCTTCCGCCCCCGCCCGGGCACGACCGCCCTCCCCCGAGCGCGCGACATTGGCGCGCCCGTCGGTCAGCAGCACGATCGCCGGCCGGCTGCCGCCCCGGCGCACGCCCAGCGCCACCGCGACCGCGGCATCGATGCCTGCGGCCAGCGGCGTTCCGCCCCCGCCCGGCAACCCGGAGAGCCCGCGCTTGGCGCGGGTGAGCGAACGGGTCGGCGGTAGCACCAGCTCAGCGCCCGTGCCGCGGAACGCCACCAGCGCCACCCGGTCGCGCCGCACATAGGCCTCCGCCAGCAGCAGCTCGACCGCGCCCTTGGCCTCGGCCAGCCGCTCCAGGGCGGCCGAACCCGACGCATCGACGCAGAACACCGTGGTGGTCTCGGTCCGCTGCCGCAGGATCCGGATCCGCAGGTCGTCGCGCCGGACCACGATGCGACGCGTCTCTCCCTCTCCCCGGCGGATCGCCTGCCAGGGCGCCGCCGCCCTTAAGGTACCGAGCAGATCGAGGCGCCCCCGCCGCGGGTCGCCCCGCCGGCTACCGATCGGTCGCCCGGTCCGGGACGCCGCCGCCTGACCGACCCGGCCCGCCTTCGCGGCCGTAAGCCGTTGCCCACACGCCAGCAGCTGATCGAGCAGGTTCGGCGGGATCGCCGCCCGCACCGCCTCCAGCACGACGTCGTCGGGTGTGTCCGCGGCGGCGGGGTCCGACGCCGCGTCCGGCGTGGGCTCTGCCTGAGGTTCCTCCGACGGTGCCGCGTTCTCAGGAGCCGGCTCCTCCGGGGCGGGCAGGCGGGTGGCGCGGGGCGCCAGGACGAGGCGCGCGGCCGTGACGAGATCGTCCCGGGCTACCGGCCTGTTCCCCGCGAGCCTGCGCGCCACGCGTGCCGCCAGGATCGGGCCGCGCAGCGACGCGACGCCGAAAGCCTCGGCCAGGGCGCAGAGGTCGCCGACCGGATCGAGGCACTCGGGGCCGGGTTCGGGATCCGGCGGATCGGCCAGCGTCTCCCCGACGCTGATCCCGCTCAGGTCGATTCGGAAGGCGAGGCGTTCGGCCAGGGTCTCGGCCACGGTCTCGTCCCCTTCCCCCTCGTCGAGCAGGATCAGGCCGAACCGGGCGGGCCGGTCCGATGCGGTCCCGGTGTCGAGGGCGGCCGCGAGACGCGAGGCGGTGCCGGGGGGCAGGCGCTCTGCCATCGGTACGACGACGATCCCACGATCGGCCTCCGCCAGCAGGCCGGCCCGGGTGACGGGGCGGCCCGCCGCCAGGGTGGCGGCGAGGTCGAGCCCGCCGAGCAAGGCGTCGTCGCCGATGTTGGGCGGCAGGCGGCGCCAGGGTTTTTGGGAGGGAAGCGCGGCGCGCAGGGTGTCGAGCCAGCGCTCGCGGACCGGGCCGGGGGCGGCGCGCAGGATCGCGCCACCGAAGGCGGGCGGGTCGGCGGCGAGCAACAAGGCGGCACGATGAGCATCGGCCCAAGGATCGGGCGCCTTTCCTCCCCCCTCTGCGGGGAAGGGTGGCCCTCGCGTCAGCGAGGGTCGGGTCGGGACGAAGTCCCGCAAGGGGGGAGCGCGGCTTCCGGATGTGGGATGCCCTTCATGAAGGCCGGCGCTCGAATCTGCACCGTTGTCCCCCTCTCCCCCCCTGCTGCGCAGGTTACCCTCCCCCGCAGAGGGGGGAGGGAGAGACGGCGTCTCCGTCACGCAAAAACCTCCGCCAGCGCCCGCTCCACCCGGGCGGTGGACCCGGATTCGTCGAGCGGATTGCGCCGCAGCCGGTGGCGCAGGGCGGCCGGGGCGATGCGGCGGAGGTGATCGTCGGTGACCGTCTCGGCGCCGTCGAGGGCGGCGAGCGCCCGGGCGGTGCGCATCAGGGTCAACTCGCCGCGCAAGCCATCCGTCCCGAGGGCGAGGCAGAGCCGCGCCGCATGCTCCAGGGCGGCGTCCGGTACGGCCACGGACGGCAGGCGCTCCCGCGCCAGCAGGATCTTTTTCTGAATCTTCCGCTCATCGCCCGCGCGCGCCGCGCAGAATCCCTCCGGGTCGCGCTCGTAGGCGTCGCGGGCGCGCACCACCGCGATGCGGGTCGGGATGTCCTTCGGGGTCACGACTTCACAGGCCAGCCCGAACCGGTCGAGGAGCTGCGGCCGCAGCTCCCCCTCCTCCGGGTTGCCGGACCCGACCAGCACGAACCGCGCCGGGTGGCGCAGGGACAGGCCCTCGCGCTCCACGGTGTTGATGCCGGAGGCGGCCACGTCGAGCAGCAGGTCCACGAGGTGGTCCTCCAGCAGGTTCACCTCGTCGATGTAGAGGAACCCGCGGTTGGCCCGTGCGAGCAACCCCGGCTCGAAGGCCTTCACGCCGGCGCCGAGGGCGCGCTCCAGATCGAGGGTGCCGACCACCCGGTCCTCGGTGGCGCCGAGCGGCAGATCCACCACCGGCACCGGTTTTTTGTGACTTTTGCGCGGGCCACCCTGCGCGCAGTACGGGCAGGATTCCGCCGGGCTGTCGGGATCGCAATTGTAGGGGCAGCCGATCACCGCCCGCATCGGCGGCAGCAGGGCGGCGAGCGCGCGGATCGCCGTGGACTTGCCGGTGCCGCGGTCGCCGAAGACCAGCACGCCGCCGACCGCCGGGTCCACCGCGGCGATCAGCAGCGCCTGGCGCATCTCGTCCTGGCCGACGATGGCCGAGAAGGGGAAGGTGGGCACGCAGGACTCGCACTGTGCCCCCTCTCCTCCCCCTTGTGGGGAGGAGCCGGAGGTGGGGGTGGTTCAGGATCGAGCGGAGCGGTGCCTCCTGCACCACCCCCACCCCTACCCCTCCCCACAAGGGGGAGGGAAGAGCGCCCTACTCCGCCGCCTTCTGCCGGAGCCCGATCCGTCCCCAGATCGTCGACAGCGCCTCGACCAGCCGGGCGATGTCGGCATCCGTGTGCAGCGGCGACGGGGTGATCCGCAGGCGCTCGGTGCCGCGGGCGACCGTCGGATAGTTGATCGGCTGCACGTAGATGCCGAACTCGTCGAGCAGGGTGTCGGAGATCCCCTTGCAGAGCACGGGGTCGCAGACCATCACCGGCACGATGTGGCTGTCGTTGGGCATGGTCGGGATGTCGGCGGCCTCAAGCGCCTGCCGGACCTTCGCCACCCGCTCCTGATGTCGGGCGCGCTCCTCGCCGCTCGCCTTCAGGTGGCGGATCGACGCCGCCGCGCCCGCCGCCACCGCGGGGGGCAGTGAGGTCGTGAAGATGAAGCCCGAGGCGAAGCTGCGCACGAAGTCGCACAGCTTCTCGGAGGCCGTGATGTAGCCGCCATGGACCGCAAAGGCCTTGCCGAGCGTGCCCTCGATCACGTCGAGCCGGTGGGCGACGCCGTCCCGCTCCGAGATGCCGCCGCCGCGGGCGCCGTAGAGGCCGACCGCGTGGACCTCGTCGAGATAGGTGAGCGCCCCGTGGGCCTCGGCCACGTCGCAGATCTCGCCGATGGGGGCGATGTCGCCGTCCATCGAGTAGACCGATTCGAAGGCGACCAGCTTCGGCCGGGCCGGATCGACCAGGGCGAGCTTGCGGTTCAGATCCTCGGGATCGTTATGGCGAAAAATGTGGCGCTCGGCGCGGGAGAACCGGATGCCCTCGATCATCGAGGCGTGGTTCTCGGAATCCGAAAAAACCGCGCAGTTCGGCAGGCGCGAGGCGAGCGTCCCGAGGGCCGCCCAGTTCGACACGTAGCCGGAGGTGAACAGCAGGGCCGCCTCCTTGCCGTGGAGGTCGGCGAGTTCTTGCTCCAGCAGCACGTGGTAGTGGTTGGTCCCCGAGATGTTGCGGGTGCCGCCGGCGCCGGCGCCGCAGCGGTCGATCGCCTCGTGCATCGCCCCGGTGACGGTGGGGTGCTGGCCCATGCCGAGATAGTCGTTCGAGCACCAGACCGTCACCGGCCGGGTGCCGCCCGTGTGGTGGTGGGTGGCGTGCGGGAAGTTGCCGGCGTGGCGCTCAAGGTCGGTGAAGACCCGGTAGCGGCCCTCCCGGTGGAGTCCGGCGATCTCAGCCCCGAAGAAGTTTTCGTAGTCCATGTCGCCTCTCCCCGAATCCCCGATGCGGGTTGATCCCGCCTGTGACACCGGATTTCGCACAAGACCAGTTCCAGATTGGTGGACGTGCGTCGCCCGGCTGTGATCCCTCGTCCTACACGTGGTCCCGCGGTCTGACCGCCTCCCCGGATGCCCGGGCCGGCAGGCTCCAGCGCCACAGCTCCGCGGAAGGAAGCGGCAGCATCAGGAACCAATGCTCCAGGGTGGCGAGCGCGGTCAGCGTCGCCAGGACCGTGAAGCCGATCAGCTCGTGCTCCAAGAGGTCGGCGCCGAGCGCCGCGCGTCCGAGCAGGGCCGCCGCGATGGTCCCGAGGCTCACCGAGACCGGGAACAGGAGGTTCATCGGCTTTCGCGACAGGTAGCAGGCGAGATAGCCGAGATGGTCCGGCAGGAACTCGGCGTGGAGATTGCGCACGCCCAGGAACAGGTTGAGCCGCGCCGAGAGGTTCATCACCACGAGCGTGCCGTAGGTCCAGAGGGCGAAGCGGTTGGGGCTACCCCAGACCAACGCCAGGACCGCCAGGCCCCCGATCACGATGGCGAATTCGTGCCACAGGCTGGTGGCGAGCGCCGCGAAGAACCGGTCCATGCCGCGCAGACCCGGCGCGCAGGCGACCGGCCGGGGCCCCGACAGGAAGCCCATATAGTAGCTCATCTCCTGCCAGCCCCAGACGACGAGGGCCGCCGTGAAGGCCGTGTAGGCCCCGGTGGCGCTCGTGTCGGCGGCGCTGGTGCGGATCGCCACCAGGGCGCCGGCGAGCAGCAGCGTCGCTCCCGCCATGCTCCACGGATGCGTGCGCCGCGGGGCGTGGTCGAGCAGCAGGATCAGCCCGGTGGAGAACCACCAGAGCAGCACCGCGTAGAGCACCGGAGCGGCGTAGGTCCCCATCCTACCAGACCGGCTGGAGGCGGATGTCGGCCGGCAGGGCGTTGGCCTTGACGGGCAGGAGGTAGAGCCGCGCGAAGGTCGCGGCCGCGCGCAGCACCTGCACGCCGTGCTGAACCTTGCCGACGAGGCCGCCTCGCGCCTTCGCGTCGGCGATCGCCCGGGAGCAGGCGAGCAGCCGGTCGAGGCCCGCCTTGAACTTCGGGTTGTCGAGGTCGAGCTCCAGCGGGAAAGTCTGGCGGGAAATCTCCGAGGTGATCCGGAAGACCTTGAAGTCGTAGTCGCTGGGATCGACCCCGAGCGCCTTGTGGAAGGCCGGGCGGTGATGGTCGCGCACATACATCGTGGCGAAGACCGCGAGCAGGAAGAACCGGATCCAGTAGCGGTTCACGCCGCTGGTCAGCTTCGGGTTGGCGCGCATCAGCAGCGCGAAGGCCTCGCCATGGCGGAACTCGTCGTTGCACCACAGCTCGAACCACTTGAAGATCGGGTGGATCCGCCGCTCCGGATGCCGCTCCAGCTCACGGAAGATCGTGATGTAGCGGGCGTAGCCGATCTTTTCGGAGAGATAGGTGGCGTAGAAGATGAATTTCGGCCGGAAGAACGTGTATTTCTTGGACTTGGTGAGGAAGCCCAGATCCACGCCGATGCCGAAATCCTTCAGCGTGTCGTTGATGAAGCCCGCGTGGCGCGCCTCGTCGCGGCTCATGAAGCCGAACAGTTCCTTAATGTCCTTGTTCTTCGCTCGCTTGCGCATCTCCGCATAGAGCACGCAGCCGGAAAATTCCGCCGTGATGGAAGAGACCAGGAAATCCAAAAACTCCTTCCGCAGCTCGGGCTCCATCTGCGACAGGTCGCAGTCGAACTCCTCGTTGCGGGTGAAGTGGCGCTTGTTCGGGTCGGCGCGCAATTCGGCGATCAGGATGTCCCAGTCGCGCCGTACCGGCTCGACATTCGTGCGATCGAGCTCGACGAAATCGGTCGTGTAGAAGCGCGGGCTGAGGAAGGTCGTCGCCTGCGCGGCCTTCGTCGATTCGTTGACCGGATTCTTCGGGATCGGCTGGCCGGTGGGGGGCGCAACGGGAGCGTTCACAGCTTCCTCCTCTCCGAAAAGCTGACCTCGTAGAGTTCGGTCAGTTCGAGATGGGCGATGAGCTTGGTCCAGAGCCGCTCCAGCGGCCCGGCCCGGGTGATGGTGGCGGTACGCTGCACGGTGAGCCGCTCGCCGTAGGGCACCGAGGTCGGCGCATCGTGGACCTGGACCTCGTCGCCGGGCTCGATGTCGAAACCGGCCTCCAGGGTGACATGCGCGTGCAGGCTCTCGGGGGTCTGCTCGATCTCGACCGTGCAGGGCACGGTGACGGTGCGGCTGCCGAACAGGCCCATCACCGCGTCTCCGTGGCGGGCGCGCCCGGGGCGGGCATCAGCCGGGCGAAGGCGCCGGCATTGGTCGGCCCGAAAGCTTCGAGGGGCACCCGGCGGCCGGTGGCCTCGTCGGCGAGCGCGAGGCGGCCGTCATCGTAGCGGGTCAGGCTGAAGGGCTTTTCCGGCCCGAGGCCGTCGCGCTGGCGGGCCTGGGCGAGGCCCCGCAACGTCCCGCGCAGAAAGCCGTCCTCGCCGGGACGGATCCAAGCGAGGATCTTCTGGTCGGCAACGTTGCGCAGGGCGATCGAGCCGTCGACCTGATCCTCGGCGCGGAATTCGAGCTGCGCCACGGGCTTGGCAGGCGGCAGGGCGACGAGGCCCACCCCTTCGCTGCGGCCGATCAGGACCGCCAGCATGGTGAAGCCCATCAGCGCCCCGGCGCCGATCATCAGCAGCGCCGGCGCCGGTCCCGCGGCAACCCGAACCGGTGTTCGGCCGGCGTGATCCGCCCGCTCGCCCATCGTCCCCTCCCTACTCGGCCGCGACGAGGCGACCGGGATTCTCGTTCGCCGGGCCCAGACGAGCCACCCGGACCGGCGGCGCGGCGCCGTCGGCATGGGCGGCGAGCGCCTGTCCCAGCACGGCCGCCGCGGCGTCGGCGTTCGGCACGGACCGCAGCATGGGCTCGGTCCGCGACAGATGCCAGGGCCGGGCATGCGGCCAGAGCTGAAGGTAGGCGATCCGCAGGCCCGGCCGCAACCGCAGCGGCAGGTCACCGGTGCCATCCGTGAAGGCGCGCAACGCCGCAGTGTCGATCTGCGCGAAGGGCAGGTTGTGGGTCACCTGCAGGGCGATCCCGGCCTGCAGCACGATCCGGCGGTTGGTGATCGTGTAGTGCGTGGTGCGATGAGTCAGCCACGCGAGCAGCCAGAGCAGGGCCACGCCGCCCGCGCCGATCACCAGGGTCGGCAGCACCACCTTCAGCGCCGCGGGGGTTGAGCCCGCCGCGAGGGCGAAGGCGAGCCCGCAGAGTCCGAACCACGCGATCACGAGGCGGGCATGGAACACCCGCACCAGCAGGCCCGTGGTGGTGGGCGCGCCCTGCCACAGGATCCGCTCGCCCGCCGGAAGCGGGCCGGGCAGTCCCCGCAGGGTGCCCTCGGGAATGAAGTCGCCGCTCATATCAGGGGCTCCGCGCGGGCCGGCGTGGCGTAGAGCGTTCCGGCACCGAAGTACGACATGATCCGCTCCTCCTCCAGGAAGGTCACGCTGTCGGGGTCGCGGGTGGTCGGGATGTCGGCGAACTGGCTGGCGAGCAGCGCCTCCGACTTGACTGTCTTGGTGAAGCCGCCGGCCCGGCAGAAGGTGGTCGGCATCAGGCGGCGGCCGCCCGTGGGGAGTTCCACCTCGTAGTAGCGGATCAGCGATTCACCGCGATCGACCCAGACGTCGCTGACGACACCCGCCACGGCGTTGTCGGTGCCGAACACCGTCATACCGATCGGGTTCGGGCCGTCCTCGTGGACGACGAAGTTCGTCGCCACCCGCAGGGGCACGATCCGGATCTCGTTGTCCCAGGTCCGGTCGTGCACGTCGTGGCGGAGCACCCAGGAGCCCGGGCCGACGCCCGCCTGGAGCGAAGACTCGGTGCGCTCGTAGGGGGCGCCCGGCCAGGGCTCGACCTTGCGGGCCGGGATGCCGGTCTCGATATCGTCGCGGCCATGCACAGCCTGCGGCGCGTAGGTGGTCTCGCCGCCCGGCAGATGGAACGCCTTGGAGCGGGGGATCAGGAACGGATCGACCGACTTGCGCCGCCCGACCGCCTCGTTCTCCAGGGGGTAGCCCTCGCGCCGGTCCTCCCGGCGCAGCCAGAACACCAGGCCGGCAAAGAAGATGAAGAAGGCGTAGAGCACGACCTGGGCGACGTCGACGTAACCCGTAAGTGCGCCGGTTGGCATGATTGACCTCCCCCGTGTCTCAGGCTGTCCGGCCGGCGAGATTGCCGGCCAGCCGGTCGCGTGTCTGCGCACGCGCGTCCTCACGCACCAGCGGCCCGAGCGCGAGAAGCGCGGCGAACAGGAGGGCGATCTCGATGTGGTAGACGATCAGGTAGCCGATGGCGGGCTCGTTCATGCCCTCGCCGAGCACCCCCGACTGGGCGATGGCGCCGCCGACATCGCGCACAAGGCCGCTCGCCGCGATCGAGAGGCCGGCGGCGGTGGCCTGCACGGCTCCCCAGGCACCGAGCGCCAACCCGGTATCTTCGGGGCCGGCGCGGTTCATCGAGGCGGTGAGCGTGCCGTGGGCGAACAGGCCGCCGCCGAGCCCGATCAGGCTGACGCCCGCGGCGAACAGGTCGGCCGAGGCGAGCGGGGCGGCAAACACCACCGCCGAGAAGGCCAGGATGCCGATCCCGACGCCGACGCCTGAGACCCGGAACGGATCGCCGCCGCGGTTGAGCCAGCGCGCCGCGATCAGCAGGCCGAGCCCGCCGCCGGCCGCCAGCAGCGCGGTCAGCGCCGTGGTCGCCCCCACGGAGAGGTGCAGGATCTGGCCGCCATAGGGTTCGAGTAGGATGTCCTGCATGGAGAAGCCGGCCGTGCCGAGCCCGATCGCCACGAGGCGCCGCCGCGCGGTGCCCTCCCCCGCATAGGCGCGCCAGGAGGCGCGGAAGTCGCGCTGCGGCGCGTCCCGGTTCCGGCTGGTGTCGCGGGGCTCCTGCTTCCACAGCGCGAAGCCGTTGAGGATGATGGTGACGAGCGCCGCGCCCTGGATCACTTGGATCAGGCGCACCGCGGAGAAGTGCGCCAGGAACAGCCCGAACAGCACGGCGCTCGCCATCATCCCGAACAGGAGCGCGGCGCAGAGGAGCGCCACCACCTTCGGGCGGGCATGGGCGGGGGCGAGGTCAGTGGCGAGGGCGAGGCCCACGGTCTGGGTCGTGTGCAGGCCGGCGCCGACCAGCAGGAAGGCGAGCGCCGCCGCGAGGTCGCCGACCCAGAGCGGGCCGGTCGT
>Ga0164296_1002920_pt1 | contig 16531 bp, 14 predicted proteins | sample GEODES057metaG_FD_113533 | JGI IMG/M metagenome (GOLD analysis project Ga0164296, IMG submission 113533) | Dystrophic lake water microbial communities from Trout Bog Lake, Wisconsin, USA - GEODES057 metaG | ecosystem: Environmental > Aquatic > Freshwater > Lake | place: USA: Trout Bog Lake... | reverse complement strand
CTGCGCTGTCGTGGACCTTCTTGACCTCAAATCCCGTTCCTCCTGGAGTTCCTGGTGGCGGCATCGAAAACGCCATCGTGGGCACCCTCATCATCGTTGCCTTGGCAATTGTCATGGCAGCGCCCGTCAGTCTTGGTGCGGCACTCTTTGTCACCGAGCGACCAGGAAAGGTGGCAAATGCACTTCGCTTTGCCGGCGACGTCCTCACTGGCGCTCCGTCAATTGCCATTGGTGTCTTTGCCTACGTCATCGTCGTTCTCAACGTGGGCTACTCGGGGTTTGCAGGAAGTGTTGCCCTCGCCGTCCTGATGCTTCCCATCATGATGCGCGTGAATGAAGAGGCAATCTTGAGCGTGGAAGCCGATCTTTGGGATGCTGGTCTCGCCCTTGGTTCGCAGCGTGGACGAGTGGTGCGCTCTGTCATTCTGCGCACCGCACTGCCCAGCATCATTTCGGGAAATATCCTCGCCGTCGCCCGAGCCATTGGCGAAACTGCGCCACTGCTCTTCACGATTTTTGGAAGCCAATTCTTGATCTTTAATCCCGCGTCTCCCATGTCAGCTCTGCCGCTCAGTATCTTTACGAATGCAACGCAGGGCTATGGCGGAGCAGAGCAAACCGCCTGGGGTGCAGCGCTCGTCCTGATGCTGCTCGTTGTCCTGCTCTCACTCCTTGCTCGATCCCTTGCCTCGCACTTGTCCCGAAAGGCGCGTTGACATGACCACATTTGAAGATTCCCCACTCGATGACCTCCCAGACCTCTTAGCCACGCACCTGCGCGAGGGGGCTGCCCGCTCTCTCGAGCGCTCAGGTGGCGACGTCGATCGCACGAGCGCTCCCCCTGCGGTGACTCTGACAGATCTCCGCGTCAGTTTTGGTGGGCATCTCGCCGTTGACAAGACCACGCTCTCGCTCCCACAACATGCAGTGACTGCCCTGGTGGGTCCTTCTGGGTGCGGAAAGACGACAGTGCTTCGTGCGATCAATCGCCTCCATGACGACAACGGAGCGACCGTGACCGGCCAGGTGCTCTTAGGCGATCTTGATGTCTATGCGCCAGCAACGTCACCCGAGCTGGTACGTAGTCGAGTTGGAATGGTCTTTCAGCGACCGAACCCCTTCCCCACGATGTCCATCCGAGACAATGTCACCGCCGGCCTGCGCTTCAACGGGATCAAAAACAAAGCGCTCCTTGCGCAGGCCTGTGAAACTGCACTGCGTCACGCTGCGCTTTGGGATCTCGTGAAAGACCGACTTCATGAGCCAGCCACGCGACTTTCTGGCGGTCAACAACAGCGACTCTGCATCGCTCGGGCCTTGGCTGTTGAACCAGAGGTCCTCTTGATGGACGAGCCCACCTCAGCCCTTGACCCTATTGCGACGTCAAAAATTGAGGACCTGATCACCGAGATCTCACATCACATCACGGTGGTGCTTGTGACTCACGACATGTTCCAAGCGGCACGAGTTTCTGACCACACCGCAGTCTTTCTGCTCGGCGAAGACCGCGTCGGCCAACTCATCGAATCGGGACCAACCGCCCAGGTTTTCGGCTCGCCAACGAACGAGCGGACTGCCGCCTACCTCACGGGACATTTAGCCTAAGTGTCTGGTTGGCCGTCTCCGCGTGCACGTACTCGCCATCTGACAAACTGACCACGTGCACATTCCCGCCAAAGTCGAATACGGCCTGCGAGCCCTTTTTACGCTTGCTGAAGCGGGAAGTCCACAAACGGCAGAGTCTCTTGCCGAGGCGCAAGAACTTCCCTCAAAGTTCCTCGGAGCAATCTTGAGCGATTTGCGACGCTCGGGCATCGTCTCTTCCCAACGTGGATCCGAAGGCGGCTACCGACTCGCACGCTCGGCCGACAGCATCACCCTCGCCGACGTGATGCGCGCCCTTGATGGGCCGCTCGTTGAAGTCCGTGGTCTGCGCTCGGAACAAACGAGTTACCACGGCGCCGCAGCCCACCTCCAAGATGTCTGGGTGGCGGTGCGCGCCGCACTTCGTTCCGTGCTCGAAAACGTCACGCTCGAGGACGTCGTCCAGGGAAACTTCACGCCAGAGATGCGGGCCATGATTGACGATCCCGAATCTTGGATCGCCCACGTTCCCCACTGAGGCCGCTGGTTTGGCGCATGGGGCGTGCCGGCAGATACGCTGCAAGCGACGAGCACCGAGGAGACACTGCGCATGCCCACCGTTACCGCCTATGGCGTCACCGAAGCCAATGGAAACTTTCAAAAGTTAGAACTCGAGCGACGTGACCTCGCGCCCAATGACGTCCGCATCAAAATCGCCTATGCCGGAATCTGCCACTCCGACATTCACACCGTGCGCGAAGAGTGGGGTGGCATTCACTACCCCATGATCCCTGGCCACGAAATTGCCGGAATCGTCGAAGAGGTGGGCTCTGACGTCACCACCTTCAAAGTCGGGGACCGGGCCGGCGTCGGCTGTTTCGTTGACGCCTGTGGTGAGTGCGTGAACTGTGCTCAAGGTTGGGATAACTACTGCCTGAAGGGAAATACGGCGACCTACAACGCAGTGGACAAGTACGGTGCCCACACGGCGGGTGGCTACTCAACCCACATCGTGGTTGACGAGCGCTACACCTTGCACATCCCAGAGGGCATCGCCCTCGACGTGGCTGCGCCGTTGTTGTGCGCTGGCATCACCATGTACTCGCCACTCAATACCTGGAAGGCGGGCCCGGGGAAAAAAGTTGCCATCGTCGGTCTGGGCGGCTTAGGCCACATGGGCGTCAAGATTGCCGCAGCCATGGGCGCAGAAGTCACCATCTTGACTCGCTCTGAAGCAAAACGAGCCGACGCTGAAGCGCTTGGGGCCGCACACTTTGTCTCGACTGCTGACCGTGCCAACCTCAAGCCGCTGCGCAACACCTTTGATCTGATTGTCAACACCATCTCGGCAGGAGTGGACGTCACGCACTACCTCCCACTCCTTCGCCTCCATGGTGCATTGGTCAACGTCGGCGTGCCCACCGAGCCCTATTCGGTGCCCTTCGGCCTCCTTGCCGGTGGCCAGCGAAGCCTTTCGGCGTCGGGTATTGGCGGCATCAAGGAGACCCAAGAGATGCTTGATTTCTGTGCTGCACATGGGCTCGGGGCCGAGATTGAAGTGATTGCAGCCGACCAGATAGATGAGGCCTATGACCGAGTAGTCGCCTCTGACGTGCGCTACCGCTTCGTTATCGACGCCGCCACCTTCTAGCAAAGAGCTCGCAACCCCCCCTCACGAGGGCCTGCACCATGCGTGGCGCAAAGGCTACGGTGAGAACCAAGATCCACGGAAACATTGGGAGGGGCAGTCATGTACGACGTCATGGAAGGCGTACGCGTCATCGAGGTTGCGGAGCACACCTTCGTACCGGCAGCGGCGATGATTCTGGCTGACTGGGGCGCCGACGTGATCAAGATTGAGCGAGTCGCTGGCGGTGGCGATGCGGCGCGCAGCATGCGAGCCATCCAACGGCCTGGGCTCAAGTCCAACCCCTTCTTTGAAGCAGCCAACCGTGGCAAGCGTGGCCTCGGCCTTGATCTCACCAAGCAAGAAGGCCGTGACTACCTTTATCAACTCATTGCCCAGGCTGATGTCTTCATCACCAACCTGCGAGATGACGCCATCGCCAAACTCGGCATCAGCTCCGACGAGCTCTTCAAGATCAACCCCCGCCTCATCTATGCCTCCGGTACGGGCTATGGCCGACGTGGCCCCATTGCCGCAGCACGCGGTTTCGACATGCCCTCTTCCTGGACTCGTTCTGGTTCTGCCTTCGTACAAACCCCAAGCGATGGTGGACCACCGCCGAACCAGCCCGGATCAGTTGGCGACCTCATGGGTGGGGCGACACTGGCGGGAGCAATTTCGGCGGCACTGTTTCGTCGGGAGCGCACGGGCAAGGGTGCGGTCGTAGAAAATGCGCTCTACCAAGTCGGCACCTACATCATGAGTCAATCCCTGATCGCTGCCTCCCTGGGCTGGCAGGCTTCTGGGCCGATGCCTGGTCGTGAAGCCGCTCCTGATCCGCTCATGAACTGGTACAAAACTGGTGACAATCGTTGGCTCTTGCTTTGCCTTCTCTATGACGCGTGGTGGGACAACTTTGCCCAGACCTTGGGCCACGACGAATGGCGCGAGGACCCACGTTTTGCAGACCCTGAGGCCCGGGGAGCGAACAACACAGCGTTAATTGCCGAGCTTGATGCACTCTTTGCCACCAAGACCCTGGCTGAATGGGAAGCCATCATGGACAACATGGATGGCGTCTGGGCTCCGGCGAAGAGCCCCGCCGAAGTCATCGCTGATCCTCAAGCCCTCGAAAACGGCTTTGTCACCCCTGTGACCTATCCCGATGGCGAGCACTACCTCGTCGGCGCGTCGCCCACGCAGTTTGATGGCCGGCCAGTTGGCGAACTCAAAGCATCACCAACGCATGGAGAACACACCGACCACATCATGCAAGAACTTGGACTCAGCGCTGAGCAGATTGCCGGTCTCAAAGAGCGCGGCATCATTATCTAGGCGAGCGAGAGCACGCTCTGAGGGCTTCGGCCAAGGCGGTGCAGCGGCGGTCACTAACCTCAAGAGACCGTGTCTATGTTGATCGATCTCCAGCATGTCTCCTTGCGGGGAGCAGAACGAGATCTCATTGAGGACCTCTCGCTGACGATTTCGAGCGGTGATCGCATTGGCATCGTTGGCATCAATGGTGCGGGGAAATCCTCGTTACTTCGGATCTTGGCCGGCGTCCTCACTCCGAGCTCAGGTCAAGTGAAGCGAGCCCAGCACTGCAGCGTTGGATTTCTCGAACAAATTCCCGAACTCCCTAGTGGGACAGTCCGTGATGCCATTGGGACGGGGTGGGAGGCTGAACGCGCTCTCGATCAATTAGGCATGCTCGGAGCCATTGAACATGCAACAGGGCATCTTTCTGGTGGCCAAGCCAAGCGAGTTGCCCTGACGCGTTTGTTTGCCACGCCCCATGACGTGCTCATCTTGGATGAGCCAACAAATCATCTTGACCTCGGCGCCATCGAATGGCTCGAAGCTCAGCTCCTCGCCTGCAAAGGTGCGGTCGTTCTTGTCAGCCACGACCGGTTTTTGCTCGACAAGGTAACGACGCGCATGATCGAAATCGATCGCGGCAAAACATACGTCCACACCGGTGGTTACGGACGCCTTCTCGAGCTCCAAGCAGAGCGCGAAGAACATGCGGTGTCGGCGGAACAAACTCGACGCAATCTGGCGCGGCGAGAACTCGCATGGTTGCGTCGAGGCGTCAAGGCACGCTCAACCAAGCCACAGGCTCGCATTGATGCAGCACAGCGACTCTTGGAGGCTCGACCCGAGGCTGCCGCTCGTGAGGGAACACTTGATTTGAGCACCGAAACGCCTCGGCTTGGCAACACGGTTGTGAAAGCTCACCGCGTCTCGTTTTCCTTCGACCCCTCTCGACCATTGCTCCACGAGGTGGACCTCGACCTGGGGCCCGGTGACCGCATTGGCATCGTTGGACCGAACGGAGCCGGCAAATCAACTCTGTTAGATCTGCTCTCGCTGCACCTCGTGCCCAGCGAGGGAAACGTCAAACACGGCCCCACGGTCGTGGCCTCCTACTTCGAACAAGATGGCGGAGCCCTCGATCTGACCAAAACGGTCCAGGAACTCGTCGCTGGCCCAGACCGAAGTCCCGGAGCACTGAGTGACGTCGCACTCATGAAACGCTTCTGGTTTAGCGGCGCGCTCCCCTTTTCGAAAGCCGGTGATCTCTCTGGAGGTGAGCGCCGCCGCTTGCAACTCCTCCTTGCACTGGCGGCTCGACCCAATGTCTTATTTCTCGACGAGCCCACGAACGATTTAGACCTCGAGACAATCCGTCTCCTGGAAGATTTCTTACGCCAGTGGCCAGGAACCCTTGTCGTGGTCTCGCACGATCGCACATTTCTCAGTCGGACGACTGATCGCCTTCTCGAGGTGCATCATGATGGGCGAGTCGTCGACCTTCCAGGTGGCATTGATGCCTGGATCGCTCGGGCCGCAGGTATCGACATGACTCGCGTCGAGAACAGCGAGCACCCCGACTCTTCAGGTGCAACGACGGCGAAGGCGTCAACGGATCCTTCAAAGGGCCGTCTCCTCAGAGAGGCCGAAAAGGAGATGTCTCGACTCGAGCGTCGCACGACAAGTTTGTGGGAAAAGCTGGCAGCCGAAACTGACGAAGCCGAACAGCGTCGCCTCGATCGAGAACTAAAGGAAGTTCGAGTCCAATTAGCCGTAGCTGAAGACCGATGGCTTTCACTGAGTGAATAACCCCCCAGCACACAGGCACTGAGTGCAAAAATATGACATGTCTGACATGCAGGAGAGTCCCCTAAGTTCACCCGTACCCTCAGTGCGGCCGCGACGACGCCTTCGACGCAGCCCCGAAGGCAACACGCGTCTCACTGCCATGACAGGAGCCTTATTGTTCTTACTCTTGGCTGCCGAAGGCGTCACTATTTTGCAGTTGGGGACACTTTTTAGCGCCCACGTGTTTCTTGGTGCGCTCCTCCTCGGGCCCGTGGCGCTAAAAACCGCCTCAACAACCTGGCGATTTTTTCGCTACTACAGCGGAGATCCCGCCTATGTCGAAAAGGGACCACCACAAATTATTTTGCGCCTCCTTGGGCCCCTTGTGGTGCTCCTTTCCTTTGCCGTGATTCTCACCGGCCTGCTGCTTGTCGGACTCGCTCCTGAAGCCTGGCACGATCGTTTGCTCTTTCTTCACAAAGCCACCTTTGTCCTCTGGATTGGCGTCACTGCCATCCACGTCTTGGGACATCGCTTGGAGACAGCCAAAGAGGCTCCTCGGGACTGGAGGCCATCAACTCGGCGCCGAGTCAACGGTGCCACGCTGCGCCAGGTCCTCTTGCTCGTCAGCATCGCTGCCGGAGTCGCCTTCGCCTTTCTTGTTCTCCCCCACGCTCGAGCGAACTTCTTTCACGAAGCAGGTTCAGCACTCGGCCGTTGGTGAGGGAAGGGCCGGTAACGGCGCAACGCACACGCTGCGTGCCGTGAAAGACTGAAGGCACAATGTCGCACCCGCACACTGGCCTGAGTTTGGCCCTGCTCTATGGTGCACTGCTCGCCATGGCTGTGATTCGCCGTCGTGGCATGAAGGACATAGAACCGGGCTCACTTGCCAAAGGAGAGCGCCAGCGCCCGCTGCTCATGACCTGGCTCGACCCGGTCATCGCCGTCATCTTCGTTGGCTCGGTGTTCGTGGGCCTCCTTGATCGTGACCCATGGCACCTCGTTGCAGCCCTTGTTGGTGGCATGGTCGGCATCCCTATTGGCATCGCTCGGGCCAAGGTCATGTTTGTTCGCAGCCAGCCTCACGTGCGAGCTGTGGTGTTTCGTCGCAGTGGCCTCGAATATGGCTTGCTTGGTTTGCTACTCCTGCTGCGCCTCGTCGAAGGTTCTATTGAGACGTTGCACAACGGCACTTTGACGTGGCTCCTCACCGCCCTCATAGCGCTCGCTCTCGTCGAGTCGATCACGCGGGCACTTGCCATTACTCGGCGTTACCACGCGCACGCCGCCTCATTGTCCTGAACTGACAGTCCTGAAATGGCAGTGCTGAAAACACCGTCTTCGTCACACTGCGCCGACAACACGGTGTTCACAACACGCTCTTGACTACATCGGTCTCCGTAGCAGTCAGTCTGTACTCCCATCTGCAAGGTAGAAGTGACTGCAGCTCAAGGGGCTGACAAATCACAGCGGAGAGCACGCGAGTGCATCTTCGAGATCGAGTCACGAGACTGCAGCCTTTGCAAAAAGAGACAGTGAACCGCTCGCCAGATAGGGAGAAAGTTCACCTTTAGGAGGGCGGTGCGGCAGGAGAGGCTCAGTCTTTCGTCGTGGCGTCACGCTGGAAACGAGGGTGCCATCGACCCGACATTAAGAGATGTCGCTCGTTATGCTGTTTCCAGCGAGAGGAGTCGAGATCGCTATTGCAGAGTTTGTGGCAGCAGCTTTTGATGGCAGGCCACCGTTTCGAGTCGAAGCCTATGACGGTAGCAGTGCAGGTCCTCGGGATGCAGAGACACTTTTGCGGTTCAGTTCTCCCGATGCCTTGCGACGAATCTTGACTCGTCCCGGCGAACTGGGACTTGCCCGCGCCTACGTTGCGGGAGATCTCGAGATTGAAGGATCTATTTATGCGATCTTCAATCTCGAGAAGCCGCCACTTCGGCATCTCCTCAAAGCAGATGAACTTCGTCGTTTGATTGGCGAAACTGGACTTTCCGTACTGCGGCCGCTTGAACCTCCCTCAATTGAGGCCCACCAAAAGGGCCTCCTCCACTCCAAGGAGCGCGACGCGCAGGCAATTTCACACCACTACGACGTCTCCAACGAGTTCTATCGACTCATTCTTGGCCCGAGCATGACGTACTCATGTGCGGTGTTTGATTCGCCCGAAGACTCATTAGAAGACGCGCAACTGCGCAAAGTTGATTTGATTGCTCGAAAGCTCGATCTAGCCCCGGGCAAGCGACTCTTAGATGTTGGTTGCGGCTGGGGCACGATGGCTATTCATGCAGCCAAGGTCTACGGCGCACAGGTTCTGGGCGTCACTCTTTCTGAGCCGCAAGCCGAACTCGCAACGCTCCGGGCCGAACAGGCGGGCGTCAGCGAACTCGTGGAATTTCGTGTTCAGGACTTTCGTGATGTGACTGATGGACCTTTCGATGCAATCAGTTCCATCGGCATGTTCGAGCACGTCGGTCGAAAATCAATGGAGCTCTACGTCAAAACGCTCTATGACTTGCTCAAACCAGGTGGCCGTTTCCTCAATCATGCCATCGGCCGCCCAGCGACCAGGGATCCACACCCTCAGCCCACGCGCAGCAAGGAGTTGTATCGCCAACTTGCGATCGCTGCAGGTTCACGGGGTCCGTCAAAGGTGAAGAGTCCCTTCATAGAGCGCTACGTTTTTCCCGACGGCGAGCTTCATGAAGTTGGTGTGTTGGTGTCGCTCTTCCAGGCCTACGGCTTCGAGGTTCGCCATTTGGAGTCTTTGCGCGAGCACTACAACCTCACGTTGCGCCAATGGGTTGCAAATCTTGAGGAGAATTGGGACATTGCGTGCCAGCAAGTTGGGAGTGAGCGCGCTCGAGTTTGGCGGTTGTATATGGCCGGCTCCGCGGTGGGATTCGATCGGCATCATCTCGAAATTCATCAAGTCCTCTGTGCGAAGCCCGAGAAGGGAGATGCTCACTTCCCACTTCGACCAGCATATGAACCCACCGCTGTTACTGACTAGCTGTCTGTGCTGACTTAAGCAGCGGATCGCGAGCAGGTTGGCCTGTCCTTAGTCCACTCAATAGTCAATCGCTTCTTTTCTCTAGAGCACGGCGTGGACCGATTCTCGTCAACCACGGTCGGGTTAGGTCGAGATTCCTGCTTCTACACTTTGGGACCGCGTGGCGTTTGCTACTGCTCAAAAATGACAGGAATCCGCTCCAAGGCTCATGAAGGGCCCCAGTTCACATCCTCATATTCTCTGCGAATCACCGAGCGATGCCAGAGCTCAAAGAGCGCTGCGTACCCACAGAAATCAGCTGTCTTTGTATGGTCAGCAACGAAGCTCTTCGCGTTCTTGCACTCGTGAGGCGAACCCTGCAGGTAATCAGTTGTGTTGAAGGAACGCAACGCAATATGAACGGACTTGTGGCGCCCCGTTCAACCTCGAGAGCCGGCGGTCTTTAGATACCGCCAGAGCCTCCTGTGCCGCCATTGCCGCCATTGCCGCCATTGCCAGAACCGAGAGCAGATCCACCGTTGCCACCGTTACCCGCAGAAGCAGTACCAAATACAGCCGTGGCATTTCCGCCGGTGCCGCCGTTGCCGCCGTTGCCAGCCATCGATCCACCGTTGCCGCCGATGCCGCCATTCCCTGCGGTTGCATCTGTGGCGCTCCCAGTAGTGGTCGCGGCTCCGCCGTTTCCACCGGCCCCACCAGAGCCGTATGAGCCACCTGTGCCGCCGTTACCGCCGGAACCGGCAGTGGCATCCGAGGAAGATGTCTCGGCAGCACCGTTGCCGCCGTTGCCAGCATCGCCGCCAGTGGTCGCCACTGCGCCGTCTGTCCCTGAGTTGCCAGTGGTTGCGCCAGTGCCGCCGGCACCGCCCAGACCTGCTACTCCTGAGTTGCCACCGTTGCCGCCGGCGCTACCGTCCTTGACGTTCGACGAGCCATCCGCACCGTTACCGCCGTTGCCACCCGCACCCGACGGACCGCCTGCGCCGCCGTTCCCACCGTTGCCAGCGGTACCGGCGATGCCGCTGTTCGCCGTACCTCCCAAACCACCATTGCCACCATTACCACCTGCACCACCGTCGCCGCCGTCGCCGCCGGAACCGCCCGCAATGCCGGCGGTCGTTGATGCGGCCCCGTTGCCGCCGGCACCGCCGGTGCCACCTTGGGCACCGTTACCACCAGCGCCACCAGCGCCACCGTTGCCGGTGCTTGATAGTGCCGCACCGCCGGCGCCACCGTTCCCACCGGCGCCGCCGGAAAGTCCGGCGGTACCACTGCCTCCGTCACCGAAGACGTAGGTCCAGACGTTGCCGGCGAAGTTGTCAACGTAGACCGTGCTGCCGGTGGTGTTGAGCGCAATCCCTTGGACGTTGATCCCCGGCGTCAAAAACCAGCCCAACACCGTACCTCCGGGGGCGCTGGTATCTACAACAGTGACTTTTCCAGATCCGGCGTAGTTCGTGTTGCTTGCCACATACAAGGTGTTGCCGTTTACGGCGAGCGCGTACGGTGAGCTCAGCGAGTTGATTGTGAAGAGCAAAGTTTTCGTTGCGGTGTCGATCACTTTCACCGATGAGTTTCCCGCTCCGCTGTTGTCGTTTGACACGTACAGCGTTGAGCCGTCTTGGCTGACAGCAACACCGAGTGCGGAAGTAAACCCGATGAACGTGCCCACGATCAAATCGGTGTTCAGATTGACTTGCGAAACGGTGTTGTTGCCGGCGTTCACCACATACAGCGTGGAGCCGGAGACGGCGATATTGCGGATCTGGTTGAAACCGCCGCTGATCGTGCCCAACAGAGCACCGGTCGTGGCATTGAGAATGGAGACCGAGTCATTTGTGCTGCCGCTAGAGGGACCGATGCGGTTGCTGACGTACAACGTGTTTCCAGAGACAGCTACTCCCCAGGGCAGTCCGCCACCGACGTTCGTCAAGGTGCGCAGCACTTGTCCGGTGCTCGCGTCGAGCACGGTGACCGAGTTCCTGTTCTGATCGACCACGTAGAGCGTATTGCCGGATCGGGCTATCGCTTTGGGGCTGATCCTGACGCCGAATGTATTGGTTTCTGTCCACATCTCAGATCCGGCCGCCCCAGCGGCGGCGGCACTCACATCGGCGGCGCCACCGTTTCCACCGGTGCCTCCTGCTCCGCCGTTACCTGCGTTCACACCACTCTGACCACCGGCGCCACCGTTGCCACCGTTGCCGCCAGCAATGGTGGGAGAGGTTGACGTCCATCCAGTGCCACCGTTGCCTCCAGCGCCACCGTTCCCGTTTGAGCCACCATTCCCGCCGCGACCACCGGCGCCGCCAGTGGCGTTGGTCGAAGACGTCGCAGCTCCACCGGCACCGCCAGCGCCACCGTTGCCGCTCAAAGGACCTGTCGATCCGGCTTCGCCGGTTTGGCCGGCGGTGCCACCAGTGCCACCTATTCCTGCTGCGCCACCGGAACCAGCAGCACCACCAGGGCCGACATTGCCGCCGTTGCCACCGTTGCCACCGGCGTAACCAGCTGCTCCCGCGCCGCCGTTGCCGCCGTTGCCCCCATCGCCGCCATTACTTCCCAAGCCACCGGCGCCACCGTTGCCATTTGTCGCACCAGGTACCGCACTACCTCCAGCACCGCCAGCGCCACCAGCACCGCCAGCGCCGCCATCTGCTCCTGCAACTCCGTCGCTTCCAGCGGCCGAAGAACCGGCCGACCCATCTGCACCATTTCCGCCGTTGCCGCCGATACCGCCCAGACCCCCTGTGCCTCCGCTACCACCGACGCCGCCTGCAGTCGTCGTCGCACCACCGGCACCACCGTTACCGCCTGCGCCACCATCACTGCCGGAGCTTGGAGTGTTTCCGTCTGTGCCATCTTGGCCAGCGCCGCCAGCGCCGCCAGCGCCGCCAGCGCCGCCAGCGCCGCCGACAAATCCAACACCGCCGTCGCCACCATCGCCGCCGTTACCGCCATCGAGGCCTGCGCCTCCAGTGCCACCAGCGCCACCGTTTCCAGGGTTCCCCATCCCCAACCCGCCGCTACCGCCTGTGCCGCCGGTACCAAGACCCGGTGCGTTTCCACCCTGACCACCGATACCGTCGATGCCCCCGAGTCCACCATCGCCGCCGTCACCACCAGTGCCGCCGTTCGAACCGGGGGTGGTGGCGTCTACGCCAGCAGCTCCCGCACCACCATTGCCTCCCGTGCCGCCTGCACCGCCTGCACCGCCGTCACCGCCGTTGCCCGCAATCGATCCACCGTTTCCACCGGCGCCACCTACGCCACCGTCACCACCAGTGCCGCCGGCCGCGCCTGCAGTTCCTGGGATGGTGGCGTCGGATCCATCGACACCTGTGGTTCCTGCAAGGCCCACACCACCGGCACCACCGTTGCCATATTCTCCAGCGTTGCCGCCAGTGCCGCCGTTATATCCGGTGCCGCCATTTCCTTCGAGCCCCCCACCGGCACCGCCGTTACACGGCGTGCTTCCGGGACAAGAAGATGCATCAAAACTGAAGCCCACGCCAAAGAGCGGGCCTGCATCAGGGTGAGCAGCGGTGCCATTCTGAATCAACGTCTGACCAGCACACTGTGGCTCGTCGATGAGCAGTTGAGCAACCACTTGCGTGACGTCGTAGTTAGCACTTGCCAGGAAAGTCTCATGCGACGCCAGCCACACTGGAATTGCATCCGCGCAAGGTACAGCAACGGGAGTCGGCGCAGGTGCTGGAGTCACACTTTGGCAGGTGTCATTCGACGTGGCGGCACCCGCTGAGGATGCATGGACACTGAGGCCAAGACCACAGGCCAAAACAACGACGAGAGCCATAACCGCAGAGCGACTCTTGGGTCGCCGAATCATCCAGACACCCGCTGTCACCAACATCGCCCCGAGGAGGAGCAGGAGGAAAAGTGGGGCCCCCGTGGAGGCAAGGCAGTCCGCGGTGGTCACGCTGAAACATTAATACAGGCGGCCTTCTCGACGTGGAAAGTCTGCGAAGATTTTGCCCGTGAGGCTGAGTTGTGAGCTCACGCCTGCCGCTCGAAAAGTCTCAACCTCAACTTGGGGGTTTTCCAGAACCTAAAACCACTGTGGTCGCAACGGATTGATCCTTGGCACTCTCGGCATTCACCCGCTGGTACTCAATTGGGTTTCACTTGCTGCTCGCGTTGTTAGCCTCTCACCCCCCCGCTGGAGAAAGCCTTTTGAGACTGGCCGCTCGAGCGCCGAGTCGCCGAGTCGCCGAGGTCTGTAATGATTAAAGGCACTGTGCGTATTTTGCTGACCAATCGGTCGCTCTCGCCTCCGGGAGGTTCCGAGACTTATCTGTGCACCGTGGCGCGTCAACTTCGCCTCCTGGGTCATGACGTCACGCTCTATGCGCCAGAACTTGGTCCCTTAGCTGGACGCATGCAGCAGGATGGTTTCGTCGTCGTTGATTCGCTCTTTGGCCTTGCTCGCCCCGACGTCGCCCATGTCCAACACGCCACCACTGCCTATCGAGTGTGCGAACATTCTCTTCTTCACGTTCGCGAGATTGCCAAATTGTTAAAACGAAAATTGCACGGAAAAAATTGATGCAGTGCCCCCGGCAGGATTCGAACCTGCGACGCACGGTTTAGGAAACCGACGCTCTATCCCCTGAGCTACGGGAGCGAAGCGAACGACAAGACATCCGACCTCGGACCACCACCTTTCGCCTCCTTTCGAGCGTAGTTCGCCGTCATTCGCTCGCCGTGCGGCAACCGACTTCGATGCGAAGGTGAACGGTGGGCGGGGTGCTAGGAAAGAGTTGGAATTTGTCCAAGGAGTACTTTGATGAGCCATCACCCCGCCGACTCGAAGAACCCTCAGAGTCACCTCGTTCGAAACGTGATTGCGGGACTGAGCCGCCGAGATGTCGCCGCGGTGACCTTGTGCCTTCACGAGGAGGTCGTCGTAGAGCTCCCCTTTGAGAGAGATGTTCCCACGCTCAACAAGACCACGCTTGCTGAGTTTGCCGCGATGCTCTTTTCCACCTACGAGAAATTTGACCTCACCCTCACCCATCTCTACGACCTCGTGGATGAGGACACCCTGATCGCTCGCTACGAGGGAGATTGCGTGGGCTTCGACGGCGTGGAGTACAAGAACAACTACATCGCCGTCTTCGAGTTTCGAGATGGGCTCATCTCAAACTGGCGCGAGTACGACAACCCCATGATCAGCCACGCCGCGCAAAAGGTGCACGCGGAGCGACGCTCGACGCACTAATACCTTCCGCCGACGCTTCTTTACAGCCCGTACGTCGGGATGAAGCCTTCGGGGATAAACAGATCGTCAGGGCCTAACTCTGAAATATCTGCCTTCCCCATTCCGAGAAGTGACGCATCGATGCCACCCCGGAGGATGTCAAGGACGTTCTCCACACCGGCCTGACCATTGGCCGCAAGACCCCAGAGATACGCACGGCCGATCATGACTGCCTTGGCGCCCAATGCCAGTGCCTTGACGACGTCGCTCCCTCGGCGAATTCCGCCGTCGAGAACAATTTCAATATCAGACCCGACGGCGCCGGCGACTGCTGGCAGCAAGCGAATTGACGCGGGCGTCGAGTCGAGATTGTTGCCACCGTGGTTGGAGACAGAGATGGCTGATGCTCCAAGGTCCACGCACCGCTTTGCGTCGTCGACTCGACCCACACCCTTCACCATGAAGGGGCCATCCCAGTTCGATCGTAGCCAGGCAATGTCATCCCACGTGGGAAGCGGACTCTGCATCCATTCGTAATAGGCACCAAAGAAGCCCGGGGCCTGCGTGCCGGGCGGTGCCATGTTTGGTGTCGTGAGCGCTGGCAAGTGACCGGTCTTCAAGAAGCTGGCGAGCCACCGGGGACGAGAGAGTCCGTGCGGCGCCAACTTGATCAAATTCTTCAGCGACATGTCCTCGGGGATCCAAGGGCTCCCCCAGTCACGGCCATTGGAAAATGACCAGTCCAGGGTGACAATGATTCCTTTTGCACCAGCGTCCTTGGCCCGACCTAATCGCTGCACCATGGTGTCGCGGTCTCCCGACCAGTACATCTGGAAAAAGACTTGCGAGTTCACGGCGCACACGTCCTCGATAGAACGGCTCGCAAACGAACTCAGCCCCATCGGAATGCCCCTGTTGGCAGCCGCTCGAGCAACGGCGACTTCGCCCTCAGGGTGCACCGCCTGAACGCCAGTCGGCGAAATGATCACCGGCATCGAAAGATCTTGACCCATCACGGACGTCGCCATGGTGCGTTCGCGAGGCAGTCCCGCCACGTGCGGCGACAGGCCAAGCTCGTCAAAGGCCGTCAGGTTGCCCGCCGAGGTGATCCCCTTCTCAGAGCCAGCGATCAGCGCCCCATAGACAGCTTTTGGCAAGCGCTTCTTGGCGCGCTGCTGTGCCACCGCTACGGTTTCAAACCACTTATCCCCCATGGCCGACATCCTACAAGTCCTTTCCCGAACCACGATCAGTCATCGCGATCTCTCCGCCGATCAGCCTTTCGGCGTGCCTGGTGCGCTTTATCGGCCAATCGACGTTCTTTGGAAGAGCGAGTGGCTTTTGTCGCCACACGCTTCTTTGGCGCAAATGCATATTGATCGAGCAGCTCGAAGGCTCGCTGCAGTGCAGTCGCGCGGTTTCGAAGCTGTGAACGCTCTGTGGAAGAACTTGCCCGAACGCTCTCGCCAAAACGAGCTTGCAAACGCTCGAGTCGAGTTCGCGGAAAGTTACATGCCGCGAGATCTATTTGCACCTGTGCCTTTGTTGACGAGGTGTTGACGTGCTGCCCCCCTGGGCCCGGTGCTCGCACAAAGGTGATGCGAATCGCTTCTTCTGGGACCTTGAGACCTTTCGGTGTACTCAGAATTGCCATGACGACATGATCTCAGGAAACCACGGCTCGGCCTCGTCGATTCGCTCAGACCTCAAAGATGAGCGGCACACTCTTGAGGTGGAAGGTCCCCGATGGCCACACGATTTCAGGTTCCGAACCAGGCGCCAAAGAGAAGGTGCCGATGTTGTTGAAAATCTCTTCTAAAACCAAGCGCAATTCGCGCTTGGCAAGGTGTGAGCCCAAACAACGGTGCACGCCACCGCCAAAGGCCCAGTGCGACGTCCGATCTGCAGTGTCAAGACTGAAGTCGTCGGGCACCGGAAAACGGCGTGGGTCTCTGCTCGCAGCACCCGCACAGATGCT
>Ga0164296_1002918_pt1 | contig 16538 bp, 11 predicted proteins | sample GEODES057metaG_FD_113533 | JGI IMG/M metagenome (GOLD analysis project Ga0164296, IMG submission 113533) | Dystrophic lake water microbial communities from Trout Bog Lake, Wisconsin, USA - GEODES057 metaG | ecosystem: Environmental > Aquatic > Freshwater > Lake | place: USA: Trout Bog Lake... | reverse complement strand
GGCCGGGCAGCGTTTTGAACAGGTTGGTCTGGGTTTCCTCGGTGTGGCCGGTGATTTTGTTGCGCGGCAGTTTGCCGTTGCGCCCGCGGACGGCGGGGGGCGGATCGGGGTCGTTGGGGTCGGCGAACCAGTCGGGCGGGTCGTTGGCCACGTCTGGGTTTGCCGGATCTTGGTTTGCCCCGCCTGGGCTTGCCCCCCGGCCCATCGCCCGCGCTTCCGCTCCCCCCGTCGCCGCTCGGCGTGTCGCGGCGCGCGGGGTTTGGCCGGTGCGCACATGCTCCGCCAGGCGGCCCAGGGCGCAGGCGCTGTTGTTCAGCCGGACGATGCCGGCGACCGGCGCGCCCGGATGTTCGGCCGTGACGGCCAGCGTGTTGAGCGCGGCGAGAGAAAAACCGGCGATCTGCGCGCCCAGCATGCATTGCGCCGCGGTTGCCGATCCGTAGGCGGCCAACGCCTCCTGCGCCGCGGCTTGGGCCAGGGCCACGTCGCCACGCGCACCGGGCAGCAGGATGCGGCCGACCTGATTGCACAGGATGGTGGCGAGGGCGGAGGCCGCGGGCGCGGGTGATGGCGCGGCTGGCGGCTCGGATGGGGCGGGTGTGGCGTGTTCTGGCATGTGGTCTGACGCGGTGGGGCGGGATTGTTACGGCATCGGCGGGTTGTGTGTAAAGAACATTTTCCTAATTCGATAGAAAAGTGTTGTGGAATAGTGGGTTGCGTGCGGGAGGCGTGTTGGGGGGCAGATGCCGGGGACATGCCGCTCGGGACATGCCGCTGGGGACACGCCGCTGGGGACACGCCGCTGGGGACACGCCGCTGGGGCAGGTTTGGGGGCCAGCCGTTGGAGGCCAGCCGTCAGCGGGGCCGCACTGGGAGCCGAAACGGAAACCGCGTCGGGTAACGGTCGCCGGAGAGCGGATTGAAGGAAGCAGGTTTTGGGGCCGCGCCTCGGAGGGCCGCCTCGGGGGGCCGCCTCGGGGGGCCAGACGCTGGGGCCAGACGCTGGGGCCAGGCTGGAGGGCCAGCCGTTAGAATGGCGAACTGGGAGCCGAAACGGACACCACGTCTTGTGCCGGCCACTGAGGGCGTGGAAGACGCAGGTTCGGCCGCCGCGACCATGCGACCGGCCGTTGGGCACCAGCCATTGCGGGCTGAAACGTTATGTGCCGGCGGCTGGGGGCCGAGACGAGGGAGCCGCCTCGCCCAGTGCCGCCCGTCCCCTGGCCGCCTCAGCCCGCGGGGTGCTGCCTCAGTCCTGGAAGGGAACGTGCACCCAGCCCTGCATCAGCACGCGGGCACTGCGGCTCATGATCGCCTTGCTCACCACCCATTCGCCGTTCACCAACTGCGCCTTCGACCCCACGCGCAACGTGCCGGAAGGATGGCCGAAGCACACCTGCTCTCGGTCGCCACCACCGGCGGCGAGGTTCACCAAAGAGCCGTTCACCGCCGCCGCCGTCGCAATGGCAACCGAGGCAGTGCCCATCATCGCGTGGTGCAGTTTGCCCATCGACATCGCGCGCACCAGCAAATCGACATCATCCGCGCCGATCTTCTTACCGCTCGACGCCGTGTAGGCCTTCGGGCCGGCGACCCAGGCGACCTTGGGCGTGTGCTGACGCCCGGCGGCCTCTTCCAGCGTGCTGATCAGGCCCATCTTCAGGGCGCCATGGGCGCGGATGGTTTCCAGCCGCTGCATCGCCGCGGCATCGTTGTTGATATCGTCCTGCAGTTCCGTCCCGCTGTAGCCCAGCGCGTCGGCTTGCAGGAAAATCGTCGGAATGCCGGCGTTGATCATGGTGGCCTGGAAGCTGCCGATGCCCGGCACATCCAGCGTATCGACCACATGGCCGGTCGGGAACAGGGCGCCGCCGTCGCCTTCCTCGGCCGGGTCCATGAATTCCAGTTGGATTTCGGCCGCCGGGAAAGTCACGCCGTCCAGTTCGAAATCGCCGGTTTCCTGCACCTCCCCATCGGTCATCGGCACGTGGCCGATGATGGTCTTGCCGATATTGGCCTGCCAGATGCGGACCACGGCGACGCCGTCGCGGGGGATGCGGGCGGGATCGACCAGGCCGTTGCGAATGGCAAAGGGGCCGACGGCGGCGGAGAGATTGCCGCAATTGCCCGACCAGTCGACGAAGGGCTTGTCGATGGAAACTTGGCCGAACAGATAATCGACATCGTGGTCGGGCTTGCTGCTGCGGCTGAGGATCACGGTTTTGGAGGTGCTGGAGGTCGCAGCACCCATGCCATCCGTCTGCTTGCCATAGGGATCGGGGCTACCGATGACGCGCAGCAGCAGCCGGTCGCGTGCCGGACCGGGGACGCGGCATGATTCGGGCAGATCATCGCGGACGAAGAAGACACCCTTGCTGGTGCCGCCGCGCATATAGGTGGCGGGGATCTTGATCTGGGGCGCGTGGGCCATGGAGCCTCTCTGCTGCTGGTGATATGCGAAATAGCCCGGGCGATATGCCGCGCCGGGGCCGGTCGGGCAAAGCCCGCCCCCGGGCGCCGCCCCTACTCGGCCGCCACGTTGCCTTCCAGGAAGTCCTGCGCAAAGCGCTGCAGCACGCCGCCGGCCTCGTAGATCGAGACTTCCTCGGCCGTATCCAGCCGGCAGGTCACCGGCACGGTGATCGTGCTGCCGTCACGGCGATGCACCACCAGGGTCAGGTCGGCGCGCGGCGTGCGGGTGCCGGTGACGTCGTAGGTTTCGGTGCCGTCCAGGCCCAGCGTCAGGCGGTTGACGCCGGGTTTGAACTCCAGCGGCAGCACGCCCATGCCGATCAGGTTGGTGCGATGGATCCGTTCGAACCCTTCGGCGACGATCGCTTCCACGCCGGCCAGACGCACGCCCTTGGCGGCCCAATCGCGAGACGAGCCTTGGCCGTAATCGGCCCCGGCGACGATGATCAGCGGCTGCTTGCGCTCCATGTAGGTTTCGATCGCTTCCCACATGCGCATCACCGTGCCCTCGGGCTCCACCCGGGCCAGCGAGCCTTTTTTCACGCTGCCATCGGGATTGCGCACCATCTCGTTCAACAAGGTCGGGTTGGCGAAGGTGGCGCGCTGGGCCGTCAGATGGTCGCCGCGATGGGTGGCGTAGGAGTTAAAATCCTCCTCCGGCAGGCCCATTTTCGCCAGATAGGCGCCCGCCGCGCTGTTGAGCAGGATGGCGTTGGACGGCGACAGATGGTCGGTGGTGATATTGTCGCCCAGGACCGCCAGCGGGCGCATGCCGCGCAGCGTGCGCTCCCCGGCCAAGGCACCCTCCCAATAGGGGGGGCGGCGAATATAGGTGCTTTGCGGGCGCCAATCATACAGCGGGCTGACGGCCTGGCGGGCGCCGCCCTTGCCGAACATCGGCGCATAAACGGCACGGAACTGTTCCGGCTTCACCGCCACCGATGCAACGGCGTCGATCTCCTCATCGCTTGGCCAGATATCCTTCAGACGGATTTCCTTGCCGGCGGCATCGACGCCCAGCACATCCCGTTCGATATCGAAGCGGATGGTGCCGGCGATGGCATAGGCCACCACCAGCGGCGGCGAGGCCAGGAAGGCCTGCTTGGCATAGGGGTGGATGCGGCCGTCGAAGTTGCGGTTCCCCGACAGCACGGCCGTTGCGTAAAGATCGCGGTCGATGATCTCTTGCTGGATTTTCGGGTCCAACGCGCCGGACATGCCGTTGCAGGTGGTGCAGGCGAAGGCGACGATGCCGAAGCCCAGTTTTTCCAACTCCGCCGTCAGCCCTGCCTCGTTCAAATACAGCGCGACCGCTTTCGATCCCGGCGCCAGGGAGGATTTCACCCAGGGCTTGCGCACCAGCCCGGCGCGATTGGCATTGCGCGCCAGCAGGCCGGCGGCGATGACGTTGCGCGGGTTGGAGGTGTTGGTGCAGCTGGTGATGGCGGCGATGATCACCGCGCCATCGGGCATCAATCCAGGCTCTTCGGTCCAGGCACCGGCGATGCCGCGTTCGGCCAGATCCGTCACCGGCAGGCGGCGATGCGGGTTGGACGGGCCTGCCATGGTGCGCACGACGGTGGACAGGTCGAAGCGCAGCACACGCTCGAACTGCACCTTGGTCAGCGTGTCGGACCACAGGCCGGCCGTCCGGGCGTAGGTTTCCACGAGTTTCAGTTGCGCGTCCTCGCGCCCGGTCAGGCGCAGATAGTCGATGGTCTGTTGGTCGATGGAGAACATCGCCGCCGTCGCGCCGTATTCCGGCGCCATGTTCGAGATCGTGGCGCGGTCCCCCAAGGTCAGGCTGGCTGCACCGTCGCCGAAAAACTCCAGATAGGCGCCGACGACGCGCTCTTTCCGCAGGTATTCGGTCAGCGTCAGCACGATATCGGTGGCCGTGATGCCGGGCTGGCGGCGCCCCGTCAGTTCCACCCCGACGATATCCGGCAGCCGCATCCACGATGCTCGGCCCAGCATGACGTTTTCCGCTTCCAGCCCGCCGACGCCGATGGCGATGACACCCAACGCATCGACATGCGGCGTGTGGCTGTCGGTGCCGACCAGCGTGTCGGGGAAGGCAACGCCGTTCAGGGCGTGGATGACGGGCGACATACGCTCCAGATTGATCTGGTGCATGATGCCGTTGCCGGGGGGCACGACCTCCATGTTCTCGAAGGCCTGCTTGGTCCAGTCGATGAAGTGGAAGCGGTCTTCGTTGCGACGATCCTCCACCGCGCGGTTCTTGGCGAAGGCGTCCTTGTCGTCGCCGTTGAACTCCACGGCCAGGGAGTGATCGACGATCAGTTGCACCGGCACCACGGGGTTGACCTTGGCCGGATCGCCGCCCTTTTCGGCGATGGCGTCGCGCAGGCCGGCAAGGTCCACCAGCGCGGTTTGGCCCAGAATGTCGTGGCAGACGACGCGGGCGGGATACCAGGGGAAATCGATATCGCGCTTACGCTCGACCAACTGCGTCAGGGCATCGGTCAGCAGCGCGGAGTCGCAGCGGCGCACGAGGTTTTCCGCCAGCACGCGCGACGTATAGGGCAGCGTGTCATAGGCGCCGGGTGCGATCGCCTCCACCGCGGCGCGGGCGTCGAAATAGTCCAGGCCGGTGCCGGGGAGGGATTTGCGATACTGCGTGTTCATGTCCTGGGGTCCTGCAGCAACTGGTGTTCACTCGTCGGATGGGATGTACGGGGGCGGCGGCGGTTCCGCAACTGTCGGGCTTGGCCGAACGGCGGATCAGCGCCATGGCCGCGCCGGCGGGTTCGGTGGCCGGAGCTTCGCCGCCCCGCCTGGGTGGTGCACATAAGCGCGAAGAGACGCCGGCGTGATGGCGGATGGGCGAGCCGTCACACCGGCCGGATACGCCACGCCGGCGGCGGTTTACAAGAACCCGATCGACAGCCACGGCACGGCGGCGACCACGATCAGCGCGACGACGAGGGCGAAGATATAGGGCCAGATCCGCCCGATCGCATCGTCGGGGGAGATTTTGCCGATCGCGCAGGCACCGTAGAAGCCAACGCCGAAGGGCGGCGCGAACAGGCCGATTCCCATCGCCAGGATGACGACGATGGCATAGTGCACCTCATGCACGCCCATGGAGCGGGCGACCGGCAGCAGCAGCGGGCCGAACAGCAGAATTGCCGGGATGCCCTCTAGCACGCTGCCCAGAATCATGAAGGCGACGATGGTGATGGCCATGAAGCCGAGTTGCCCGCCCGGCACGCCCGCCATTTCACCGACCAGCCACTGCGAGAATCCCGACTGCGTCAGTGCCCAGGACATCGCGGTGGCGGTGCCGACGATCAGCATCACGGCGCCGGTGAGCGACACGGTTTCCACCAGCAGCGGATAAATCCGTCGCCAGTCGAACTGCCGGTAGACGACGATGCCCAGGATGGCGGTGTAGATCACGCCGACCGTCGACACCTCGGTTGCGGTGGCGATGCCGCGGACCACGGCGGCGCGGATCACGAAGGGCAGCGTCAGGCCCGGCGCCGCGATCAACAAGGTGCGCACAATCTCCTTGGTCGGCGCTCTGCGGCGGCCGGTTACGTCCTCCCCGCGGGAGCGCCACCAGGCCACCACCACCAGTGCCAGCGCGGCGACGACGGCCGGCAGCAAGCCGCCGGTGAACAGCGCGGAGATCGACACGTTGGTGACCGATCCGATGGTGATAAGCACCAGGGATGGCGGGATTGTTTCCGACATGGCCGACGACGTTGCCAGCAGCGACGCCAGTTCGCCGGGATGCTGGCCGCGGCGGCGCATTTCCGGAAACAGGACCGGTGCCACGGCGGCCATATCCGCGGCCTTGGAGCCGGAGATGCCCGAGACCAGATACATCGCCCCCAGCAGCACGTAAGACAGGCCGCCGCGGACATGGCCGACGAGGGCGACGAGGAAATTGACCATCACCCGGGCGATGCCGGTCATTTCCATCAGCAGGCCGAGGAAGACGAACATCGGCACCGATAGCAGCAACAGGTTGGACATGCCGTCGTCCATCCGGTTGACCACCACCGAGAGCGGGGTGTCCGTCGTCAGCGACAGATAGGACATGGTGGAAATACCGAAGGCGAAGGCGATCGGCACGCCGATGGCAACGCAGGCGCCGACGACGACGATGAAGAAGATGAACAGGCTGCCGAAGCCCATTTTCATCAAATACGGCTGGCCGATCCACAGCAGGCCGCCGACGGCGCCGACGGTCAGCACGGCCAGGGCGAAGTCTTTCAGGCTGGTGGTTTCGATCAGCCGCAAGATGGCGATGATGGCAGCCAGGCCGAGCCCGAATAGTAAGGAAACCGAGCGATAGCTTTCGGAAATACCCAGTGTCGTCAGCTCGGTATATTGCGACTCTTCGACATAGTCGCGGGCTGGCAGCAGGACTTCCAGCACGAAGACCACGACGACCAGCGCCGCGACCGAGTTGAACCAACCGCGCAGGCCTGGGCGCACCCAGTTCACCAGCGTCGTCAGGCGCATATGGCCGTCGCTGCGCAGCGCCACCACGGTGCCGAGCATGGCGAGCCAGAGAAATAGGAAGCCGCCGAGTTCATCGGTCCAAATGATGGGATTGTCGAACACGTAGCGTGAGACGACCCCGGCGAACAGGATGATCGTTTCAACAACAACTATCGCCGCGCCGGCAAAATCCGTAAGCCGGCCGATCCATTTATCGATTTGGAATGCCGAGCGGCGGAATGCCGATGCATCGGGCGCGAGGCCCGCGTGCATCGTCGTTGTTCCCATGGCCATCGGGGTTCGTCCCTTTACTTGCGCCGCACGATCAGGTCAGTTTGCCGGTGTATTTTTCCAGCAGGGTCCAGGCTTCATCGCCCATCCGGCCTTTCATTTCGGTGAAGAACCCACCTTTGCGCGCGGCGGCGCGGAACGGTTCGACATCGGGCGTATTGAACACCATACCGTTGTCTTGCAGGTGCTTGGTCGTCGAGGTCAGGATATCTTGCCAATCCTGGCGTTCCGCCATTGCCGCCTTGGTGAGGTGATCGCCGACGACATCTTGGACTTTCTTGGGCAGTTTATCCCACGCGGCCTGGTTGAAGGCGCAATGCAGCCCGGTCCAGACATGTGAGGTCATGGCGACGTATTTCTGCACCTCATAGAACTTGTTCTCATCGATCAATTGCAGGGGGTTTTCCTGACCGTCGACGATACCGGTTTGCAGCGCGCTGTAGACTTCGCCCAGGTTCAGCGCGGTGGGGGAGGCGCCCATGCTTTTGAACAGCGCGATCAGCGTCGGCGCGACGGGCAGGCGGATTTTCAGCCCGCGCAGATCGTCCGGCGTGTTGATCTGGCGGCTGCGGGTGGTGATATTGCGGAAGCCGTGGTCGAACGCCGTGGGCAGGGCGAACATGTTGTGTTTCGATACCAAGTTCCGGTACCACGCCCCCAGTTCGCCATCCATTGCCGCCCAGTTCGGGCCGTAGCCGGGGAAGGCGAAGCCGACGCCCATGATGCCGCCGGCCGGCGCGCGCGGGGCCATGATGTCACCGGACAGCGAATACATTTGCAGCGCGCCGGAGATGGTTTGCGAAATCATCGCGGTATCGCCGCCGAGCGCGCTGGAGGGATAGACGGCGTATTCGAACTGCCCGCCGGTGGCTTCCTTGATCAGCGGTGCGGCCTCGGCAATGCGGAGGTTCATCGGATGGGTCGCGGCGAGGACGGAGCCGAATTTGTAGGAAAATTCCGCTGCATCGGCTGGCCAATGCAGGATTGCGGCGGCCGACACGCCGGCTGCGCCGGCGACGAGTTGACGACGTGACAGGCCACGATTCCGTGCCATGATTTCCCCCTGTTGCCTTGGGGCTTATGCGCCCCTTTTCGGTGCCGGTAGCGTGCGAAGCTATGCTGCGTCTGTCAACAGCCGCGTTGGGGTGTGCGCGCGCCAAGGGAGCCGGTAGGGCAGGCCGTTGGGGTGGGCCGGTGGGACGGGCCAGTGGTGCGATCCAGTGGAGCGGGCCAAGGGGGCGAGCCGGTGGCCGGGCCCGCGGACGGGACGGGCCGAACGGCGGCCAGCGGACGAGCCAACGGGTGAGCGGGTGGGCGCCCGTGCCCAAAGGACCCGCTGCGGCCTCGCCCGCTTTGACGCGGTTTCAAGGCCTTGATAGAGGCAAGAGATGAGAACACCGCTCTACGCAGTTCTATCGGTTTCGTCCTCCCGCAACATCGGCGATCACATCCAAAGCATTGCCGCTCGGCGTTTTCTGCCCCGAGTCGACCTTGTTGCCGATCGAGATCACCTGAATCACTTCATGCCGGATCAGCCCTGTCGGCTTATCTGCAACGGGTGGTTCGCCAACACGCCGCACCGGCTTGGCTTTTCACCGCACGTGCGGCCATTGCTGATTTCGATGCATTTGTCCGAACGAGCGTGGCTGCCCGACGGCGCAGAACCGCTTTCCTTCGGCGATGCCCTGCGCGCCGTGCCGGAACTGCGGGCAGAACTGGCACGGTTTGCCCCGGTCGGAGCACGCGATCTGCCAACGTTGCGCCTTCTGCGGGATCAGGGCATCGAAAGCTGGTTTTCGGGCTGTCTGACACTCGCGCTGGAACGGGACCCCGATCAGCCGCGGGGCGATCAAATCGTGGCGTGCGACCTGCCGGCGGCGGTCTCGGCGCGGCTCGGCCATATCACCGGGCAACCGGTGCTGAGCGTAACACACCAACTTCCGCCAGGTGCCGACTGGGACGAGGGCATGGTGGAAGCGACAAGGCTGTTGCGGGTCTATCAATCCGCCGCCTTAGTGGTCACGACCCGGCTACACGCCGCGCTGCCATGCCTTGCCTACGGCACCCCCGTCCTGCTGCTGGATAGAGGCTTCGAATCAGAACGGTTCGATGGATTGTCGTCATTCCTCGCCTGTCGTCCCTTGGCAGGGGCAGAAACCCTTAGCGCCGGCGACCTGCCACCCGCCGCACCCGCCACGGGCCACTTGGCGCTGCGGCAGCAGATCAGCGAGACAATCCGTCACTTCATCGCCCGTCCCGCACTCGACGATGCGGCGTCAACCGGGGATCCGCTTGCCCTCGCCCAGGCATTGACGGATTTCTACGCCCAGGAAAGCAGCCGGCTGCGTGGCGCGCTTCGGGCGGCACAGCAAAGCCACGGGTAACACGATCGCGGCCGACAACACGCTTGCCAGACGAGCATGCTGGGCCGCATGATGGGTCGTCTAGGTCGTAACTCCCGGCATCAGGCGCCCCCATTCAGCAACCGGCCGCCGCCCGGTGTTCGCAAGGTGTGTCTGCGACGTGTGTCTGCGGCGGGTGTCCTCGGTGGGCGTCCGCGACGCACTCAGTGCCGTTATTGGCAAGCCGTCGACTGCTCAGGAGGTTGTCTTGACCGTATCCTCAGTCCCCTTGGCCCAACAGGTCCCTGTTCTTGATCTGCGGCCATTACGACTTCGACAAAAACCGTTCGAGCACGTGGTGACTGACGGTTTCATCGCCCCCGGCGTGATGGCCGAGATGCTTCAGACGTTTCCGCAATGCCCGCCCAGGGTCGGCCCCACCGGATATTCCAGCTATTGGGGAGATGCTGAATACGATGATTTGATTTCAACCAGCCCAGCCTGGAAGTCGTTATTTCACGCAGTACATTCTCAAGCGTTCATCGATTGGTTCGTTGCGCAATTCGGCGATGCCTGTCATCGCCGTGGCTGCGTCGTTGACCTGAGCCGAGCCACCTATGTGCCATTTCGGGAAACGCGCGCCGACAAAGAACGGCGACATTTGGCCGTGGTGCAGCATGCGCCGCACGAAGTTTGGGTTCGTATGGATATTCATCAGGCGCATGTCGGCTACACGCGCGTCCGCCATCTGGATCACCGGCGGCGCCTGATGTCGATGCTCGTTTATCTGAGTGATGCGAAGATCAACGCCATGCGCGGGGGCAATTTGGTGCTGCATCAAACACGAAAAACCTGGACGGGCTGGGGTGATGCCGTCGTGCAGCCGGCCATCAACCGCATGGCAGCCTTCCCTTGCCACGCTTGGTCCTGGCATTCCGTGCCCGAGATCGTCAGCCTCCGTGCGCCAAGGAACTATTTGCAGATAACCATCTCCAGTTCCGACGACGCCTGGACCTGACGCCGGTCCATCGACGCATGCCGGCTTTCTCTCTGTCGTCCGTCGGCGAGACAACAGGGCCGAGGCGCTTGCGCAGGGTTGCGCGTTCCGCCGATGCGCGTACGACCGGCCCTAGCGATTCAAACGGAATGTGATCCCGCGACTTTCGTATAGATCGTTTCCAAAATTCCGACGGACCGGCTGATACTGAAATGATCGGAGACTCGCTTGCGTGCAGCGTCTCCCATTTTCTGGCGCAGGCCGACATCTTGGGCGAGGCGCGAGATTTCCCTTGCAAGGGCCGCAGCTTGCCGAGCGGGGACGAGACTTGCGGTTTCGGTGTCGACGACGAGTTCTGGGATACCACCGACATTTGTCGCGACAACTGCCAAGCCCGCGCACATCGCTTCCAGCACGTTGTTCGGCAGCCCCTCGGTATGGGATGCGACGACGTAAAGGTCGGTTGCGGCCAATAGCGCGGGGACGTCATCACGTTGCCCCAGAAAGCGCACATGTGCGGTCAGGCCGAGAGCAGCACAGAGTTTTTCGAGATCCGCCCGATAGTCATCGATATCTCGCCCAACGAATAACGCGATCCAATCGTGCGGAAGATCTGCCTGAGCGAGAGCCTGCAAAAGATCGGCATGCCCCTTGTACGGCCAAAGATTGGCGACGGTTGTCATGACGAATGCGCCAGGTGGAATAACCAGATTTTCTCTGGTTTGTGCAGGAACACCCATGGCGGCATGAAATTCCGACTCCGGAATTCCATTATAAATCAGCACACATTTTTCTCGCCGAATGCCCTCCGCCTCCAACTCATCCATAATCGCTCGGCAGTTTCCGGTGGCGCATTGTACGATACGATGGAAAAGAAATCGTCCTAGAATCCAATAAGCTGGCTGTTGTCTCTGATACCAATTCAGTGACGCTCGGCTCATGACAAGGGGGCGCTTTGTCAGCAGACAAGCAAACCCAGCAACGAGATAAGCATTCGGCAGAATCGCGTGAACGACGTCGATTTCTTCCTGAACGATGATTTCTTTCAGGGGCCGAGAGAATTTATAAAACAGCAACCAATGCGTCGGCAGAAATCCATGTAGCTGACGCGCCGCTGGCCTTACCCGATTGCGCAGGACACGCAGGAAATCGTGAAAACGGAAGGAAATTGGCATTATCCGAAGCGGTGCCACGACCTGACACGCGAGTCTTTTCAAAAATCTATAAGCAGAGCCGATATTTTTCCGGAACGGCCATTTTGAGCGACCGATCAGGCTGCGCAGCCGAGCGGTGATCGTCGGCGCGAACGAGCATGGCCACCGTAGACGGAGACGCCATGGGGTCCGTCCCGGCGTGGTGGGCACAAGTGGGCCAATAATCTTGCAGTGGCTAGCCAGCGCCAGTTTTTCTTCCAACGCGCCGCGCCGAAGCATGCAACAGACGAAGACGTCGAACCGTGAAGGGTCCAACCGCGACGCATTGTGGACAAGATCCATCTCTGCACCGCCAACATCCAGTGTCGGGATAAGAAAGAGAACGCGAATTTTCTTCGGTAAGGACATAGTCTGACGCGTTTCATGCGGCATCGTGGTTCGATGATCCTAGAAGATCGGGAAATGCCGAAATTTGTGTAAAAACTTGTATCCCACGTTTCTTATCATTGGATCGTATGCGTCGCAAGCATACGAAGCTTCCATGCCCCGTTTTCCGGGCGACAATGATGGCCGTTCGCGCTGCTGCGCCACCCTGCTTCTGCCCAAAGGCGCGAAGACGAATCGCGGTCGAACCTGGGATGGGCGAGGCCCCGCTGAACCGCGACATGCCATACCGGGCCGAGCTTGCGGACGTGCCCAATTTAGCACAGCAGGCGTTTTTCGCTCCGCGATCCACATCCTCGGCCAGGAATGATTGCCGAGCGATCTTGACCTGCCGCACATCCACAAGACTCTGATGATGCGCGACTTCGCACTGTCCCAGCGTTTTGGTAAGGATGGCGCACGACAACCAGACAGCCGCCATGTTCGCGCCGCCATACCGCGGCGCGGCCGGCGACAAGCCTTAGGGCGAAAGCACCGATGCCCTTGCCGGAATTCAGGGACTGGACATTCTCGGTCAAGACATTCGCCACGGCGATTCTGGCCCTGTATGTCGCGTTGTGGTTGCAGTTGGATTCGCCCTACTGGTCCATGATCACGGTCTATGTGCTGGCGCAGCCGTTGGCGGGACCGATGCTGGCAAAAGCCGGCTTCCGCTTACTGGGCACGGTATTGGGTGCGCTCGTCGGGGTGATCCTGGTGACGTGTCTTGTCGATGCGCCGCCACTGCTGGTGGTCGCACTTGCGGCGTGGTGCGGCCTGACACTGACCGTGTCCCAATTGGACCGAACCCCGCGAGGCTACATCTTCTCCTTGTCCGGCGTGACCGCGGCAATCGTCGGCTACGGCAGTGCGAGCAACCCCCTGCAAGCCGCAACCGTCGCCCTGGATCGCGTCGAGGAAATCACGCTCGGCATCGTCGCCACCTCCCTCGTGCTGGGCGTCGTCTTCCCGCGCCCGCTCGGCCCTGTTCTGCTCACCCGGTTGGACGCCATGCGTGGGGCGATCGTGGTTTTGGTGCGCGAGGCGCTGGGCAGTGGCGGCGAAACGGCGACGGCATGCGACGCAAGCCGGACGTTGGCGGCCGGGGTTGGCGAGGTGACGAATATGATCGCGCAACTGCGCTTCGACACCTCCCCGCTCTACGCCGCGACCGTTCCCGTCACGGCGCTGCTGTCACGCATGTCGTTCCTGCTGCCGGCGATTTCCGACGTCGGCGCCCGCGTGGCGGCGCTGCGGCAGGCGGGCATTCTGACGCCGGCCTTGCAGGACCTGCTCGACCGTATCGATGCCTGGGTTGCATCGCCCGACGATGATCCGACGCCGTTGCGCGCGGCGATCGACGCCATGCTGATGCCAGCCGATCAGCCCTCGGCGCAGCCGGGTATCCTGATCGCCAGCCTGCTGCACCGCCTGAAAGAGATGCTGGCGGCGGTGCGCGATAGTGCCGTGCTGCAACGTCACGTCGCCAAGGGCGAGGCCGACCTGCCCGCGTTGTGGCTGCAGACGGGTCTCGAACCGGACGGAATGCGCTTTCGCGATTTGGCGATCGCGGCATTGTCGGGGTTGGCCATAGCGCTCGGGTTGCTGGTGACGTCATCGTTCTGGATCGCCAGCGCCTGGCCGCTTGGCGGAACCGCGGCGATTTACTGTGCGATTGCGTGCATCCGGGGCGCATCAGCCGACGATCCAAGCGTGAGTATCATGGTGGTGACGAAGGCGAACCTGGTGGCCATCATCCTCGCGGCCATCGTGGCCTTCGGGGTGCTGCCGAGCGCGAACAACTTCGAAATGCTGGTCTTGGGGGCCGCGCCGGTGTTTTTGATGTTCGGTCTGTTCAGTGCTCAGGCCAAGACGTCGCTGTTCGGTATGATCGGCGGCGCCCACACGGCCGGGCTTTTGGCGCTGACGGACCACTACAGCGCGCAGTTCGCTACCTTTGCCAATCTCGCCGTGGCGATCATGCTGGGCAATTTCGCCGGCGCGACGACGATGACGTTGGTCCGCAAGATTTCCGCCGCCTGGTATGCTCGGCGTTTGCAGCGTCTGAACCGGCGCGACCTGGCCAGTTTCGCGGCCGGGCGCAGCCAGATTTCACCCCAGGACCTGATCAGCGTGATGCTGGATCGCCTGGTCGATCTCACGGCCAGGCTGCCGCGGCAAGATGCGGATGCGGATGCTGTCTTGCGCGCCGCCCTGCGCGATATGCGGGTGGGTCTGAACCTTCTGGCGCTGGATCAAGGGCCGGCGGGCGCTGACAGTCTGCACACGGCGCTGGGCGCGCTGGCCCAGCATTACCAGGCCGATGCGGCGCCGGATGAGGCCTTGCGGGCACAGATCGACCGGGCCGTGGACGACGTCGTGGCCGATCCGGATGGGCGCGGATCCGGTACGATGGCGCATCTGATGGGGATTCGGCATGGGTTATTTCCAGACGCGCAACCCTATGGCATGACGCCGGCGAACGGACGGGCCGCGTGATCCAAGAAATCGACATTTTCGGGGTTTTCGTAACGCCGGCCTTGGTCTGGATGGCGGTGGCGCTGGCGCTTGCCTGGGCGCAGCGGTTCGCCATGGAACGGCTGCGGCTTTATCGGTTCGTCTGGCACAAGCCGCTGTTCGATCTGGCGGTGCTGGTTTTACTTTTTTGCGGCGTTGCCAGATGGGCGGTGGGAGCATGAGCAAACTTGGCATGCGCATGGCGGTGACCATGCTGGCCGTGGTGGCGGCGGGGTTCTTCGGCTGGCGCTTGTGGGGCTACTACATGTATTCGCCATGGACGCGCGATGGCCGCATTGGCGCGGATGTCGTCGGCGTCGCACCGGATGTGTCCGGTTTGGTGATCGAGATCGCGGTGGCCAACAACCAGATGGTTCACAAGGGCGATGTGCTGTTTCGCATCGACCCGGTCCGCTTCGAACTAGCGCTGGCGCAGGCAGAGGCTGACGTTCAGGCCCGACAAGCCATTTCCGCGGAAGCCAACCGCGAGCGGGACCGCGCTTTGGCGCTGACGACGTTGGAAGTCTCGGTCGAAACGCAGCAGAGCAAGATCTCGGCCGCGGCCGTGGCTGAAGCGAACTTACAACTGGCGCTAACCGCGCGTGCGGTTGCGGCACTGGATCTGCAACGATCCACGGTGCGGGCGTCCGTCGATGGGATCGTGGCGAATTTCCAGATGCGGCCGGGCGACTACATGACACGGTCCGCTCCGGTCTTTGCGATCGTGGATACGGATTCGTTCTATGCCGAAGGCTATTTCGAGGAGACGAAAATCCCTCGGATCCAGGTGGGCGATCCGGTCAGGCTGCATCTGATGGGCGATGCCCGGGTTCTGAGCGGGACGGTGGAGGGGATTGCCGGCGGGATCGCCAATAGCGAACGGGTGCATGCCGGCACGCTGCTGGCCGAGATCCAGCCGACGTTCAGTTGGGTGCGTTTGGCGCAGCGCATTCCGGTTCGTGTGCACATCGACACCGTGCCGGCCGGTATCCGGCTGATTTCCGGACGCACGGTGACGGTGGAGGTCTTGGAGCGGCACCCGTAGCGGACCTTGCGGGGGGCCGCATCCAAACGGGTTTTGAACTGGGATCTGGTTGAGGCGGCAAAGGAAAAATGGCGGAGCGATAAACTTCTTCCACAAAAATTCTCTTTTTGTTTCCACGAATCCCCTCGGTTCCGCACAAATTACCGAGGCTCATTTCGTATTCTAACGCCTACGCTGATAAAGCCATGCTTAGCACCAAGCGGGGCGCAAACGGTATTCGCGGCTCCGAAAGAGTCAATTTGACTTGATACTATCTTTTACTCACGCATTCGTAACGTCGCATTCCAACTCTTTGAAAGGAAAGGACGCAAAGATGCTGGTCATCCGAAGCGACGCAATAAACATGACCCAGTTAGAGCTGGCCGAACGCTGGCACATCTCCCCACGCACCCTCGAACGCTGGCGCTGGACCGGTGAGGGTCCGCTCTTCATCAAGATCGGGGGACGGGTAGTTTATCGAGTATCGGACATCGAAGCATACGAGCAATCGATGATTCGTTCCTCCACCTCGGACTCCCATCAGACTCGACAAGCCCGCACCTGATAATGTGGTTGCATGGCGGCCGAACCTGTCTCGGCCATCATCGCAGCCGACGGAAACGACGAGACATAACGTCTAACCAGTCACCCACGATTCCACCGGCGAATAAAATGGTTATCGCCATTTCGGCGTGGACACGGATCGTCGCGCGCAAATTCGCGATGGCGACAGAGATCAAATGTTTAATGCTCCAGCATCTCACCGGTCAGGAAATCGACGAAGTCGTCCTGTTCGTCATCCGCTATCGGGCGATCATCCTCGCTGCCACGAAACCATTTGG
>Ga0164296_1002915_pt1 | contig 16553 bp, 13 predicted proteins | sample GEODES057metaG_FD_113533 | JGI IMG/M metagenome (GOLD analysis project Ga0164296, IMG submission 113533) | Dystrophic lake water microbial communities from Trout Bog Lake, Wisconsin, USA - GEODES057 metaG | ecosystem: Environmental > Aquatic > Freshwater > Lake | place: USA: Trout Bog Lake... | reverse complement strand
CTGATGCTGACGCAATCGGCCACCGGACTGATCGAGACCTACTTCATCGGCCGCTTGGGAACCGACGCCCTGGCCGGCGCCAGCGTGGTGTTCCCCGGCATCATGCTGATGCAGATGATCTCCGCCGGATCGATGGGCGGAGGCATATCATCGGCCGTCGCGCGGGCCCTGGGCGGCGGCCGGCGAGACGACGCGTCCCAACTCGTCTGGCATGCCGTGGTGGTGAACGGCAGTTTCGGCCTGATCTGTAGCGCCGGCATGCTGCTATGGGGCGACAAACTCTATCGTGCCATGGGTGCGCAGGGCCCGTCCTTGGCCGCCGCCATGGCCTATAGCAACGTCATATACATCGGCGCCGTACTGTTCTGGGTGTTGAACGCCCTTGCCAGCGTGCTGCGCGGCACCGGCAATATGCTGGTGCCGGGGGCCGTGGTCTGCGGCGGTGCCGCACTGCTGATCCCGCTATCACCCTGCCTGATCTTCGGCATCGGCCCCTTCCCGCGCCTGGGCATCGCCGGCGGCGCCGTCGCGCTTTTGGCCTATTACGCGCTGGGCTCCCTCTGCCTGCTGGGATTTCTGTGCAGCGGTAAAGCCGTGATCCGGCCGGCCTGGCCGGTGCGATTCGGCTGGCGCCTGTTCCACGCCATCCTGCGCATCGGCGCGCCGGCCTGCACCACGTCGATCCAGACCAACCTGACCATCATGCTGACCACCGGCATCGTCGGCGTCTTCGGACCCGCGGCCTTGGCCGGCTTCGCCACCGGATCGCGGCTGGAATACCTGATGGTGCCGATCGCCTTCGGTGTCGGCGCGCCCCTGGTCGCCATCGTCGGCACCAATATCGGCGCCGGCCAACACGCCCGCGCACTCCGCGCCGCCTGGTTGGGCGGAGCTATGGGCTTCTGCCTGACCGAGGTGGTAGGCCTGACCGCCGCCTTCCACCCCGCCGCCTGGCTGTCACTGTTCGGCAATGACCCCGCGATGCTGGAAACCGGCGCGACCTACCTGCGGATCGTCGGCCCCTGGTACGGCATGTTCGGGCTGGGCTTGGTACTATATTTCGCCTCCCAAGGCGCCGGCAAACTGGCTTGGCCGATAGCCGCGCAGTTCTTCCGCCTCGTGCTCGCCGGATGCGGCGGCAATCTCGCGATCTGGTTCGGCGGCACCCTGACCAGCGTATTCTGGATCATCGGCCTCGCGCTCGGCCTGTTCGGCGGCACCGTCGCAACCTCCATTCTCCTCGGAGGCTGGGCGGCGCGCCGATCCTGACCGCCGCTATTTTTGTTGCGGGCGCGAGAAGAAATCACCAAAGCGCAGCGTGTGGTGGCTACGCGCATATTGCGGCGGGAATTTCACCGGCTCGCGCATCGCTTCGCCGGCATGCCAAGCCCAGCGCGGGTTATAAGTCATGCCGCGGCCCAGCGCGACCATATCGGCCGCGCCGTCGCGGATAACCTGTTCCGCCTGCAACGGATCGGTGATGATGCCGACCGCCATGGTGGGGATGCCCACATCCTCCCGCACCCGGCGCGCGAAGGGCACCTGATAGCTGGGGCCGACATCGATCTTCTGATCCGGGCTGGACCCGCCCGACGACGCACAAACATAGTCACAGCCCAGCTTTTTCAGTTCGGCCGCAAACACGACCGAATCCTCGACCGTCCAGCCGCCATCCACCCAATCGGTGGCGGAAATCCGCACGCCCATCGGCTTATGCGCCGGCCAGGCAGCGCGCATGGCGGTGAAAACCTCCAGCGGATAGCGCATCCGGCCCGCCAGATCGCCGCCATACCGATCGTTACGATTATTCGATAATGGCGAGAGGAACGAGTGCAGCAGATAGCCATGCGCCGCATGCATCTCGATCAGATCGAAGCCGATCGCCTCAGCCCGCTTGGTGGCGGCGACGAAGTCCTGCTTCACGCCCTCCAACCCGTCATCATCCAGCATGCGCGGCGCCGGACGGCCCGGAAACGCCACGTCGCCCGGCCCCACCGGCACCCAACCGCCGTCCGCCGGCTCGATGTAATGATAGCCTTCCCACGGCCGCGATGCGCCGGACTTGCGACCGGCATGCGCCAACTGGATACCCAGCGCCGTCTGGCTGTGCTGCTTGCAGAACGACACGATGCGCGACAACGACGCCTGCTGCGCATCCGTCCATAACCCCAGATCATACAGGCTGACGCGGCCGCGCGGCTCCACCGACGTGGCTTCAAAGATCATCAGCCCCGAACCGGACACCGCCCAGTTGCCGTAATGCATCAGATGCCAATCCGTCGCCTCATTCGCCAACGTGGCCGAATATTGCGCCATCGGCGCAACGACGATGCGGTTATGCAGTTCGAGATCACGCAGCTTGATGGGCGTGAAAAGCCGATGGGCCATCGTTGGGTCTTTCGTAAAAGCAGAGGAAACGGGTTATTCGGCGGCCAGGCGCGGCGCTTCCATCGCCTGGACGTGCGGCAATACTTCCTTGGCAAACAACCGCAGCATCGCCGATGTCTTTTCATGGCCGTAATACGGCGGATAGTGCAACATCACCGATGTCGCGCCCAGTTTCCGCAGACGCTCGATCTGGCGGATCACCGTATCGGGCGAACCGTGCAAAATGGTGTTCTCGGCCAACCGATCGTAACTCATGGCATTATCGTCGCGTTCGGCGGTGACTTCGCCGAAATAGCGGCCGGTGCCGCTGCTGACGAAACTGCGCACATGGCGCACGACGCCTTCCGCGCTGTCGGCTTTCGCCTGAGCATCCGTAGGCGCGACATAGACAAGGCGCGCGACATCGACCTCGCCAAAGGCGGGGTTCTGGTTATACGGGGCGACCGCCTCTTTCATGTGGCGGCGATAGAGAGCGATGTGATCGCCAATGATGCTGAACTCGGGCAACGTGGACTGCATCAGGCCAACCCCCCAGCGCGCCGCCTGGGTCATCGACCTGTCCGTGCCGGCGCCCATATAGATCGGTGGATGCGGCTGCTGCACCGGCAGCGGGAAAATCTCATACGGTTCCTGGATCTGGAAATTATAGTATTTGCCCGCCGCGGTCAGGCGCTTTTCATGAAAGCCGCGCAGGATCAGCGGAATCGCTTCTTCCTGCATGTCCCGCCGCTGCTCGTAATCGACGCCCAGCCCCTCGAACTCATAGGGCCGATAACCGGACCCCAGCCCAAGCTGGAAGCGACCTTTGGAAAGGATATCGACGAAGGCGGCGTTTTCGACGATCCGCATCGGATGGTGCAACGGCACCACCATCACGCCGGCACAGAGTTTGATGCGCTTGGTCAGCGCCGCAAGATAGCACAAATAGCTGAACGGATCAGGCAGGATCCCATACTTGCTGGAGAAATGATGTTCGGCGATCCAGATACTATCGAAGCCGAGTTCATCAGCCTCCAGGATTTCCCGCGTCGTCCGCTCATGCACCGCCTGGTGCGGGAACGGTTCGGTTTCCGGATCAGGGTGCGAGGTGTGCAGGATGCCGATTTTCATGGTTCTCTCCCTTATCGCCCATTATCGCCGATCATCGGCGGGCGGGCCCGACAGCCCGCCGCCACTATAAAGCGCGGATTTTTCTACACCGGAACGAAACGGAACCCGTCGCCCCAGCGCGTGATGCGCCCCGCCGAGGGGGACGGGAAATGCGCTGTGCACACCAGCGTGGACGTATCGCACAGGCAGGAAAACAGCTTGCGCCGCGTCTCGCCTGCCTGCGGCGAGGAGTAATCCACCCGCATCCCCAGTTCCGGATAACGCGCCTGGATCGGCGAGTGGATCATATCGCCCGTGATCACCGCGTCATCGCCCGCTTTGCCGACCTGCACCGAATAATGATCGATCGTATGCCCCGGCGTCGGGATCAGCTTGATAAGATCATTGAAGGCATGGTCGCTTTTCACCACTTCCTCGCGCTTGGCTGCAACGATCGGCAGCACGGAATCGGTAATCCACGGCGCCGCGGCAGCATCTTTCTTTTCCGCCTCGGTCCAGTGCGCCAATTCCACGTCCGAGAAAACATATTTCGCCTTCGGAAACGTCGGCACCCAGCGGCCATTTTCCAGCTTGGTGTTCCAGCCGACATGATCGACGTGCAGATGCGTGCACATCACATAGTCGATCTGATCGACGGAAACGCCGGTCGCTTTCAGGTTTTTCTCGAACGCATCGGAGTTCATCATATTCCAGAACGGACGCGCCGGCCGCGGCTTGTGGTTGCCGACGCAACTGTCGATCAGGATGTTATGGTGCTTGGTCTGGATCAGATAAGACTGGATGCACAGCACCAATTCGCCGTTCGACTTGTCCAGAAATCCGCCGTCGGTCATCCAACCGCGGTTTTCTTCCAGCACCTCCGGCGTCAGGTCAGGAAAGAAGACCAGCGGGTCGAAGAACGGCCCTTCCTGTTCCACGATGCGGTGGATGGTAACGTCGCCGACCTGAAATGTCGTGATGGCCATGGGTGTTTCCTCCGGTTTTGCCGGACTCTACCCTGACCGCGCCAGCAAGCAAACCCACGCCCCACCGTCACGCAACCGCGGCATCACTCACCATGAAAGACGGCGTGACCGCGCCGTTCCACGCCTCCGCCCGCAAATGGCCCGCCAGGTGCAATGCCACACTCTGACCGCGCGCCAGCAGCGCATCCGCCAGAGCCCCTTCGCGGGCGCGAAACATCATCACCTTCAGCCGCGGCCCGCCCGACTCGCCTTCAACATAGGCGCGGATGGTATTGCCATCCCGCCCGATGCGGTCCGACCGCACCACGCGGGCGCGCGCCAGCACCAAAGTCGGTTCCTCATTACCGGCACCGAAGGGGGCCAGACGCTCCACCTGCTGGGCCACCTCGGTGGTCGCACCCGCAACGGTGATGCTGCCCTCGATCGCCAGATCCGCCGCCCCCGGCAGGTTGGTCGCGGCCGCCAGACGCTCGTTCAAAAAGGCATGAAATGCCGGCACACCGTCCGCCGGCAGGGAAAATCCCGCCGCCATCGAATGCCCGCCACCGGTCAACAGCAAGCCGCTCTGCCTGGCCGCGATGATGGCCGATCCCAGATCCAGCCCGGCGACCGAGCGGCCCGATCCTTTACCGACGCCATCCACCACCGCCGCCACGCAGGCCGGGCGGTTGAAGCGTTCCTTGATGCGCCCGGCAACGATACCGACGACGCCAGGGTGCCACCCCTCCCCGGCCACCAGCACCACCGCATTGCCCGCCGCCAACTGCGCCTGGGCAGCCTGCATGGCGGTTTCCATAATCGACGACTCCACCTCCTGGCGCTGCCTATTCACCCCATCCAGCCGCTCGGCCAAAGCCTGCGCTTCCAGCGGGTCCTCGGTCAGCAGCAGGCGAAGGCCCAGATCAGCCTCGCTGATCCGCCCGCCGGCATTGATGCGCGGGCCCAAGGCAAAACCGCACGTCGCGGCAGTCAACGCCTCACGCGCGCCGGAAACCTGCAGCAGCGCGGCGATCCCGGGGCGAGAGCGGCGAGCCATCACTTTCAGCCCCTGGCAGACCAAGGCGCGGTTCAGCCCGGTCAGCGGCATCACGTCGCACACCGTCGCCAGGGCAACCAGATCCAGCAGCGCCATCAGATCAGGCTCTGCCGCACCGTTGAAATACCCCGCGCGACGCAACGCCCGCACCGTGGCGACAGCCGTCAGGAACGAAACCCCCGCCGCACACAGGCCACCAAGGCCCGAGCGATCATCCAGCCGGTTCGGATTGACCGTGGCCAGGATCGCCGGCGGCGGGCCTTCCGCCTTGTGGTGATCGAGCACGATCAGATCGCAACGCCCCGCAACGGCGGCCAGGGTTTCCCCGGCGGCGGTGCCGCAATCGACGCAGACGATCAGCCGAGCGCCAAGGGCTAGTAGGCGGTTGAGCGCTGGGACATTGGGGCCGTACCCTTCCAGGATGCGGTCCGGCACGTGGTGATGAACGGCGCAACCCAAATCGCGCAGAAAGCGCACCAGCAAGGCGGATCCGCAGGCGCCATCGACGTCATAATCGCCGAACACCGCCACCGTCTCTCCGTGGCGAACGGCGTGAGCCAGCCGCTCCGCCGCCAGATCCATATCCACCATCACCGCCGGATCGGGCATCAAGGCGCGCAGCGTCGGTTCCAGAAACGTCGCCGCCTGCTCCACGCCGATGGACCGCGCGGCCAGCAACCGGCCGACGATCTCCGGCACGGCCAGGCGCTGGGCGATGGCGAAGGCGACACGGTCTTCGCCATGACGCCACAGCCAACGCCGGCCCGACAGGCTGGCCGAGACCCCCAAGGCAGGCGCCGCGGTCGCGGCCATGTCCGTCGTCACAGGCTGCAAGCCCGCACCCCGAGGGGCGCCATCCCTAGACGGTCATCCAGGTTTTGGTGATCAGATTATGGTGCGCCTCAACGAAGCGCACCGTGCCGGAATGGCTGCGCATGACGATCGAATGCGTCGAGGCCCCGCCCGGCCGGCGGCGCACGCCGCGCAGCATCGCGCCGTCGGTCACGCCCGTCGCGGCAAACATCACATCGCCCTTGGCCATTTCCTCGACGGTGAAGCAGCGCTTCGGATCGGCATGTCCCATGGCGCGCACGCGTTCGATCTGGTCGTCCGATTCATACATCAGACGCCCCTGCATCTGGCCGCCGACGCAACGCAGCGCCGCCGCCGCCAGGACGCCTTCCGGCGCGCCGCCCGAGCCCAGATAGATATCGATGCCGCCATCCGGCAGCGCGGTGGCGATCACGCCCGACACGTCGCCATCGCTGATCAGGATGATCCGAGCCCCCGCTTCGCGCACCTGGGCGATCAGATCCTTGTGGCGGTCGCGATCCAGGATGCAGGCCACCAGATCGGACACCGCACAGCGCTTCGCCTTCGCCAGGTTCTTCAGGTTCGTCGCCACCGAATCGTCCAGCGTGACGACATGCTCCGGCAGGCCGCCGCCGACGGCGATCTTATCCATGTAGATGTCCGGGGCGTGCAAAAAATTGCCGCGTTCGGCCAGGGCCACCGTCGCCAGCGCATTCGGTCCGCCCTTGGCGGTGAGTGTCGTGCCTTCCAGCGGATCGACGGCGATATCCATCGCCGGTCCGCCGCAGCCGACTTTTTCGCCGATGAACAGCATCGGCGCCTCATCCATCTCGCCCTCACCGATCACCACGGTGCCGGCGATACCGACCGCGTCGAAGGCTTTGCGCATCGCTTCCACCGCCGCGCCATCGGCATCGTTCTTTTTGCCCAGGCCGATCCAGTTGGCGGCTGCCAGCGCCGCGGCCTCGGTCACGCGGACCAATTCCAGCGCCAAATTCCGGTCCGTCATCAGGCCGGCGTGCGCCGCTTTATCGAATGCCATCGCTTCCTCCTCGCAAATCGTCTTCTGGACTGTCTAGCACGGTCCACGCACCTGTCGAACGGGGGCATCTCGCGCCATACCGCCGATCAAGCACTGCCCGCCTCGTGTCTCTCGCCGCACGCCGAGCGGTGGCGATCATCCGTTGGAGGACGCGATCCACGGATCGGTCTCCCACAGACGCGCAAGACTCGCGCGCTCATCCTGCATTTGCTTGGTCCATGCCGCGCCATCGGCCCAGGCGGCATAATAGCCGCGCTTTTGCGCCTGCTCCTGAAACGCCTCATCGCTGGCCACGGCCTGCATGCCGTCGATCAGCCGCTGCACCGATGCTTGCGGCGTTTCCACCGGCACGCCGATGCCGCGGCGAATGAACGCCTTCAGCGGGATCCCCGCCTCATCCAGGATCGGCGTATCGGGCAGCAGCACGAAGCGGCGATGCGCGGCGATGCCCAGCGCACTCAGCGAGCCGTCCAAGATCGCGTCGATCACCTCCGACAGGCCCAGCACCGCGGCCGACACGGTGCCCGCCACCAGCGCCTGCCGCGCGGCGGCGGGTGAGGGGAAATTCAGGATATTCAGGCGTGTTTGGGCCAGGTTCTGCAGCCGCAGCGCCGCCAGATGCGGCGGGCTTCCGGGTTGGGAGGTCGCCATCGGCACGGCATCGGCGTCCTCGCTGGCACGACGGATCATATCCTGCACCGACTCGGCCGGATGATCGGCTTGGGAGACGAAGGCGATCGGCTCCCGCTCCACCTGACCCAGCAGGCGGATGCGCGCGATCAGCGACGGCTCATCCCGGTCGATCGCCCGCGCCGGCAAGGTTGGTGTCGTCACCCAGCCGATCGTCGAGCCCGTGGGCGCTGCCGCGGCCAGATCGGCCAGCATGTCGCGGCCGGCGTTACCGGGCCGGTTGACGATGCCGATCTCGCTGCCGATGCCAGTGCCGGTGCCACTGTCCGGCGGCGATAGATGCTCTGCCAGGCACGCCGCGAAATCGCGCGCGATACGGTCGGACCCCGACCCCGTCTGGGCGCCCAACAGCATGAAAACGGCGTTGCCTGCCCGGGCCTGTCCCGCGCCGATGATCATCGGCGCGGCAAGTCCCATACCCCCAGCAATGCCCCCAGCCATGCTCCCAGGCAGGGCGCCGCCCAGGGTGCTGCCCAGGACGCCGCCTAGCATGGTGCGGCGGTGGATCACGGCTCCAGCGCTGCCTGCGTCTTGACCGGGGCGGCGGCGTCCCGGCGCAACCGGTGTTCGCCCAGGAACAGCAGGATCGGCGCGGCAATGAAGATCGACGAGGATGTGCCAACCACGATGCCGAACAGCATCACCCAGGCGAAACCCGAAATCGACTCGCCACCGAACAGCGCCAGCGGCAGGCTGGCCAGGAACACCGTCATCGACGTGCCCAGGGTCCGGTTCAGGGTTTCATTGATCGACAGGTCGATCAGGTCGCGCAGCGGCATCGATTTGTATTTGCGCAGGTTCTCGCGCACCCGGTCATACACCACGACCTTGTCGTTGGTGGAATAGCCCAGGATGGTCAGAATCGCGGCGACCATGACCAGATCGAACTCGATGCGGGTCAGTGCCAGGAAGCCGATCGCCTTGGTGATATCCAGCACCAGCGTCACCACCGCACCGACGGCAAACTGCCATTCGAACCGGAACCAGATATAGATCAGGATCATCACCAGGCTGATGCCCAGCGCCAGCAGGCCGTTGCGGAACAATTCAGCCGAGACGCTGGCCCCCACCGCATCGACGCGCTGGATTTTGGTGCCAGGAACGCCCTGATCCAAGGCGTCACGCACCGCGGCCACCGCCTTCTGAGTCGCCGCCTCGGTCGGTTGTGCACCCAACCGGATCAGCACTTCCGACGGATCGCCGAAGCGCTGCACCCCTTGCTCCCCCACATGGGCGGCGGCAAGGGCAGCATGGATCTTGGCGAAGTCGGCCGGCCCATCGGTGCGGACCTGCATCACGACGCCGCCGGAGAAATCGATACCCAGGTTCAGACCGGGATAGAAGAACAGCACCACCGACGCCGTCGACAGGATCGCCGAGACCACGAGGCCCGCGATGCGACCCCGCATGAACTTGATCGTGGTATTCTCGCGGACAAGGCGAAAACGCGGTTTGATGAACATGATGGAACCTCAGACCGGCAAAGACTTGGGCCGGGTCGCGACATACCAGCGAGAGACCATAAGCCGGGTCAGCATCCAGGCCGTGAACATCGTCGTGGCGATACCCACCGTGATCGTCACCGCGAACCCCTTCACCGGGCCCGAGCCGAAAACGAACAGCATCACGTGCGCCAGAAACGCCGTGGCGTTGCTGTCGAAGATCGTGCTGTAGGCGCGCTTGAACCCGTGCTCCAGCGCTTGTAGCGGCGGGCGGCCCAGTTTCTGCTCTTCGCGAATACGCTCATTGATCAGGATGTTGGCGTCCACCGCCATGCCCAGGGTCAGCAGGATACCAGCCATGCCGGGCAGCGTCAGCGTCGCTTCCAGCAGCGACATCAGCCCCAGCATCAGGAACAGGTTCACCAGCAGCGCGATATTGGCGAACCAGCCGAACAGGCCGTAGAAAATGCCCATGAAGGCGACGACGAACAGGAAACCCGCGATCAGCGAAACCGCGCCGGCGCGGATACTATCCGCCCCCAACTCGGGGCCGACACTGCGCTCTTCCACCACCGTCAGCGGCGCCGGCAACGCACCGGCGCGCAACAGCACCGCCAGATCATTGGCCGACGTGGCGGTAAACGACCCGCTGATCTGACCGCGGCCGGCGGTGATCGCCTCACGGATGACCGGCGCCGAAATCACCTTATCGTCCAGCACGATCGCAAACCGGTGGTTCACGTTCGCTCGGCTGATATCGGCGAAGCGCCGAGCACCGACGGAATTGAAGGTGAAGTTGACGACCCATTCGCCGGTTTCCGGGCTGGTGCCGGCGCGGGCGTCGGTCAGGTCGGCGCCATCGACGTCGATGCGCTTGCGCACGGCAACCTTTTCGCCACCGCGATCGAGCATCGGCAGGTAATCCGTTCCCGGCGGGGCGACGCTGCTGGCGGTCGGCACCACCGTTTCATCGACCAGGCGGAAGGTCATGTGCGCGGTCTTGCCGATCAACTGCTTGATCCGGTCCGGATCGCTGATGCCGGGCAACTGCACGACGATGCGGTTCTGCCCCTGGCGGGTGATCTGCGGATCGACGACGCCGGTCTGGTCGATGCGGCGGCGGACGATCTCGATCGACTGATCCACCGCACCCGCCGCCCGCTGCGCCAAGGCCGGCGCCGACAGCGTCATGGTGATCGCGCCGTCCGGTGTCGCCTCCAGCGCCATATCCGGCTGGCCGTTATTCGGATCGAAGGAGATCAGCGCCTTCAGCGCCGCCATCGCGATATCGGTCTTGGCCGCATCACGCAGCCGCAGCACGACGCGGTTCTGGTCGGGTTGCGAGTCGAGGGACTGATAGAAAACCTGCTTTTCGCGCAGGGCCTGGCGGATACTATCCTCCAGACTGGCGAGGCGCTCCTTGGTGACCGCCTTCATATCGACCTCGAGCAGCAGGTAGCTGCCGCCCTTCAGGTCGAGCCCCAGATGCACCGTATGCCAGGGCAACCAGGACACCGGCGCGGGGAACAGATTGGGCACGCCCAGCAAAAGCCCAAGCAGGCAGACCGCCAGGATGGCGGTCGTCTTCATGCGGCTGAAATACATCATGGTGGCGCGACAATAGGCTCCTGGAGTCACCGGCCGGCCCGGCTGCGGTGCTATGCGCTGCGGTCCCGGGAATGTCTAGTACAGGTTTGCATCGCCATCCCGCCGCGCGCACTGACGAGCCGCCTGCCGGAGGTGGCTAACTCTTGGGCCACCGCCTGGGCCAAGGCCGGACTTCACCAACCCCTGGGCCAACCCCCTGGGCCAAGGCCGGACATCGCCACCCCCTGGGCCAACGCCGCACGTTGCCACCCCCCGGGCCAACCCTTGGGCCAACCCCTGGGCCAACCCCTAGGCCACCCCCCGGGCCAACGCCGCGCATTACAACGGCCACGCATAACCAAACGCCCCATCATGCCGCACACGACGTCTTGCCAAGCGCCACGCCTGGGCCGATATCCGCGGACATGAGCGTCGCGCTTGCCCCAACCGCCCCGGCCGATCGGTCCTCGCTGCACATCGCCCTGCTGGTGGTGGCCTGCGGCGCCGTGTTCTGGTGGCTGGCAGAGCACGTCCCCGCCGATCTGCCGATGGTCCTGCCGTGGGACTTCTTCTGGATCGACTATCTGTGCCTGGTCTTCCCGACGGCGTGGTACATCCGCGGCCTGCTGCTGACCCCGGCGGCGGAGCGGCCGCATATCCTGCGCCAGGTCGCGTTCTTTTCCGGCATCCTGGTGATCTGGGCCGTAACCCAGACGCGCTTCGTGTTTCTGGCGCAGCACATGTTCTTCCTGAACCGGCTGCAGCAATTGGGCATGCACCATATCGGCCCGGTGCTGGTCGCCCTGGGCTGGCCGGGGGCGACGATCGCCCGCGGCATGCCCGGCTTCATGCACCGCGTCATCGCCTGGCGCTGGCTGCGATCGACACTGAAAGTGGTGCAGCACCCGGTGATCGCCGGCTCACTGTTCGTCGGCCTGCTATGGCTGTGGCTGCAACCGGCGGTGCACCTGCCGGCGATGCTGTCCCCCACGCTTTACGACATCATGAACCTCAGCATGGTGATCGACGGATTGCTGTTCTGGTTCCTGATCCTGGACCCGCGCCCCGCCCCATTTGCCGCGCATAGCTTCGCCGTGCGTCTCATCACCGTCATCCTGGTCTGCTTCCCCGAGATGATCATGGGCGCTCGGCTTAGCTTCACGACGGACTCGATCTATCCCTATTACGATCTGTGCGGCCGCCTGCTGCCATCGATCGGCGCGCAAGAGGATCAGCATATCGGCGGCATCATCGTCTGGATCCCAGGCTCGTTGATCAGTTCCGCCGCGTTCATGATCATCATGATCCATCTCCGCCTGCAGGAGGATAAGGCCGTCGGCGGCAAACACGACGACGATATCGTCCTGCCGTCCGGCGTGCGCATCTCCTCGGCGTCTTGGACGGGCAGAGCACGATGAGGAAGCCGCTGCCGCGCCGTAGCGTGTGCAAGCTGCTGACCGGCGCCGGATTGGCGGCAGCCGGTGCGGGGGGCGGCGCACAGGCTCAGGGCCTGCCGATCACCGGCGTGCAGCAGAACCAGCCATCGCCTGCCGCCGATTGGCATAACTTCGACATCACCGGCTATGCACCGCCGCTGGAACTGCGCATGCAGGCCACGCCGGACGGGCGCACCGTGACGCAAGAGGCGTTTCGCGGCAGCGTCACCATGCTGTATTTCGGCTATACGTTCTGCCCGGATGTCTGCCCGCTGGTGATGCAGAACGTCGTCACGGCCCTGGATCGTGCGAAGGAGACCGGTGGGGAGACCGGTGGGGAAACCGGTGGGGAGGCCGTCGCAAACGTCCGCTTCGCCTTCGTCACCGTCGATCCTCGCCGCGACAGCATCAAGGCGCTGACCGACTACACCAGGTCTTTCGGCCCGCAGTTCCTTGGCCTGCGCGGCGACGACAACGCGCTGGAACGGCTGTCGCGCCGCTATCGCACCGCCTATTCCGTCACGCCGTCGGATGATCCTCGGCTGTATGACGTGTCCCACTCGGACTCGATCTACGTCTTCGATGCGGACCTGAACGCGCGCGTGCTGGTGCCCTCGATGGCGACGACGACACCGGATATCGACGGCCTGGCGCGCGATATCCGCCGCCTTGCCAACGACCCGCCATCGCGATGGCGCTGGCTGCTGGGCCGCTTCTGATCGCGGCCGGCCTGTCCCGGTAAGCCGCCGCGCCTGTGCGACATACCCGTTGGCATGGGCCATGCGATCTGGCGCGGCGCGTTGCCCTGATGTGACTTGGATTTGGTGGGGATCTGACGGCGATCTTGCGCCGATCTGGCTCCCCGCTGTGGCTCTCGCGATGCCCCCCGCGATGCCACTCGCGACGCCCCTTGGAGGGGTCCCCCTGCCCAATCGCGCAAAAACGTGCATCATCGCGTCCAGAGCAGAACAGGAGGAAACCAAGATGCTGAAATCCGGCGTATCGATGTTCTTTACGGACTATTCGATCAGCCCGGCCGAATTGGGCCAGGCACTCGAATCGCGCGGCTATGAGTCCGTCTGGGCGCCCGAGCACTCGCACATTCCGGTAACCCGCAAATCGCCCTTCCCCGGCGGCGGCGACCTGCCGAAGAAATACTATGACGCCATGGACCCGTTCGTTACGCTGACCGCGGCGGCAGCGGCGACGAAGACGCTGAAGGTCGGCACCGGCGTCTGCCTGGTTGCTCAGCGCGACCCGATCCAAACCGCCAAGCTGGTCGCCAGTATCGATCAGGTGTCGGGCGGCCGCTTCCTGTTCGGCATCGGCAATGGCTGGAACCAGGATGAGTTAGAGGATCACGGCGTGAAGTTCGCCGACCGTCACAAGGTGGCGCGCGAACGTGTCGAGGCCATGAAGGAAATCTGGACCAAGTCCAAGCCGGAATATCACGGCGAGTTCGTCAATTTCGACCCGATGATGACGTGGCCGAAGCCGGTGCAGAAGCCGCATCCCCCGGTTATCGTCGGCGGCGCCTTCCCCTATTCGGCTCGGCGGGCGATCCGCTACGGCGACGGCTGGATCCCGCAGGCGGTGCGCAGCGGCTATAACGAGATCGGCGACCTGATCCCGCAATTCCGCACGATGTGCCGCGAAGCCGGCCGCAACCCCGATGAGATCGCCATCACCGTCTGGTTCCCGCGCCGCGACCTGGACCTGATGAAGCGCTATGCCGATCTGGGCGTGGAGCGGGTTGTCTTCAATGTCGAATCCGTCCCGGCGCACGAAGCCCTGCCGGTGATCGACGAGATCGCCGAGTTCATGCTGAAGGTGAACGGCTGACCCAACCGGCGCGGGCGGCGGCCAAGCCACCGCCCGCCGCCGCCCGACAGCGATGACCAGGCAGGATCGTCTATCGGCCGCCAACCATCGATAACCACCATTCCCGAGCCATAAACCACTGGCCATAAACCACTGGCCATCAGCCAGCACCCAGCCGTCAGGCAGAAGCCGGCGATGCCGCGGGCTTCGTCTGGCGCCGCAAGGCGGGCACCAGCAGCAGTGCCGACCCGCCCATCACCGCCATCAGCAAAAACACCGACCCGCCGTAGCGGGCGTAGATCCACCCCGCCAGCAGCGTCATCAACCCCGTCGGCGCGCCAAACCCCAGCGCCGAATGCAGCGCCTGCGCCGTCGCCGCCCGGTCGGCCGGGATGAAGCGGCTCAACATCATCATCGAGGACAGATGCTGCATGGCGAAGGTCGCCGCATGCAGCGGCTGGATCAGCGCCATCACCGGCACCGGCAGAACGAAGGCGGTCAGCGTCCACCGCACCAGCGCCGCCGCCGCCGCACAGGCGGTCAGGCCAGCCGGCCCCAAGCGGCTGACCAGCCGGCGGCCGCGCGCGAACAGCAGAACCTCGGCAATGATGCACTCCGCCAGCAGCAGTCCGATCACGGTGTCGCTAATCCCCTGGGAGCGCCAGTAGAGCGCCGCGAAGCCATAGAACGCGGCGTGCGAGCCCTGGATCAGGGCCGTGCAGCCCAGGGTCAGGCGAAACGCCGGGATGCGAAACAAGGCCAGGCCGGCCAGCGGATGCGGTGCCGCCGGCGGCACCGTCGCCTCGGGCAGGCGCAGGCTGATCAAGGCGGCGAGGCCATAGCCGAACCCCTGAAGCCATGGCACCAGCCAGGAGCCGACCCGACCCAGCAACCACCCCGCGACCGCCGTCATCACCATGAATGCGGCCGACCCGACCGAGCGCACCGGGCCGTATTCGATCCGGCCCTCCCGCGCCAGGCTCAGCGCCAGCGAGTCGGTCAGCGGCCCGATCGCACTCGCTGCCAATCCCTGAAACGCCGCGATGAGAAGGATGGGCCAAAACCCCGATGCCGTCAGATAGGTCAGCGCCAGCGCCGCGGCAGTGCAGGCGGCAAAACACAACACCGGGCGCCGCCGGCCCAGGCGATCCGCCACCGTGCCCCAGGCCGGACCGGCCAAGACCCGCAACAGCGCCGCCAAGCCCAGAACCTGACCGATCTGCCCCGGCACCAAGCCATGATCGGCGAACCATAACGGCATGAAGGCATTTACGGCCGCGGCGCCGAAATAAGCGCCGAAGAAGGCACCAATCGCCAAGCTGGGCGGCCAGGGCCGCGCCAGCAGGGCCAGGATCAGCCGCATCGCGGACGCCATGCCCGCGCGATCACGCGCGCGGCGATCATCGTCTGCCGCTCCGCCACCATCGGCGGGGTCAACCGCCCAAGGACGGGCACAGGCACGGACCCAGTCACGGGGCCAATCCCGTGCCCAGGCACTGGCAAAGTCACGGGCATGCCGATCATACGCGCCGCCGGCGCTGCGTCACGCGCCGGCCTGCAGCGCCGCCGCGGCGTCCCGCACCTTGCGCGCCATCGCCGCGATGCCATTGCCGCGGTTGGTCGACAACGCCTCCAGCAGCCCCATGTCCTTCAGGAAGACCGGGTCGGTCGCCATGATTTCGGCCGCCGGACGGCCGGAATAGACCCGCAGCAGCAGCGCCACCAGGCCCGAGACGATGGCCGCGTCGGACTGGCCGGCGAAATAGAGGTTACCCTCTCGCTCAGTGACTTCCATCCACACCCGGCTCTGACAGCCTGGCACGCGATGCGCGTCATCGGCCCAGGCGTCGGGAAACGGCGGCAATTTGCGGCCCATGTCGATGATGAACTGGTAGCGATCCATCCAGTCGTCGAACAGCGACAACTCATCATTGATCGCCGCGATCGCCTCGGCGGCGGTGGGTTCTTCGGGCTGCACGAACGGGTCTGTCATGGGCTGGATGTGCGGGCCCATGCGGCCAGCGTCAAGGCCGGATGCGCGCGGATCTGATGCACGCGGATCGGTTGTTCGTCTGGCACGGGCGTCGAGCGGCTGGCGCGCCAGGCGGGCGATCGGCCAGTGTGCCAGTGTGCCAGTGTGCCAGTGTGCCAGTGTGCCAGTGTGCCGCCGTGTCGTTGTCTATTCCAGGCCGTAGCGGATCGGCACCGTGACGTCTTGAAAGG
>Ga0164296_1002912_pt1 | contig 16573 bp, 18 predicted proteins | sample GEODES057metaG_FD_113533 | JGI IMG/M metagenome (GOLD analysis project Ga0164296, IMG submission 113533) | Dystrophic lake water microbial communities from Trout Bog Lake, Wisconsin, USA - GEODES057 metaG | ecosystem: Environmental > Aquatic > Freshwater > Lake | place: USA: Trout Bog Lake... | reverse complement strand
GCTCAGCATGCAGGCGACAGCGGCACTGCGAAGAATGCGCCGCCGACACCGAATCCTCACCGCCTGCTTCGCCCAGGCCGAACTTTGGCCTTAACGTCAGTCTATTATGCAAGTCTCAATAATTGAAGTCAATGCTTCGCCAGCCACTCGACCAACTGCTACATCGAATCCACTAAACATATGGGTCGGAACTTGGGTTCCAGTTAGCTCTGGTGACATGTCTAGCGGTGCCTCTATGATTGAACAACCGAGAGGCGAGATAACAATCGCTCTTGATTCATCGGGCGCGTTGCGATTTTCTGGGGGCTTTTCTCTACGAACCGCAAATGCGCGAGATGCCGGGGGTGGTCGCTCAACTCAATCATTCGATGCGAAGATTTCCAGTGGTCGCCTGCAGAAGTCTTCGACCCGGAGCGACTGGTATGCAGTTCCAGGCATATTCTCTTATGTCAAGTCCACTGGCTCCGCGAAGAGCGGGATTGCGAATGTCGATTTGAGCAAGCCAGACACTCTACAAATTCAGTTTCCTGCGCCACCCGACGACACAGTTGATTGGATTAATTTGTCTCGCAAATGATCGCAGCGCCCAACAAAACGCTGTAGCGAACAGGCGCTCGTGTCACGCTCGTTACTTCCTGCCTCCGCCTTTCCCCCATCGCGCAGCGGTCATACCAGATACGCGGCCGCTGAGCTTGGAGTCGTTCGCCTTATCATATCGCCACACGCCATGAGCAATAAACAAGCCTTAACGAACAATTCCGTCCGACCGCGTGCAATCGCTTTCATTGACGACGAGCGGATAGCTGCTGATATGTATGGCAGGGCTATCACCGACTCATGTGGCGTGACCGTAAATCGTTTTCGTTCGCCAGGATCATTTGTCTCTGCAGTTCGCACGGGACAAACCTTTGACTTGATCATAACCGATATGATGATGCCAATTGACGAAGTGTTTCACGACATGATCGGAGACGAGGGCGGAGATGGCATTTACGCAGGACTACTTGTCATCAACCTTGTTAGAGCCGCTGGTGTAACTACTCCAATAATTGTGCTCACAAATTTGTGGGGAACTCACCATGAGCCGTTAATGAGAGCGCAGCGTGAATATGAAGGTATCGAACTCCGAACCAAGCACGACACAGTTCCTTCTTTTCTCGCCGAAATAGTCCGAGAGAAGTTGTTTTCGGAACCCGAACCAACCGGACTTGAAAAGTCGTGGAGTCGCTTATATAAGGCCCTGCAGCTAAAGGTTACGTTTGCAGGAATGGGTATTGATTTCAAAGAACTTTTTACCACGAAGAAACTATGACCACACCAAACCTCAAGGCGAACAAAACGGTTTCAGGCAACGGCTCGTTTGGCATCTGTCGTGTCTTCGGCGCATCCCGCTCGCCGTCGCCTGATCCGAAGCTTCCGCCATTCTCATTATGGAGCATTCGACACCAGTAACGATAAATGATGCGGTCCGACTGTTGTGTCGGAAAATCGGGAGTAGCCACGATCCTCAGTTCATCGACGTTGTCGCGACTTCTGATACCGAGCTATGGAATGAGTGTCATCCGAACGTTGATCACCATGTCGTCGCCTACGGAGGGACCACGATTCGGGGTTGGTGTATTTGGGAGACTCAAAACCATCTTATTGAGGGGGTTTGTCACTCAGTCTGGCGGCGACCGGATGGGTCAGTTATTGATCCGACTCCCCACATGGACCGCGAGACGCGGATTCTCTTTGTTCCTGACGATCGGATAGTCTATTCGGGCCACCAGATTCCGAGCTACCGAATCGCGCTGTCGAAAGAGCGCTGGGTCGAGCGGAAGATCAAAATCGCCGAGGGCATGGAGTCACTTGAGCGGAAATATCGAATCGGCCAGCAGCGCACAAATATTCCGTTGGTTCAAATTCTTCAAATGACGCTCAGTCATACGACTCGAAATGACCAATGTCCCTGTGAGAGTGGACGTAAATACAAAAAATGTTGTGAAGGATTGAGCCTTGAAGAGTTGTTTTCTCGAATGCAACGTGAGGCAGAGAAACAATGCACACCATGCAAATGAGTCCACAGCCCAAGGCGAACAAAAGGGATGCAGAAAACGGCTCGTATGGCCTCTATTGTGTCATCGAAGCTTTCCGCTCGCAGTCGCCTGATCCGAGTCGTTCGCCAAAAGCAAAGCACTATGCCTGACACTGCCACGAAAGACACCATCACGTTGGTTATCGCGGTCGTTGGTGCCGTTCTCGGTATCTACAACGCTTGGAGGGCAGTTTCCAAGGATCGGATTCGGCTCATTGTAACGCCATCGAATTGGGTGGTTGCCGACGGTATGAACGGCATCGTGATTGAGGTCGTTAATATGGGATTCGTTGCCGTCACCATCTCGCAAGTAGCCTTTCGCTTGAAGACCCCCAAGAAGTATATTTGTGTTATCATTCCTGGATTTCTGACAGGCCAGAAACTTCCCCACCGCCTGGAGCCACGGACAGCCGTTTCCATTCACGTCTCTCCAGAGGTTTCCTGCGGTCCCCAGATGGCCAACGTGCGCGATGCCTTCGCCAAGACAGCCTGCGGATGCATATTCTACGGCAATAGCCCTGCCCTCAAGGTACGAATAGCCGCAGCGGCCAAGGCAACCTGCGAGAACGATGATAGCTGACCCATCATCAATTGCGAACAAAAAGGATGCAGGCAACGGCTCGTATAGGATCTGTCGATTCATCTACGATTTCCGCTCGCCGCCGCCTGATCCGAACGTCCGCCCAACATAAGTCCTATGACAGACGACTCCAAAGCAATCATCGCTGGCACCGTGCGCACCCTTGCGCAGCTAGTTCCAATGGCAGGCGGAGCCGTCGCCCAGGCGTGGTCTGAGTATGAGGCGTTCAGCCAGAATAAACGGACCGAAGCCTTTTTTGCTGAGCTAGCTGAACAGTTAAAGCGACTCGAAGCCCAACATGCTGACTTGAAGTCCAAGATAGCTTCGATGCCGGACGCCGCTGAATTGCTTGAAAAATCGGTCACTGCTGCGAAGCGCGAGACAAATGATGTAAAGCGTCAAGTGTTTTCACGGCTTTATGGTAGCTTTTTAGCTGCCCCTGGACTCACAACACCAGACGAGCGAACTGATTTGATTCATCATGTCGAGCAGCTTACTGAGGCGGATTTGACGCTACTTGCTACTTTCGCTCAACATGGCGGCACTCTGCGCGGCGACATGGCAACTGGCACAGTGAATACGGGGTGGAGCGCTGTCGGCCAGAAGGAGCCAGATTCCGCATGGCTACAGAAGCATGGCCATATTGTTCATTCCATTGCAAAGCTTGAAGCGCGGGGGTTAATTCACCGCACCGTTTTCAACGCTGGCTTCCAATATAGTGGGGAGGCAAGTTCTTCGTTTAACATATTTAGAGAGAAGGCTTGGCAAATTACGCCAATAGGAAGGAAGCTCTTGAACAGCATCAAGGACGGCTGAAAATAAGAACCTGCGACCATCCAAGGGGCGAACAAAATGGTTGCAAGCAACGGCTCCTATCGCGTCTGTCGTGTAAGCGATGCTTCCCGCTCGCTGTCGTCTGGTCCAAAATGTTTCCCAATTCCAATGGCTACCTACAAGCCCATCACAGACCATGAGAAAGCCGCCCTGCGTTTTCTAAACGATCTGGGCAACAACGGCATTATCACCTACAATATCACCGACTTTGCGGCTGATATTGTTCCGTCAGTCTATCCAGCATCATATCTCAGTAAATGCACACATGCTACTGTAGCTCTGTCAGGCTGTGCTCCAGACCAGCACGATTACATGGTGATTTGCCCATACCGCGTAGATCGGAATCGTTCAGAGCAGACAATGGTTTATGACCTTGATCCGACAATCATCACATTGGACTCGATCAGCTTGGAACCATCGCCAGTGGCCGTCATCGGCTACCACCAGAACTTTCTCGGTAGGACTTCACCGATCTCGGGATTCGCATACACAGACATTTACACCACAGTTGGTAAGTTGAAGGATTTCATCCTTACTACAGGGCAGCCGCTGTCATCCATACCCTCACCAGTTGAGCGTGGACTTCATCATATGGCCGATTACTTCCGTCAGAACTACGGCATCGCATGACCACCTCCACCATGAGAACAAGGGCGAACATTAAAGGGTGGATTGCTACGAGCCTGAGCGAGCCAGCAGTTGCCCCTGGGATCGGAAGCCCGAAGGGCTGGCACATAGACTAGCCGTGGGTGCTAACCCACGGAACCGTGCCGTCCAGGTCTCTCTAACTCTGTGGAACCGCGTAGCGGTGGCACAAACCGTGCGGGTTTCCAAGGCACGTTTCGCAGATGGAAACCCAGTGCAGGATGGCGCGACGGTTTGTCTCACCGCTACGCGGTTCTACCTATCGAAAACCACGGTGGCAACGTGAACCGTGGGTTTCACCCACGGCTAATAATTATGTCAGCACTCCGGGCTTAGAGAGGGGTTGCTTTTGAATATCTGTGATCCGCGCCGAACTCACCGCCCAATGGCGTCGTTGTCCTTGATGAAAAAGAAATCGGGGTGGCCGGGTTCGCGCTGGGCTTGGAGTCGTTTGCCGTCTTTGAAAAAGACTTTGGTCGCTTCGTCCCAAAGGAAGCCACCGCCGCCCGCGGTGAGGATCTTCACGATGTCGTCGTCGGTGACGTCTTTGTCCTCGCGTTTGTAGAATTCCCACACGGAGCGCCCGTCCTTGAACACGACGTGGATGGTGTAACCGTTCTTGCCGTACTCACGTTGTTCCATCCCATCGCGAGGTTTCAAAAGAGTGCTCGGGCCATAGCGTTGAGTCACTTCCGGAGCCGTTTTCCCCAGGCTGACGAACTGGGACACATCTTCGAGATCGGCGATGGCCTCGAGATTCATGATCGAAAAAAAGTCGTCATGCCGTGGCTGCCTTTCCGCCTTCACCTTGCCGTCGTCCCTCAGGTAGCAATTTTCAGCCGCCTGCCAGATGAAATGATGCCCACCCGTGGAGGCGTCTTTCAGCAGGGCCTGGATGTCGCTGTCAGTGATCTTCTTGTCATTGCGCTTCGTGAGCTCCCAGATGGACTTGTCATTCACAAAAACGACATAGGTCGTCAGGCCATTCTTCGGGTACTCGCGCTGCTCCCAGCCGCCACGGGACCGGTAGGTCTTGCCCTTGCCCAAGCGTTTCGCGATTTCGGTTTTCGTTTCGCCAAGGTGCGCCATGGCCGGAGCCACCAGCGCTGCGAATGCGATGAAGATCAGCGATAGTCGGAAGATGCGATGGGTGCTCATGATAGTGGATGATTCAAGCAGGATGCCTGTGGGTGTGGAAGATCAAAAATTCGGGCGGCTGCTTCATGATAAGTCGCCCTTCCCGCCGCGTTTGTTCCTCCCTCATGAAGCGCCTCACCTTTCTCGCCCTTGCCCTTGGCAGTCTTTTCGCCCCGCTGCTCCACGCCGCCGATGCCGGGCGGGTGTACGAGCTGCGCATTTACACCTGCAACGAGGGCAAGCTGGACGCGCTGCTGGCCCGTTTCCGCGACCACACCTGCAAGCTGTTTGAAAAGCATGGCATGATCAATGTCGGTTACTGGGTGCCGGTGGACAAAGAAAACGGCTCCGACACCACGCTGATCTACGTGCTGGAACACAAGAGCCGCGAAGCCGCCAAGGAGAGCTTCAAGGCCTTCGGCGCGGACCCTGAATGGCAGGCCGCACGCAAGGCCAGTGAAGAAGCAGGCAAAATCCTCGCCAAGCCGCCGGAGTCAATCTTCATGACCCCCACGGATTACTCGCCGCCGCTGGCCATCGCCAAAGGCGGCACGCCACGCGTGTTTGAAATGCGCACCTACACGACGCCCGCTGGGAAAATCGACGCGCTGAACGCCCGCTTCCGCGACCACACGGTGAAGCTCTTCACCAAGCACGGCATGACCAACCTCGCCTACTGGACGCCGACCGATGCGGACAAAGGCGCTGGCAGCAAGCTGATCTACATCCTCGCCCATGACAGCAAGGAAGCCGGGCTTGCTTCCTTTGCCGCTTTCCGCACGGATGCTGACTGGATCAAAGCGAAGGCCGCCAGCGAAGCCGCCAACGGCGGTTCCCTCACCATCGAACCCCTCTCCGAGGGCGTGAAAAGCATCTATATGAAGGCGACAGATTTCTCGCCGATTCAATAGGCGTGTCAAAGCATGAAGCGAGGACCGCCTTGGATGCCAAAGGCGGCCTCGAATGGCTCATCGCAGGCGTGGTCCATGCCTGCTGCGTGTCCCCGTACCCCTCCATCTGAACATTTTTTTCGTTTTTTTGTGTCGCACCTGCGACATTCAGCGGCCAGACCATGGCGTCTCCTGGCGGGGCGGAGGCTTACGGGGCAGTTCTTCGATTAAAGTGACGGAGTGGCGCTAAATTGGGCCTTACGGTCGTCCTAAGTCGGGTTTTCGGCCCGACCCGGCTACAAACCAACGCGTTGACAGGTACGGTGAACTCGACACCCTGCGCGCCCCTCCAGCCGGGCCCCCCATCCGGCGAGCGCGACCCAACAACCCACCGACCGATTGAATCCAACCACCCTCCTGTGCCTCGCTGTCATGTGCGTCTCCGCTACTGCGGAAGAAGTTAAAAGCTCAACCACAACCCCAGCAGGCGCTCCAGGCCAGGTCATTGCAGGCGTCAAGACAACCGCCTACACTCACGACGAAAGCGATCACATCGAGTACGGTGCCCGCACAGCCGCCGGCACCCTGCTCAAGCACGGCCAGGTCCGCAGCGCCGCTGCAGACTGGTCCATCTACCCGGTGGGCACGGTGTTCCAAATCAAGGGCGATAGCTCCATCTACGTCGTCGATGACTACGGTTCCGCCCTCGTCGGCACGAAGACCATCGACCTCTACAAGCCGACCTTCGACCTGATGCACAACTGGGGCACGCGCCACGTGACCATCCATGTGCTCAAGTGGGGTTCATTTGCCCGCAGCCTCGCCATCTTGAAGCCACGCGCCTACAAAGCCTGGCACGTGCGCGAAATGGTCGCCCGCATCCAATCCCGTCCGGCTTAAGCCAGCACGCTTTCCGGCACCCGGGCCACGATGCGCCCTTCGGGATCACGCACGACGATTTTGCCGTGGATGATCTCGGGGGGATCGCTGATGCCCTTCACGTAATCGGCAGCCAAGTCCTTGCTGCAGCCAAGGGACTGGCGGATGCGGATGGCGAGTGTTTCAGGGTCAATGTCAGTCATGGGGGCGGAACTATACGCCATCTTGTCGGCAAAGTCGTGGCAAGAATCACCGCGCAGACGGAAAAGACTGCCCAAGTTTTTCGCTCGCCACCGCGGGGCGTGTCTTTCTATGATGGGCCGAATTTCATGGAAACGCCGCTCTCGCCCCTCGACTTCGCCCGCCGCGCCCGCCGATTGTACGCTGATCGCGAAGCCGTGGTGGATGGCGACCGCCGCTTCACCTACCGCGAGTTCTTCGACCGCTGTGATCGCTGGTCGGCAGCGCTGCAGCAGCTCGGGGTGAAGCCGGGAGAGCGTGTGGCCACCATCGCGCCCAACACGCACTCGCACCTGGAGGCATTTTACGCCATCCCGCAGATCGAGGCCGTCATTGTCCCGATCAACTTTCGCCTCACAGCCGCCGACTTCGCCTACATCCTGAAGCATAGCGGTGCGCGGGTCGTCTGTGTGCATGCCGACTACCTGGATGCGGTCGATTCCATCCGCGATCAGGTGCCGGGGGTGGAGCATTTTGTGGCCCTGACCGGCAGCAGGCCGGGCTGGACCGATTACGAGGCAACGCTAACGGCTGCTGCGCCCGATTTTGCCGCCGCTGAAATCTGCGAGACAGAGATGATCGCGCTGAACTACACCAGCGGCACCACGGCCAATCCCAAGGGCGTCATGGTTTCCCACCGCAACACGGCCTTTAACATCATGGGCCATCTCATGCACACCCACCTCACCAGCGCGGACCGCTACTTGTGGGTGCTGCCCATGTTTCATGCGAATGGCTGGACCTTCGTCTGGACCATCACCGCCGTGGGTGGGCGTCATGTCTGCCTGCCCAAAGCTGATCCCCGGCTCATCTTTGAAGCGATCACCCGCGAAGGCATCACGCTGCTCTGTGCTGCACCAACGGTGCTCATCGGCATGGCCAATGCGCCGGAAGAGCTGCGCCGGAATGCGCCGCGCGGCGTCCGCGTCATCACCGCCGGCGCGCCGCCCGCCGCCGCCACCATCGAGCGCATGGAAGGGGAGCTCGGCTGGGACATCACCCACGTGTATGGCCTCACCGAGGTGTCACCCATCGTCACCATCAGCGAGACGCGCCCCGAGCACGCGCAGCTCGCCGTGCACGAACGCGCTGTGATCAAAGCCCGGCAGGGGGTTGAATACCTGGCGAATGCCGAGGTCCGTGTCGTCGATGAAGACGGCCGCGAAGTCGCCCAGGACGGTGCCGCCCTGGGCGAGATCATAATCCGTGGCAATGCCGTGATGAAAGGCTACTACAACGACCCCGCCGCCACCGCCAAGGCCATTCGCAACGGCTGGTTTTACAGCGGAGATGCCGCCGTGGTTCATCCTGACGGCTACATCGAAATCCGTGACCGTTGGAAGGACATCATCATCAGCGGTGGTGAGAACATCTCCTCCGTCGAAGTCGAGGGCGTGCTCCTGCGCCACCCCGCCGTGCAGGAATCTGCCGTGGTCGGCCTGCCACATGAAAAATGGGGTGAATCCCCGCAGGCCTTCATCGTCCTCAGACCCGGTGCCACCACCACGCCCGAAGCCCTGCGCCTCTTCTGCCGCGAGCATCTGGCCCACTTCAAAGTGCCCCACGGCTTCGACTTCATCCCCGAACTGCCCAAGACCGCGACGGGGAAGATCCAGAAGTACGTCCTGCGCGGCGGACGTACGAATATTGCTGCGCAGTAGCCGCTCCTCAATGCCCCGCCAGCTTGCCGTCCGCCTCATGCACGGTGCCGCCGCGGGCTTCGATCTTCTCTCTCGCGACCTCCACCGGCACATGGCGCGGGATGTTGGCTGCCGCGCCTTGGGGGCGTGCCCAGCGGACGGCGTTGGTGATGACGCGCTGCACGTCGGGAATGTGGTAAATGGGATAAACCTCATGCCCGGGGCTGAAGTAAAAGATGCGACCGCTGCCGCGCGTCCACGTCGCGCCGCTGCGCAGCACCTCGCCGCCTTGGAACCAGGAGACGAAGATCAGCTCCTCTGGCGTCGGGATGCCGAAGGGCTCGCCGTACATCTCGGACTGCTCGATCTCGATGCAGTCGCCGATGCCTGCGGCGATGGGGTGGCCGGGATTGATCGTCCACACGCGCTCGCGTTCGCCGGCCTCGCGCCAGCACAGCGCGCAGCTTGTGCCCATGAGCCGCTTGAAGACCTTGGAGAAATGCCCCGAGTGCAGGACGATCAGCCCCATGCCCGCGATCACCCGCTGCTGCACTCGCGTCACGAGTTCATCGCACACCTGATCATGCGCCGCATGGCCCCACCACAGCAGCACGTCCGTGTTGTCCAGCACCTCCGGCGGCAGACCCTGCTCCGGTTCATCCAGCGTCGCGGTGCGCACCTGGAAGTCGCCCTGCTTGCCCAGGACCTCCGCCAGCGCGCCGTGAATGCCCTTGGGATAATGGGCTGCGACAGTAGGATTCTGCCGTTCGTGGACAAATTCGTTCCAGATGGTGACGCGGATCGGAGTGGTATGCATGACGGGCCGAAAGAAACGCGGCCCGGAGCAGATTCAAACGTTCAATTTTCACCAGACAGTCCCTCGCCCCATCCGCTTAGGCTTCGAAGGATGGGTTGAGCTTTGGAGGAGAGCTGGCGGAACGGTGAGGATAGAATGCCAGTCATTATGCGGCAGGCAGTGGCTTCAAACCGCTGATTAACAATGAACTCGCGCTTCAGTTTCCCTCCTGCTTTTGACGCTTGAATGGACAGAGTTGCCAAATGTTTGCAGCATGTCGGTGCGGCATGGTCCGCTGGCTTGTTCCCAGGTCGGTAATTCTGCTCGCAGAAAGCTCTGGCATCCTTGACTCTTCCACCGGCTCTGCGGTCACGCCGCCGGAGCCTTGCCATGCCGACGCTTTACACTCCACCATTCACGCTGACTTCGAAGATGCTGCACTTCGTGGCGGAGATCAGTGCGGAGATGGGCAGGCAGAGTCTGCGCAGGGAGTCGCCGCTGGCACCCGCGCTGCGGCGGGGCAACCGGTTGAGGAGCATTCAGGCCTCCCTGGCCATTGAGAACAACAGCCTAAGTCTGGAGCAGGTGACGGCGGTGATCGCTGGCAAACGGGTGCTGGGGCCGCCACAGGAGATCCAGGAGGTGCGCAATGCTTTTGCGGCGTATGAGGCGATGGAGGGCTGGAAGCCCTGGACGGAGAAGCATTTTTTATCTGCGCATCAGCTCCTGATGCAGGGCCTGGTGGACTCCGCAGGACGTTACCGGAGGGGCGGTGTGGGCATCGCCCAAGGGACACAGATTGTGCACATGGCACCGCCTGCGGGACGGCTGCCGGGCTTGATGAAGGATCTGCTGGGCTGGCTCAAACGGACTGATGCCCATCCGCTGATCTCGAGCTGTGTCTTTCACTACGAGCTGGAATTCATCCACCCCTTTGCAGATGGCAATGGCCGCATGGGGCGGCTGTGGCAGACACTCATCCTGAGCCATTGGAACCCGCTGCTCGCATACCTGCCAGTAGAGACGGTGATCCGCGAACGGCAGGCGGAGTACTACCAAGCGCTGGCGGCGTCTGACAAGCAGGGGAACTCCACGCTTTTCATCGAATTCCTCCTCTCCGCCCTGCTGCAGGCCCTGCGCGAGGCCAGTGCGACCGACCAAGTCAGCGACCAAGTCACCGATCAAGTCAAGGCCTTGCTGAAGTACCTGGGAACGAAGCCTGTGAGCGCACTGGAATGCATGAAAAAGCTGGGCCTTTCCCACCGCCCCACGTTCCGCCAAAACTACCTCCAGCCCGCGCTCGACGCCGGCCTGATCGAACGCACGCTGCCCGACAAACCGAACAGTCGGCTGCAGAAGTACCGGCGCACTGGGGACTGAAAGAGTCCAGGCAATACTCATGGAGGTCTTTCTCCCACACGATGCTTGCAGTTTCAGGCCGCCGCTGTCGTCGGCAGCGGGTGGCGCTTGAGCGCGTCGTATTCCTTGCCCTTGGCGAGGATGGCTGCTTCGAGATCATACTGGGATTGCAAGCCGATCCAGAACTGCGGATGCGGGCCCAGCACACGCGCCAAGCGGATGGCGGTATCCGCCGTGATGGCGCGGCGCTCCTTGAGCAGTTCCGTGATGCGGCTCGTTGGGAGGCCGGTGGCGGCGGCGAGCTGCACCTGCGTCATAGCGAGCGGTTCCAGGAAGTGCCTGCGCAGAATGCGGCCTGGATGCGGATTGGGCAGACGCGCCGGGGTGGCGATGGACTTCGAGGCAGGTTTCGGTTTGGCGTTGGTTTTCGTGCTCATGATGGGGGGTGTTCAATGATAATCTTCGATGCTGACGACGGTGGCCGTACTGGTTTCCTCGTTCCATAGAAAGGTCACGCGCCAGCCTTTGCAGATGCGCAGGCTCCACGTGCCTTGGCGGTCGCCGCCAAGCTTGTGTGCGTGCAGATGCGGCAGGCTCTGCCAGTCATGGAGGGATTTGATTTCATTCAGGATACGCAGCACATCGCGGGCGTCTTCCTGCATGTCCCTCGGTAGCTTCTTCGCGTATTCACCTTTCCAGATGAGCGCCGCGTTTTTGTCTGCGAAGGATTCGATCATGGAAGGATATTACGCCAAACGTAATCAGAAGCACGCAGCAAATTACGTTTGGCGTAATTTTATTCAACCACAAATAAGCTCTGGGGCTGGGCACTGCAAACGGCCACTCATCAGCAAGAAAACCATGCTCATGTAGATTAGGCTTGGTGGCTCATCAACTCCCGCAAGGTCGCCATCATGGGATGCTCCTTGGTGCTCGGAAACCGAGAGGGCGGAATGAAGGTGATGGAGGAGCCGATGGGCGTCGGCTCGGCGAGGTCGAGGGTGATCGTCTCGGGGTTCAGGCCCAGTCTGCCCCGGATGCCGGTGATGGAGGAGACGGGGATGGAAACCTCCTGGCCGTGGCGGCGGACGCGTAGGACGCCGATTTCATAGACCACCGAGTCGGCTGCAGGAGATACCAGTGTCTGGTAGGTGAGGTAGTACACCACTCCGACCATGAGCAGGATGGCGGCGGCGATGGCAATGACCTGGAGCGGTGCGGGCCGTGGAATGAGCAGGCTGAGAAAGACCCCGACCAGGATGGCGATCATGAGCGTGGGAACGACTCGCCGCTGCATCACTGTCTGGAAGGAGGAGTGCAGTTGGGTCATGGCATGGCGGGGGGGCGATGAGATTGATGCACGCTTGGCGGAAGACTTAGTCAGGCATTTTTGGATTTCGGAGTTCTGCCAGCGCATTTGCCGGAGTTACACTGGTAGCAGGCTGGTTGAATATTGCTGATGTCATCCGTGCCACCGCAGGCAAGGGGAATAATGTGGTCTTGTGTCCAAACGTAGCGGTACCGCCTGTCAGGGCGCGGGGGAATACTGCTCCAAGGTCGTTCGCAAATCGGGCAATAATGAAATAGCGAAAGTTTAGCGAGCCATTCGGTTCGAGTATGGCGATGTCCAGAGGCTACCTTGCGAGCAGAATATGCTGCTGCTCGGAGGCGACGACAGGCGCGACAATAGCGACTGACTCGACCCGTTGTTGCCGAAGTCCAGAGCCCGAAGTCGTTGGAGCCACACTTAGCGCAAGAAGACATGGGCTTTCATTTTCAATGTTCTTGTAGTCAAATCCAACATGCAAGACCATTACCAGATTCACCGGTTGGCCAGCAAGCTTACATTCCAACTTTGATTGCATCGACATGGCGAACTGCGTACCAAGTTCACGGCAGTTTGCCAGCCTGGAATCCTGTGGTCGGTGTGAGCGTAGGCCCCCCGTTGAGAATGTGGTTATGTGGACGTTTCTCTCTTCTAGCCACGCTCGAAGCGCGAGTACGAAAAAGGAAGTTACGACCTCAATTCTGAACTCTCAGTCTCCTTGCTGCCGCGTTTCAGCACCATGGTCAGCAAGTAAAAAGGCTCCTGGCTTAGTTGCCTAGTTTTCGAGATTCAGTCCTCGCTGACCAGATCCTCATCGAATTGAAACGAATTAAGACTCAGCCTTGACCTTGCGATTTCCCAAGTAGCACGGTGCATTTTGCGCAATTCCAAGATGGATCGAAGTAATGAGGGGTGGCAGAGATAGCCGACTGTAACTCGCTTGATACATGAGTGCGGCAATTTCATGAACGCTCTCATTTTGCCATCGACCAAGCCTTTCGAGTACGACTGCTTCTCTCTGTCGTCTCGCTCCCCACCTTCATCTCTTAAAAACCAACGAACTTCTTTCTCATGCTCCCAATCGCGTCCCTTCTGAGTAGCTAGTTGCTTCAGAAGGGTGCCTTTGTCATCTTTCTTGGCCTTGGGTTCGGTCAGCCGTCGGATGTCAGCCCGGTGAGGCTGCGAGTAGTCAACCCTCTCCATCATATCCTTTTGAATTGCGTTATCGGCGAAGTTGAATGTGAGTTTGATGCCAGTGTGGTTCACTGCGTATTGAGCCCACATTCTCACATTGCGATCAGCACTCGTTAAGCTGGTGACAAACCAGCGCAGTTCGATTTCTTGCCTCAAGTAATCCGCGTTTGCTGACAGCAAGGGAGATGCTAGATGCCTGCAGTTTCGAGTCATTTCGGCAGGTTCGCATGATAAACCATCCAAGGAGGGAAGAAACTCAAACGGGTCATTGAGGTCTGAGGGTTTGGAAAACATGACGCTGACCGTTGCGTCTTTCAGCGTAGCCAATCCCCCTTCGGCGTTCACATATTTGAAAAGTGTGTCGGGGATGGATCTCCGTTGCGGGTCACTCATCGGTAAGGATACTCGATCTGTCTAGATGAGCCAAGGCTAGATTGAACAGGAGGAGCTCACTGTTGGTGCCCCGCTGGATAAGCCATGAGACAGTTCAGTACGTCCTTACTGACTTTGGATTTCGCTTTCAGGCTCCTTGCTGCCCCGCTTCAGCATCACCGCCAGCAGCGCAATGTCCGCCGGATTCACGCCCTGGGCTCGCGCCGCTTGGCCGAGGGTGGCGGGGCGGAGGGCGGTGAGGCGGTGTTTGGCTTCGGTTTTGAGGCCGGGGATGGCGTGGTAGTCGAAGTCGGCGGGGATCCGGTTTTCCTCCATGCGGGAGGTTTTGGCGACCATGTCTTCCTGCCGGGTGATGTAGCCAGCGTATTTGACGTCGTTTTCGACCAGGCTCCAGACCTCCGGGGTGAACTGGGAGTAGATCTCGGCGGGCAGTTGGGAGGGGATGCTTTCGGGACGACGCAGCCATTTTTCGAGGGTCACGCCGTCCAGGCGGACTTCCTGCAGCAGGGTGCGGGCGGTGGCAAGGGCGGTGATTTTTGCCTCCGTGTGCTTAATGCGGAAAGGGGAGGCCAGACCGATGGCGGCAGCCAAGGGGGTGAGGCGGAGGTCGCAGTTGTCCTGGCGGAGGAGCAGGCGGTACTCGGCGCGGGAGGTGAAAAGGCGGTAGGGCTCGGTGGTGCCTTTGGTGACGAGATCGTCGATCATCACGGCCAAGTAAGCCTGGCTGCGCTGCAGCAGGAAAGGGGGGCGGCCCTGGGCCTTGAGCGCAGCATTGACCCCGGCGATGAGACCCTGACCGGCGGCCTCCTCGTAGCCGGAGGTGCCATTGATCTGCCCGGCGAAGTAGAGACCTGAAACGCGCTTGGTTTCCAGGGTGGGATGGAGCTGGGTAGGGGGGCAGTAGTCGTACTCCACAGCGTAACCGGGGCGGACGATCTCGGCGTTTTCGAGGCCGGGAATGGAGCGGATGAAGTCATACTGCACCTCGAAGGGCAGGGAGGTGGAGACACCGTTGACGTAGAATTCGCGGGTGTGGCGACCCTCAGGCTCCAGGAAAATCTGGTGCCGTTCCTTCTCCGCGAAGCGCACCACCTTGTCCTCCACGGAGGGGCAGTAGCGCGGCCCGACCCCTTCAATCCGGCCCGAATACATGGCCGACTTGTGGATGTTGGCTCGGATGATGTCGTGGGTTTGGGGGGTCGTGTAGGTGATCCAGCAGGGAATTTGTTCCACGTGGAACGTTACAGGGGACCAGGAGTTGAGGGTGAACTGGTTGGGACCGGTGGAGGGGAGGGGGGAAGGGCCCTCGATTGGGGCCTCAGGTTCGTCCTCCGGGAGGGTGCCGGAGAGGTAGCTGAAGCGCGGGGCGGGCTCATCCCCGGGCTGAAGTTCGCACTTGGAGAAGTCGATGCTGCGGCTGTTGAGGCGGCAAGGGGTGCCGGTTTTGAAGCGCTGGACATCGAAGCCGAGGGTGCGGAGGCTGTCGGAAAGGGTGGAAATGCTGTCGCCCATGCGCCCGCCGGCCTGGTTCTGCTGACCCACATGGAGCAGTCCACGCATGAAAGTACCGGAGGAAATGATGACCGCCTTGGCTCGGTAGATCATCCCGAGGCTGGTTCGGACTCCGATGATGGCGTCGTTTTCGACCAGGATTTCGGCGGCATTGCCCTGATGGAGGTCGAGGTTGGGCTGGTTTTCGATCAGCCATTTCATCCGAAACTGGTAGGCCTTCTTGTCGCACTGAGCACGAGGGGCCTGCACGCTGGGGCCTTTGCGGGCGTTCAGCATGCGGAACTGGATGCCGGTGGCATCTGTATTCCGACCCATGACCCCACCGAGGGCATCGATTTCTCGCACCACGTGGCCCTTGGCCAAACCCCCGATGGCCGGATTGCAGGACATCTGGGAGATGGTATCCAGGTTCTGGGTGAGGATGGCGGTCTGGCAACCGAGCCTAGCAGCCGCCATCGCCGCCTCCACCCCGGCATGGCCGGCTCCGCAGACAATGACGTCGTAGTGCTTGGGGAAGGTGTAGAGGCTGGTGGACATGAGGGCGATGAGAGTAACACAGGCCGGAAATTGTTCCATGTGGAACAAAAGGGAATCGTTGGGAGCGTTTCAGAAGCGGGCGGGGAGGGGGCTTGGAAGGAGATGGGGAGACAATGAGACCGTCAGACAGGGAGATGAGGGAGCGGGGACTCGTGTTTCTGGGAGCGAAAGGGCAGGGGGGAGTGGGCGGAGATGGGGAGACAATGAGACAATCAGATGGGGAGATCGGGCGAGGGAACTCGCGCTCGTGGGAGTCAAGGGCAAGAGAGAGGTGCCGTTGGGAGCGATTCCGTAGCTGGTAGGTCTCAGTGGAGGTGGGTGATAGCAGCGCGTTTTGGACCTGATCCTGAGACTGATTTCCGAAATGCGGGTGCGGGGACACTCTTGCGCCTTGGTGCTTAAAAGCCGGAACTGAGGTGCAACGCAATATTGGACCAGAGACGCTTAATTAGTTGAGGTTGATGTGCTGAGTTTCGAACTGGTTGGGGGTGAGGTAGCCGATGGCCGAGTGCTTGCGCTGGTTGTTGTAGTAG
>Ga0164296_1002911_pt1 | contig 16582 bp, 14 predicted proteins | sample GEODES057metaG_FD_113533 | JGI IMG/M metagenome (GOLD analysis project Ga0164296, IMG submission 113533) | Dystrophic lake water microbial communities from Trout Bog Lake, Wisconsin, USA - GEODES057 metaG | ecosystem: Environmental > Aquatic > Freshwater > Lake | place: USA: Trout Bog Lake... | reverse complement strand
CTGGGCCAGCATGGCCAGCGCACCGTGCTCTTTATTGATGAAGTCCACCGATTTAACAAGTCCCAACAGGACCTGCTGCTGCCCGCCACCGAAAGTGGTGAAGTGGTGCTCATTGGAGCCACGACTGAAAATCCCTACTTCGAAGTGAACGCCGCACTCATGAGTCGCTCGACGTTATGGCGACTGCATAGTCTGAGCAATGAAGCCCTCAGCGTATTGATTCGTCGTGGCATCTTGCTGCGACAGTCGTCAATTACCGAAGAGGCTCTGGACGCCATTGTCTCGAGCGCAGACGGCGACGCACGGGTCGCCCTGACCACACTCGACACCTCAATCATTCTTGCGAGCGTCGACCCTGCTTCGACGGGGACGGTGGAGATTGGCCACGTCCGCCAGGCCAGAGATGGCAGGATTTTCCACCAGTCGGCAGACTCCCATTACGACCAAATCAGTGCCTTCATTAAGTCGATTCGAGGTTCCGACCCGGATGCCGCGCTGTTCTGGATGGCCATGCTTCTCGAGAGTGGCGAGTCAGCCAGGTTTATTGCCCGCCGGCTCGTGATACTCGCCTCGGAGGACATCGGCCTCGCCGATCCCATGGGTCTGCTGGTGGCTGAGAGTGCTGCCCGAGCAGTTGAGTTTGTGGGGCTTCCAGAAGCCCGTTTAACGCTCGCACACGCCACGTTGACCTTGGCGCTGTTGCCCAAGAGCAACTCGGTCACAACGGCCCTAGGGCGCGTTACACGGGCCGTGCAGTCGGGAGGCGACAGCGAAGTCCCTGCGCACCTTCGTGATGGTCACTACAAGAGCGCCGCCGACCTTGGCCACGGGACCGAGTACCTGTATCCGCACGATTTTGACGGCAACTGGGTGGACCAGCAGTACCTACCGAGTGGCCGGAAGAACGAACGCTTTTACGAGTCGTCAGACGGTGGTCGCGAGGGACCGCTCAATGCCCAGTGGCAGCAACGAACTGGTCGAGGAGAGCCACCAGCCCAGGTAGAGTGAAATGCGTGGAAGCAGCTCAACTTCGTCAAACATTTCTTGATTATTTCTCGGCAAATCAGCACACCGTCGTCCCTTCGGCGAGTCTGATTCCTCACGACCAATCATTGCTCTTTACGGTCGCCGGTATGGTGCCGTTCAAGCCGTACTTCACCGAAGAACAGACTGCCCCCTACAAGCGTGCTGTTTCAGTTCAGAAGTGCTTCCGAGCACCTGACATCGACCAGATTGGCACCACGCAGCGCCACCTGACGTTCTTTGAGATGCTTGGTAATTTCTCCTTTGGGGACTACTTCAAGGAAGGTGCCATCAAGTTCGCTTGGGGGCTCATTACTGAAGGATTCGGTTTTGACCCGGAACGACTGTGGATTACCGTCCACGAGTCCGACGACCAGGCTGAAGAGCTATGGCGTGACCTGATCGGCATTCGCCCCGAGCGCATTCAGCGCCTGGATGAAGACAATTTTTGGGCCATGGGCGACACCGGTCCGTGTGGACCTTGCTCGGAGATTTTCTTCGACAAGGGTCCTCAGTTTGGCGCCGACGGTGGTCCGGCCTTCGGCGGCGACGACCGTTTTATTGAGTTCTGGAACCTCGTGTTCATGCAGTACGAAAAGGGCCCCAACGGCACGTTGCTGGAGTTGCCGAAGAAGAACATCGACACCGGCGCGGGGTTTGAGCGCGTGCTCTCACTCCTGAACGGCCAGGAGTCGGTATTCGCTACCGACCTCTTCGCACCACTTATTGAAACCGCCCAACGTGCGGTCAATGCACCTCTCGGCCGCGATGAGCAAACAGACGTCGCCATTAGGCGAATTGCTGAGCACGGGCGAGCTATGACCATGCTGGTGTCCGATGGTGTGCTTCCTTCGAATGAAGGTCGTGGCTACGTTCTGCGTCGCATCATTCGTCGAGCAATCCTGGCCGCTCGACGTTCCGGTTCTGACGCTGCACTGACTGCTCAGTTGGTTGACGCCACCATTGAAAAAATGGGCTCGGCCTACCCAATCCTCGTGAAGGATCGTGACTTGATCGTCTCAGTCCTGGAACGCGAAGAAGCGGGTTTCGCCCGCACACTTCGCACGGGCATGTCGCTTCTCGACGAAGCTCGCAGCTCGGTTGTTGCCGAGGGTTCGACGGTCTTTCCTGGCGATGTTGCCTTTAAGTTGCACGACACTCACGGCTTCCCAATCGAGCTCACGAGCGAAATTGCCGCCGAGTTGGGCCTTGAGGTTGACCGCGCGACGTTCGACGCCGAAATGAAGCTGCAGCGTGAGCGCGCTCGCGCCACCGCGAAGACCCTCAACTTGGCCGACGACTCGCAGTACAAGGACATCGTTGAGCGCTACGGAGTGTCAGACTTTGTTGGCCGTGACATCAGCCGCTACAGCACCGAATCGACGGTTCTGGCGGTGCTTGGTAGTGACGACGGGACCAGCGAGCTGTTCCTCGACGCCACGCCGTTTTACGCGGAATCCGGTGGGCAAGTTGGCGACATTGGCACCATTGTTACTGAAACAGGTCGATTTGAAGTCCTCGACACCCAGAAGGTAATTGGCGACCTCTTCGCCCACCGTGGCCGTATTACGGGTGAGATTCTTCCCGGACAAGTGGCGGTGGCCACGATTGACGCCGGTCGCCGCGAGGCGATTCGCCGCAACCACACCGCGACACACCTCCTGCACGCATCACTTCGATCGGTACTTGGTGACCATGTCCGCCAGCAGGGTTCTTACGTTGGCCCTGATCGCTTGCGTTTCGACTTCTCGCACACCAGTGGACTGGCTGCTGAAGAATCGAATGAAATTCTGACGCTGGTAAATAAGGACGTTGTCGTTAACGAAGACGTCGAGACCATCAACACCTCGAAGCAAGAAGCTGAGACCATGGGGGCCGTGGCTTTCTTTGGTGACAAATACGGCGACCGCGTTCGCGTCGTTCGTGCTGGTTCGCACAGCCTTGAGTTCTGTGGAGGAACGCACGTTGACCGTCTCGGTGACATTGGTCAGATTCAGATTGTCTCGGAAGCGTCAATTGGATCAGGAACGCGCCGCATTGAGGCGGTTTCGGGACTAGGTGCCTTCCGTCGTAGTCGAGATATGGAAGCTGCCTTGGGTTCGGTGGCTACCTTGCTGAAGACTTCTCTGGATGAAGTAGTGCCATCACTGGAACGACTCTTTGAGCGTCAGAAGGATGTTGAGAAGGAACTGGCAGCCTTGCGTTCGGCGCAGTTGTCGTCGCTCGCAACGCAGCTTGATGCTCAGAGCGTTGGTGACAAGGTAATCGCTCGGGTTGATGGCTACGAAGGCGATCAACTCCGCACGCTGGCCCAGGACCTTCAGAACCGTGGCCGCCGTCTTGTGGTGCTGGTGGGCGCAGCAAACGCCAAGGTCTCATTGGCGGTGGCAGCAGACGAGTCAGGTGATGCCGGAGCGACTGTGAAGAGTTTGGCCGCTCTCATTGGCGGTGGCGGTGGCGGCTCCAAACGCGTCGCGCTAGCGGGCGGTAAGGATCCTTTCGGCATTGATGCCTTGCTTCATGCAGCTGAGGCGCTCTAGCGATAATGGCTCGCCTTCTCGGGATTGACCCGGGTACGAAGCGATGTGGGGTGGCGGTCTCCAACACTTCAGAGTCCATGGCATTTCCTCGTCCCGCTCTCGCCACCGACGAGTCGCTCCTGCGACAGATACGTGCCCTGGTACTCGAGGAAGAAATCGAAGGCATAGTCGTGGGTCGACCCGTCTCACTGGCCGGTCGAGAAACCTCGAGCACGCAGGTTGCTGACGAATTGTTCGAGCAGCTGATCGCCGAGTTTTCTCCAATGGACATTGTTCAGGTTGATGAGCGTCTCACCACGGTCGAGGCGTCGCGCTCGCTCTCCGAAGCCGGACTGAGCCTGAAACAGCAGAAGAGTCATGTGGACAGTGCCGCTGCCGTTATTCTGCTCCAGAGTTTCCTTGAGGGGCGCCGTGTTGACGGGTAAGTGGCTCCGCAGGCTCAGTCTGCTCCTCGTGGTGGTGCTGCTCGGAGGAGGATGGTTCACCCTCGAATCTTTTCCGTTGAGCCGTGGCAGGGAAGTTATCGTTACGGTGCACCAAGGCGACTCAATGGCGACAATTGCTGGAGAGTTGCATGATGCTGGGGTGATTGCTTCACCCCTGGTCTTTCGGATGGACACCCTGCTCTTTGGTGCACCACTGGTTCGAGCGGGTTCGTACATGCTTCGAGCTGGCTCTGGGTACTTCACCATCAAGTCAATTATTGGAAATTTGCCCAATGTCGAAGCGATTGATGTCGTTCCTGGTCTTTCGCTTCACGAGATTGCCATTGATCTGGCTCAAGACCGTGGCAACGCTTTTGGCGTAGCGTTTTACCATGAGGCCAAGACTAACGGTGCCCGTTTTATGGCGTCCGTCGGGTTCGCTAATGCACCAGCGTCTCTCGAGGGCTTGGTAGGAACAGGGGAGTACATCTTGTTGCCGGGTGAGACTCCCTCACAACTACTCCAAAAGATGGTCTCTTCGTTTCAGCGCCATGCAGCAGCAGAAGGACTTACGCCCGACTCAACCCTTCGCGTTTCGGCCTCGAAGAGTTTGAATTGGTACCAAGTCATGACGGCCGCCTCGATTGTTCAAAAAGAGGGCTACTACGCAAACAACATGGCTCGCGTTGCTCGGGTGATTTTGAACCGCCTGGCCCGAGGAGGAACCCTCCAAATGGACTCTACGGTCCTGTACTACTACGGGGCAGATGGTGGCACGGTGACACCCGCAATGCTCAAAACGCCTACTCCGTACAACACGTACTTGCACCCTGGCCTCACGCCAACGCCCCTCTGTGCCGTTTCCTCCACCGCACTCCACGACACTCTTCATCCAGCAGCTGGGCCGTGGTTGTACTTTGTGGTCATCGATAAGAATGGTGACGAGGCCTTTGCGTCGACGTTCGCTCAGCAATTGACCAACGAGAAGCTTGCTCGAGAAAGAGGACTTTGATGGAATGGAAGCTAGGAATGCTGGGGTACCCGGTGGAGCACTCGTTGTCGCCACAGCTCCACGAAGAAGGACTCCGCCTCATGGGGTATCGAGGGTCGTCACGTCGTGTTGAAGTGCGAAAAGAAGATGCCGACTCAGTTGGAAAACTCATTCGTGAAGAGTTCGACGCAGTCTCGGCGACGATGCCGCTAAAGCCACTGCTAGCCCAATTTTGTTCACACGTTGACGCAGCTGCGCTGCACACATCTTCAATTAATTCAGTGTTAAAGACGGACGATGGGCTCCACGGTGCGTCGACCGATGGCGATGGCCTCCTTGACGCCATTCGAGGTGAGTTCCAGTTCGAGGTGCGGGGCCTCCATGCAGTGGTCATTGGTGCAGGTGGTTCAGCACGGGCGATTGTCGATGCCCTCGTGGACAAGGGAATTAGTCAGGTAGAAATCCTGTCGCGCACGCCAGCGACGGTTGACGTGCTGGCGTCGGCCTATGACGTCGCTACGCCCTATGAGGGCCTGGAAACGCCCGTGCACCTCATCGTCAATACAACACCGGCCGTGGGTCGTGAAATTGGTAATGAACTGCTACCGGGCGTCTCTAAAGACACTGTCGCCATCGACATCACGTACTCACCACCCGTTTCGGACTGGCTCGCAATGCACCAAGAGCTAGCGTGTCGCACGCAAAACGGACTGCCGATGTTGGCCTACCAAGCCGCTCGTCAAATGAACTGGTGGTGGAACAGCGATCTTTCCGGAGCCGACTTACTGAAGGTTATTGCCTCATAGTGGCGCAGAATCGGATTTCGACACGCTTGCGCGAACAAGCCGCAATGGACGTAGGGCTGTTCTTTGGCCTTATTGCCCTAGGTGTCACTGGGGTCATCATGATTTACAGCGCTACGGCATCGGCACTGATTCAAGAGGGCTTTAATCCTCACTACTTTCTTGAACGACAGGCCGAATACGTCATCATTGGCATCATCGTGATGTACGTAATTTCGTTGATTGACTACAAACGATTCGAAATATTTGCCACGCCTTTGTACGTCGCCATCGTGCTGGCCCTTCTGGGTGTTTTCGTGCTCGGACAGAGTGCCCTTGGGGCTCAACGTTGGTACAACCTTGGTTTTATTCAGGTGCAACCCTCGGAGTTCGCGGTGCTGATTGTTGTACTCGCTATGGCGACGTTTTGTGAGCGTCGTCCCGACGGACTCTCCATGCGCGACGTGAGTCGTCTGCTGCTTTTGGTGTTCGCCCCACTCGTTCTGATTTTCAAGCAGCCCGACCTAGGCACCACCATCATCATTGTGTTGGTTGCCGGAGCGGTGCTCGCCATTGCCGGCGTTCCTCCTCGGTTCCTGACCTTGTTGGCAGTTGGTGGTTCAGTGGCCTTGGTTGCTGGCGTGTACCTTCAGATTCTTCACAAGTATCAGGTGGACCGGTTTGTATCGTTCTTGAATCAAAACTCGACCAATCCAGCCATGCAGTCGCTGATCTACGAAGTCAATAATGCCAAGAGTGCTATCGGGGCCGGTGGACTCCACGGAGCGGGCTTCTTTCACGGCATGCAAACAGTACTGGGGTACGTTCCTGAGCAGCACACCGACTTCATTTTTACGGCGATCGGTGAACAGCTCGGCTTTGTGGGGACCCTCGTTGTCCTCATTCTCCTTGCCTTCGTGGCCTGGCGTATGTTCCAAGTGGGTAAAACCGCCAAGGACACGTTGGGTCGCTTGATCAGTATTGGCATCTTTGTCTTCTTCGCTTTTTCTTGCTTTGAAAACATCGGGATGACTATGGGCATTATGCCGGTCACTGGTATTCCCTTGCCGCTCATTAGCTACGGCGGTTCATCAGCCCTGGTGTTCTACATTGCCGGCGGAGCGGTCCTTTCTGTCTCTCGTCGACGTAAGAATTAGATTGGACCCCATGAACGACTCGCCGGATGAAGTTTCCCCTAACGATGTTGTCTATCGCGTGATGGAGGTGCGAAGTGTCCTGTACGACCTGCACGACGCATCACCCGTTGTCCACCTGTTTGAAGCCGAAGAACCATTTCGCTATCTAACAATTCCGGTGGGTCTGGCTGAAGCCACTTCACTTAATAATGCTCTTGGAGGCATCGAACCTCGCCGACCCACAACCCACGACGTGGCACTATCGATTCTGCAGTCAGTGCCGGCTGACATCATCTCGGCTCGCATTGTTCGCAAGGTCAATGGTGTGTTTTACGCCGAACTTGACGTCATGACACCGAGGGGTCGTCAAACCTTCGACTGTCGAGCGAGTGATGCCCTCAACTTTGCGCTTCGTCAAAAGCCGGCAGCGCCGGTGCTGTGCGCCGAGGAAGTCCTTGCGGATCTTCTGGCTTAAGCGAATTCGAGGGAAATAACCTCGCCACCGCGTTTTTCGCTGGCGGTCTCGTTGGACATCACGAGAAGAAGTGCCACGATGATGTAGTTGGAAAACAGTGAACTACCACCGTACGCCATAAAGGGCAACGTAATGCCGGTGAAGGGAAGGATTCGCAGCACCCCCGCCATGATGAAGAAGGCTTGGAAGCCAATCGTTGCACCTAGCCCCGCCGTGGCAATGCGAACGTAGTCAGACGTTGCGCGCTGGGCAATGCGAAATGCTTCGCCGACGAACATCGCGAAGAGACACAAGATGAGGATGATTCCAAGAAAACCCAACTCTTCGCCAATGGCGGCGAGGATCATGTCGGACGTAATTTCTGGAATATTGCCGGACTGACCTAGTCCGAGGCCAGTTCCGGTAATGCCTCCGGCAGCGAGAGAGAACCAACCAAACGCCAGCTGATGCGAAAAGGCAAAGTTGGTTGCACTCCACGGGTCAAGCCACTGACTCACCCGCTGGTGAATCTGGGTGAACACTTGGGCAGCGGCGATGGCACCAGCACCGAAAAGCCCAATGCCGAGGAATATGTATGACGTAAGGCCGGTTGTTAGCCACAGCAGCGAAATAAACAAAGCGAAGAGCAGCATGGCAAAGCCAATGTCATTCTCGGCGCCGAGAACGGCGATTGAAAATCCCCACGCGATGAGAATTGGAATAAGAACACGGGGCGGGACGATGTTTCGTCCTAAGAAGCGCTGGGTTGGTGTTGAAAGTAGTTCGCGGTTGGAAGAAAAGTAGGAAGCGAAGAAGAACACCAGCAGTACCTTGGCAATCTCTACGGGCTGAAACGAAATCGGTCCAATCGCAACCCAAAGGCGCGCTCCGCCAGACGACACACCAATGTGGGGAATAAGTGGCATGAGCAGTAAACAGATAGAGGCGGTCAGCGTTAGGTACCGGTACCGGTCGAGGTCGCGAATCCGACGGACGACCTTGAGTGTAAGTACCACTCCCACGGCACTCAGGAGGAACCAAGCAGCCTGGTACGCGGCTCTCGTAGGGTTCCAACGGGCAATTTCGACGTAGCCAATGCCGTTCAGCAGCGTGGCCAGCGGCAGGAGAATTTGCGACGAACGGGGCGCGTAGCGCCGTATCGCAAGGTGCATCCCAACGGTCACAACCGCGATGGAGGTGAGAAAGAGCCAGAGTCGTGGCGGCATGTGGCCCTGGGAGCCTAGGGATGCCAGCACGTAAAAGGCGGTGGTTATGAACAGCGCCAGCGCAAGAAGAATCAGTTCCGTGTTACGTGAAGGTGACGGCAAAGTGACGGTATTACGCTCCCGACGAGGTGTTTTTTCAGCTCTCCGTTTCGCCACGTTTCCACAGTAGTCGTACGATAGAGGAACAGTTTGTATTCAGTTGAGGACTAGGCATGAGTAATCACCCAGAGACGTTTGGCCCCGAGCGGTTCACGAGTCGCGAGTTGTCTCGACTTGAATTTGGTGCTCGGCTGCTCGATCTCGCCGAAGATCCTCAAATTCCGATTCTTGAACGAACCAAATTTGTAGCAATCTTCGCTGACATGATTGACGAGTTCTTTCAAGTTCGTGTGGTGAGTCTTGAGGACAAAGTGGCCGCGGGGGTGCAGACGGCATCGGTTGACGGTATGCGGCCCAGGGAACAACTCGCCGCAATCCGCGAGCGGGTGCTTTCCCTGGTGGAGCGCCAAGACCGCATCGTTCTGGACGGCATCTTGCCCCAGCTGGCCACGAAGAACATTTCCTTGGTGAAAGTGGCTGACCTCAATGAAGAGTCACGGGCCTCACTAACGAACTTTTTCGAGCACAACGTCTACCCAATTTTGACGCCGCTCGCCGTTGACCCGGGCCATCCCTTCCCAATGATTTCGAATCTGTCGCTGAATATTGCGGTGGTCGTTCGAGATGAGGAGTCGGGGGAAGAGCGAAATGCGCGAATTAAGGTGCCGAACTCGCTGCCACGATTCTTGCCCGCCGGAAACGGACTGTACGTTCTGCTCGAAGACCTGATTATTACGAATCTGACGCGACTGTTCCCCGGAATGACGATTGGACGGGCTGACCTCTTCCGCGTGACAAGAAACGCTGACTTGACACTGGACGAAGACGAAGCCGACGACTTGCTCGTTGCACTAGAAGTGGAGTTACGTCGTCGTCGGTTCGGTGAGGCGCTGCGCGTAGAGATTCAGCGAGGCATTTCTCCTGAATACCTGGAACTGTTGGTGTCCCAGTTGGAACTTGACCCATCGAATGTCTACGTGACCGAAGCGCCACTGGGACTTCATGACTTGTGGTCGCTGTACGGATTTGATCGCCCCGACCTGAAGGGCGAAGGTTGGTCACCCGTCACGCCGAAGAGGCTCCTTGATGGTGACCACGTTGGCAATATCTTTGACGTCATTCGCCAAGGGGATGTGGTCCTTCACCACCCCTACGAGTCCTTCACGGACTCGGTGGAGATGTTCGTAAAGCAGGCGGCTTCTGACCCCAAGGTCGTTGGTATCAAGATGACCCTGTACCGGACGTCGGGTGATTCACCCATTGTGGCCTCGCTCATTAAGGCCGCCGAACGGGGCAAGCAAGTGGTAGTGCTCGTTGAGTTGAAGGCTCGTTTTGATGAAGCGGCCAATATCGAGTGGGCCAAAGCGTTGGAAGATGCGGGCGCTCACGTGGTGTACGGCATTGTTGGTCTGAAGACACACTGCAAAACAACGTTGGTTCTGCGGAGTGAAGGAACTACCACTGCTCGTTACGTCCACATTGCGACGGGTAACTACAACGGCAAGACGGCTCGAAACTACGAAGACTTTGGTTTGCTGACCGCTGACGAAGACATTACGCATGACGTTGGCAAGCTCTTCAACTACCTCACAGGTTTTGCCAAGGTGGAACATTACCGGCGCATTGTGGTGAGCCCCATGTCGACACGCAAGCACATCATTGAACTTATTGACAAGCAGCGTCACCTCGGGGCGGCTGGTCGAATCGCTCTTAAGGTCAATGGTCTGACCGACCCTGAAGTCATCGATGCTCTCTACCGCGCGAGCGCCGCCGGCGTTGAGATTCGCCTCGAAGTTCGCACGCTCTGCTGCATTCGCCCGGGCGTTCCAGGGCTCTCAGAGAACATCACGGTGCACAGTTTGGTGGGTGAGTTCCTCGAGCACTCCAGAATCTTCGCCTTTGGTGATCCCGAAACTGAAGAGTTTGAGCTTCTCATAGGTTCGGCCGACATGATGGAACGTAATCTTGATCGACGTGTTGAAGTACTGGTTCCCGTGCTTGACAAGAATGCTCGAGCGGAAATTATGAACGCCTTTGAAATTACGTGGCGAGACGACACCTACACCTGGGTGCTGGGTACAGACCGTCGTTGGCGTCGCATGCAGTCGGTGAACAACTTCACGGCTCAGACGGAATTTAAGCGTCTGTTTCTGAGTCGTTCTCGGGACTTGTAACTTCCGGCGGCAGAGGACCTCGGCGCCACTGGAGGCTGAAGTAGGACACGCCACCAATCGGAATAGGAATCCAGAAGTTCACGAGACGGTAGGCCAGCACGGCCAAAATAGCCTGGCTGTGGGGAACACCAAATCCGACCAACGTAGCGATGAGTGATGCCTCGACCACACCTAATCCGGCGGGAGTGACAGGGATCGCCGCGAGGATATTGGCCAGGCCATACGCCACGAGTAGGTCAACGGGCGAGAGCACCCGTCCGAACGCCCAGACAAATACCCAGAGGCAACCCGCATCGAAGAGCCAGTTAAGACTGGCCCACGTGAAGGCCCACCAGAGGGTGCGCCGGTTGTCGATAAGGAGTTTGATCCGGCCAGCAACCTTCTCCAGCACCGCAGAGATGCGGTCCGGGCTCAGGGAGGGGATCTTGCTAGCTACGGCGCGCAACCACGCGTCGGCATGATGCTGACCCCGAGTGATGAGGAAGATAGTGCCAAAAAAGGCCAAAAGGAGAAACACCCCAATGAGTGCCGCAAAGCCGTAAAGGGGATTGAAGCCGTTCAAAGGAATCGAAATGATCAGAGCACACCAAAAGAGGAGATTGAGGACGACAGCTGAGCCGGCCCCCTGAGCCGCGAGGCCGAATGCATTCGTCTCCTTGGGAACGCCCAGTTCGTTGAAGATTCTGTAGGAAAGTGCGCCAGCGGGTGCCGCGCCGCCAGGGACAACGTGGCCAATGGCGAGGCCAGCGAGATTGACGCGCAGGGTATTGAAGCGACCTGGACCGTAGGGGTAGAGAACTGTGCGGGTCAGTTCAACGTAGGAGTAGATCGCAGCCATTTCCAGTACGGTGGCGAGTCCAACCAAATAGGGATTGAGCGAGGCCAGTAGGTGGAGCGATTTACGAGCCGAAGCAAACTGGGGAAGTACGAAGTACGCAAAGACGAAGACCAGAGAGCCAAGGCTAAGAAACACGCGAATCTCGCGTGGAAGGGTAAGTCGAGCTCGTGGCTTCTTTTCGGTCATAAGAATCTCGTTAACTGCTGAAAACGACGGAATTGTCCTGGTTTTCAATCTCGTTTCAGTCTACGCCGTTACGTAGAATTGAATGATGCGCACACTTGTGGTTCTGCCCACATACAACGAGATTCTGAATATCGAAGCCATGCTTCGCGAACTGCGATCCGTTGTACCTCAGTGTGACGTTCTGGTTGTCGATGACGGTAGTCCTGATGGTACTGCCGACGCGGCACAACGAATTGCCGATGAACTTCGACAAATTGCCATTCTTCGGCGAACGCAGAAAAGTGGCCTCGGTGGCGCCTATCGAGCAGGTTTCAGTTGGGGGCTCGAGCAGGGGTACGACCACTTCGTTGAAATTGACTGTGACTTTTCTCACAACCCCAAGCAACTCCCTTCCCTGTTGGCGGCGGCTGAAACCCACGACGTGGTGATTGGTTCGCGGTACGTAAAGGGTGGGAGCATTCCGAAGTGGGCACTGTCGCGGCGACTACTGTCGCGTGGCGGCAACCAGTACGCATCACTCATGCTTGGTCTCGGGGTGAAGGACTCGACTGCTGGCTACCGTGTCTACTCAAAGACAGGTCTCGAGAAGATTGGCTACGAGACTGTGTCGGCCGATGGTTACGGTTTTCAAATCGAGATGACGTACCGAGCTCGACGCGGTGGTGCAACCATCTGTGAAGTACCGATTTCCTTTGTCGACCGTGAGTTAGGCGATTCGAAGATGTCGGGTGCCATTGTGGTGGAGGCACTTCTTCTCGTTACCAAGTGGGCAGTTGGTCGCCCCTTCGGGCGTAGCGCTCACTGAACAGCGTCGAGTAGTACCGACGAAAGAACACTGGCCAATTTGGCGCGAGTTTCTTCACGTTCTGCGGTGGGGTCTGATTCACTCACAATGCCAGCTCCGGCCCAGGCTTCAAAACGGTGCCCTTCGAGGAGAATGCCTCTGATGCCGATGTACCACTCGCCGTCGCCACTGTGATCAATCCAACCCACGGGTCCGGCGTAGTGACCACGGTCGTGGCGCTCAAGTTCCTGCAGTGTTCGAGCAGCGTCTTCTCGTGGGATACCGCAGACCGCGGCGGTTGGGTGCAGTAGCTTCAACACTTCGAGAGCGTCCGGGGAGTCAACTTCATTGTCGGCGTACGCGTGGATCCAGGTACCCAGGTGGGCCAATGTCCGCAGCGCCACGATTGATGGCGTAGCTTCGGCCTCCACGCGGTCAAAAATACCGGCCAGACTCGACACCACTTCGTCAACGGGCACGGCGTGCTCGTGCAGATTCTTCGAGCTTCCAAGGAGCCAGTTCTGATAGTCATCGGGCGCGACATTTGGCGGCAAGGCTATGGTCCCCGCCAACGGGTGGCTGGTGACGTGTGGGCCTTCGCGGCGAACGAGCAGTTCTGGACTTGCTCCCACGTACCGTACGCCATCACCAATGGGCATCGAATAGAGCGTGCACAGTGGTTCTCTGGTCTTCAGTCGCTGCAGCAATGATGCGGGGTCAATATCATTTGGCACAGTGCCACTGACCGAGCGAGCCAGAACTACTTTGTCCAACTCTTTTCTGCGAAGAATTTCCACCGCAACCGCGACGTTATGGGCATACTCTTCGGGCGTTGGAATGAACGAGAGCGACCGAAGCCCCTGCACTTCTTGTTCGGCGGGTTCAGTCTGGAGGTAGTCGAGAAAGTCTGGTGAGTTCTCCAACTGGACCAGCCAGGCCTGGTTAGAAAACTGCGTAATGACGAATCGAGGAACAGCGAGCGAACCATTCTGATGGCGATTAAAGGGGAGCGAGCCGAATGCGGTGACGCCCGTTCCTCTGGGGCCCGAGTCACCACCAAGCGAGTGCCGCCGAAGCTCATCAGTGGCCTCGAATGAACCTGCGAGTCCAGACGGTAGTGAAATAGTGTCAACGACATCGCCGAAACCAACACGAAGGGTCTCGGTATTCTCTAGGAGCCAACCGGTCCGTGCGCCAACGGCACGTAGAACAGCCGGATCCAGGGGGGAGATTTCGCGACGCTCAAAAATCATGAGGCTCGTGTAGCGATGAACTGTTGGCTGAGGCCACCCATGACCTTGCGATGGTTTACCGACGTGAATCCTGCGTCAAGGAGCATCTGGAGCAAGACGTCACGACTCGGTAAGTAGGCGGTGGACTTCGGCAGATAGTGGTAGGCCTTACGGTCCGATACCAGCGATCCAATAAAGGGCACAATGTGTCGGAACCAAATACGAAAACCGGTTCGCAGAAGCCCGCGTTCTGGCTCGGCGACTTCAAGGATTGACAACCTGCCGCCAGGGCGCAACACACGCGCCATTTCATTAAACGTGCCCTGAAGGTCAGTAAAGTTTCGCAGCGCGTAGCCACAGGTCACGCCGTCAAAACTTCCGGACCGAAAGGGGAGTTGGGAGGCGTCAGCCTGGACTCGTTCGGGCATCTTTCGTCCAGCGTGCAGCATTCCGTAGCTCAGGTCGGTGGCAACTGCGAGGTGGCCCTGCTTGGTTAGTTCGCGGGTGAAGTCGCCGGTGCCAGCCGCGATGTCGAGAACGACACAGCGTGGAGGCAGAAAGAGGTCGGCCACTGCGCGGCGCCTCCAACGGGCATCGAGACCAAACGTCATGAGTTTGTTCACGAACTCGTAGCGCGGGGCTATCGAGTCGAACATGGAACGGACTAACTGCGTCTTCTCTTCACCTTGGGGGAGGGTGATGTCCATTGACTAGAAGTAGTAGCGGTAGACGACTTGTGCGATGCACGATGGCTTTGGTGCATCCTTAACTTCGACAACGACGTCCATACAGACTTGGACGCCTCCGGCAACATCTTCGACAGAGGCGAGTGTCGCCCGGGCGTGGATGTCTGAGCCAACCGGTACAGGACTAGCGAAGCGAACCTTGTTGGTGCCGTAATTGACACCCATCTGGACACCGTCAACCTGCAGGAGTCCATTCATGAGACGAGGAACGAGTGAGAGCGTGAGATAGCCGTGAGCAATTGGTCCACCGAAGGGGCCTTTGGCGGCACGCTCGGGATCGACATGAATCCATTGATGGTCGCCAGTGGCATCGGCGAAGAGATTGACTTGCTCCTGAGTGACGGTAACCCACTCGCCGTACCCGAGGTCCGTTCCGACCAGGGCCTTCAACTCATCAAGGTTGTGTGCATGTGCTGCCATGTTGACTCCTGTCACCAATTTTTCACTGTTTTTAAGGCCAGTCGTAAGCCTAGCGGCGCTTAGAATTAGCGGGTGACCCCCAAAACCGACCACGACGATGAGCACCACCGTCAAATATCTGATGGTTGGTTCAGGGCGAGTGTTTTTGGCGTCTCTGACGGCCTGGTAACGAACGTCTCGCTCCTTTTGGGATTTGCCGGAGCTAACCCGGGACACTCCGTGGTTCGCCTCGCCGGCCTCGCTGGCATGATTGCTGGCGGTTTCTCCATGGGCAGCGGTGAGTATGTGTCGATGAGGGCTCAGAAGGAACTTCTGGAATACGAGATTGAAGTAGAGCGCAAAGCCATTGCCGAGAATCCTGAGATGGAGAGGCGTGAGCTTCGCGCGGTATTCCTCGAGCGTGGTATCGACAGGGAACTCGCTGACCGACTGGCTACTGACCTGATGCGCGACCCCGAGTTAGCTCTGCAAACTCACGCTCGTGAGGAACTCGGCGTTGACCCTTCGGCCACCGGTTCACCAATCCGTGCGATGGTGTCGTCATTCCTCTCCTTCTGCGTTGGCGCTTTGATCCCACTACTCCCTTGGCTCGTGACAGCAAGTGGCAATGCCCTGGGTTGGTCAATAGGCCTTGGAGCTGCGGCTGCGCTAGGTGTGGGAGCAGTCGTTGGTTGGTCAACCCGCAATGGCGTTGTTAAGTGGGCGATTCGCCAATTACTGATCGCGGCACTGGCCGCCGGAGTGACTTACGGCGTGGGCCACTTCATTGGTGCTCACTAGGCACTGAATCGCAGTAACTGATCTTCTCGTTCACGGGCAAAGCCGAGATGTTCATACATCGATACTGCAACAACGTTCGATTCATCCACAAACAACTTGCCGCGCTGCACCCCTCGTTCACGAAGGGATCGAAGCCCTTGTGTGACCATGATGCGTCCAAGGTTCCTGCCTTGGAACTGTGGATGTACAGAGATGACGTAAATCTCACCAAATCGCTCTGGGTGCAGTTCATGGATCTTGGTCCAGCATGAAGCGGCAATGCGACCATCAATCTCCAGCAATAGAAACCCAGAGGGGTCAAACCAAGGCTCCTTAGTTCGAGCTTCGAGGTCAGCACGAATCCAGGCCCCCTGTTCGGGGTGGTGGGCAAAGGCTTCATTGTTCTGGACGAGCCAGGCGTCTTCATCACGACCAACCTGGAACGTGCGCAGTAACGCTCCTTCCGGGACGGCCACGGCAGCGATTGGGAGTGCTACATCGAGGAGGAGGAGCTTTCGAATTGCCTCGCCACCTTCGGGGGGCTGAGCAGTGACGTCTCGCAGCCACCAATCGACGCGTCGATGAAGGGCGAGAAGATCCGATTGCAAGTGCGTCTCGTAGCCCCCACCGCACATTTCGACGGTGACGTTCTCTCCAACCGTTGATTGGGCGTAGGCGGTTAACGTTCCGTTGGTGGTACCGAGCCAGTGGAGCGCAGTGCCACCGTGGACGACGGTGCGGCGCCGACCCTCATCAATAGCCTCACG
>Ga0164296_1002908_pt1 | contig 16590 bp, 10 predicted proteins | sample GEODES057metaG_FD_113533 | JGI IMG/M metagenome (GOLD analysis project Ga0164296, IMG submission 113533) | Dystrophic lake water microbial communities from Trout Bog Lake, Wisconsin, USA - GEODES057 metaG | ecosystem: Environmental > Aquatic > Freshwater > Lake | place: USA: Trout Bog Lake... | reverse complement strand
TCAGGAAATCCGCGAATCAGGCGCAACGCTCGACCTTAATGAATCTTCCTCCAAAAAAATGGCTCTTTTACAGGCCTTGAAACTTTACGTGGATTTTGTCAATCTGCTGTTTTTTATCATCATGTTCATATGGAGAAGGCAGAAAGCAACCTGAGCTCCTCCAATAATTACAAACAAAAAAGGCCTCTTTACGAGGCCTTTAAATATTATTTACTCCGGGCGATCATCTTTGTCAGATGAGCGAGCGGTACTTACTTAGTAACGTACATCACTTCCTTTACCGCCTTGATCACGCGTTCAGGATTAGGTAAATACTCCTGTATCAGCGTAGGCGCATAAGGAAGCGGAACATCGCCACCCATGATACGCAGAACAGGCGCATCAAGGTAATCAAAAGCATCTTTCTGCACTTTAAAGGCAACTTCAGTAGCTATTGAACCCAAAGGCCAGCTTTCTTCTATGATCACCAAACGGTTGGTTTTTTTAACCGAATTGATCACTGTTGCATAGTCGATAGGGCGTACCGTACGCAGATCGATCACCTCGGCATGGATACCTTCTTTTTCTAATTCAGCTGCGGCAGCATTCACCACTTTCATGATCTTGCCAAAACCTACCAGCGTAACGTCAGTACCTTGTTTGGTTACACTAGCCTTGCCAAGCGGAATGTAATAGGTTTCTTCAGGTACTTCGCCTTTGTCGCCGTACATCAATTCAGATTCCATAAAGATCACCGGATCCGGATCAATGATCGACGATTTTAACAGACCTTTTGCATCATATGGATTAGATGGAACAACCACTTTTAATCCCGGGCAGTTGGCATACCAATTCTCAAAACATTGGCTGTGTTGCGAACTCAACATACCAGCGTTCCCGGTTGGGCCACGAAATACGATCGGTACCGAAAACTGTCCACCGCTCATCGACATGATCTTGGCAGCACCGTTAATGATCTGATCGATCGCTACCAGCGAAAAGTTAAAGGTCATGAATTCGATGATAGGCCGTAATCCATTCATAGCTGAACCAATACCGATACCGGCAAAGCCCAATTCAGAGATCGGGGTATCTATCACCCTTTTCGCGCCAAATTCATCCAGCATACCCTGGCTAACCTTGTAAGCACCGTTGTATTCGGCAACTTCCTCGCCCATCAGGTATATTTTATCGTCTTTACGCATCTCTTCGCTCATAGCTTCGCGGAGCGCTTCCCTGAATTGTATTTCTCTCATTATATTTTAAATGAATTTTGCGAACGCAAATATAGGCAATGAACTTATAAAAACAACTTTCATCGGAGTTGGGAATGCAAGACCGATCAGCTATTACAAAATATGAAGCACAGCTGACGCTTTTTTTATTTCTATCTAACCCCTGATTAGTAGCGGAAGGTTTATAAAATGGAAATAACCGCCATCATTCGAGAAGTTTTAACCATTATTTATTGACAAATCTTAAAAAATATATAATTTTCTGACAGAAAAATCGTTTTTATAAACCATTGTTTTTCATATATTTACATAGTTTATTTTAACCTAAGTGAAATTTTTTTCGTTTAATGAAACAAGTTTTCCTTAAATTCGTATAAAGGTTGCAGATGCGCTGGTGTGTCTCAGCTGAATTTTTACCTTGGCTAAACGGGAGCGGAATTGTTCTGCAAACATCCCGAACAAAATCGGCAGATGCCGCATGAAATTGGGAATTGACCGGATTAAAATATTAAAACGCTATCACACTGGTAACGCTATTTAAAATATAACCTAAAAGGTATCGCATGAAAACAACTTTACGCATTTTAATAGCCGCAGTCACCCTGCTGGTATCAAGTGCGTCGGTTTTTGCCGCCGCCAATATCACTACTACCGGATCGCTTTCAGCAGTACCTACTACTTATGGCACAGCGTCATCAAATGCTATATTCACAGTCGCAGGCACCGGCTTAAGTGTAGGCATTACAGTTACAGCACCATCCGGTTATGAGGTCAGCACATCAAGCAGTGGACCATTTTCGGGTTCTATTCTTGTTGGCTCAGCGCCAACTGTAGTTACAACGAATATTTATGTTAGGATAGCAGCAGCTACAATTCCGGGAACTTATTCAGGAAACGTGAACTGTTCCAGCACCGGAGCAACAACCCGAACGGTAGCTACAGTGGCAAGTGCGGTAAGTCAAAAAATAATTACAGTAACAGGAGCTGTTGCAACAAACAGAACCTATAATGGTACAACAGCGGCAACTATCTCGGGTGGTGTGCTCGTTGGGTTGGTAGGATCTGACGTCGTAACCTGTACTACCGGCACATTCGCCAGCGCAAACGTTGCCAATGGCATAGCCGTAACTATAATTCTCGGCGGAGCAAACGCCAGTAATTATATACTGACACAACCGGGTATAACCGGGAATATAACCCAGGCAGCGCTATCTGTTACGGCCAATGATGTTTCAAAGGTTTACGGTACCACGATCACAGGTGCATCGGGATCAACAGCATTTACAAATTCTGCCCTGCAAAACGGCGAAACTATCGGTAGTGTGACCATTGCCTATGGTACAGGTTCGGCATCAACTGCTATCGTTGCTACCTATACCGGTTCTGTTACACCATCAGCAGCAACTGGTGGCACTTTTAATTCGGCGAATTATTCTATAACCTACGTTACCGGAAAGATCACAGTTACCCAGGCTACACTAACCATCACCGGTCTTTCAGGCGTAAATAAAGTATACGATGGCACAACAACTGCCACATTGAGCGGCACAGCATCGTTGGTTGGCGTTATTGGGGCTGATATTGTGAATGTCAGCGGTCCGCCTACTGCAGTATTTCCTTCAAAAGTAGTAGGTACCGGTTTGGCTATTACCGTGACAGGATATACTTTAACAGGTGCCAATGCGGCAAATTATACTTTAACCCAGCCTACAGGACTGACAGCTGATATCACCGCTAAAACGCTAACTGTTTCGAGCGCTGCTGCAAGCAATAAAGTTTACGATGCCACTAATGCTGCTACTATTACAGGCACGCTGGCTGGTATCGTTGGATCTGACGTAGTAACGCTAAGCGGAACAGGTACTTTCCCTTCTAAAAATGTGGGTACCGGACTGGCTGTTACCTCAACCTGCACCCTTGGTGGCGCCGATGCCGGCAATTACGTACTGACGCAGCCTACAGGACTTACAGCAAATATTACGGTAAAAACGCTAACTATTAGTGGCGTTAGTGCCAGCAATAAGGTTTATGATGGAACCACCTCGGGTTCGATATCAGGTTCAGCATCGCTTGTTGGCGTATTGGGGACCGACGTTGTTGTACTTGGAGGAGCGGGCATTGTCACTTTTGCCAGCAAGAATGTGGGCACCGGTATTGCAGTTACTGTAACCGGTTATTCTATCAGCGGTACAGATGCCGCAAACTATACCTTAACGCAGCCCTCGGGACTAACGGCTAATATCACTGCGGCTGCACTCGTGATCCAGGCTATAGGCCCAACCAAAGTTACCGGCAACACTTCGCCGGTGGTGACCGGCAGCACTACCAATTTTATTTATTTTGGTACCGTTAACAGTGAAACTGTAACCAGTGTAACGCTGACACCAAATCCAACTGCATCACAATCTTCAGGGTCAACCTATACCGTAACACCCTCAGCCGCTGCCGGGGCCGGCGGTTTTGTAGCTGGCAATTATTCAATTACCTACACCGCCTATAACGGCGTATGCTCGGGACACAGCTACGTATGGAACGGATCATCGAGCACTACCTGGAGTACCGCAAATAACTGGACACCGTCAGGTACACCAACCAGTACAGATGATGTTGTTATACCGGGAAGTACTACCCGTGCGCCAACTGTTACCGGTAGTACAACCGTAAATACCATAAATTTTACAGGCAATAATACCATAACTGTGAACTCAGGTGTTAACCTGACCACCAACAGTGGCTTTACAATAAACTCAACTGTTACTTCGGCAAATGTTACCTTTGTTGGAGCATCCACATCAACTATACTTGAATTCAGCAGCTCAATTTTCGCCAATTTTGGCACATTTAGCTTAAGTGGCACAGGGCTCTTTCAGATCGACAATAACGGCTCTTATATCTATAATTCTGGTACTTTTACTGCCAATGGCAATGCTACATTATACCTGCAGGGCGGTAGTAACGTAACGCATGCACTAACCAATGCCGGAACATTTTATGCCGGAACTTCGGGTTCAGCTTGTAACATAGAAATGGATGACTACGGCTCGATCGAAAACTCAGGTATCTTCAAACTCGGACCAACTTCGCTAATGTATTTCTATAACGATAACGCCCAATATGTAAACATTGTTAACGAAAACAGCGGAACGTTTACTTTGCAATCGGATGCAACCGGCTCGGCTAGTATCGGCGAATTGCCGCAGGGCAAGAACAACCAGTTTGTCGGAAACTTCAACGTGGAAAGATTTTACCAGGGAAGTACGACGTATTCAGGCGGGCGTTGGATCGAACGGGCCTACCGGATCATTTCGTCATGCGTCAATACCGGTACTACCGTAAATGGAAATTATGTATTTGGCCTTAATTACATCGTAGGATCGACCGCAGGGCAAACTACTACAGCAAACAGCACCACCAACTCGTTCATTACCGGCTGTACCGGTGGCAGCACCAGCGCTGGTAATCCTTCTATTTACCTTTATAACGAAAGCTTTACACCCAACAACCTGACTTTTATCAGCGGCAATTTTTTAGGGATAACCAATATCACAAACTCTACTACCGGTGGTACCATTACTGCCAGTAACGGAAGCACCTACAGTTTGCCGGTTGGTACCGGTGTGCTCTTCTTTTTCAGGGGAGCTGCTACCAATTGGGCCACCCGGACGGTTTTGCCATACATCGCTCCTGAGAACGTAACACTGACCTCCGTTGGTCAGATGAATACAGGGCCCTACACTTTCAAAGACTGGTACACCCCTGCTTCTTCCAACCTGGCCTATACCGGCTCTGGTTTAGGTGGTAATTCAACAGTACGTGGATTCAATATGATCGGTAACCCCTATCCTTGTGCGATCGACTGGCTGCAGTTTTATTCCGGCTCGAATGGCAACGTTCGGACTAATCTAAGCACTACAATATGGGAATTTAACCCGGTTACTTACCAGTACGATACTTATACAGCAACCTCATCAACTACCGGAACCGGTACAGGCCACGCATCCCGTTACATCGCAAGCGGGCAGGGATTTATTGTTCAGGGAACAGCTGCCAGCCCGGCATTAACCATTTCCGAATATGCAAAAGTAGTATTGAATGCCAATGGAAGTGTGGGCACAGGAGCAGTACCGGCAGCGGCCCAGTTAACCGGGTTGAATTTGCTCATGTCAAAAACAGCACCCCAACCTGCAATAGATCGTTCGCTCAGATTGAAACTGGTAGTTGATTCACTGGACTATGACGATATTTTTATCGGCTTTAATGCATCCGCATCACCGGGTTACAATCCATACGAAGATGGCAAGTATATTGAAAGCACATCTGCTGCCGAAGGATTGTCGAGCATTTCAAGCGATAACGTGCCTTTATCCGTTAATTATTTACCCTTGCCTAAACAGGAAAAACAAGTGATCAGGTTGTATGTTACCGGTAAAAATTCAGGCACCTATACCCTACTGCAAACCAGCCTGACCTCCATTCCGCAGCTATATGACCTTTGGTTAGTAGATAAATATATGCGCGATTCAATCAACCTGCGAACCCATACGAAATACGTCTTCAACATTAACCTGGCTGATACCAATAGCTTCGGCAGTAATCGTTTTAATGTAGTGATCCGTCAAAACCCGGCACTTGCACTAAAACTGATCAGCTTTAGCGGCAAAAAGACAAGCGATGGCTCGCTGATCAAATGGACCACCCAAAATGAAGCGAACTATACCACTTTCACCCTAGAACGTAGTACCGATGGGGCAACCTTCAGTACCCTGGGCGGTGTTCCGGCTACGGGTTGCGGGCAATATAGTTTTATTGACAAATATCCCCAGTTAGGCGTTAATTTATACCGGTTAAAAATGGAGGATCTGAATGGCACGATCAGCTATTCAAGCAACATCACCTTAAGTTACAGCAATCTTGATCAGTTGGCCACCAATCCAGTGTCCCTGTATCCGAATCCAACAAAAAGCCTGATCAATTTGACCATCAATACGGTTTCAGCAGATGGCTCCAAAAACAGCATCGGTGTTAGTGGAACCATCAAATCAAATAGCTCTGATAATTCAAATTATACCATCAAGATCATGAACGCCTCGGGCCTGATCATCAGGCACGAATCGACCCGATCGACCACCTGGCAAACTGATGTTAAAAATTTGCTTCCGGGTACTTATGTGATGCAGGTTTACGATGCGTCAAATAACAGTCTGGTGGGCAAAGGTACTTTTGTAAAAATGTAGTTTAGTAGTAGATGTCTCATAGTGAGGGCGGATCCTTTTTTGCGGGGCCGCCTTTTTTTATTTACTACTACCGTAAGAAGAATTTTTAAGTTGGTTAAGAAGAAAAATATTTATCTTTTCGCCGTCACCATCTTCGAAGCATTATCCAATGCCAGATAAGCATTAACGATACCACCCGACCTGGAAAGCGCGCTAAAATCGACCAGCTCATGGGTGCCCGGCTTATACACCATCAATCCCTGTAAAGGAACTACCGACTGCATGATGGCCTGCTTTACCTGTTTAACATTCAGGTCGGGATAATATTCCATGATCAGGGCAGCAACGCCTGCAACGATAGGCGAAGAAAAGCTTGTACCATCATCGGTAGTTGTTTCGGCATCCATGTCGATCGACGTGATCTTAACGCCCGGCGCAAACACATCGACATTTTGTTTACCAAAGTTACTAAAGTCGGTAGCCAAACTGGTATCGGCTTTCAAGCCCGAGGCCCCAACGTTAAGGACATTGTCGGCCGCCTCCGGTGAGCCATCCAAAAAATGGGCGTTAGGGTATTCCAGTTGTTTATCAAGGTCGAGGTTTTCGTTACCTGAAGCCTGCACCAGGAGTACATTATGTGCGGATGCATATTGGAATGCTGAATCGAGCCATTCTTTATGGGGAGATACTTTCTTACCAAAACTCATATTAATGATACGGGCACCGTGATCAACGGCAAAGCGTATAGCATTTGCTTCATCTTTGTCATACTCGTCACCAAGCGGCACGGCTTTTATGATCATCAATTGCACGTTGTCGGCAATGCCATCGATGCCGTAACCATTACCCCGCTTTGCGCCAACCAAACCTGCCACCTCTGTTCCGTGCGAACTATCTTCAAATTTCAGCTGGTTATTGCCATAAAATCTGTCGTGCAGTTGATCGGGATCGTCGCCAATAATCCGTTTGCGGGCATCCAGATCCGGGCTGATATCGTTGTTTAATTTTGTGACGTACTCACTCATCTCCCTGATCACCTTTACATTGGTGCTGGTTGAAACATCCTGACTAAAAGCCAGCATCCACAAGTTTTTGATCTGCAATAAAGTATCATTTTTAGCCACAATCTTTTCCAGGTCAACCCGGGAAAATGTTTGATTATCCTTCAAACCCAGTTCGTGCCTAATAAAACCACTGGTCTCAACGAGTGCATTTAAAACCTGGTTCAACGGCGGTAATTCTGTTTTAGCCTTAGCAATAGTTGCATCGTATTCGGTCTTTACCTGGAGCCAGAAAGCATATTCCTTTTTATTGTTGTCCGATGGAGCTATAGCATGGCTGTATTTATCCTTCAGCTTAAAATACTGCCGGACTTCCTCCGAAGTTTCGTTGAAATCGCACCTGCGACCCGGACCGCCCAGAAAATTCCATCCATGCAGGTCGCCCGGATAATCTTTATCTCTAACTGGATTGACCCATAAAACACCCTGAATATCTTGCTGCAGGGTATCAATACCGCTATCAATAATAGCCACGACGACCGGCTTACTCTGTTTTCCCTGCAGGAACTGGTAAGCCTGTTTAAGGCTGATCCCCATATAGCCATCAGTCTTTGGATCCAGTGCATACCAGTCTTTCGGCGGATCGGGTTGAAGAGCCGGAAGCTGCTGGGCCTGCAATGGACAAGACAACAAAAGAGAGCCAGCCGTGATCAGGCTTAGCAGGTATTGACGGATGATATGCATCAGGGTATTAAAAAAACTAAAGGTCGAATTTGATGCCTTGAGCCAGTGGTAATTTAGTTGAATAATTGATGGTATTAGTTTGCCGGCGCATATACACCTTCCAGGCATCGGAGCCCGACTCGCGACCGCCGCCAGTCTCTTTCTCGCCGCCGAATGCGCCACCGATCTCGGCACCTGATGTACCAATATTTACATTGGCAATGCCACAATCAGAACCTGCATAAGAAAGGAATTGCTCAGCCTCGCGCAGGTTGGTTGTCATGATAGCAGATGAAAGCCCCTGAGGAACCCCGTTTTGTAATGCGATCGCCTCTTCTAAAGTAGAATACCTTATGAGGTATAAAATGGGCGCAAATGTTTCGTGTTGCACAATAGGGTAATGGTTTTCCACTTCTGCGATACAAGGTTTCACATAGCAACCCGAAGTGTAACCCGGCCCTTCCAATACACCACCTTCAACCACAAATTTTCCACCTTCAGCTTTGCATTTTTCGATCGATTCAAGGTATAGTTTTACGGCATCGCGATCGATCAGTGGTCCCATATGATTGTTTTCATCCAACGGATCGCCAATGCGTACCTGACCATATGCCTTCACCAGCTTCTGCTTGAACTGCTCGTATATACTTTCATGGATAATTAGCCTGCGGGTACTGGTACAGCGTTGACCGGCTGTACCTACTGCGCCAAAAACCGCTCCGATCAATACGGTGTCCAGATCGGCATATTGGCTAACAATGATGGCGTTATTTCCACCAAGCTCCAATAAACTTCTTCCCAAACGGGCACCAACCGCTGCTCCCACAGCTTTCCCCATGCGGGTCGACCCGGTTGCTGATACCAGGGGAACCCTGGTATCATTGGCCATCAATTCGCCAACGGCGCGGTCTCCGATCAGCAAACAGGAAACACCCTCGGGCACATTATTCTTTTCAAAAACTTCCTGTATGATCCGCTGGCAGGCGATAGCTGTTAAAGGCGTTTTCTCAGAGGGCTTCCAAACACAAACATCGCCGCAGATCCAGGCCAGGGCAGCATTCCAGCTCCATACGGCAACCGGGAAATTAAAGGCTGATATGATGCCAACGATACCCAGCGGATGGTACTGTTCATACATCCGGTGTTCGGGCCTTTCAGAATGCATGGTCAGACCGAATAATTGTCTGCTTTGCCCCACGGCCAGGTCACATATATCTATCATCTCCTGCACCTCGCCGTATCCTTCCTGTAAACTTTTGCCCATCTCATAAGATACCAGTGCACCCAGGTCTTGCTTGTGCGATCGAAGTGCATCACCTAACTGTCGCACCACTTCACCGCGCTTAGGGGCAGGCACTGTGCGCCATTGAACAAAGGCTTCGTTCGCTTTAGCGATCACCTGCTGGTATTCGGCTTCACCAGCTACCTGCACAGCTGCAATTGCCTTACCGTCAACCGGCGAATGTATTGTCCTGGTTTCATTGTTTTCACTATCGCCCCAAAAACTACCCGTACTAAAAGCAGGGTTTATGTCGTTGATATGTAAACGCTTCAGGATATCAGAAATATTCAGGCTCATAATTGTAAATTTGTCAAAGGTAAAAATCTTTAAGGCAATTTATTATCAACCCGCGCTTTGCCAGATAAGTTTGTATATGCTTTTCATTTAGTATCAGGCACTTGCCAAAAGGTCTGTTAACAATGTTTGAATGTTGAAAACTTAATTGCTTTTTGGCTGCTTGTAGTTGTAATTTGAACTCAGAAAAGATAAAACAAACCCCTGTTTAAACCCCCTGAAGGGCAGGGTTATAAGGCCGTCAGCGTTCTGAAAAATATTTTTAATGGAAGAAGACTTTGAATTTGGATTCGCCGAAGACCCCAAGTTTTCGGTAGAACGTTACGAAGAGATGATTCGTAACAAAGACCAGTATTTTTTTGATGCGCAGGCATTTGAGAACATTATCGACTACTACATCGAAAAAAATGACCCGGTAAAAGCCCTGCAGGTAGTAGAATATGCTTGCAACCAGCACCCTTTCGCGGCAGTATTCCTGATCAAACAAGCACAGTTGATGGTTGTTACCAACCGCGCTAACGAAGCTTTTGTTTCGCTGGAAAAGGCTGCCATGCTCGAAGCATCTGATCCGGACATCTACATCATCAGGGGCAACCTGTACGAGAACATGGAGCGCTACGCAGAAGCGTTGGAAAACTACGAGAAAGCGCTTGACCTTGCCGAAGAAACAGACGAGATATTGCTGCACATATCTTATGTGTACCAGAATATGGGCGACTATGATACGGCGATCACCTACCTGAAACTTTGCCTGAAGCAAAATATGGAAAACCAGGATGCGCTTTACGAACTGGCTTTTTGTTACGATGTAATGGATAACCAGGAGGAAAGCGTGCAATTTTACCAACAATATATTGATAGCGAACCGTATAGCTATGCTGCATGGTACAATCTGGGGAACGCCTTTACAAAACTCGCCTTGTTTGAAAAAGCTATTGATGCCTATGATTATGCTATCCTGATAAAAGATAGTTTTGCCTCGGCCTATTTCAATAAAGGCAATGCCCTGGTAAACCTTGAAAAATATGCTGAAGCAATAGAGGTTTACCGCCAGACATTTGAGTACGAGCAGCCAAATGCGGATACTTATTGCGCAATTGGCGAATGTTACGAAAAGTTGGAACAAATGGATGAAGCCCGTGCGTTCTATAAAAAGGCTGTAAAAATGGATTCAAAACTGGCCGATGGCTGGTTTGGCATCGGGGTGACACTCGATTTTGAAGAACGCTATTTTGAAGCGCTTCATTTTTACAAAAAAGCACTGGACCTAGATATTGCAAACGCCGATTTTTGGTTTGCTATTGCTGATGCCGAATATAAATTAGGCCACCTGGCCGAAGCCGAACAAGCTTATGAAAAGGTAGTTGAATTGAACCCGATAGATGTTGACGCCTGGTTGGATTATTCGTCTATACTGTATGAACAAAGCCGACTGGTGGACGCCGTTGAAGTGATGGCGCAAGCGATAAAAGCTAATCCTGATTCGGCTGAACTTTATTACCGCATGGTGGCCTACCTGTTTGCCGCCGGCGACTATAAGGAAGCCCTGAACCACCTCGAAATGGCTTTGGCTGCCGACCCGGAGAAACATTATATACTTTTCGACTACCTGCCACAACTACAAAAAAACAAAGTGATATTGGATATCATCAACAGGTACGCCAAGTAATAATCAACTTATTTTTGGCCACAAAAAAAAACAGCACCCGCTCGCCGGTTGCTGTTTTTGCTAAACAACTTCACTAAACTAACTATTTATATATGCTGATGATAAGGCAGGTCATTGTCCGAACTATAATTATGAATATTCATTAATTCTATATTGGTATTTTCAAATTTAACCATAATGCCACCCGGTGCGATCTTCCTGATCGCGTTGTTTCTCACTTGTACATTATAGCCGTTAACCGACTGTACCCCACCCCAAACATTATCGACCTGGCAATCTTCAATGATCACATTGGTACATTGCCTCAAGCTTATCCCCAGTTTTTCGGAGTTAGACAATTCGCATTGTGTAATGTGAATATTGCTACAATTAACCAGGTCGATACAAGAAGCACTCCCACCATTTATCGAATATCCGCAGATCGTCATGTCATGTACCCCATTAAGTACGATCGGAGTTGATACCCTGTATTTGCTCGCTTCCATCGCTTCCATGTTTTCTTCAATTACGGTTCTTTTACGGATTAACAGCAGGCGGGTATTGTCGAACCGACTATGAAAACATCGTCATACTTTGTTCGACAAAATTCATTGTTGCTTAACTAACATTTTACATTAATTAAAGAAGATGCACTATAAAGTGTAGGATTTTTTTATAATCTTTGTGCCATTAAAACTTTTTGTTATAGTCTATAACTAAACGTTACCCCTATGAAACTGAACGGTTTTCCCGCTCTGACTACCCAACCGCTGAACTATCCACTTAGTAATATTCCGGAGCGAACTGCTAAACCGCGCAATAGCGGCATTACCATGATCATGGACAAGGGGCTTAGTTTACGACAAACTGAAGATTTTCTGGAAGTAGGCGGCCCTTACGCCGACCTGGTAAAATTGGGCTGGGCCACTTCATTTGTAACCCCCAACCTTGACGAAAAACTTCGAATTTACCGCGAAGCCGGTATACCCGTTTATTTTGGCGGAACGCTATTTGAAGCTTTTGTGATACGTGGCGAATTTGACCAATACCGTCGTCTGCTTGATAAATATCAAATGGAGTATGCAGAAGTTTCTGATGGCTCCATTGAAATTGAACATGAACTGAAATGCGAGTACATCAGTCAGTTAAAAGAACAGGTGACCGTAATTTCTGAGGTTGGATCAAAAGATGTGACCAAAATATTTGCTCCCTACCGTTGGATCAAACTGATCAATGCTGAAGTTGAGGCAGGTGCGTGGAAAGTAATAGCTGAAGCACGTGAAAGCGGCAATGTGGGTATTTACCGCGATTCGGGTGAGGTACGCCAGGGCCTGATCGATGAAATACTAACACAGGTTCCGGAAGAAACCATCATTTGGGAAGCACCACAAAAAGCACAACAGGTATGGTTCATAAAACTGATCGGCGCCAATGTTAATCTCGGCAATATTGCCCCGGCTGATATCATTCCACTGGAAACACTCCGGCTGGGAATTAGAAGCGATACATTCGACCATTTTCTGAACAAATAGTTCTTCCCCGCTAAATCAAAAAAAGCTGGTATTTGCTTCCCGCTGTTGAACTTTCATAGGCTAACCCTCGTGGTATGAAAACAGCAGTTTTAAATTGCCACCCCGGTAATAACGGCCAAAAAGCGCACTATGGGCAAGATTTATAGGAGTCGCTGATAATGCATTTGCCAGTAATGGTCCAATTAACTATTTTTAAGAAACAAACAACGACAATGAAAAAAATCAGCTTAATTCTGACCCTGGTTATGGGGCTCTTCCTTTCAATCAATGTGCAGGCACAAACAACCACTGCACAAGCACCAGGTACTACCGACTTCTATCCCGGCAAATGGAACGTTATAGTTTATGGCACACCTAATGGTGATGTAAAACTGAATTTTATTCTGGAGCGAAAAGACGGTAAAATTGGCGGAGCCATACAGGACACAACTGGTAAAGAACTTTCTAAAATCACCCAGGTTGACGAAAAAGACAAGACCATCACCGCCTATTTCAACCTGATGAACTATGATCTGACCTTAACCCTCGACCCTGTGGACGACGATCACGTAAAAGGCAGCCTGATGGGTATGTTTGACGCGAAAGGCGCACGCATTAAAGATACCACCAAATAATAAACACCTTAAAGCGATGGTGTATACCCCATCGCTTTAATTTCACTCACCTTTAGCTATATTCGGCTGCTAATTATGCCGAAGCTAATTTCACCCGATATTGACGATTTCTATGCGGCCACCTCCGAGGAAGGCCGGCTGCAGCTTGGTTTGGGACCTTTAGAGTTTGAACGCAACAAAGATCTGATCAGCCGGCACCTGCCTAAAAAAGGCATCCTGCTAGATGTTGGTGGCGGTCCGGGTATTTATGCTGAATGGCTTTCGGGCCTCGGGCACGAAGTGCACCTGGTCGACCCGGTGGAAAAACATATCAAGCAAGCCAATAAGCGATCGAAACAAGCTAAAAAACCTTTCAAATCGTATTTAGGCGAAGCGCAAAAGCTGGAATTTGCTGATGAATTTGCCCACGTGGCCATCCTTCATGGGCCGCTTTATCACTTGCAACAACAAGAACAACGTATAAAAGCCTTCAGAGAGGCCAAAAGGGTATTGAAACCCGGAGGTATCGTACTGGGTTTTGCCATCAATCATTCAGCTTCTACCATTGCCGCACTGCTTAATGGATTTATCCATGCACCCGAAATTTTTGAAATGTGCAAGGCAGAGTTAACCAGAGGTATACATAGCCCACCCAAAAATATGCCGGGTGTTTTGCCTTCTGCCTATTTTCATCGGCCTGATGAATTGAAAGAAGAGTTGGAAGCAGCCGGATTAGCTTACCTGGATACTTACGCAGTTGAAGGTATGATATGGATGGACAAGAATTATTTTGAATCGCGCTCGGACCCTGCAAAAAAAGCCCGGATGCTGGAGCTGATGCGCATCACCGAAAATGACCGGACGCTGCTGTCTTTGAGTCCGCATATGATGATTGCCGGGAGGAAGCTTTAGCTATTTACTTCGGTGACTTTTTAAAAATATTCGCGGGTATGGTTAGGTGGCTATTTTGGCTAAAGCCGCGTTCCTGCCATCTATTTTCCGTCCCTTAAAAGGGACGGCAATGGGACCCAATTTAATAGCATTCCTGCCAATAGAAATTTATCAATTTATGCATTTCGTAACCAATTGAGAAGTATATTGATCGAAGCACTGGGATCGTCAATCATTGCCGTCCCTTTTAAGGGACGGACTTTTTATGTGGACCGATGTCAGCTGAAATAACAATACCATGTTTTTTATTTTTTATACCATAGACCTTAATAAGTTCCAGTTGGCCTATTACCTTGATCGCTTTAAAATTTCTGTCATTTATTGATTCGAGGTCGGCTTCAAAGCTTTCCTTCAATACCTCATTGTTTAAAACATATTGTACCTCACCATCATTTTCCGGACTTGAAACGACTTTTCCATATTCCGACGATTTTGACTTAAAGTAAACCCAATATTTTCTCCGGGCAAAGTCTTTGGTTTCTAAATAAACCAGACCATTTTTTCCGTCCGGTCCTATGCGTTTTACTGCATTAGAATCTTTATATACCGTGATACTGACAAAATCTGAAGGAGTATAATTCTCTAAAACCCCTCGATTTACTCTTACACTATCAAGGAAAAATACCGGATCATTAGGGTGATCTATAAGTTTAATCTTAGGTAGATCCGGCTGAAATGAATAGCACGATACTACAAGCTCCGCCGCTTCAACCGATTTGTTTTCGTAATATTTTTCATCAATTGGAAATTGTGGTTGCTTGTTTTTATCAATCTTAACGTAAAATGATAATGTATCATTAGAAAAGTTCCAGTAGTCTGAACATCCCCTTGATCCCCAGGTGTTCTTCAATTGGGGATACAACTTAAAAAGATCTTTAAGCAACAAGCCTTCCATTTTAATAAACTTCCCGTCAGGCAATTTTCCTGCGAACGCCTTCGTAAGCTGGATTTTGCTGATTTGATCGGTATTTTGATCCTTTTGAAAAATCAAACCGGGATATTTATTAGATGTGAAGCCTTCTCCTGCTATAAATCTTGAATCTTGCCCGAAACAATCATTCGCCAGATCAAATTCTTTAACCTTAACTTCTTTCAAATCAACAGTGGATTGCCTTAATGATGACAATGTAGTATTACATAAGCAAACTCCATTTATCGATAATTTTTTAATCAAAAGTGTGTCCTTAATTTGCGCATCACAACGGCTCGGCAAACAATAAAGCACCAGGATAAAAAAAAGAGTTGAAAAAAGATTATAAATCTTCATATAAGGTAGACTAAAGGCTAAAACTTCTGTTATTCAAATAAACAACAATTCTCTGGATAGGGCAAGCTATACGACACAAGAGTCTATTATACGAGCCGGATCATCTTATAGATTTTAAACCAATTAAGTACATAATAACTGGTAACTTATTTTATCCGCAATTGCTTTAGATATTTCTATTCAATCATTGCCGTCCCTTTTAAGGGACGGATCAAATCCAAACTAATGATGGCTTTAGCCAAAATAATGAGCAAAATTCCGCCGATTGTTTTTATTATTACAACTTGAATACTTTGGGCAAAAAACACAATGCCCACTTTCTAAAACTAGCTGTTAATTACATGAAACAATACGGTCTCATCGGCTTCCCGCTTTCCCACTCCTTCTCAAAAAAATATTTTACTGAAAAGTTCGATCGCGAAAATATTCCGGATGCCCGTTACGACCTGTATCCCATTGCGTCTGTTGACGAATTGCCGGAACTGCTCAGACAACATCCCGACCTGCTGGGGCTCAATGTTACCATACCGCATAAACTGAATGTGATGGCCTTTCTTGACCGTATTGACGAAGGAGCGCAAAAAGCCGGAGCGGTTAATTGTATCCGTATCTCAAACAAAAATTCCCGTCAGCTATTGGAGGGTTTTAATACCGATGTTTATGGTTTCGAAGCCTCATTACAACCACTGCTCAAATCCTGGCACCGGCAAGCATTGGTATTGGGCGATGGTGGAGCAGCAAAGGCAGTAAAAAGTGTTTTGACCAAACTGGGTATAACATATAAATGCGTAACCAGAAAGGAAACACCCGGCAATTGGCTGTTCAGTGAATTAAAGCCCCAACAAATTGCCGATCATTTATTGATCATCAAT
>Ga0164296_1002905_pt1 | contig 16599 bp, 24 predicted proteins | sample GEODES057metaG_FD_113533 | JGI IMG/M metagenome (GOLD analysis project Ga0164296, IMG submission 113533) | Dystrophic lake water microbial communities from Trout Bog Lake, Wisconsin, USA - GEODES057 metaG | ecosystem: Environmental > Aquatic > Freshwater > Lake | place: USA: Trout Bog Lake... | reverse complement strand
CACGTACATACACCTCTCCCTTTACTCGCTTCTCCACATTATATATTCTCATTGCTTGCCCATACTTTCTCTTATATTCTTCTATTACTTTTTGTTTAATTATTTCCCTTTCTTTCTTCATATCATAATATTCTATACGAACAGTTGGCAAAAGAGTTTGTTTTATACTTACACACGTTGGCATCCATTTCTTTTGTGGTGGGATATATGAACTCATCTACTACTATATTTAACACAATCTATACTATCAATTTTACGTATTTTATTATTAAAAATTGATGTATATGTAGTATTTGTAGTTAATTAACAAATACAGTCATGAGATTTCTTCGTCTTTCCAATCGTCTTATTAGTCAAGCATTCATCCAATCTGTTCATATTACCCCTGAAAAATATACGATTTATCTACAAGCAACGGGACTAGATGGATTTGTTGCATTTGGTTGTGGATTTATTGCGTCTAATAGTAATATTATTCAGATTGAAAAAGAAAAACATGCTACCGACTATGAAGTTGTTAGTAAATGGATTAATGAAGTACACCTATAATTACTTACATTTATTTATTTTTGATTATATTATGTTATCTATAAATATGAAACCACTGCGATTCATTCATATTTCAAAAACAGGTGGACAAGCCATTGCTACTGTTGTAGGAGAACAAGCAAATCTATATTGGGGAATGTTTGATATCGAATATGGAGCTGGAAAGAAATGTCATTATCTACTATCTAACATACAAAAAAAAGAAATTATACCAAAACACGATTGGTTTATGGTTGTACGAAATCCATACGAACGAATGATTTCTTTATACACTTGGTACAAACAATGGAAAAATATTACCATATCCATCGATGATTTCTTATCAGAGAAATTAACATGGGTTGAAGAAGGTAAATCTAATATCGGTGATCATTTTACTCCACAACATCTATATTTAGAAAAGGAATACAACATCATTGTATTGCGTTTCGAAAGATTAGAAGAAGAATTTAATGAACTTATGATGTCCCGCGGTTATAATATTGTTCTTAATAAAAAAGTAAACGAATCTACTAATAAATGTACGATTCATGATATAAGTAAAGAAATTATTGAACGTATCAATCATGTATACGAAAAAGATTTTACAACATTCGGTTATCAAATGATTTATTGAGCCTGTTGCTTTTCCTTCTTCAACTTACGATATTGACGTTGATATTCTTGTTGATATTCTTTCTTTGTTTTTTCTTTATTCACTACTGTTACTACTTTCTCTTCAACGACTTCACTTACTGGCTCAACAAATGTTTCAGCTTCTTTCGCAAACTCCTCATCGATAATAATTGGCTTCTTTGGAGCAATTTTTGGACCAGTACGCTTCTTCTCTTTTACTTCTTGTATAACAAACTCTACGGGTTCGATCTTAACTGGTTTAAGATCGCATAACATCATTTTTTCACTTTCAAGTTCTGTAATTCTTTCTTTTAGAATTTTAATTTGATTTATATATCCCACTACTTCTTCATGAAGAAGATCGACAATTGGTTTTAATACAAAAATAGAACTGTTATTTGACATTTATACTGTTGTATCGCACCGATTGTTTATGTTCGATATTATTCGTAAAAAATGTACGGTATAATATCGAATAACTAAGTATAGATGTCATCGCCTTCTGGAACAAACTTTGCGACTATTACGGTTGCTGGTGCGTGGCGACAAAAAGATATTGGAACTCCTAAGCGTTATTGTTACTGGGAGCGTCAGACCTATGGTAATGTTGGAGAAAAGAAATGGACTGTGGCTGGTTCAAATGATGGAACTACATGGTATGTTGTTGATCGTCAAGATAATCGTAATACAACTGCTCGAACAGAGTCTGGCACTGTAAATTCAAACTATAGCCAATACAGCTATCGATATTATCGATGGATTGAAGAAGCATTAAATGGACCATGGATCTATATTTTGAATCACATTTTCTATTGGTGGGATGAAAATCATAATATATTAACATACGATAACTCATTTACACAATCTCAAGGAGCAGGTGACGTATTGGCTGGAGACAATTCTAGTATTTTTAGTGTAGCTGGTGGTATTGATTGGCAACATTCTGGAAATTATAATACTAATGGTACATATACAGGTACTACTACTACATTATTATATGATCCAACACAACCTCAAGCTGGACCTCCTTCTCCTCCTACGTCTCTTTCTGCCTCTTCTGGAAATGGAGAAGCTATTATTTCATTTACTCCTGGAAATGACGGCATGAGTTCTATTACCAATTACAATTATTCAATTGATGGAGGTTCTACGTTTACCGCATTTAGTCCTGCGCAAACTTCAAGTCCTGTCACAATTTCAGGCCTTAACAATGGAACATACTATACTATTCAACTTGAAGCAGTAAATGCCAATGGAACAAGTTCTCCTTCTGCCTCTATCAGTGTTACACCCAGTTCCCCTCCTGATGCTCCTACAAGTCTTTCTGCTTCTTATGCTGGAAGTGGAACCGTTTCTATTTCTTTTACTCCAGGATACAATGAAGGTGCCACCATTACCAATTATCAATATTCAATTGATGGAGGTTCTACATTTACCGCATTTAGTCCCGCGCAAACGACCAGTCCTGTCACAATTTCAGGTCTTACTAATGGAAACTATTATATTATTGAATTAAAAGCGGTCAATATTGATGGAGCAGGAACTGCATCTTCATCCGTTGGATATACTGCGTCAGGTACACCTGATGCTCCCACTAATATTACATGGGTAGATAATTATAATGGTAATATTACCGTTTCTTTTACAGCTGGTAGTAATGAAGGTTCTTCTATTACCAATTATCAATATTCTCTAGATGGAGGTTCTACATTTACAGTATTAAGCCCTGCTAATCCATACAGTCCTATTTACATTTCAGGTCTTAGTAATCGAACTAATTATAACTTGGTTCTACAAGCAATTAATGCCAATGGAGCAGGAGCATCATCTACCAATCTTCCTCTGTATTACATGTGCTTCCTTGAAGGTACTAAGATTCTCTGTTATGATCCAGTTTCTCAACAAGAAGTTCAACGTAACATTGAGACCCTTCGTACAGGCGACCTTGTCAAGACCACCATGGATGGCTATAAAGCCATTGATACGATCGGCACTAGCAAGATCTATAACCCTGTCAATTCGATGCGCTCCAAGAATCGTCTCTATCGATATGCTAAAGAAAACCATCCAGAGTTAACGGATGATCTTGTTATTACTGGATGTCATGCAGTTCTTGTAAGTGAATTGTCCGATGAAGAACGTCGTGATTTAGTCGATATCCAAGGTAAAGTGTACGTTACCGAGGATTACTATCGTTTGATTGCCTGCGTCGACAAACGCTCTATCCCTTACGAAAAAGAGGGCTTATTCAACATCTGGCACTTTGCCTTAGAGAACGACAACTACTATTATAATTACGGTGTCTTTGCCAATGGTATGAAAGTAGAAACTGCCTCGAAACGCATGATGAAAGAAATGTCTGGTATGAATCTTTTGTAAGCATTAGTGTTGATTTATTATCATTGTTTTATCTTGTTATAGATAGAACCATGACCTCTCAGTTCAATGGCGAATGGCTACAGTATCAATTACCATCACCTGTCATTGTAAATTACTATCAACTTGCAGCGTATGTTTCGATGCCTGATGCCGAACAACCTTACGCATGGGTTCTTGTTGCTTCCAATGATGGCTCTTCATGGATTACTATCGATACACAAGGAGGTCAAACCGACATCTACTGGGAAAATAAAGGAAGTGGCCCCACTCATTATCGAACCTATACCGTTCAAAATAATACAACTGCCTATCAATACTATCGTCTTATCATTACTTCTACGGACCCACATGCCACTCCTATTGGACAATTAACACTCTATGCCTTCAACTTAATCTCAGGAGGTACAATTGATCAGGCTGGGTTCTTAGTATCCGGTTCAGGTGGCACGGTATATCCTACTGAAACTCTCACATCTCCTTCTCAAAATGGCTATGTGACGAGTCAGTCTGCTAATTGGTACTTCACACAATTCAGTGAACCGCCTGTTTATTATTTTCATGGCCTCTATTTGTTATCCGCTAATCGATCACAAACATTTGGTTCAATCGATCCCAATATTTATACAGGTATCAATTTCTATATTCATTCTGGTACTTCCGCCCCTTACGATTCTGGTTATAATCCAGAATATACTGCGCCTGTTGTTCCTGGCGAATGGCTTCAACTTCAATTACCTTCTCCTATCATTCCCAGTTATTTACAACTTGCAGCCGTTTACCAAAACAACCCATATACAGTTATCCTTCTTGGTTCTTCTGATGGAGCATCATGGACTCCCATCATTTCAGTCACTGATAATCAAGGAAACGGTTATAATGGCACTGCTGAGTATTTGACTGTGAATTGTCAAACATCATCTTCTTATCAATATTTTCGTTTATCCTTTGTTGTTGGTGATTTAACCTATACCAATCCCATTACGATGATTGCTTTCAATCTGATTGTCGGTGGTACCATTGATTCGAATGGATTTCTTGTTGATGGTTCTGGTGGTACCGTTTATCCCACTGAAGTTCTTACTTCCGCTTCTCAAGATGGTTATGCTACCTCTCAATCTTCTGGATTTGATACCTTCTTGGATGAAAATGGTGGTAGCGCAAGTGGATGGTACATTCTTACCAAAAATTCAGCCCATCAATCCTCTGGTTCTCTTGTGAATACTCGAGCTACAATGTCAAACTACAATAATTTGTATGATGATGCTGGATACTATAAAGGTCTCATCTCTTCACCTGTTGTCTATGCGACAACAACCGCAACCTACGTTGCTCCTACACCGATCTGTTTCCTTGAAGGATCCAAGATCCTATGTTATAATTTCAAAACCTATAAAGAAGAATATCAACCGATCGAAACCCTTCGTCGAGGCATGTTTGTCAAAACGATCTTTGATGGATACAAACGGATCGATCTGATCGGTCATAGTAAGATCTACAATCCTGCCAACTCCATGCGTAGTAAACATCGATTGTATCGCTGTCCCACATCGAATTATCCACAATTATCTGAAGATCTGATCGTAACCGGTTGTCATTCGATCTTGGTTCACAATCTTACCGATGAAGAACGCCGAGATGTGATCGAACTTCAAGGTGCAGCCTTTGTTACCGATCGATTATATCGTCTCCCTGCCTGTGTAGATCAGCGTGCGGTTCCTTATGAACAAGAAGGTATCTTCAATATTTGGCATCTTGCCCTAGAACATCCTGATCCCTACATGAACTATGCTATTTTTGCGAATGGTTTGATCGTAGAAACAACAAGTAAACGCATGATGCTGGAACGTTCTGGTATGGATCTCTTATAAATACGCTCTTATTACTATAAAAAAGAAGGACGCCTCTACCTTCTTCTTTTTTAATTTACTTCATCATTTCTCGAACGTCTTCAAGGATATCCTTCAATTTAAGTAGTCTGTGTTCCATCAAAACATTGGAACCATACATCGTGTTTTTTCCTAACCTCATAGGAATCTGTTCATTCAAGAACAACTTGATTTTTTCTTGAACAACAGCAACGAACTGAGGTTTCTTCATCCAATAATCGGGACAAGTCTGAAGGAAGTTGAACAACTCGATGATTGCTACAACATGATTCAGTCCAGTCGTAAGACTACAATCCCATAATAGTACCTTAATTTGCTTTTCATTGTATTTGTCTGAAATGGATTGAGTTTCATTCGAACCTGTCATTTGAAGATTCTCTTGCGGTTTCTTACTATAACTCATATCACGCTGAGAGATAGTAGCGTTCTTGGAGGCCAGTTTGGCTTGGAAGCGGGTGTTGTAACGGTGCGCAGGCATGGAAACGGAGTCTGATTTCTTAACATGTAAAACATTCCACTCAAATTTTTTTAAAGGTCCATGCTTAAAAAAGAACGCCACCTTTTTTCTCCTTTTTATTTGTTTTTCTGTATACCTGATTGCGCACGTTGTTTACCACCATTGATTGAACAATTCTTGAAGCTCTTCTAGTGTTATCTGTAGCTCATAGAGCGCCTTTTCACTCTCAACATCGACTCTTTCTTGCTTCATGAAATTTTCGATGGTCATTGGAATCTCATGATCGAGAAATCTAGTAATTGTTTGACCAACGATGATCCGATAGCGTTCATGTTTCTCCATGTACTTTTTCGCAGTTTTGAGAAATGTGAACAACGTATTCATCTTTTTGTACTTATCCAACAAGTTCTTCGCACTGTATACACTGTTTTGCATTGTCAAAAGAGCATCAAGAGTAATATTCTTGTCATGTTCTTCCTTCATCTTGGCTTGAAGGCGAGTGTAATAAGAATATGAGGCAACTGGAATCTTTTCATCTTTCTTCGAATTCGCAATCTTCTTTGCTTGGAGACGAGTATTGTAACGATGCGTGGACATGATAAGAGTTGGAACGGGTTGACTTCCCTTGTTGTTCAGGATTATTTCAAATTTTTACTGAAAAAAAGGGTTATCCTTTTTCTTTTTATCGATTTTTTATAAATTAGAGTTGAGTTTTTATTCATTTAATGGATGTTCGCAATCACAGCTGTCCAAGAAGATAACCTTTTTGCTACACGATTTACATGTAGCAATCGTGTCTGTTCCATACTTCTCATACCAATGTTGGCACTTACATGTTTCACGGGTGAGTTCGCATTTACAATTGACACAGAACACACCATCTGCGCGAGGTGTTTGAGCACACCATACTTGATGACGACGGGCGTCATATGGAGAACTCGTACCATAACCTGGATAGCACAGCCGACAAAGCAGTGAGCATTCTTCTTTCATGGATTCGTTGGAGGATGACATTGGAGCGTTTTGGGCTGATTTCCTATTCTTTTCCGGTCCATGCGTCAATTTTAAATATCGATATGTGTTTTCACGAATAAAAAGAGGGGTACCCCTTTTTTATTTTCTTATTTTTCTTATTTTTCTTTGCTTTGTTCGTTTATTTTGCTCGTGCGATTCTGGCATCATCAATCAATCGTCTGACAACATTTCCTATCATCTCTCGTGGAAGATGAGGAGCAATGTTGTCTGTGAAGAACATCATTTCGATTGGATCACAGATCGTCACATTCACACGGCGTTGGATAATGTCTTCCAATGTTCTCACAGGAATGGTACTGATATGGTTCGCTCCAAAGAACATGCGGTCCAACACGCGGTGACGCCCGTTCTGTAGGTGTTCGCTCACCTTCGAGTGTGGAATCATCAAGCCACACGTACACTCATATAGCGGTTCAGAAATGGTTTGGGCAGATTTGAAACAAGTGGCTCCCATGTTTGTTTTTGGCCTACTCCGTTTCTACTACGTTTGGGCTGACTTATTTCGAAGACAATCGTTTTTTCAATTTTTTCTAAAAAAAACGAGTGGGTCCCGTTTTTTTTATTTTTCTTGATTTTTCTTGATTTTTCTTGATTTTTCTTCTTATTGGTTTTCTTGAAATTCATCCGTCAAATCTTCATTGTTCATCACGATCTCGAACCCATGGAAATGGTCATCGTCAATGAACCCCAGTTTTGCCTCATGGAAGATGGGAATCTTTTGAGGAAGGAAGTCACTGATCATCATGTGAATCTTCGTGTGATTCTCATCGATTTTTTCTGACCACTCCACAAACTTCTTGTCCCAACTACCACGGTAGACATCCTCATCCGTGACGAACCCGCACGAATCCTCGATGAACTTTCCCTCTCCGTCGAAGAATTGAACCAGATGATACCATTCGCCTCTCTCGTGATTGCTGATGCGACGTACCTTGATGCGTCGCTGGTCAGCCTCCTTTTGAATCCACTCCTTGATTCGGGTATAATCATTGCTCTCAGAGTACATGTTTCCTTTCTCTACGATCTCTGACATTCTTGTCTAGGCTTACTCCGTTTCTACTACGTTTCGGCTGATTATCTTCAAGGGGGGCCGTCCTTTCAATTTTTTTTAAGACTTGACAAAATTGTCTGAGGCTACCCCTCCCCCCCCTCCTTTGGCTCAATAAGACACGTGGGGGTACCCCCCTCCTTAGGGTAGAATGTCAAACCTGATTTAAAATTGACGCCCTTTTACAAGGAGGGTACCCCCCCTCCCCCCCCCTCCTTTGACTAAGAAGACCCCTCCCTCCCTTGGGGCACACCCCCAAAAATTTGTCAAACTTGGAAAAAAATTGAAAGGGGGGAGGGGTCTAGAAGGAAGTCAAACCAACCAACCAAGCAATCCGCAATCCAAGTAACCATGTCCGCTATCCAGAACATCCAAGAGTCAATGAAGGGCCTCTCCGCTGAGGAGCTCCTCGCTATCATCGCCTTTGCCACATCCGAGGCTAAGAAGGCCGTGAAGTCCGTCCCCAAGGTCAAGGAGGCCAAGGAGAAGAAAGGGAGCATGCCTAAGGGCGTTGTCCCCCCTCAACTCCGCAAGCCTCGTGCCTGGGTCGACTTCACCCTTGCTGACGCCAACGCCAATGGCTGGGAGTCGTTCCAAGTCAAGGGTCAAGAAGAGGCTATGCCTGCGTCCGTCCTGCGTGACGGCAAGCATGTCTTCGAGGCCACTGGCAAGCCGATGAACAACAAGCAGGCGATGTCGCTTTCCAAGGTCCGCTGGGACCGCAAGGAGGGAAAGGGCACTCGTTATGACTTGTACGAGGCGTTCGAGGCCCAGTACGTCGAAGAAGAAACCGTCGCCGTCGCCGTTGTCGAGTCCTCTGAACCGAAGGAGGAGGTCGAGGCTCCCAAGCCGAAGAAGGAAAAGAAGGCTCCCGCTCCGAAGAAGACGGAGGAGGAGAAAGAAGCTGAGAAGGCCGAGAAACTGGCCAAGAAGCAAGCCGAGAAAGAGGCTGAAAAGGCCAAGAAACAGGCCGAGAAAGAGGCTGAGAAACTGGCCAAGAAGGAGGCCTCCAAGCCTATGACGATTGAGGTCGTCGAGGAGGCTCCCAAGCCCGCTGCCAAGAAAATCGTCAAGAAGGTCGCAAAGAAGGAGGAGGTGACTCCCTTCGTTTGCGAAGACGATGGAATGGCTCATGAGTGGGACTTCAAGGGAAAGAAGTTCTTGCGTGACTTCGATGGAAACATGTGGCACCGCACGGATGACGGCGAGTCAGCCGGCTGGGCCGGCAAGTTCGACCCTGCGACCAACTCTATCGATACCACGGCCGATGAACCCGTGTATGAAGACGAGGAGTAAAACGTAACCCTTCAAATAGAAAACGACTAAAAAGAGGAGAAAACCTCGTAAAACCAAAAGAGAGGCGTCTTTTTTGTTAGATAGCCCTTAAAAATTGAAAATACACGGTTCAAATAGAAACCAAGCAAGATGGGCTGTATCCAAGCTAAACCAGACGCCTACCATCTTATAAACGAAATGTACTATTGTCCCTGTGGTACTTCTATCAAAAACTCCGAACTCGACACCCATAATCAGACCTCCCAGCACCTTTCATGGGAACACACAATGGGGGGCGGGCACGCACAAAACCATACACACTTGTCGAAATGAATAGCACCGAGTAAATGTACTATCAATGATTTCATAAAATACGGAGTTTTTCATACATTTTGACTCCGGAAAAAATTGAAGCATCATAACGGCTAAATATAAGTCACCCCATATTCACGCCACCATGAACGCAACCAAACAATCCATGAAGTCCCTTTACAACAACCTCCGTGCCATGGCATTCAAGGACCCCATCTTTGAAGCCATTGCTAACGGTAGAATGTCGTGGTACGAAGCCTCTTCTGCCGCCGAAGATGAAGTACGTTTCGAAGAGTACTGCTCTACTGGCGAGGGCGCGAACATCATTAACTCCATCTGCGAAGTCTTGAACAAGAAAAAGACTCGCAAAGGAATTCAATGGGCCGAAGAAGTGGAGACCTATGAGGTTCCATTCGAAGAAGTTCGTCGTTCCGCTCCCGTCCAAGTCGTTACCACCACGGTCATGTTCAATCCCAATCAAATCAAAACACTCGTCGCTCGCAACCTTCCTCGTGATATCACTGCGGAAGAGTTGAAGCAACTATTCGAAAAGCACGGCCCCATTCGCGATGTGTACATCCCAAAAAATAACGATAGCACAAGCCCATACTTTGGAACCATCAAGGGATTTGCCCTCATCAAGTTCCTTAGTCATACCGATTCTACTCGCGCATTCGTTGGTGAACAAAATAAGCTTCACCTCCGTGGAAAGGCAATCACCATTGAATTCGCCAAAGAAGACCGTTAATCACTACTATATAAAAAGAACAATAGGGGAGGAAACCCCATTTTTCTTGTTAAATTTGATATCATCACTGTATATTTTTATAGATCATCTATGCATCCTTATACCAAACTTCGTTGCGAAACTTGTCATTCTGCGTTTGAGACCTATCAATGTCGTCTTATTCTCCATGATTGTGAACCCTGTACCCGTCATCATTCATGTCCGTCTTGTGGTTCACCTGCGCATTACACAGTACTTACTGAATCTCAACAAGAACAATTATTACACATTGTCAAGTACGCATCACAGTTTGAAACATCGGATCACTTAGAATTAATGGGAGACATTTCTATGCGTTTATCATCTCTCTCCTGGTTTACAGAAAGTCACCCCATTATTGAAGCATGCTTGAATGTCCTTCCTGATAACGAATTGATTGTACGCCCCTATCTAGAACACATCTATACACAAATCTATGAAGAAGTAGTTGAATGCGCCAATGAATACCATCATGGTTCTGGATGGTAATACATTATGTTTAAAAATTTGATAAAAATACTTATTTTATGTTAGTTCATCCCATGTCTCACTACTTTTCCCTTACTCCAGATCAAATTCTCGAACGCAAGAGTTCTTTCGAACGCATCTTTCAAATAGACGACAATGGTTGTAACTACGTTCTGACTACGTATGAATATACAAATGAATTACTACTTACATCTGACTACATTGGCTACTTAATCTTTCGCGCGTTGCGCTCAAAACAAAAATATATCGCCAAAGAAACGCCCATTTTAACATACCTTTCCAAGTATCATAAAGCTGGATATGCCCTTGAAGCATTCATTAAATTTGTGGGCATTGATAACATCAAGACCATTAACCCCCTGGCACATAAGTTCATGAATCGCATGTTAGTTACCGACGATTTATAAATACACAAAACATACATATCTATTTTTCTTATAAAAATTTGAATAACACGCTATTAATAAGATCAATCAACCATGACAATTTCCCTGTATTACGATTTCAACGGAGAGACAAAGAGTCAAGTGGTATCCCTGACCATTTTACGTGATTATAACATCATGTGGCACTATATGGTACAAGACGGACGAGATATGGATTCCTTCAATCAATCAAGAACGTTGACCGAAGATGAGCTAGCGAATTTATTAGAAGACCTGCTGAAACTCTTCGTTGAGCGAAACATCCCTATGTGGTTACTTGAAGAGTTCGAAGAAAATGTGCGATACGATTAAACAAAAAAAAGACGGTGGCTGGCCTCTTTTTTTCCACGTAAAGAATGATTGAATGAAAAACGATAATGAACGTATGTAAACTACAATTGGATCCGATCATTGTTTCACCTAATCAAGTCTATTATGCATTGAAAGCATTTGCTCACACAATCTTATTTAATCGAATTTGCGGAATACCGATCACGCCAAAAGAGATCCAATGTCCATTATTTGATCATGTCATCTATGTTCAAATTGACTCGAAAGAGATCGATCAAGAAGTTGAACAATCCATTCATACGATTTGTAAATCGATCCGCAACTATTCCATGATCGAAATTTATATCAAACTGTATTCAACCATTACTAAATATGGTTTTTTAGGTGAATACAAAGAAAATATTGAATGGGAACGATGGTCGATCATTATGAATGTATCTGAACCATGTCATGAAAGTAAGATCCTAGAAAGAATGAATACCATTCTTGAATTATGTGGAAAGTATCAAGATCACATACCCATGACCAAAAATATAGGATTTTCGATCACTCCATCCATTGAAAAGGAAACTTCTTTTTTAGATATGTTTCGGTCTATGCCACAATTACTACCAGGTATGTCTTAAAATGTCAAAAATTGATATATGTTATGGACCTTATTAAAGTCAAATCATGTCTGACCTTACACGTTCCATTCCCATCGCACTCGACCGCATGCTCAAAGATGTAGAAAATCAACACGGTCAAGAAATCTTTACCAATGCTCTACCCGCTTTATTAAGTTCATATGGCTCAGTATGCTCCAGCAATGGCGTCTACGCCGAAATTCCTGAAGCTGATCGCCGTTCTGGTGCCTTCTGGCGAGTGATGACCCATCATTATTGTCGCCGACCAGAACAATATCAAGAAGACGCATTTATCTTCTGGCTTGGATTTCCACCATCCGCGATTGGAAACAAACGTGACCTTATTGACGAGTCCGCACGTCTCTTAACAAATGAAACCCTCCATAACGATAAAGAACGTGATCAATGGATCAACGAATATGGAAAACACATCTTTCCAGGATTTCATGAATACCATAAAGTTATGTTGATGTCTTGGTCATCCTTTGCGTAATTCTTATATCATCATTATTTTTTCATAAAATTTGATACGGTATATTAGATAAACATAATGCGCCTATCATGACATCTATCAAATATAAAATTATTCCGTTTCGTCTTGATGGCGATAACATTCTTCATAAGTATAGTCGTCGATGCGTTCGACCCCGTTATGATGGACCAGGAGACGTCTATCCTGTGGCACCAATGAATACGATTCCTATTATTCATGATACCTTTTACCCTACCAATACTCGTGTGGTTAGTCCACTTGCTCGATCTTATCGCGCTCCGAATCTTCCTGAACACGAATGGATTTGTGCCGAAGAAATTCTTGAAAGAGAATGGAGAAAACCTGGTATTATTATTCAAATCTTTAGTACGATTACTGCAATTAATATCAAAACCATTTACTTACTAGAACAAACCATCCATCCCTTTAAAAGATGGAAACGCATTATTCATAGTTACCATCTTAGTGAACCTCGATTATACAATCCTCATGTGGTAGATGAAATCGACATTCAATAAAACAAAAACTGCCATTTTTTATGTAAAATTGACGAATCGGTGTGCTATTTATCAAATCATAACACACTACAATATGAGCCATACCTACTTCTGCTGTAATTCCAACTGCCCAAACGGCCAAAACATCCATGCTTTGAAATGCGGAGGTTGTGAAACTTCCTGGTACTGTGGCGAAACCTGTCAGCGATTGGATTGGCCAAATCATAGACAAGAATGCCGTGTCATCGCACGTACTAACTTTGAAAAACAACTCTTCCATATTGTCGCTACCAGTCTCGGACTTGATATCGAATCCTATCCCTTTGAGCACTTCCAAGGATTCATGAAACATCATTCTTATCTATACAGTCCTCGAACTACGCAAGAGTGGATGGAGGATTGGCTTAGTGGATGGTGGAATGAAGACCGTGAGCGCAAGGAGATGCTTCGTAATCTGTTTCATACAAACGGTATGAAATGGTCGTTGGATGCCTATAAACTCTATCTTGCCTGGGCAGAAAATCGCAACGGTAATCGTTATGAAAAAATGAAAGAATTCATTAGAACTTCCAAGCCACTCTTCTAAATAAAACACAAATATATATTTTTTATCACTATCAATAAATTTGAGTTCTATTCGATACACAATGTAAATCACTCAACCATGTCCTGGATTCAAGAATGGCATATCATACTCCGCGAAAAAGCACGCAACGATCCCCACATCTATCCTGACGACTTTCGCTCTGATATCTATGAAGCACTCCGCACCCATTGTACAAAAATGAACATTGTCTATTTTCCTGCCATGTATAATGAATACATTACATGGGACGCACATTATGGACATTTATATCGTACCATTGGTAAATTTGCTAACCCTGTTCCCAATGAAGCACACTTTCGTTATTTCTTAACACAATCTGTTCTTATTCAATCTCAGATTCGTGAACGTAATGTCATTCGTGATTTGGAACAATTTGCCAAAAAAGAAAATATCGTATTTCACGATGACAGTATCATGGAGAAAATATCACTTGCAGCCCATTATGCGGGTCTGCGTAGCGGTGGATAATCATAAAAATTGAAAATAATGTTACATATAGAAATAAAACAGCCATGTTTATCTATCAAGCACTTCCAAATAGCGAACTCCTTCTTATTCAAGTTGATCTTGGCGATTATCAAATGACATATCATCATATGGAGCAAAATGGTCGTGAAATTATCGCCTTTGTCCAAAATCGTCTTCCTGATAATGATGAACGCGCATATCTCAATCAATGGACTTCTATCAAATATGAAGAACTTCATGTTATGAATCTATTTCGTCATTCCTTCAATGATTGTATTAATCAAAACCAACTCCAAGTAAATCTTGTAATTAATTAATAAAAGTATAACTTATTTTTAGTTTAAAGTGAATATCTGATATGAACCTCATTATGGAACCCGCTCCTCCAAGAACTTATCCTTTTCCTTGTCAATCCTGTCGTGGAAGATTTCAATGCCATTGTGATATTTTGATATCAAATGGATGGTGCCCTCGTTGTAAAGTATTTGATTGTTCATGTGAACGTATCGTACTTGCCTGTAATACATGTGAAGGCAAATATGAATGTTTTTGTATTCAAGAAGAATGTAAACGATGTCGCATGGATACCTGTATTTGTCACTTACCTTTGATGCCAAAATATGTGAATGTATGCCCGACCTGTTATCATCTCGCATGTATTTGTATCGAAAATGATAAAATTTGACGGACCCATTTGGCTAATCAATAAACCAAACCCGCTTTAAAACATGTCAAACGATTTCACTTCCACGCTCGTACTCAACCTTCAGCAACGCGTTGCCTACATGGAGAATGCCCTTGGTTTCCTAACCACAGAGGTTCAGCGCCTTTCTCAAGCTAATGGCCATGTCACTCAAGGATTTCAAACGGCCATTCCGCTTCAGCCTGCTCCGCCCGCTCAAACTCGTCGTATATTCGCCCCACGTCAACAAGTCTCGCGCTCCAATCAACCGCAAGATGAGAATCCCACTCCCATCTCTCTCTCTGAGATTCTTAACCCAGATGAAGCCGTTACCTTTGGTATTCATACCGGTCGCGATGCCAGTGGAAGTGTATCCACCTCTTTCCTTACTGCCATCTTTGATAGTACCAATCTAACAGTAACAGAGTGTGCCACCGTTCCATCTCTTATCAATACTCAATCCTCCAAGCCTGGCGAGATTCTCTTCAAGTTCATGCATGGTCTCGTCGATGCCGGCCACCTTCAACGCACCTTCAATGCCCTGCCATGGCGCTTGGCAACCGTCACTCGAAACGGTCAGAAAATTACACTCGCCCAACTTCGCCGTGAGAAGCAAGATGCTCAATAATCCATAGAAAATGAATATCTTATTTTTGATCTAAAGATTCAACTGTACTTCCTAGACAATGAGAGTCGCCTACGTCGTTCTTACCTGTGAAAAATATTTCTCTACTCGTGTTCAATGGCAACTTCAAACCATGTTCCAACACATTGACCACAATGACTTATATTTTTTAGGGCATACCATGGATCCCTCACGTCGTCTTTTTTCTTGGGGAGCAGGCGACTCTTATGAAGAACTACCTTCCAAATTCATCGATTTTTTTAAAAACACTCAACTTGATTATGATTGGTACGTTCTAATCGACGATGATACATTTGTCTTTACCGACCGAATGAATGCTCTTCTTTCCACATATCAATCTCACGACTCCTTTGCGGTAGGACAACTTCTCGATCATATTCGCGATTCTTATTGGGGTCTCTACTTGTCTGGAGGAGCAGGGACAATTATCTCTAAAATGTTATACCATCAATTGTGTATCTATGTCCGAACGGCTCCCAATCAATTCGTATCCTGTCATTGGTGTGCGGATATCGCGCTTGGAATGTGGATCAAACGTGTAGGTGGTCAACTCTTTCATCATCCTGATTTCCACGCGGATATCTACCAACCGCTAAAGGATAATTTGAATAAGGCACTTACCTTTCATCACTTGAAAGAATGGAAAGACTATGAAGAGATGGATCGCTCAATAAAAATTGAAAAGAGTCTTATGTAAGAGAAAGATAAGCAATCATGTTCCCCACTCTCCAAGGCGAAGCTACTTCTGGCAAGGCAAAAGTCTGGTCTATTCGTGTTATTCCACGTGATGGCACGGGTGTTATCGAAACCACGCATGGGTACATGGGTGGCAAGATGCAAACTAACGAAAAAGTCATTTCAACCGGCAAAAATATCGGCAAGAAAAACGAAACCACTCCACTCCAACAGGCTGAATCCGAGGCACGTACCGCGTGGATTAAAAAGAAAGAAAGCGGATACAGTGAAATCAATGAAGAAGCAGTGGACTTATCCGATGGTGAACCTACTGGATGCCTCGCTATTCCCTTACATGCGTCTCGAAGCAAGGGTATT
>Ga0164296_1002902_pt1 | contig 16605 bp, 14 predicted proteins | sample GEODES057metaG_FD_113533 | JGI IMG/M metagenome (GOLD analysis project Ga0164296, IMG submission 113533) | Dystrophic lake water microbial communities from Trout Bog Lake, Wisconsin, USA - GEODES057 metaG | ecosystem: Environmental > Aquatic > Freshwater > Lake | place: USA: Trout Bog Lake... | reverse complement strand
TGATAAAAGAAGTGAAACTATAAACAAAGTAGCAGAACATAGAACGAAAGATTATATTTCTCACTTAACAGAAGAATATTTGAAAATTTATAAACAAGAACGGATAAAGTGTTTTACCAAAGATATATTTAGCACAGAAGAAGAATTAGCAGAACAACAAAAACCTATACACATACCAATACACCCTGATGATGTTCCAGAAGGATTTAAAGTAGAGAATGCGATTAATGTTGAATGATTCCAGCACCATAAACAACTTCATTCACCTTAGCACCTAAATCCGTGATAGAATTACTAATTTTTCTTAGTGTATCATTACCCTCAAATAACGATGATACATCTTGTTTAATCCAAGCAATATCATCACTATTTCCAATACCATTACTTTCTAAGAATGCTTTTACAAAATCTTGACAATTATTATCTTTTGATGAATAAGTTAAAAATTTACCCCCCATTAATTCTCGTTGTTTTTCAACAGCAATATTCATCGTTAAACCATCTGGAATATTACGAATATTTATAAATTCTGTTCCTTTTCTTTTTATTGAATTAAAAGCATTCATAGCGACAACTTCTTCTTTTTCATAAGTAAATTTATGTTTTGTAGTTGTAATACCTAAGAACAAGTGAAATAATTTTTCATACGGAGTTTGATTTAATTTTTCTTGAAAAGTAAAACCTGACGCAAGTTCTAAGGCAGTCATAATAGGAGTTCCCAGAGGTTTTCTTCCAACAACAATACTAACAATAGGTTCATTACCATATTTTCTTAGTTGATTACGAACCGCAGGAGGTAAATCATCACGCCCATATATAAGAGTATTAATATATTCAATTCTATTTTTAAAAAATCCCTCACCTGTTATTTGGTGTAATAATCTAACCTGTGCTTCTGCTTTTTTTTTCGTAGTTCCCTTAGCGTGAGTATATCCAGTCTTTGAATTAATAACACTAAATTTGGAACCTCTTTTTACAATTTCAAAAGGCATTATCTTACTATATAATATGTTAAGTGAAATTTTTTATAGTAATCTAACAACAATTTGTAGTGGTATTGTATTAGCAATAATAGCAGTTTTATATAAAAGTAAGTGTAAAAAGTGTAATTTATGTTTTGGAGCAATACAATTTGAAAGGGATATAGAAGCAGAGGAACATATTGACGAACATAATCCTGTTATAACTGATTAAACAGAACCTTGTTGGAACCAACCATTAGTATTACTATTAAGAATTGTTGGAAGACAATAAAAAGTATGAGATAAAATAGCAGTAGTATTTGTTGTATATATAGTATGTGTTGATACTCCTGTTGCTGTTGTAATACTATCATATATATTTGCGACAGCACCCGTAGTTGCGAGTGATACATTAGAACCAGAAACTGAATTAATTCCTACAACTCTAAAACATACTTTGGCACCAATATTATTAGTAGTAATTGTAGGTAAAGTAATAACAATAGGTGTAGAGGCAGTTGTTGAAGGTGTAATATAATATATTTCACTTAAAGGAAAAGATAAAGTTGATGATTGCGTAATAGCAATTGGTTTTCCTAAAATATATCTTGATGGTAATACTACACTTTCCGCAGAAGTCCCGAGAACAATTTGATTACTTGCTGTAATTGTAGAATTATAACCAATACAAGTTGATTGATTATAAGTATTAGTAGAAGTGTCAATTCCTGTAAAATATCCAAGAAAAGTATTATTAGCACCATTCGTAAAATTATTACCTGAACCTGCTCCAATAGCAGTATTTTGACTATTATTTCCAGGTGTAGCATTAGTAGTAAGCACTCCTAACGCTCCTGAGCCAATAGCAGTATTTGAAAAACTTGTAGCATTAGTAGGACAAGCACCCGCACCAAAACAAGTATTTTGGTAGCCAGTTGTTATTGATGAAAGACAACTATTACCAAAAGCGGTATTATTAGTCCCATTAGGGGCAGTTCCTGATAAAACAGGTATTACGCTTGTAATAATACTATTTCCATTACTATTTGTTAAAACCATAGGAACCGCTGAAACACAAGAAATTCTATTAGGAACAATAATGGTTTCCGCAGAAGTTCCAAGAACTACTTGATTATTTGCTGTAATTGTAGAATTATAACCAATACAAGTTGATTGACTAAAACTAACTCCACCATTAGAACTACTACCAATACAAGTATTTTGATTACCCGTTGTTATTGTTGAGCCCGCAGATATACCTATACAGACATTATTATATCCTGTAGAAATAGCGAGACCAGCACCTCTACCAAATAAAGAATTACCGCTTGCCTGACCAGAAGTAGTAGCCACAAGAGAAGGTCCAGCGTTATATCCTACACAAGTATTACTTGTATTATTTGTATTACCTGAACTACCTAATGCTCCAACACCTAAACAGGTATTATATGACCCAACATTATAACTTTGCTTTGAACCAAATAAAGTATTTCCACCCGATGTATTTAAATTAGATATAATTCCTGATGGTATAACAATTGTTTCCGTAGCAGTTCCAAGAACTACCTGATTTGACGCCAAAATTGTAGAATTATAACCAACAGCGGTAGAATTATTCCAAGCATTAGCACTATTATCTAGTCCCGTATTTGCTCCAAGAAAAGTATTATTAGAACAAATACCACAATTTGTTCCCGAATTAATACCAATAGCGGTGTTATTATTATAAGAACCTGACGGATTTCCAGTTTGAAGTATAGATAAACTTGAATTTCCAATAGCAGTATTTCCCGCACCTACTTTTAACACAGCAAGACAATTTGTTCCTAAACAAGTATTATTAGCACCAGATGTTAGAGTTGAGAACGACCCCCAACCCATACCAACATTATATGTCCCTGATGATATAGTTGGTGTATTATTTGTAATAACACAATTTGGATTAGTTGTAGTAATAGGAAAGGTTGAATTACAAGAAATTTGATTAGGAACAATAATGGTTTCCGCAGAAGTTCCAAGAACTACTTGATTTGATGATGTTGATGTTGCGTTATATCCTATACAAGTGCTTCCAGTTATTCCAGAATATCCATCTGCTCCAGCACCAATAAAAGTATTAAAACCATTCGAACCAGTCGCCCCTGCTCCATATCCAATACAAACATTATTATTTGATACTGGATTCATATATTGAGAAGAATTTATTCCAATAGAAACATTATTTTGCCCTGTCGTAATTGCTCTTGACGCTTCTTTTCCAATAGCGATATTTCCAATACCAGTAGTTATACTATACGCTGTATTTAATCCTAATATTACATTATTAGAAGCAGAAGTAGCAGATTTGAAATTATTTCCACCTATAACTACATTATATAATCCACCACTATATCCTGATAAATCTTTATTCGTATATAAAAAACTTGCTGGTGAATTATAAAAAGGATTGCCTGTTATTACAGCAGTTCCGTTCAATTGAATATTATTTAAAACTTCTGTTTGTGCTGTTTGTGCGTTAGGATATTGTAAATATAATAAATTTGCTTGTGCTTGTGTTAAACCTTGTGATGTAGTCGTCCAATCACTTGGAATAAAAACATCATAGTTAATTGTTGGATAGAAAGAACTACTCATATTATATTATACTAATAATATATATTAATAATGGCGAAGGTAATAGATTGGTATAAGAAAATCCCTAAAAGATTTTTGTTAGATAGTCATAACCCTCATTACGAACAACATCATATTAAACTTCCTTTTCGTATGCTACTCATAGGCAGTTCTGGAAGTGGCAAGACGTCAACTTTTTTGAGTTTAATTTATAATATGCCTAATACTTTTGAAAATATTTTTATAACAACAAAGAACAAAGACGAACCACTATATAATTATTTGGAAGAAAGATTGAAAGACGATAATTTGAAAATTACGGAAGGTATAGAAAACTTACCTGACCTTGATAAATTAGATAAAACAACTCAAACATTAATAGTAATGGACGATTTAGTGAATGAAAAAAATCAAAAACAAATATGCGATTATTTCATAAGAGTGAGAAAGAAGAATGCGAGTTTAATATATATTAGCCAATCTTATTATGCTGTCCCTAAGATGATTAGGAATAACTTAACTTATCTATTAATTAAACAAGTATCCAGTATGAAGAATTTAGTAATGATAAGTCGTGAATACGATTTAGGTATGGAAAAAAAACAATTGACGGCGATGTATAATGACGCTACAAAAGAAAAACAAGATTTCTTATTAATTGATATTGACGCCCCTAAGAATGAGAAATATAGAAAAGGATTTAATGATTATTATGAAATTGAAGGCGATAGTGAATAGGATTTAGTAGTTTTTTATTATATCTTTATTATATACGGAATGAGTGGAACAGGAAGTCTTATGATACGAAATTTGAGAAAAAAAAGTGATTATGCGAAAGCAGTTATGACACAAGACGATTTATTACGATTAGCAATAGCGAATGATGCGAATATAGCATCCGCAAGAAAAGATATTAAAGACGGAATACCACCAGTAGCATTACCACAAACACAAAAATCCGCAACAGAATTACAACAAGATTTAGGATTACAAGAAAGTAAAGCAATAGATAATTTATTACAACTATTCAAATATACAGAAGTATCTACTATTATTGGAGGAATAACGGCTGACGAAATTTTTGTTCTTAACCAAGCATTCCCTAATATTAAAAAAGATTTGGAAGGTAAATTTGATATTAAACTTATCACTCCTACTTTTTTTATTGAATATTTGAAAAAGTATATTGATGAATTGAATGAGAGCAAAGGTGTATCTACGAATTTATCTAACATAACAAATAAATTTAATCAACTTACTACACATATTTTGGATATTCAAAATTATCTTCCTTCTAATGTATTGTTATTACAATTACATAGAGATTTACAAGGATTAGCATTACCACGCTTACAACTACAACCTATATTGGATAGAATTGATGATTTAGCGAGATATTTACCTGATAAAACAGATTTTTTATTATTACAAGATAAGACTGATGTAGATAGAGACCTTATATTACAAAGATTACAAACAGCGACGCAAGATTTACCAACACAGAATGATATTATGCTTTTACATAATGGTTTAGTTAATCATACTCTTCCAAAAGCAGATGCTTTACAACAAGTAGAGAATTTAGTGAATTCTATGAATGATAGACAAATACAACAATTAGCAGAAATTAAAAAAGAAATTCATTCTTCCAAATCAACAAAACCTGCTGGTAATGCTGGTAATGCTGGTAAAGCACCTCAAACCATTAATCCAACTCCGCAATCTTTTATAGATTTTGAATATATATTAGACGACCCTAATTTATTGCCTATTGGATTTGAGATGTTTGGAACTGGTAGAACGACGAATTCTTCTGGAAAACAAAGTAAAATAAAAAGTTATAATAGAGACCCGCAAGACAACGAATGGTATGAGATGAGTTCTATTTATATTAATCAATTAGTGATACAAATTCCAGAATTTAAAGAATGGAGTAAAAGAAGATTTAGAAAAGCAACACCAGCACAAAAAGATTTAAAAGATTATATTGAAGGCGTAGGGCAACCAGCACCTCCTCAATCACCCCTTTCTACAAGTAGCACTATATCAAGTCTAATGAGCGGAACACCTCGTTCAACTTTATCTACTACACCAAGACAAAGTGGAGTATCAACTTTTTTGAGTTTGTTTAATCCTTCTCGTGCTAATCCTACGACACAAGGAGACGCTACTACTACTACTCACGGGTATGGTATAGGAGATAAGATTTATAGTGGTGCGAGACCTAAAAAAGTTATTAAATTTGGAAAAGGAATTGATATTGAAAAAGAACCATTATATAGAACTTTTGGTAAATTTATCGTAAATATTCCTACATTAAGAGAGCGTGATATATTACAATTAAAATATCCGTCTTTATCAAGAATACCAGAATTTCCTCCTAAACCTGTAAGCGAAGATTTTAGAGATTTTTTCTTAGATACTATTGAGAATGGTAAGGTAAATCATAAAGTGTTTAAAACTTTGGAAGAAGACGAACGAAAATTCTTTGAAAGAATTAGTGAAAAAGCGGGACTATTTAAGGGATTAGGATTAATTAAACAACCTAACAAAGAAGACGAAGAAGAAGTAAATAGATTTAATATATTAAGAGGGGAATATTACGCAGGTAATAATAGTCATCAGTTATTAGACGAACTACGAAAATTAATTATAAAATTTATTCATAATGGAAGAATTGAAAAAAATCAAGGAATACAAATATTGTCTTCACTTATACCATAGACTATGAGAACATTAATCTTGAACCAGAATAGCGTTGTTCCAAATACAAATAATAGTGTTTATCAATATAAGTTTCCAGGCGGTAATGTCACCTTTAAAAAGGGTGATAGATTAGCACTTGCTTCCGTCCAGATGTATTATTCAACATTCAATATATCAAGACTTTTACAAAATAATCAATTTCAATATGTATGGATTGATGGTAGAACAATCACGATTACTTTACCAGATGGATTTTATGCGATTAGTGATATTTCAAATTATTTACAATTCGTTATGTTTCAACAAGGACATTATCTAACAAATTCATCAGGAACAATTTTTTATTTTATTAATCTACAAGTGAATGCTTCTACTTATCAAATTAATATTAACACTTATCCTATTAGTGCTACGCTTTATCCACCATCATCGTATTCTATTGGAGTTCCTACATCAGGTAATATAACAACATCGTCTCCAACGACACCTGTTGGTTGGTCTTTACCTATAACGGCGATTACACCTATGTTTGTTGTATTAAATAATAATTTTCAACAAATTATAGGATATAATGCTGGATATTATCCACAAGGACAATTAGGATATTCTACAACACCTCCAACGACATCATTAGCACAAGCAACTATTACACCTGGAATTAACGGAACTTGTAATATAACAAGTATTGTAGGAACAACCTTAACTTTATCATCAGTTTCAGGTTCAGTTGGAGCAGGAGTTGTTATATCTGGGACGGGTATAAAATCAAATACGATGGTTGTATCAGGTTCAGGAACATCGTGGGTTGTTAGTATATCACAATCTGTGGGGTCAGTTTCAGGGGCAGTCGTATATAGTCAATATGCTTCTCAATCTCCTGCGTATTCAACTATACAGACTTTTGGTTCTTCTACTACACCACAAGTATCTCCATTAAGTTCGTATGTATTAACTTGTTCGTTATTACAGAATAACTACGCAGTCCCTAATAGTTTATTATATTCTTTTAGTCCGTCAGGAAATTTTGGGGCGAATTTTTCCGTAGCACCATATCAATATAGTTTTATTGATATACAACCAGGTCAATATAATTCTTTTAATGTAAGTTTCTTAGACCAAAATCTTAATCCAGTAGCATTACAGGATAGTAATTTGGTAATATTGTTGGTGATTATCTCACAGGACGAAGTGTCAATAAAGTAATTTCTCAATATATGGTATAATGAGAATTCATAGATTAGGACAAACAACAGAAGGAAGTGGAGGAAGAGTATCTATGGGAATGACTAAAAATCACGGAGTAGCAAAAGACCATACAAAATTAGGAGGTTCAGGACTTCACCATAAAATTTATGATGAGGGGAAATTACAGAAAAAAAGTCAAGTTTTAAGGGATTTAAAATTATCTAAACCAACAATTCCTAAAAAATATATTAGTTTAGAACTTTAAAGTTCTAAACCATTACCCCCTTTTAAGGGGGTTGTTTAAATTCTTTGAATTTATTATCGTTGGAACTTTAATCTTTGGGGAAAAATTCTTTTATTAATGTATATTATAACATAATGGCGGATAGTTTGGTCTTTGAAGAAAGTATTAACACAGAAGTAAGTTCTCACGATTTTACGGAAAAGCAGTGGTTGTATGTGAATGACAACAACAACGCTTCATATTCAGGACAAGTTGTTATAGATACTACGGCATTATCTAACTGCGGTTCTTATATTAATTGGAGTGAAAGTTTTTTAGCAATTCCGTTGGTTCTACAAGCAGAAGGAACAGCAATCACGGCGACAAATTCACTTGATTATATGATGGGTTTGAAGAATGGATTTTGGCAGATTATTCACTCTATGGCGGTTGAATTTAATAATGGAAGTATTATCCAACAGACACCCTTTTTGAATGTATTTGCCTCTTTTAAAAATTTGACTTCTTGGTCTCTTGATGATGTTGATATTTACGGAGCAGTGACTGGATTTTATCAAGATACTCCACGAAGTTGGTTGTATAACCCTAATAATACGGCAGCGTCAATTACAAATTTTTTGAATACATCAGGACAAGGCATATGTAATAATCGTAATGCCCCCTTCGTTCAAACATCTTCCTATGGTAATTGGAGTGGAACATTCGTAAATACAAGTGGAGCAACGGCAATCACAGCAATCACAACTCTGTCAGGATATTTACAACTTGGTATGTTGGTAAGCGGTGCTGGTATTTCTGCTGGAACTTTTATTTCAGCAATTGTTTATGATGTGAATGGAAATCCTACCACAGCTACTTTATCAGCAGTCTCTACCGCCAATCTTACAAATCAAATTCCAATTATTGGGATAAGTCCTACATTATCTATTACTACTTCAACGAATGCTACTACGGATACAGATAATTTTAGAAGTATATATAATAATGGTTTTGCGATTCGTCAATCTTGGTTGAATTCAACAGGAAGTGTTGCGATGGTTGCTAATCCTCCAATCACAACTTTGAGTGCCAATCAAACACAACTTTTGGTGAATGCGTCTGCTTCTTACTCACAAATTTTTATGTCATATGTAAGAAAAGGGACTGGTTATAGAGCGATTATTTTTGACGCAGTTGTTAGATTGAAAGATATAGCAGACTTTTTCCAAAAAGTTCCACTATTGAAAGGTTCTACGATGAGATTGTATATTAACACTAATCAAACTTATTTCACTTGCGGTGTAGTTGCTCCACAGATTGCTGGTGTTTATAGCACTACCGCAGGAACCGCTGGTGTTTCTGTTTCACAAACTGCTACTGGATGTCTTGCTCTTACTTCATCACCTATTATTCTTGGGGGTGGAAATACAAATCCCGTTATGGTTGCTTCGATGGATTTAGGACAAGGTTCTGCGAATTTGGTGTCTCCTGTATCAGGAACACCTTCTGCTCCCGTATCAGTTGCTTTTGGTTTATCTATTGTTAAAACACAATTCTCTCAATTTACTAATCAATTTTCTGCTCCTGTCACCTCAGTTCGTCTATATGCTCCTGCTTACACTATGTCCCCTCTTGCGGAACAAAGATATTTGAGTTTAGCATCAACTAAGAAAGTTGTATATAACGATATTTTTTATTACACTTTTCCAAGTATTCAAGCAAATTCAACCTTCTCTTTTTTGGTCTCTAATGGTCTTCCAAATATTCGTTCAGTCCTTTGTGTTCCTAATCTTCCAAAAGCATCACAGGGGACTGCTTCTACCTATGCTTCTACGACTGCTCTTGCTGGAACAACATCCTCTTCTTTACTCTCACCATTCTCTACAACAGGTGGAACTCCAGACCCTATTGCTCTTACCAATATACAAATTCAAATTTCTGGGAAGAACTTATTTATTAACAATTTGCAGTATGATTTCGAGGATTTTTTAGAACAAATAGTTCAGTCAAATTCTTTGAATGGTGGATTGACTACTTCTATGTCATCAGGATTGATTGGTTATGAAGAATGGACTACGACATACAGATATTATTATGGTAATGCTTCTCGTTCTATTCCAAGCGAAGATGGTGTGGCGAAAGCAGTTCAAGTGTCTGGTCTCAACTTGTCAGGAGTTGTTATTGATATGATGGTATTTATTGAATTCCAGCGTGAAATTGTTATTGATGTAAGAACGGGAGCGAGAGTGGGATAAATTATTTTATTATTCTATTATATAATATATATGGGTAAAATCAAGATTAGTAAAGGAGGAAGTGTTTTAAGCGATATAGGGAAAACTCTTACACCTGTGGCGAAAGAACTTCTACCAGTAGCAAAAGATATTGGTGTTGCTCTATTGAAGAAAAAAGCAGGTCTTGGACTGCGTCATATTCCAGTCCATCTTGCGAAACATCACCTAACAAAACTACGAAAAGGTGGTGAAATTAGTATTAGTCCTAAGATGATTAAGGAGGGTGCTTCACACATAGTTCATATGCTTCCAGAAAAAGCACAACAACTAGTAGAAGCGATTAGTTCTTCTACGCCATATAAATACGCTATGTCTCAGGGTGAAAAACTTATGAAGAAGGGAGGTGATGTTGAAATTGTAAAAGAATTAAAAGACGATGCGGAATTGAGCGAAAGTGATGAAGAGCACGAACATAATAGAAGAGGTGGAAAACTTAGTTTGGGTGATATTGGAAGAGCATTAAAACCAGTTGCGAAAGAATTAGCACCAGTAGCGAAAGATATTGCTGTGTCTTTGATAAAGAAAAAGGCAGGTCTTGGAATTAAAAGACACCACGCACATCATCATCACTCTACTCATCACGAAGAAGCACATCATCATCATCATCACGGGATGGGTCTTTATCCTGCTGGTGGAGGTCTTTATCCTACTGGTCTTCACGGAGGTATGATACAATTGGGTAGTCCGTATGTTGGTGTTTATTCTCCTGCTTTTCAACCTTATTTTAATAATCATAATCCTTATAGTCAAACATCACCTATTACTGGGGGTAAAATTAGTGGTAGTGATGTTCTTCACGGAATTTCTACTGGTCTTCAAGCAGCAGCACCACTTCTCCCCCTTATGTTGCTTTGATTTGCGTAAAAATTAGGGAAAAATTTACCTTCTATAAAGTAATATGATAAAACCAGCAAATCTATATTATGTTATGTTGGGTGAGATGAATGAAGATAATTTTGAACCAGATATTATGGAAGTTTATGGAAATCACTTAATTAGAAGTTCTATAAAATCTACTGAGGGAGAACAAAATAAATCTTATTGGATTGAATACGATTGGGTTGATAATGTAAATAAAGTTAAATTTGAATTGAAATCAAGAAATATACGCTCTAACGCTTTTCTTACAAGTATGTTAGGTAATAATAAAATTGTGAATGCTTTAAAAGATAAAGAATATCAATATGTTTATTTGTTTGGTTTCTTAGATGGTTTATTTGCGTGGGATTTGAATGATGAAAATTTAAGGAAGTGTGAAGTTAAAGTTGGAAGTATTGGCATTGGAGGTAATAGTTATAGTTATAGTTATAGTCCTTTTAACAGAACAAAAGAACAATTGTATATACCAATAGAAGATATGGTAAAAATTAGTGATAAGGGAATTGTATTACCACCACCACCTAAAAAAGAATATAAATTTTTAGGAAATCTTTAACTTTAACTTTAACTTCTTATTCTATATCATAGAATGCTTACTAATTATGATATAGATGATATATGTTCCTCTTTAAAACTTCCTTTGGTTGGGGTTTTTAGTAAAGACGAACTACCTAAGAAACATTACATAGGAAGTTATTATATTAATATGGAAAACCACGATGAAGGTATTGGGACACACTGGGTTTTTTGTAGAATTAATGATAATGGAAAAGCACTATATTTTGATAGTTTTGGAGTATATCCTCCTGAAAATATATGTGAATTTTTGACGATGTTTAAACCTTTTATGAGAAGTAATAGACAAATACAAGATATTAAAAGTGAAAGTTGTGGGAAGTTTTGTATTATGTGTGATAATTATATTAATGATGAATTAAAAGCAGGTAATGATATAGAAGACGCTTTTGAAAAATTTTTATCTGTATGGAGTAATGATACATCAAAGAATGATAGAATTTTGAATGAGATGATGAAAAAATTAATATGAAGTTATAGTATGAGAATTCTACATAAAAGACAAGGGGTGGATAATATTATGAAAATTCATAAACATCATAAAGTTATAAGTGGTATAAAACCGCTTATAACCTCCGTAGGAGATAAAGTTGTTGGACGCCAAAAAGTTATTAAAGGAAAAGGTGGTAATGAAAGTTTTACAATTGATTATCCAGAATTAATTATTAATATATCAATTGATATATTGAATGATAGATATATAAATATGCCTGATGATGTTATAACTGATAGAGAAAAAACAAATTTATATAATAATTCAATAGTTTTAGAAAAAGCAGAAATAATAGATTATAATATACGAGAAGAATTTAGAAGAAACCCTGATGCTTTTGGAGAGGGTTTTCAAACGATGCGTCAAATATATACAGATGCTGTATATACTTATTATGAAAGAGTTGATAGAGATTTATTGAAACTCTTTAATGCTATTATTCGTGCGGTTAATACAGAAAGACCTGAAAGACATCGTATAATAGAAATAGTAGGTTTTAACGAAACACCGCCTCCAACACCAAGACCTTAATATATCTTATTGAATTGCGTTCAATCTAAGAATTTGTTATAGTTTATTAAAATATAATGGATAATAAGAATTCTGGCGAACAAAAACCTCGTGATGAGATTATAATTATTGGAAAAGTTGTATGCCCGCCAAAGCGGTCATCAACCTTTGACGAAGTCAAAGATAAAGATAAAAAAGAAAAAAAGGCGAAACATACAGCTATTGGAGTTAAAATTAGACAGCGTTCTACTAAGAACGATGTTATACATACACCTTTATCTGTTGCGAAAAAATTGATTGATATGTGTGAATTGAAAGACGGAGATATGGTTCTTGACCCTTGTTGTGGTATGAATAGAGTGTTTATTGATAATTTTCCTTCTAATGTAAATAAAGATTGGTGTGAGATTGAAAAGGAACAAGATTTTTTTAATTATGATAAACAAGTAGATTGTATTATTGGTAATCCTCCGTATTCTATGTGGGATAAGTGGTTAGAACATACTATGAAACTAACTAACAAATTTGGTTATGTGTTTGGTGTATGGAATTTTACAAGTGCGAGATTGATGAGACTTAATGACGCTGGATTTAAAATTGTTAAATTACATATGGTAGATATTGAATGGTGGTTTGGAAATACATTCTTAGTTGTTTTTGAAAAGACAACAAAGGAACCTATTATGGAAATATCACCAAGAGTATATTGTGATGTTTGTAATAGTAATTGTGGAAGAGGAAAAAAAGGAAATCATTATAATGAATGTTGTAAGAATAAAGAATAATTGATATAAATAAAATATATTATTATAGTATATAAAAGAAATTATGGATATTGAACCTGTTGTTGAACCAGCGAAGAAAAAAAGAGGTCGTCCTCCTTCTGGATTATCACCAGAAGAACTTTTGAAAAAAGATAGAGAAAGTATGGCGAGAAGTCAAATTAAATATAGAGAGAGAAATCCTGAGGTATTTAACAAAGCGTCTAAGAAATATTATGCGAAAAAAAAGGAAGACCCTGAATGGTATGAAAGATACAAAGAAATTTGTAGAAAAAAAACAGCAGAATATTATTTAAGAAAGAAAGAGAGAAATTCTATTTCATTATAGGAAAAAATTTGTTATTTTATTTTATATCAATTAAATAAAAAATTGATTTAAAATAAAAATCTTTATATATAGTAATAATAAGATATGTCTAAATTATCCGCTAATCAATTAACTTCACGAGCAAACAATCAATCCAAACTATATGGGGTAAAATATAATGAATTAAAGAAAAATCCTGTTGCGATTTATCGTAAATTAGGTTTATTTCCCGCTGGTTATGACGATGTTAATGATAATAATAGACAAAGTTATAGAACAAAAACTGCTATTAAAATTGCCCGTGAAAATTTGAATAAAAAATATTTGTATGACACACAAGAAGTGTCTTCTACAATTACTATTCAATACAAAGGGTTTTATCCAAAAGATAAAAGGAAGGTTGTATATAATCGTGAAATTAATAGAAGCGTTATTGGAAGGCGTATTGATATTCAAAATCAAATACAAAATAAAATTAATGTTTTGACTTTGAATTTAGACGAAGAAATTTATCCAGAAGAAGTTGATTCTATTGGTGAAATTAAAACAAGCGAACCTGTTAATATAATTCGTCGTGAAGGTGGAAATTTAATTTATCGTAAGATGAAAGAAGGTCAAACATACGATTTGGGTGTAGATTTTATTACTAAAAATTCAAAGTGGAACACAGACGAAGGAACTTGTGTATATGATTTTATATATTATAAATATTTTGGTAAGAGTGGAATGAAAAAATTATTACCAAAAGATAGAAAAAAAGCATACGATAATTTAAAAGAAATATTTGATGAGATAGAACATAATTCTATTATCGAAGGTGTTTGTATTAAACAAATTGAATTATTTTGTAAAAAATACGATATTGGAATGTTTGCTTTGGATAAGAATGAAAATTGTTTAGTTATTAATAAAAGTAATATGCGGAATTTACCGACACTCGTATTTGTTATAAGTAATAATCACTTTTATCCTATTGAAGATACAAATAAAATTAAAAGTATTTCACATAAGGAACATAATCATAAAGTGTATTACAAAATTAATGATGATTATGAAACAACTATTCGTAAATTTGCGGAAGTTGTATTTCCAACTGGTAATGAACCTACTGGGAATGATTACGCTTCTTATATATTTTCAAAATTAAAAACATTACCTATGGGAAGTAAAAATCTTAGAGTTGAAGATGGTAATATCATTAGTTTTGTTATTGATAATGTATTATATTTAACAAAATCACCTAATGAAGATTTTTATAATTTTATAGTTGATGCAAAAGGTAATTATTCTGGTGAAACGCCATTCTCTATATTAGGAACTTTAACCCCTAAATATTTTGAAAAAATTAAAAGCAAATTATCACCGATGGTTTATGAAACTTTATTTACAAAAGGAGTGAAAGATAGAAACCATTATGGAGCAACTCGTGATTTAGAAGCGTATATGTCATATATATATGAAAATTTTGGTAATTTACAGAATGCGATTAAAGACGGACATATTGTTATAACTGATATTAACAAGTGTTATTCAAATTGTATATATAATCCATTAGATAATTTTATAATTTATGGATTAGAAGATGTATGGGAAGAATATGATGGTGTATTAAAAACTGGATTATATTATGTTGAGACGAATGATTTAACTTTAATGACACAATCTAATATATATTCAAATAAAATTATAGAAAAAGCGATTGAGAATAAAATACTTTTGAAAATCAAAAAACAATTAATTCATAAACAAACTCATATGGAAGAAGAGATTATTGGTAAAGATTATTTTAGAGGATTATTTGATGATATTAAAGAATTATGCGAAGGACACCCTAATGTTGTAAAAATATTGAATAATTTAATTGTTGGTATGCTGGGTAAAACAGAAAGTAAAAATTATAAAGCAAGTGTTGATACGAATGCTGATGATATATGGGAATATTTTATTGAGAAAAATAAAAAAGGTCTTGAATTAGACGATGAAAGTATTTTGATAAGACAACTAAGTAAAGATTTACACTTATACGGATTTATTAATAAAATTAAAAAAATAGAAATCACTTTGCCTATATGGATACAAATTATAGATTGGAGTAATATTGCGTTATACGATATGGGTAAAGCGGTTGGTGGTGATATAATATTTAGACATACTGATTTAATTGTAAGTATTGGTGGTAAAATACCTGAGGATAAAATAAGCAATAAGTGGGGCGATTATAAGGTAGAAGATACTATTACTGAAAAAAAATTATTATCTATGATGCGAACTGATAGAGGAGTAAGTATTCATAAATTCCATAATCAAAAGTGGAAAGATAATACTGAATTTTATTCGTCTAATCAATTTGAAGAAATTATTAAATATGCTACTGAGAATAATGGGTTATTAATAACAGGTAGAGCAGGAACAGGAAAATCGTATGTTGTTAAAGAAGGATTAAAGGGTCGTGAAGATGTTTTGTATATGAGTTTTACGAATAAAGCGAGTAGAAATATTGGAGGTCAAACTATACATAGAACGATGATGTTGAAAAAAGATAATAAATTATCAAAAGATAGTGGTAATAATTTTAAATTCAAAAAATATTGTATAGTTGATGAAATTGGTATGTGTCCGTCATATCTATTAAAACATATATATTCAATCAAAAAACAATATCCTAATATTATCTTTATATGTATGGGCGATGTTAGACAATTGAAACCAGTAGAAGAAGGTCGTATTAAAGATTTTAATGTATTTAGTTCTCCTTTTGTAAAAAGTATTTGTAATAATAATAGAATTGAATTAACTGAAAGACATAGATACGATGAAAAATTAGGTAATTATTTGGACGATGGATATGATAATGGAAATTGGAATGGATTGAAATTTGAAGAACAAAAAGTAGAAGATTTAGTTTTATCTAAAAATATTTGTTATTTCAATAATACTCGTAATAGAATTAATAAGTTATGTAATTCATATTTATCTAAGAATAAAGAAAGCATTCGTATTGGAGATGATGATAAAAATATGATATTATATAACGGATTGAAAGTGATTGCGATTATATCTAACAAAGAATATGAC
>Ga0164296_1002901_pt1 | contig 16608 bp, 15 predicted proteins | sample GEODES057metaG_FD_113533 | JGI IMG/M metagenome (GOLD analysis project Ga0164296, IMG submission 113533) | Dystrophic lake water microbial communities from Trout Bog Lake, Wisconsin, USA - GEODES057 metaG | ecosystem: Environmental > Aquatic > Freshwater > Lake | place: USA: Trout Bog Lake... | reverse complement strand
TTTGGTTATGTATCCAACATTCAGTTAAGTTCAGTATATTTATTGCAGAATTCTTATCCCTTGTTCTAAATACGATATTTTTGTTTTCGCAACTCACGCAGTTAGAACAAGTGAATAATCTGTAAATTTCTCCTCCATTTTTATCTTTGTAATGTTTCAAATCTTTTCTACATTCACAGCATTTTTGAGATGTATAAAATTCATTAATAGTTAAAAATCCGTATTGATTTCTATACAATCGGTGTCATTACATGGGTTATAATCTTCTTCTGTATGAATATCCCCGAATAATAAGATAGGATGTTCTCCTTTCTCAATAGGTGTCAAATAGGCCATACTAACTGGCCCATTCAACATAGGTATAGAATACTTATCTATGATGATGGGCATATATATAAATATGGGGGTATTTATCCTGGCCATTATTCCTTTTTGACCTCTTTTTTGGTTTCTTTTTTACCCAATGTTCTCTCTTTGATAACTCGAAATGTTGCATAAACATCTAAGAAAATAAAAATCCAAATTATCCATCGGAACCAAGTATGGAGAGCCGGTTTGGCCCATCCGATATATATTAATAATAAACCGAAATAAGAAAGATCAAGACCAATACCATAAAGACCAATATGAGAGACGAATAAAAAAATTCCTAAATAGAAAAACCACTGATAAGAAGATGCAACTGTAGGTAAATATTGTTCAAACATATATTGTTTTATATATTGTTATATTTTTGTAAGAAAATCGATTAGCATTTTCATTATATGAGAATAGCATAATTGCCCTCTCGAAAACATGCTTAAAATCGACCCTATTACTCAGTTCAGACTAGTTGGTGTCCCGGAAGATATCACAAAGAAGCAAATCAAGCGTGCTGTTCGTCGGTCTGGTTATGGACGTATTGACAAAATGGATTTTGAAGACGATGGTTCTATATCCGTCGATGTATGGCTACGAGAAACGGACTTGATAAAAGTTCTCGTTGCTAGAACACATTTGAAGAATAATCTTACTGCGAGTAGAGAACAAATTCTTTCTTATAATGGATTATGTATCAAACCATCATATAAAAAAAAGCCCATGGATGATGACGTTCCAAAGAGTGTCGAGAATGATGTTATTGAGAGAAAAATGGCGGCTATCGAAGAAAGATTACTACTAATAGAACAAAAAGAGATGGAGAGAACCAATACGACATATGAACGCAAACTGAAGGCCATGGAAGAGAAACTACGTGTGATTGGTTGTGTTTTATCTCTTGAGAACATTTGAACTCTTTATGAATTAGATAGTGTAGGTAGATAGATACTACACCATTGCACATTCTAAATGCCCACCTTTAGGTGGGCATATTTGAATGTGCTTTGGCAACTGTTACTTTGCAACCGATAAATTACCTTTTATATAGATAATTCTGCCGAGAGGCAGAATTATCATATATAATCGGCATTTTAAAGGTGCAAAGGTGTAAAAAATCGATTCCCTTTTTTTATGAGATAGGAATAGCACACTGTCCCCCGCAAGCAACATGTCTAATTACTTTTACATTTCCGAGGTCTATTCTGCCGATGTCGATGCCGAGAAACACATATGTGATGCTTTTAGACATCATGAATTAGGCGAAGTCGAACGTATCGAGTTCATCCCTATAGAGAAAAATAAAGAATATTTTGAAGAGGGTTGCACACATGCCAAAGTGTATCTGGCTGATACAAACTTCTCATCTGTTCTTTTCGAGCGAGATACTATCAGACGAGAATTAAATTACAGGAAGGAATACTTTTTAAGCTACACAGATAACGATAACGATAACGTATATCGTCTCGTTCGAGAACTGGATGAAGACATGCCCGAAACATATCTTTTGGAAGAAACCCCGGAGAAGCAACAACTACAGGAGGCACTTATCAGAATTGAGAACTTAGAACAGGTTGTTCATGAACTTATCGGAGGGTTATATAACCAGATAACACAATCAGAAACCATGACACGTTTTAGTGACATTCTATTGAACAAAAATGAGAGCGGAGAATTCAAAGATACCAGTAAATGGGGCGTGTTTCCGACAACACGTCAAGGCGATTATCTCGAACGAAAACTCAAAATAGCCGAAAAGAAAATCGAAGAAATCCGATTGTCTTTGATACCTGACTTAGCAACCGAAGAGCAGGAAGAATATGAATATGATTTAGTATAAATTAGCTAGTCTAGATAGGTAGTATAGATATCAATTCTATTTTTTATTCTTTATTTTTAATTCTTTATGACATGCCAAAAGATTATGATGAACACATCTCGCAAATCTCATCGTCTTGAGTAGATGAACCATGGTCAGTCTTTTCAGGTTCAATAGTAAATTGTTGGGCCTGGTGTTTTCCTCTTCGTCTTAAATAATAAATACCTGTTTTAAGACCCTTCTGCCAAGAATAGAAATGCATCGATGTGAGTGTATTATAATTAGGGTCCTCTAACCATAAATTCAAACTCTGACTTTGGCAAATAAACGCACCACGGTCTGCTGACATATCAATCAAACCACGCATCGGCATTTCCCATACCGTCTTGTATTTATCTTTGATTTCCTGTGGGATCATTTCTACATGTTGAATAGACCCATGATTAGCAATAATATTGTTTTTGATTTTTTCATTCCATAATCCTAATTGGATAAGTTCCTCCATCAAATAACGATTGGCCTGAATGAACTCGCCTGCTATAGTGCGCCTGCTATAAATATTACTAGTAATAGGTTCGATACATTCATTGAAACCCAGAATCTGTGATGTCGAAGCAGTGGGCATCGGGGCCAATAACAGGGAATTTCGCAAGCCCAATCGCTGGATTTCTGTTTTAAGTGTCTGCCAATCATAACGGGTCGAACCTGGATCAACCCCCCATAAATCGAATTGAAGCAAACCCTTACTAGCAGGCGAACCCTGGAATGTCTCATAAGCGCCTAATTGTTCAGCCAATTCACACGAAGCCTCTAAAGCACCGTGATAAATGGTCTCAAATATATGCTTGTTTATGACCCTTGCTTCATCTGATAAGAAACTGTGTCCCATCAAAAAGAAAACATCTGCTAATCCTTGAACACCTATTCCAATAGGTCTATGACGCATATTACTAACCCGAGTTTTCTCAGTAGGATAGAAATTAACATCGATGATTTTATTTAGATTCTTTGTGACAACCTTAGCAACCTCGTGTAGCTTTTCATAATCGAATGTTTTATCTTCACGAGAAACGAATGTTGGAAGACCGATAGATGCCAAATTACACACCGCTGTCTCCTTATCATCACTGTATTGTATAATTTCACTGCATTGTCCGGTTATAATACCATTAAATATACCCATATGACGTTTGGGCTCTGTAAAACAATAAGTATCTGATATTCTATTATCATTGGAAATTTTAATAATTTTTATAAATTGTTTTGCGTTTCTTTGTGGGAGTGTTCCAGATACATTTAGTCTATGTGGATTGAACCCTAGTTGGACTAATTGATAAAGGTCACAAGAAGTAATTAACAAGCGATAGATTGGTTTAGTATCAAAGAATTTATAACCACCTTTTCCATCTGGTAAATATGATTGTTCTCTAGCAGTTGATAATTTCATTTTTGGATTTATACCACATGTTTGTAACATTAATTTTATTTTGAGCAAAAATTCTTTGTTAATACTTCCTACTTGTAATTGTTCATTTGTTCCATTTATAGCAATAGTTCCATCAGCATCACAATAACCAGCAAACCAGTCCAATTTTGTTTTAATAGAACAATTATTTGAAGGAACCTCATATTTTTCAGGAATATCGCCCGGCAACATAATTACGATTCGATTACTTTTGTCTTCATGATTTGGTTCATGTCTATGTTCTATATATGGTAATAATTCCCGCTTTATGTCATAAAGATATACTATTGGTATTTTATTATAAGATGTTGCTTTACATTTTCCAACATAATTAAAACAATCTGAATTATTTTCTAGATATGTTTCTGTTTCATGAAAAACGTGTCTTTTACAAAAATGATGATTAGGTAACGCCTTAAATTTACACGCTGACGGTTCATGTTCTGCTATAATATTTCTATATGTTCCATCTCCACAGAAAAATCCGTGTGTATATGAATATAAAAATTGTTCAGTTCCATCGATGATAGGATATCTAGATTTTATCAATCTGTCACCTGGTTGTAAATTTTGAGCTTCTATTTGCTCTATAGAATTAGCTGAATATGTTTTTTGAATATAGAATTTATGATAAGGAGTGCATGACAATTTTAATCCGTCATCGGTATAAACATCTATAATTTCTTGATCTACTCCTGTTTTATTAATAGTTACTTGACTAAATTCTTCACCATTCCATACATTAACCTGTTGGTTTTCTAAAGATTGAATTTCAATATGTCCTTTATCAGTAAGAACCAATGTTTCTGGGGCCACACATAAATTGGAACTCTTAATGGTGCCCAAATTTTTCTGATTGGATTTTTTATTAGCAGCATCTTTAAAAAGCATATAAGGTGTTCCTGTTTCCATCTGGGCATCAAGCATCTTAAACCATAAATCGCGTGCCTTTACAGAACGTCTGCCCTTATTCCCCTGCTCATATTCCTCATAAAGAGCCTTAAAATCATCACCATAAACATCGGCCAATCCAGGACATTCATCAGGACACATCAAGGTCCATTCGCCATTTGCCTTCACTCTTTCCATAAACAAATCGGGTATCCATAAAGCATAAAACAGGTCGCGTGCTTTCAACTCTTCATCGCCGTGATTTTTCCTCATCTGTAAAAACATTTCAATATCGGCATGCCAAGGTTCCAAATAAATCGCAAAAGACCCATTACGTTTCCCACCCCCATTATGTACTATTCCAGCCTCTAACAAATAATCGTGTTGTTCTTCCATCTGTAAGTCATAAAGAATACCATTATAAATAGCCACATCAATCTCCGTTACTACCTGCTCTAGAATACCGCCTTCTAATGGTTGTCGAATAATACCCGCCAAAATATCTGGCGCAAATTCTTTGAAATTCGTAAGATTCACCATGTAGCCCATACGCATACATATGTATCGAATATAGTGGAAATCGCGGTGCATGTCAAATGATAGAATTTCTGTGTGAGACATCATACCTTTCAAGATAAAAAGGCTTTTCTCAACCGGCAGATTGAGCCATCTGTAATGGATTTTTTTAAGACCCAATGAATTATACAAATCGCTGTATCTAAACGGCAAATGAACCGCCGAATCCCATCGGATAACGTCTTCATCCTCACCTACATAAAAAGCCACATTCTTTTTGGTCAAATATATTTTGGCGAATTCAATGACATTCGGGTTCGTAGAATACATTTCATAACAATAATCCGTAATTTGTCCAAAACGCATTAATAGACCATACATATAACAATCATCCTTTGTGACAGACGGGATATCCTTTGTATATTGGGGTTGGACAGTAATTATGGCATCTCCCTTGCGAATATCTGTTGCATCGACCCATTCATATTTGACATCACCTGCCAAAGTTTTTATACCATGTCTCAAAACATATACTGGATGTTGTGGAGTAATATAAAGGGGGCGACTATCTCCATCCAAAAAGATTTTCATAATTTCGCCATTATACGTATGTTCTAATACATCCTTTATGACTTCTCTTTGACCTTTTGAATTGAAAATCTGGGTTTCTCCTACAGAGCACTCTTGGATTTCTTTAGGACCTTCAGTAGTATAAATCATCGTTTCTGGATGAACACATTGATCTACATACTTGGCAGTATTATTGAAAACACGGAGCATAGGAACAATTCCATTCGATGTTCCATTGGTTCCTCTTATATGAGAACCCGTTGCTCTGACATTATGAATATGAAGTCCGATACCCCCTGCGTGTTTGGAAATAAGAGCACAATCCTTCAATGTATTATAAATACCGTCGATACTGTCATTTTCCATAGCAATCAAAAAACAACTGGATAATTGGGGCTTAGGAGTTCCGGCATTGAATAAAGTAGGAGTAGCATGAGTGAAGTATTTTTGTGACATTAAATCGTAGGTTTCTACAATTTTATCAATATCTGACCCATGGATACCGATACTAACACGCAACCACATATGTTGTGGTCTCTCGACGGTTTTTCCATTTATTTTCATGAGATAGGCTCTATCTAGAGTCTTAAACCCGAAATAGTCAATAAGAAAATCGCGATTATAGTCACAAAGAAAATTCAGTTGGTTAGTATATTGACGGACCACGTTTATGAGTTGTTCGGATACCAATGGAGCGGGTTTTCCTACTGCATCTGTAAAGGCATAGAGTTGCTCCATTACCTCGCTAAAGCTTTCTGTTGTGTTTTTTTGATGACTACTGACAATAATTCTACCCGCTAATGTGTTGTAATCGAAATGGACAGAAGCCATTGACGCACACTGTTCAGCAGACAATTCATCGATTTTTGTTGTAGAAATACCGTCGAATAATTGGTCAATGACTTTCATTGCTAGTGCTGTATAATTTACTTTTATTCCTACTTCTTTGCCCTGGCGTTTTATTCTTTGTAGGATTTTATCGAAAGAAACTGTTTCTAAGTCGCCATTTCTCTTTGTTACATTCATTTCAGTATCAATGGTGGGCATAAAAGAAAATGATGATGGTGAAGTCATTATTGTATATGTGCCGAATTATTTATATGGTTTTTTCCGCCGATAAAAAAATCATATGGTTTTTATATATCTTATCTACAGCCTACTTATCTATCTAACTACTTATCTAGTGGGTTTTATACCAGGTCTTCGAGGGTGAGACCTCTACGTTGGTCCGGATAAATCTTTGCATTTCTTGTCAATTCCGGTGGTCTTGTAACAATACGTCTGTGGTTGGTTGCGGTTATACGTAGTGCTTCATTTGGCGTTCCTTCTCCTCCATAAATCATTTTGATTTGGTCGTCCGTCATCTCGTCCTCTTCGTCGAAATCGTCTCTGGCAGTGTCTCGTGTAAGACCATTCTGTATATATGCATCTCTCATACATGCATCTCTGATGGTTGCATAATAGGCTTCTTCGTCAAATTCGGGGTCTTTTAACCCAAGATGGCTATTCCATTGGAGTTCTTGATCTTCCTCTGGGGTCCAATCTTGGTTCCATTCCGGATTAGGTTCTTCATGTTCTTCGTCTGCCTCCTCATCCGCCTTCTCTTGCACATGTTCCTGTAAATCATTTTTATAATTTTCAATAATGGCATTGATGTGCTGTGTAGATGTTCCTGCTTCTAATCGAATAGAATGCACAATCAGTCTTCCGATGAATTCGTAAAGTTCTTTGTTCTCTTGGCTCATGTTTAGATTGCTGTTGTTGTATGGGGACATTGTGCCTATCCTTTAATCAAAAAAAAGGAAATCAATTTTGTCCCCTTCCGAATAACTTATATATCCTGTATATAAGTTTTTTAAGGAAACTTTTACTAACCTTTTCTTTTACAAAATGAGTTGGGTTCTCATTAAATACAGTATTTATTTGCGTTTCCAATAAAATATTATCTAATTTATCTATTGAATTACGTCTTTTTTCACCATTATCACACAGTTCAATAATGATTTTATTTGCATTATAAATAGTTTGGTTAAATATATCAATAATATTCATTTTCTCAGGATCGGTCATTCTTCTAACAGCGTCTATTTGGTCTTCTGAAAGAGGTTCTATATTAGATATTTTGTCAAAAATGTGTTCATTGTCATTCATTCATACATAATATATACATATATTATTTCTTTAACATTATTTCTTTAAGACAAAAAAACATAAACCTTAATTTGTTCTCTGTATATGTTCTGGAATTGTTGTTCTTATCTTTTTCTTTTATATAACGGTTTCAAACCCATTATGCAAAAAGCCCATTCAGTAGAAAATATTTGGAAATGGATAAGAGGAGAAGAGAACACACATGATATTTATTATGAACAATATATAAATGACACAAATACCGACAATAATCTGAATATTGTTCTCATACATGGTTTCGGAGCATCTACTTATCACTGGCGAGATAATATTCCTGAATTGTCAAAAAGGTATAATGTCTATGCTTTTGACCTATTGGGTTTCGGCGCTTCCGATAAACCGCTTGTAGAATATACAGTCGAAATGTGGCGCGACCAAACCGTCGAATTTGTCAAAAAGATATATTTAGAGACGGGCAAGCCCGTGGTTTTGGTCGGCAATAGCATCGGCGGTCTCATCAGTGTTCATGCAGCTGCGTCGGATGAAATTAAACCCCTTGTAAAATCTATTGTTCTCTTAAATGCCGTTGCTATTTTTCGCGGTAAAGACATGCCATTTATTTATTCGTTTTTCAGTTGGATGCTACAAAAACCCCTATTAGGAGCATTATATTATTTCTTTAAGACAAATATCCGGAAAACTCTGCTGACACTTTATCCTAGTTGTCCTGAAAGGGTTGATGATGCTCTGGTTGCGTCTATCGAAGGACCAGCAATGGACCCAAACGCACGAGAAGTTTTTTGTAGGATGGTCCAAGCCACTATGGGTAAAAAACAAGTATATATGAATGATTTATTAAACCAACTCCATATTCCTTTATATGTTCTCGTTGGAAAACGCGACCCTTGGATACAACCGACTATTTATACGGATTTTTTGGAGAACTATTCACTGGCTTTTGGTAAATTGGTGGAGGCCGGTCATTGTCCCCATGATGAAATCCCTGTTGAAGTGAATACATTAATATTATCCTTTTTGACACTTGTAGAGAACCGAACAGATATCAGTAAAGAATTCTTATAAATGGGTGTAATAAAGGAAAAAATTGATTCGTTTATTCCAAAAGATATAGAATAGATAATACATACCGACTATGACAACAAAACATAGTTTAGGACAATATTTCACAACCAATATAGAGCTCAAAGAAAAAGTATTTGAGTTTATATTAAATTGCCCTTCTAATATTTTGGAACCATCTATAGGTCAAGGAGATTTAATTACATTTATTACAGATAAGATACCAAGTGTAGTATTTGATATGTATGAAATTGATACAAATATTGCATTATTGGATAAAATAGAAAAAGACAAGGTTATTTATGGTGATTTTATGAAACAAACAATTACAAAAACATACAAAACAATAGTAGGAAATCCGCCTTATGTTAGGACTAAAAAAGGGAACTTGTATATTGATTTTACCGAAAAATGTTATAATTTACTGGATGAAAATGGTGAATTGATATTTATTGTTCCGTCGGATTTTCTAAAATTAACAAGTGCTTCCAAATTATTGAATGTTATGATGACAAATGGAACATTTACTCATATATTTCATCCTCATAATGAAAAAATGTTCGAAAATGCATCAATTGATGTTATTGTGTTTCGATATTGTAAAAATACTTCTATTGAAAAAAGAGTATTATACAATGACAAATTACTCTATATTACCAATAGCGACGGATTAATCACTTTTGGCGAAGAAGCAACTGAAACGTCTGTTATGTTTCAAGACTGCTTTGATATCTATGTTGGTCTTGTCACTGGAAAAGAAGACGTTTATAAAAATGTCGATCTTGGTAACATAGAAGTATTAAATGGTCAAGATAAACTCGATAAATATATTTATATCGAAAAATATCCATGCGAAAACCCAAAAATCAATGAACATTTGTTGCAACATAAAAAGGTTCTCATTGAAAGAGGAATACGCAAGTTCAATGAAAATAATTGGTTCGAATGGGGAGCACCTAGAAATATTACTTCTATACGAAGTAATCTTGGTCAAGATTGTATTTACATATATAATTTGACACGTAATGCAAATGTATCCTTTTTAGGTAGAGTGAATTATTTTGGAGGAGGATTAATCATGCTTAAACCGAAACAATCTCTCGATTTAAAAAAAATCGTGTCTTTCATAAATAGCGACCGATTCAAGAACAATTTTATGTTTTCAGGAAGATTTAAAATAGGACATAGACAAATATCTCAATCATATATTCCTGTCGAATATTTATAGGTTGATTTCCCTCATGTGTGACATGAATGTTTCTTTCCAGCTAGGTTTCGGTTTTTGTAAGCAATCGACAAATTGTTTTATTTTTTTATGAATTTGTTCGTATGTAAATACCCGGTTTCTATCCCAGCAGACTTGAAATGGCAAATTGTTTATGTTGGGTGTTAATACTGTCAATCCTTTTACGCTATTGACAATAATATCGCTTGCGTTGGTCTTGTTCAACACTATGAAATAATAGTCTTTTTTATTGCGGGGATTGTGTTTTTTTGCCTTTATATGTTTCACGAGAATCTCGCTCATCTTGCCATTTTCATAGGATTTGTATAGGTCGAGCTCTTCATTCGTGTAAGCATATACACACATCGCTAAATTACCCGTATTGTCACTCGTTGTAGTTGTCGTCGTCTTGATATTTACTGGAAGCCATCCGTATATGCTATCGAGAACCAATATATCATACCACATTCTTATCTTAGGTTTCCGGATTTTATCGCCAAACTTTTCAAAAAGTAGTTTGATGATTTCGTCTTCATCAATGCAACTATTGATTCTGCCATCGTCATTTTGAGTTGAAAATCGAAAAGACCGCGACTTCAAATATGCTTGAATTTTATACATCATTAGAGGTAATCGATGTAATCGCAGTATGCATCCTCTGAACCATTTCTGTATTGTAATTATTTTAGTTTCATAAATCATCTTGTATATAGTAATTAAAAATCAGGGTTTTTATAAATCGATTTTATACCTTTGCAACTGATAAATCACCTTTTATACAAGCGCAAAGGTGTATAAAAAAAATAACCTAACTACCTAACTACCTAACTACCTATCTAAATATCTAACTCAGGAACAGGAACATCTGGGAGATTCACTATAGTTCCATTTCCATTATCCATTCCAGCAACAAAATCTTCGTAAGTAACAACGTCATCGTCATCACCAATTCCTCTTGTCCAGAGATATCTCCATAAGGCTACCACTTTTTCTAAATCCGTATTTTGTTTAAACACATCAGATAGCGTTTTTCTATCTCTCTCATCCGTGTCAAACTCGTCATGAAGAATACGACTTAAATCTGCCATCAACTGATGATGTGTATAAGGACCAAATGGTTCTTCATTATTAGGTGAATATCCTATTACTCCCAAACGACCCATACAATCCTTTAGGATAGATGCAGTTTGTCCAAAACAATGAATAACATCTCGAAAGTTCTCAACATCCTTTGTCTCTAGACTTGTGATTGGTGTTCGGCACAGTGGGCAACTTGGTTTCTGTTTCCCTTTCGAACCGATATGTCTCTTAATACAAGGATGACAAAAAGTGTGACCACAGTTTGTAGTATTGAAATTGAGAGTGGGCTTATCTTCTTGACATATGACACATTCCATGGGTTCTCGTAATTCTTCCTCTGTTTCAAGATTAAGAATTGATGCGTCAATGATTGGATAACAAGTAACCACCTCAATCGGGGTCGGAGTACGGTCTTCTACAAAATCGGGGTCTTCAACTGTTTCGCCTCTTTGTTGCAAGATCCACTGATTACGCATGTGGGGGGAGAGAGAAGATACATGTTCAAGTTGCCTGCACATATACTCGAATAAATGTCGTCTAGCCCATCTGCTTGATGGTGAAATCGAATTGGTCATCCTATTACAGGTTGAAGACATCCACCTTTCGTTTTCAACGAAGTAGCCATAAATCATCCATTTATCCTGTAGTGAAAATACTGAGCCTATTTTTGGAACAATAAAGATATGCACCAGTGTGTTCCAATAGTTATTAATATCATTCAATGTTCCAGGACATGTGCCGCAATAATGTCCGGGTTGGGAGCAGTGAGAGCAAAGACGAGGCATTTTATTAGTTTCCTTTTGGGGGAGGGGAAAGTATGCTCATACAATTAACTATAAAAAGCAAATCGATTTTTTATAGCCTGCCGATAAAATTGATGGCAATATGTCATAAACAATCAATGTCATATTTGTTATAACAATGGATCTTAAGCAAACTAAACTTACACGCACTGAATGGGATAGCATCGAAGTCCCCGTTTCCGACCAAGAAAAGGAGATTTTATCGCTCATCATGGAGGGTTATGAGAACCCATCCATAGTTAAAAATAAAACCACTTCACTCTTCACCTTTACGAAGATTGAACAGACACCAGAGAATGAAATATACCTTTATGACAAATACTTCGCCCCCATTGTTCAGAGAACTATTCGTAAATACGGAGAGGGCTGGCTGACATTTGAACCCATTGGTTCAAAGGTTAGCGGAGGAGGTAGTCTTAAAAAGATGAAAAGCATTGACCTGGCTCGTGTTCAGAATTTAGAGGCAACTATCGAAACCAATCGAAAAGTCATTTACGAATTCTTGATTCTCGATTTCTGTTTCGAATTATGCCGATATTTATCGAAAGACAATTCGAAATACGCTTACTATCTTTATACTTTAGTGCAACTTTCGAAAGCGTCTATTCGGTCGGTTCATCCTTTTGTTTCGGATTTCATGAAAAAAGTGATTTCTCTGGCAAATGTCAAGACAGACTTGTCGAAAATCGTTGAACATGCTTTTGTCTTTATTGAACAAAACCCCTATTTAATGGAATATGAAGATAAATCGCTCTTCTCTCATCAAAAAGAATTATTCGGCATTTTCCGTCGTAAGGCTCAATCACGTCTGGTTCTCTATATTGCTCCTACCGGCACTGGAAAAACATTATCTCCTCTTGGTTTGTCGGTTCAATATCGTGTGATTTTCGTTTGTGTAGCACGTCATATTGGGTTGGCTTTGGCAAAGGCAGCTATTTCAGTAGAAAAGAAAATAGCTTTTGCTTTTGGTGCTGAAACTGCATCTGATATCCGTCTTCATTGGTTTGCTGCTTCGGATTTCACAAAGGATAGACGTAGTGGAGGTATTCGCAAAGTCAATAATTCGATTGGTGATAAAGTCGAGATTATGATTTGTGATGTCCAGTCGTATTTAATAGCAATGAGATATATGTTGGCCTTTAATGATGCTGACAAGATTATTACCTATTGGGATGAGCCTACTATAACGATGGACTATCCTGAACACGAATTACATTCGATTATTCATGAAAATTGGGTTGAGAACAAAATCCCGAATGTAGTATTGTCTTGTGCTACATTACCGAAAGAGGACGAGATTATCGATACGATTGTGGATTTCAGAAGCCGGTTCGATGACGCCGAAATTCACAGTATTCAGAGCTATGATTGTCGTAAATCCATTCCGATTGTCACAAAGGATGGGTCTTGTGCTTTGCCTCATACGATGTATTCTGATTTCGATGATTTAGTTGCTTGTGTTCGGTTTTGTGTTGAGAACAAGACATTATTACGTTATTTCGATTTGAGCGAGATTGTATCATTTATCTTTGTATTGACAAATCGCAATTACATTCCAGAGGCTTATCAGATGGGCGCTTATTTCAAAGACATTGCCGATATTACTATGAATTCTCTGAAAATCTATTATTTGGAATTACTACAGCATATTTCTAGAGAGAACTGGCCTGCTATATATACTCATATGAAGACCATTCAGAAACCGAAATTCGAATCTAAACTCCGAAAGACGACTAGCATGGATGCTTGGTCTTCGAAACCATTGAAAAATACAAATGAAGCTATAAAATCGGACCCTACACGCGGTATTTTACTAACCACTTCGGATGCACATACATTGACGGCTGGTCCTACGATTTTCCTTACAGAAGATGCAAATAAGATAGGTAAATTTTATATTCAAAAGTCCGAAATACCACAATTGGTTTTCCACGAGGTAATGGCGAAAATTGACACGAACAACAAAGTATCGAGTCAATTAGAAGAACTGGAACGCACTTTGGATGCTATGACCCAATCCGACCCAGATAAAAAGACAAAACAGAAAGAGAAAGACGATGCCGACCGTTCGCCTGTCATAAAGGATTTATATAGTAAAATCGACAAGCTTCGAAAACAAGTTCGAATTATTGCGCTCGATGCCGAATATGTTCCAAATACAAAGGCACATCAGACAAAATGGTCGGGGGAAGTAGTAGATAGTGCGTTTTGTCCTAGTATCGAAGAAAGCGCAATTAAAGAAATCATGTCGTTAGCAGTGGATTCATCCCTGAAAGTGCTCATGTTGATGGGTATAGGACTATTTATAGAAGGTGTAGATCCGAAATATCTAGAACTTATGAAAAGGTTGGCTTCTCAACAAGACCTATATATTATTATTGCTTCTAGCGATTTCGTCTTTGGGACAAACTACAATTTCTGTCATGGATTTATTGGAAAGGATATGGCAAATATGACCCAAGCAAAGACCATTCAATGTTTGGGTCGAATTGGACGTTCAGCGATTCAGAGCACATATACGGCCAGATTTCGCGACGATGAGTTCATTTATCAGTTATTTAAAGCACCTATTGTTAATCAAGAAGCAGTTTCTATGTCCAAGCTCTTTTGTTCGTCATAAACATCATCATTGTCATAATCATTATACATTTATAATTCTTCTTCGGTCTTAACACCAGATGACAACAATTTGCGGTCATATGCGAACAAATAACAACGGACAACTGGGACTTCTAAAAGAACTGAATGAATATAATTCGGTTGGTCATCTATAAAAATAACATCATCATATTTGGATAAATTGATGTATCTTTTTATGTATTCACCTTTACTAATTTTATTTGCTGTATAATGAACATCGAAATATTTATATTCAAGACCGAGATGTTTGAAATCATCGGCCGTATGATGACTAGCTGTTCTCGCTGTCAAAAACATCAATTTTGAACCAGGTGTGGCGGAATTACGAGAAAGAAGATGACAGAATCCTTCAATATCGGTTGCTTTAGGGGGGACTGTGCATCGATATGTAGTATATTGTGAATGAGCTAATAATATTAATTTCATAGTTGATGTATTGATATTTGTTTTTGACACTTCATTATAAAAATCGGAAGATTTTTTATCCCATGTAAGAAGAGTTTCATCAATGTCACAAAGAATTAATGTTCGTTTGCCTTCTATTAGGTCTATTTCACGAAATGATGATATTGGTTTTGCCATTTGTGTAGTATATAATTATATATTATTATTATATTATTATAATGGGGCTTCTGTTTTATTTGATTGTAATTTTGATTATAATTGTAGCAATATTTTTTAGACAATCTATTCAATCGTGGTTCTGGTCTCTTATTTATGGAACACCCTCTGGGACACCCACTGGGACACCTACTGCCGTTCCTTCAAAACCTACTGGTAAACCTACCACCGTTCCTTCAACATCTACCAATACACCTACCAGGATACCTACAACAGTTCCTTCAACACCTACACCTTTTAAGCCAACACCACCCGTCGGTGTAGTAGTCCCTGCTGGAACATTACCATCTGGTTCATCTTCATACGATAGGTCTCCTTCGGCCACATCTATGGTATTATTGAAACACCCGAAATAATTATTTAGCTACACTATATATATAATGAAATTCAATAAAAATATTATATTATGGTTTTTATTGACTATTGTAGGTTGTCTTATACTATCATCAATATATTTCAGTTTATTTATGCGTGAGGGAGCAGATACATTTCCAGGAACATCTTACATGGTTAATTCCGATTTTTATGCTTTATCAGTAAAACAAAATAAAGTTATCAATCTAAATGGAAAAATTATAAATATTGGGGCAAAAAATGTAGGTTGTTATAACAATAAAGTTATTGTTTATGCTGTATCTGAAGATGGTGGTTCGAATTTACTAGGTATGCGAAATGACCCGTCAAAATCCGGTCAGAATGGATTATCTATATGGGCTTCTCCTAAGAGTGCTACGCAAATCAAATTAGTTTGGTATAGTAATAAATCAAATCCTAGTTGTGATTTTGATAAATCGGCTATTATTAATGTGTCTCCTCATCCGGCACAAACTCCTACACAAACTCCCAAACAAACTTCGGCACAAAGTTCGGCACAGACTCCGACACAAACTCCGACACAGACTCCTACACAAAGTTCGACACAAACTCCCACACAAACCCCGACACAAACCCCGACACAAACTCCCACACAAACTCCCACACAAACTCCCACACAAACTCCCACACAAACTCCGGCATATACTTCGACACAAACTCCAAAACAAACTTCGGCACAAACATCAACACAAGCTCCTACACAAACCCCGACATACACATCGAGACAAAGTCCCACACAAACTCCTACACAAACTCCGACATACACATCGACACAAAGTCCGACTAGTGCTGAAGTACAATACACTACAACAAATTGGTATGAAAAACACCAAGTATAATGAAAGGATAGAAAGATATATTACACCGACCAAAAAGAAAAATGAGACAAACTTTTATATAAAAAAATAAAAATTTTGTTATTCTCCTTCTTAATAGTGTAAAAGCACCCTAAAGGGCATTAGACATATTTGACAATTACATTTCTGTAATGGTTAGTCTATTTTATTGAATTTTGTATTCTCTTCTATACTTTTCA